>Ga0209814_10000697_pt1 | contig 11396 bp, 12 predicted proteins | sample SoiMetdeltSBSDD1_FD_187597 | JGI IMG/M metagenome (GOLD analysis project Ga0209814, IMG submission 187597) | Bulk soil microbial communities from a Populus tree surrounding site in Tennessee, USA - Soil MetaG P. deltoides SBSDD1 (SPAdes) (version 2) | ecosystem: Environmental > Terrestrial >... | reverse complement strand
CCACGCCCGCATCGTCTCGACCTCGCCTTCGATCCAGGTCGCAAGCGTCAGGGCTTCGCTCGCGGACTTGCAGACGAAGCAGGATGCTCGGGTGATTCTGTCCTGGAGCACGTACGTTCGGAAGCCGCCCGACTCCGCCGCGGCTCTCGCCCCTCGGAAGAGCGAGTCCGACATCGACCCCTCGGTGTGAGCGAGGGGCACGAAGACCTCCTCGGCCGTGCGCCCACGTTCGACGACGGTGCCCTCGGGCTCGGTCAGCTCGTAGTCGCCGAGCGAGATCGTCAGAGGCCCGATCACTGCGGTCGGGATCACCGACACGCCGGTCAGTGCCTCCTGCGCTTTTGCCCACGGAGTCAGGTCCTGGCCGAAGACCTCGGAGTCGACCCGGCCGTCCAGCGCCGCCTGGCGCGCCTCGATCGAGGCCGGGTCGTTCTTCCGCGGCCAGCGCCGTAGCTCCACGGCCGCAGGTTAACCTCGCCGCCGTGGCAGCACGACTCATGGACGGGAAGGGACTGGCGGAGCGGCTTCGCGCCGAGATCGCCGAGGAAGTGCGCGGGCTCGGCGACATCGGCCTTGCGACGGTCCTGGTCGGAGACGATCCGGCTTCGGACATCTACGTCCGCCGCAAGCACGACGCGGCCCAGGAGGTCGGCATCCGCTCGATCGACCACCGGCTCCCGGCGGAGACCCCGCAGGACGAGCTGGAGCGGCTCGTCGCGGAGCTGAATGCCGACGACGGCGTCGACGGGATCCTCGTCCAGTCGCCCCTGCCGGACCATCTCGACGAGGAGGCCGCAGTCCGCCGGCTCGACCCGTCGAAGGACGTCGACGGCTTCCATCCGGAGAACGCCGCCCGCCTCTACATGGGCGAGCCGCGGTTCGTGCCGGCGACGCCGGTCGGGATCATGCGGCTCCTGCGGGAGTACGACGTCCCGCTCGAGGGCGCACGGGCCGTGGTCGTGGGCAGGAGCCTGATCGTCGGCAAGCCGATGTCGATGCTGCTCCTCGGAGCGAACGCGACCGTGACGACGACGCACTCGCGCACTACCGATCTCGGCGCCCACACACGGGAGGCGGACGTCCTCGTCGTGGCAGTGGGCCAGGTGGATGTGGTCACCGCGGACATGGTCAAGCCGGGCTCGACGGTCGTGGACGTGGGCATGAACCGCACGGACGAGGGGCTGCGCGGCGACGTCGATCCGGCAGCCGTGGAGGTCGCCGGCCTGATCACCCCGGTTCCGGGCGGCGTGGGGCCGATGACGATCGCTTCACTACTCCGAAACACGCTCGAAGCCGCTCGCCTGAGGCGCTGCTAGGGTTCGGCCCGTTGGTGCAGTTGTTCGGCGGCTCGGTGCCCGGGCCGTCGTTCGTAGTTGAAGGAGGAACGATTGCCTGAGGGCACCGTTAAGTGGTTTTCGAACGAGAAGGGCTACGGATTCATCGAGCGTGAGGACGGCGACGACGTCTTCGTCCATCACTCGGCGATCCAGTCGGAGGGCTATCGCTCGCTGACTGAGGGCCAGAAGGTTCAGTTCGAGGTCGTGCAGGGCGACAAGGGCCTGCAGGCGTCGAACGTCATGCCGGTCTAGGCACTCTCTCGTTTCGTACTCAAAGGCGGGCCGAGAGGCCCGCCTTTCTTTTTGGAAGGATCGTTCTATGGCAATCACACGCGACGAAGTCCTCCACGTGGCGAAGCTCGCACGGCTCGAGCTCAGCGACGACGAGATCGACAGGTTCACCGACCAGCTGAGCGCCATCCTCGAGGCGGTCGCCAAGGTGTCCGAGCTCGACCTCTCCGACGTCGAGCCGACTGCGCATCCCCTCGACCTCGTCAACGTGTGGGCCGAGGACGAGCCCAGGCCGTCGCTTTCGGTCGACGAGGCGCTCGCGAACGCCCCCGACAGGCACGGCGGGTTCTTCAAGGTGCCCCCGGCATGACCGACACCCTGCGATTGACCGCCGAGGAGGCGATGGGCCTCGTGGAGCGCGGCGAGGCCTCCGGCGCCGAGCTGCACGCTGCCTATCTCGACGCGATCCGCGATCGCGACGGCGAGCTGAACGCGTACCTGCGCACGGTGGACGAGGCCGATGGCGCCGGGGTGCCGATCGCGTTCAAGGACCTGATCTCGTCGAAGGGCGTCGAGACGACGGCCGGATCGAAGATCCTGTCGGGCTACATCCCCGTCTTCGACTCCACGGTGGCGTCGCGCTGCCGCGAGGCGGGGCTCCCGCTCCTCGGCAAGACCAACATGGACGAGTTCGCGATGGGCTCGTCGACGGAGAACTCCGCCTTCGGCCCGACGCGCAATCCGTGGGATCCCGACCGCGTGCCGGGTGGATCTTCCGGCGGCTCCGCCGCGGCCGTCGCCGCCGGCCTGGCGCCCTGGGCGCTCGGCTCCGATACCGGCGGCTCGGTCAAGCAGCCGGCGTCGCTCTGCGGGATCGTCGGCCTGCGCCCGACGTACGGAACCGTCTCGCGCTACGGGATCGTCGCGTTCGCGTCGAGCCTCGACCAGATCGGCCCGATGACGAAGACGGTCCGCGACAACGCGCTGCTCTACCGGATTGTCGCCGGCCGGGATCATTGCGACACGACGACCGTCGAGCTCCCCGAGCCGGTCGCGATCCCGGACCGGGAGGACCTGAAGGGTGTCCGCGTCGGCGTTCCGCGCGAGCTGAACGAGGCCGAAGGCATCGAGCCCGGAGTGAAGGAGGCGGTCGACCGGACGATCGAGCTCTGCCGAGAGCTCGGTGCCGACGTGGGGGAGACGAGCCTCCCGCGCGCGGTCGAGTACGGGCTCGCCTGCTACTACCTTGTCGCTCCCGCCGAGGCATCCTCGAACCTCGCCCGCTACGACGGTGCCCGCTACGGGCTGCGGGTCGACGGACCGAACGTCCGCGAGATGTACGAGAAGACCCGCGACGCCGGCTTCGGCGACGAGCCCAAGCGCCGGATCATGCTGGGGGCCTACGCGCTCTCGGCCGGCTACTACGACGCCTACTACGGCCAGGCGCAGCGCGTGAGGACCGTGATCGCCCAGGAGCACGCCGCCGCGTTCGAGCAGTTCGACGTCCTCGTCAGCCCGACCTCGCCGACGGTCGCCTTCAAGCTCGGCGAGAAGGCGGAGAACCCGCTTGCGATGTACCTCTCGGACGTTCTCACGATCCCGTCGAACATGGCAGGCCTCCCCGGGCTCTCGATCCCGTGCGGCCTCTCGGACGGGCTCCCGGTCGGCTTCCAGCTGATCGGCCCGCAGTTCTCCGAGAACCTGCTCTTCCGCACGGGTCACGCTCTCGAGCGGGCGATCGGCTTCGACTTCGTCCCAGGGAGGCTCCAGTGAACTGGGAGCCGGTCATCGGCCTCGAGATCCACATCCACCTGAAGACGCGGACGAAGATGTTCTGTCGCTGCGAAGTCGCGTACTCCGAGCCGGAGAACACGCGGACGTGTCCGGTCTGTCTCGCGTACCCGGGCTCCTTGCCGGTGCCCAACGCGAAGGCGGTCGAGTGGACGATCAAGCTGGGTCTCGCGCTCGACTGCCGGATCGCCGAGCGCGCGATCTTCCACCGCAAGAACTACTTCTATCCGGACAATCCGAAGGCGTACCAGATCTCTCAGTACGACGAGCCGCTGTGCCTCGACGGCCGGCTCGTCGTCCCGGGCGAGAGCGACACCGAGGTCGGGATCGTCCGCGCGCACCTGGAGGAGGACGCGGCCAAGAACGTCCACCTCGGAACCGCTGAGGGCCGCATCTCCGGAGCGAGCGCGACGCTCGTCGACTTCAACCGAGCCGGGACGCCGCTGGTCGAGATCGTCACGCAGCCGGACCTCCGCTCCGCGGACGAGGCGCGTCGGTTCCTCCAGCTGCTCCGCCAGACGGTCGTCGAGCTCGGGATCTCCGACGCGGAGATGGAGAAAGGGTCGCTCCGGTTCGACGTCAACGTCTCGGTCCGGCCCGAGGGATCCGACGAGCTTCGGACTCGCACCGAGCTCAAGAACCTGAACTCGTTCGCGTTCGCCGCCCGGGCGATCGAGCGCGAGGTCGAGCGGCAGATCGGAATCTACGAGTCCGGCGGGGAGGTCGAGCAGGAGACGCTCCACTTCGACCCGGGCAAGGAATCCGCGCCGCCGCTGCGCTCGAAGGAGGAGGCGCAGGACTACCGCTACTTCCCCGAGCCCGATCTCGTCCCGATCGAGCCGCCGGCCGAGCTCGTCGAGCGCGCCCGCAGCGAGCTTCCTGAGCCTCCGGGAGCCAGGATCCACCGGCTCGCCGGCGAGCTGGATCACGCCACCGCGGCGGATCTCGTCACGAGTGGGCGAGACTCGCTCTACGAACGGGTTCCGGGAGATCGACGGGCGGTTGCGAACGTGCTGATGAACCAGTTCGCGACAACGGGGGTCGACCCTGGAGCGGTCGACGCGGACGAGCTCGGCAAGCTGATCGAGGCGCGGTCGCGCATCCCGCGCGACAGGTTTCTCGAGGCGCTCGGGAAGAGTGGTGACCCGAGCTTCGCGGCCGACGCGTACCTCGGCGATGGGCTCGTCGCAGACACCTCGGAGCTCGAGCCGATCGTCGACCGGATCCTGGAGGCGAACCCGGGCCAGGTCGAGTCCTACCGCGGTGGGAAGGAGGGCCTGCTCGGCTTCTTCGTCGGGCAGGTCATGCGCGAGACGCAGGGCAAGGCCGACCCGAAGGTCGTCAACCAGCTCCTGCGCGAGAAGCTGAGCGCCTAGCTCGCGGGCTCGGCCTTCGAGGCCGCCTGCTCGAAGTGCAGCGTGACGAGCTCTCCCGCGCTCCGCACGTGGTCGACCATCGCTCTGCGGGCCTCGACCGGGTCACGGCGCTCTATCGCCCGGAGCACGGCCTCGTGCTGTTCGACGTTCTCCTCGAGGAGCCGTGAGCTCTGCGAGAGGGCGATCCAGGTGAGGTCTCGGGGAAACCGACGATGCAGGTCGGCGATCGTCTCGCTCAGCCGCCCGTTTCCGGACGCGTCCAGGATCGCCTGGTGGAAGAGGTCGTTCGCCTTGACCCACACGCTCTCGTCCTTCCACGGCGCGGGGCGGCGCGCGCGGCGCGCGATCAGGGTCGTGATCGACTCCCGGAACAGCGACTGGGCCTCGCGCAAGCGAAGGAGGTCGCTGTCGCTGATCCGCTCTGCGGCGAGCCCCGCCGCGAGACCCTCCAGCTCGGCGCGCACCTCGTAGGCCTCGCGGATCTCCCGCGCGGAGGGCCCACGGACGACGGCTCCGCGGTTGGGGAGCAGCTCGAGGAGGCCCGTCGACTGCAGCTGGCGCAGCGCCTCGCGCACCGGCGTCCGGCTCACGCCGAACTCCTCGGCGAGCGCCTCCTGGCGGAGGCGGGTCCCGACGGGGACCTCACCGCTCAGCACCTGGGACTGGATCGCGAGCGCGAGGCGCTCGACCGTGCTCACGGAGTCGGCCGACCGGGTTGCGCTCATCGAACCGCGCGGGCGTCTCCGATGAGACGGACCCCGACGAAGGCGAGCAGGACGGCAAAGACCAGACGCAGAACGTCGGCGTCCAGGGCAAGCGCGAGCAGGACCCCGGCGACCGCTCCGACGGCACCGACGAGGCCCACGGCGAGCGCCGTCGGCAGGTCGCCGACGTTCCGGCGTCTCAACGCCACCGAGGCAGCGATCGCAGTAGGGAGGATCACGAGCAGCGACGTTGCCTCCGCCTCGTGCTGCGTCATCCCCACGACCAGGACGAGAAACGGCACGAGCAGGATGCCGCCGCCGACCCCGAGCAGCCCTGCGAGCACCCCGGCGGCCGCTCCGAAGGCGATCAGCAGCACGAGGAGCCCGAGCGTGCTCAACGCCCGACCACCATGAGCACCGCCACGAGGAGCAAGAACACGCCGAAGGCGAGCTTGAGCTTTCGCTCCTCCGCGCGGGCGAGCAGGCGGGCACCGGCCTGGGCTCCGACGATCGAGCCCACCGCCAACGCGAGCGCCTCCGGCAGACGAACCTCGCCGGCCGCGCCGAACGCGATCATGCCGGCGGCGCTGATCGGGATGATCGCGCCGAGCGAGACGGCGTGTGCGTCCCGCTGGCCGTAGCCGCCCCACAGCACGAGGAGCGGCACCATCACGACGCCGCCGCCGACGCCGAGCAATCCCGAGAAGAGCCCACCGGCGAGTCCGATCGCCCCCAGGCGTCCGTAGTAGGCACGAGACGACAGGGCGACGTCCACGGCCAAGAGGGTACCAACATTGGATCCAATCAGTCGTCAAATGGATACACATGGTAAAGTCGCGCCGCTTCAGGGCGTGACTTGGGGATGGACTCGCATCAGCGTCAGGAGGGGAACCCATGAACAGGATTCGCACCCGTAGGTCGCGGACCGCTCTCGTCGTGGTCGCACTCGTGGCAACGGGATTGCTCGCCACGGGCGCCGGCGGCTCGGTCGCCGCCGATTCGCGTACCGGCGGGACGCTCACGATCGGCCTTGCAGAAGATCCGGACGCGCTCGATCCGACGCTCGCGCGGACCTTCGTCGGGCGCATGGTCTTCTTGCACATGTGCGAGAAGCTGTACGACCTGAACGCGAGGCTCCAGATCGTTCCGCAGCTCGCAGCCGCGCTGCCAACGCTTTCGGGGGACAAGAAGACGATGACGATCAGGATCCGCCGCGGCGTCCGCTTCAACGACGGAACTCCGCTGAACGCTGCGGCGGTCAAGACCTCGCTCGACCGGCACCGGACGCTGTCCGGATCGGCCCGCGCGAGCGAGATCTCTCCGATCACGGCCGTCCAGGTGCCGAACAACTACACGGTTCGGCTGCGGCTCAACGCTCGCTTCTCACCGCTCCTGGCCCAGCTTGCGGACCGCGCGGGGATGATCATGTCGCCGAAGGCGCTCGATCAGCTCGGGACGAGGTTCGCATCGGCTCCCGTGTGCGTCGGGCCGTTCAAGTTCACGAGCCGGACGGCCGGCGACCGGATCGTCCTCGACAAGTCGCAGACCTACTACGCGCGGAGCAAGGTCAAGCTGAACCGGATCGTCTTCCGGATCATCACCGACACGAGCGCTCGCGCCGCAAACCTGCGCTCGCACGACATCAACGTGCTCGACCGAATCGCCTCGACCGACCTGCCGGCGATCCAGCGGGACCGGAGCCTGCGCGTCCTGAAGGCGACGTCGATCGGCTACCAGGGGATCTCGATCAACATCGGGAACAAGAACGGGCTCGGGAAGCCGTTCCAGAACGTCGGCACCCCGCTCGCGTCGCGGAGGGCGTTGCGCCAGGCATTCGAGCTCTCCCTCGACCGGAAAGTGATCAACCGGGTCGTGTTCGGAGGGACAGTCCTACCCGGTTGTCTCCCCGTGCCGCCGGCGAGTCCCTACTACGACAAGACCATCAAGTGCCCGGGCCGAGACCTCAACCGCGCCCGCTCGCTGATTCGCAGCACGGGCATGTCCACTCCGATCCACGTCCGGCTAATGATCGGCACGGACCAGGTTGCCGCGCGACTCGGCCAGGTGATCCAGTCGCTGGCGAGGCCCGCCGGGTTCCAGGTCGACCTGGCGCCGACCGAGTTCGTGACCGCGCTCCGTCGGCAGGATCAGGGCAACTACGAGGCGTTCGCGATCGGCTGGTCGGGCCGCGTCGACCCGGACGGCAACATCTACCAGTTCGTCCACTCGAAGGGCTCGCTGAACAACCTCGGGTGGGGGACAGGCCGGATGGACCTCCTGCTCGACAATGCTCGCAAGGCCGCGACGACAAGCGCTCGGAAGACGCTGTACAAGGCCGCCTTCCGCGTGCTTCGCTCGGAGCTGCCGCTGATCTACCTCTGGCACCCGGTCAACCGCCACGGAGTGACCGCGAACGTCAAGGGTGTTCGGCAGTACGGCGACGGCCTGATTCGGGCCTACTTCGCCGAGTACAGGTGACCTAGGGAATCGAGACGACGGTCATGGGCGCCTTCATCCTGCGCAAGGCTGGAGCCGCCCTGATCGTCGTCTTCCTGGCCAGCGTGCTCGTCTTCGTGGGCGTGCGCGCGATCCCGGGTGACCCCGCGCTCGCCTATGCGGCCGAGGACCGCGATCCGAAGGTCCTCGCCGACATCCGGGAGAAGTACGGGCTCAACGACCCGCTTCCGGTGCAGTACGTGCGCTGGGTCGGGCTCGCGCTTCAGGGCGACCTGGGAACCGACTCGCGTGGGTTGCCGGTTGCAGAGACGATCGTCACCCGTATTCCGCTGACGCTCGAGCTCGCGTTCCTCGCGATGCTGATCGGGACCGTGATCGGGATCACGGCGGGGGTGATCGCTGCGGTGCGTCGCGGGAAGGCCTCGGACTACGCGGCAACGACTACGGCCCTGCTCGGCCTTTCCGTCCCGCACTTCTGGCTCGGCCTGCTGATGATCATCGTCTTCGCGGTCAACCTGAACTGGCTGCCCGCGAGCGGGTATGTGCCCTTCCGCGAGGATCCGGTGGAGAACCTGAAGCACATGCTGATGCCGGCGATCGTGCTCGGCACGGGCCTGGCTGCGGTGCTGATGCGGCAGATGCGATCGGCGATGCTCGATTCGCTCGGTGCCGACTACGTGCGCACCGCCCGCGCCAAGGGCCTGAGCGAGTGGTCGATCGTCGGCAAGCACGCGCTCAGGAACAGCCTGATCACGGTGACCACGGTGCTCGGCCTTCAGCTCGGAGCGCTGATCTCGGGTGCGGTCGTGACCGAGCAGATCTTCGGCATCGCCGGGTTCGGGCGGTTGACCGTCGACTCCATTGCGCAGCGCGACTACGCGCTCCTTCAGGGCGTGGTGCTGGTCGTCGCGGTCGGATACGTCGTCGTCAATCTGTTCGTCGACGTCGCCTACTCGCTGATCAATCCGCGCATCCGGGTCGCGGGGACGTCCAATTGAGCTACGTCGAAGCACGACCGCTCGGGGCACGTGCACGCCGCCGCAGGATTCTTCGCCGGCGTTTTCTCCGCCGGCCCGCCGCCGTCGCCTCGCTCCTGATCGTCGTCGGTGCCATCCTGGCCGCGGTTTTCGCGAAGTGGGTGGCCCCGTACCCGCCGGAGGAGACCGACTTCGAGGCGCTGCTCGCGAGCCCCTCGCGCGAGCACCTGCTCGGGACCGACGACCTCGGACGCGACACGCTCTCCCGAATCATCTGGGGTGCACGGGCCTCGATCCAGGCCGGATTCCTTGCGACCGTCCTGGCGATGGTGGTGGCGGTGCCGATCGGCCTCATCGGAGGCTATTACCGGGGCTGGCTCGACACGGTGATCGCGCGGGTGACCGACGTCCTGCTCGCCTTTCCGTTCCTCATCCTCGCCGTCGGCCTCGCGGCGATCCTCGGGCCTTCCCTCCTGAACGCGACGCTGGCACTCGGCATCGCTGCGATCCCGCCGCTCATCAGGATCGCCCGGGGTGAGACGCTCGCGCTCAGGGAGGAGGACTACGTCCGCGCAGCGGTCGCCAACGGCGCGAACGACGCGGTGATCATCGGCCGGCACATCCTTCCGAACATGACGAGCACGCTCCTCGTGCAGGCAACGCTGACGATCCCGGCGGCGATCATCGGCGAGGCTGTCCTGTCGTTCCTCGGCCTCGGCGTGCAGCCACCGACCCCGTCGTGGGGCGTGATGCTGAACGCCGCCCAGCCGTACCTGAATGATGCGCCCAGCCTCGCCGTCTACCCCGGCCTTGCGATCGTGATCGTCGCGCTCGCCTTCAACCTCCTGGGCGACGGCCTCCGCGACGTCCTCGACCCGAAGACCGAGCGTTGACCGAGACCCTCCTGGAGGTCCAGGACCTCTCGGTCCGATTCGACACGGACGACGGCGCCGTCCACGCGGTCGACCGGATGTCGTTGACCCTGGAGCCCCGTCAGGTGCTGGGAATCGTGGGGGAGTCCGGATGCGGCAAGAGCGTCACGGCGCTCTCGATCCTCGGCCTTCTGCCCAAGACCGCGACCGTCACGGGAAGCGTCAGCTTCGACGGCACCGAGTTGCTCGGAGCCTCGAGATCACACCTGCGGAAGGTGCGCGGCCGGCAGATCTCGTTCGTCTTTCAGGAGCCGATGACGTCCCTGAACCCGGTGTTCCGGATCGGGCGTCAGATCGACGAGGTCGTCCGGGAGCACATGGACGTCTCCAAGCGCGGAGCCCGAGCCAGGACGCTGGAGCTCCTCGATCTCGTCCACATCCCGGACCCGAGCCGCCGGGTCGACGAGTACCCGCATCAGCTCTCCGGAGGGATGCGTCAGAGGGTCATGATCGCCATGGCGCTCGCGTGCGATCCGAAGATCCTGATTGCCGACGAGCCGACGACCGCGCTCGACGTGACGATCCAGGCGGGGATCCTCGACCTCCTACGCGAGGTCCGCGAGCGGCTCGGAACGGCAATTGTCCTGATCACGCACAACCTGGGGGTCGTCGCAGACCTCGCGGACAGGGTGGTGGTGATGTACGCCGGGCGGAAGGCAGAGGAAGCGCCGGTGCACGAGCTCTTCGCCCACCCGCAGCACCCGTACACGATCGGGCTGCTCGGCGCAGTGCCGCGGGCAGGTGCCGCGCGGAACGGAAGGTTGCAGGAGATTCCGGGGCGGGTGCCCTCCCTCGCCGAGCCTCCCGGCCACTGCGCGTTCGCCGACAGGTGCCCGCGGGCGGACGAGCAGTCCTGGTCGGAGGTGCCGGAACTGCGTGAGGTTCGGCATGACCACGCCGTCGCGTGTTTCCATCCGGGTGAGCGATGAGCGACGGATCGCAGCCGGTCCTCGAGGTCGAGGGGCTCGTCAAGCACTTCACGATCGGCCGTGGGGTGGCCAACAGCGGCCGCGTCGTGCACGCGGTCGACGGCGTGTCGTTCTCGATCGCTCCCGGGGAGGTCCTGGGCCTCGTGGGCGAGTCCGGCAGTGGGAAGACGACGGTCGGCTACTGCGTGAACCGGCTCTACGAGCCGACCGCGGGGACGATCCGGCTCGACGGGGCCGACATCAGCCATCTGTCGCGCCGCGGCCTGCGGCCGCACCGGCGCCGGATGCACATCGTGTTCCAGGACCCGTACTCCTCACTCAATCCGCGTATGACCTGTGGCCAGATCGTCGGGGAGCCGATCCGCCTCCACCGGCTCGCGCGACGCTCCGAGCTCGAACAGCGGGTCGTCGAGCTCTTCGACTCCGTCGGCCTCCGGCCTGAGCTGCGGTTCCGCTATCCGCACGAGCTGTCCGGCGGACAGCGTCAGCGCGTCGGTTTGGCCCGCGCGCTCAGCGTCAACCCGAGCCTGCTGATCGCGGACGAGCCCGTCTCGGCCCTGGACGTCTCGGTGCAGGCCTCGGTTCTGAACTTGATGCGAGACCTCCGGAGCCAACTCGGGTTCTCTTGCCTATTCATCAGTCACGACCTCGCGACCGTCGAG
>Ga0209814_10000695_pt1 | contig 11397 bp, 10 predicted proteins | sample SoiMetdeltSBSDD1_FD_187597 | JGI IMG/M metagenome (GOLD analysis project Ga0209814, IMG submission 187597) | Bulk soil microbial communities from a Populus tree surrounding site in Tennessee, USA - Soil MetaG P. deltoides SBSDD1 (SPAdes) (version 2) | ecosystem: Environmental > Terrestrial >... | reverse complement strand
GTGGAAGTTCCACCTGCATAACGACCCGGTCCGTAATGCGCGGGGCCAATGATCCTAGTCCTGCTTCTTTCCACGCGGGCAGTTGTTCCGGTTGCACAATCGGGTCTGCGCTCTCCATACTAATGATCAATCCAAGCGGTGGTTGATTGGTTCGTGTCTTCCTTTCCCAATTTTCCCAATCTGCAATATGATCATTCAGCCCGATGATGTTTTTGATCAATCGCACTTCACCTGCTTCACTGAGGGCGCGATAATAAGCGAGCTGTCCCTGCGCTGTAGCATAAGCCTGCAATGGCGACGAATAATCTATATTTGGTTCAATCCGGCCGGTGGAGCGTGCCAGCAGAGTAGCGAAACAAACTGTGACGCGCCCCTTGCGCATCTCAGGCAGCGCGACCGTTCCCAGTCCGCGCCCGGGACCTGCGAGATGACTTTCCTGTTGACGGATCGTGTATGCGGACTCTTGTAGATTTCTATTCCACTGTATGGCATTCCAGGCGAGATCCAGGTGGGCATCAATGATGAACATTGTTTGTCTACACTTTGAACTTCCCGCCTGATTTTACTACGTGTAGGACCATATTTTCATTCAAATGCTAAAAAGTAAAGTAGAGGTTTCCCACAGGGCAAAGCCCCATTGACGATATTCTAAATTAGTTTTATCCTAAAGAAAACGACTTGCAAATTGAAGATGTAGGGTAACTATGTAGTTGTTCATTCGTCATGTTGATATACTGATAGAAGTTATGGATACTTTGATAGGCTATTATTCAAGGAGTATTTTAATGAACGAACAACATCACGTAATGGTTTTGGAAAAAGAACATTCCTCTGGTGAGGAAGATTGGTACTGCCCGACCTGCGGACGTCGATTTATTGTGAATTGGGAGCCAAAATTCAAGAAGAGAGTTGTTGAAGTTGGCGATGAGAATGCAATTCATAGTGGGAGTAAGGGCCTTCTGCAAATGGGAGTCACGCCGGGCACGCCAGCGGATACTCCTATATCGAGAGAAGATCCTGTCATACCCATTGAAGACCTCAGTTTAGCTCCCTGGACAGCTTGGCTAGATGAGGTTGGCTTTGAAAATCTGTGGGACAGTGAAACCTAATAAACTTGTAATGGACCACTCTCCAGAAAGCTCATAAGGTTTTGCCGTTGCCCAACTTCCATACCTGTGAGCCCGATCGTCACGAGGGCTTCCAATCGGTAAATGCCTTGCGATAAAGGGGCACATCTAATCGTCAAAAGCAGGACGTGATTAAAAGGCACAGTCTTCTGTATTTGACCGATCAGTTGTCGATTTCTGCCGCCCAGTTTTTTTGCGTGAACCGTCGCGGTGTATATAAGCTGGGATGTCTCTGAAAGAGAGACATGGCTGAGATCAAGAGTCAAGCTCAAATCGAAGGCTTGATCTTGGGGAAGATTGCGTCGTGATTGGTCTGTGTCAGGGAGGGATATTTTCAACTCAAGCAAGGTGATCTTTTCAATTGATCTTGTTGTCGCTAGCGTCGAAGATTGTTGCTGAAGAGCTGTTGCGGCTGCGGGCGTATCAGCCGAAGCCACGATTTGGAGCATTGATTTGGAGGAAACAGCCAAAGAAGGTAGTTCGTCAGTATTCTTCTCGGAGATCTCAATAGGAGTTATTAATGGACCTGAAGAGGTGGCTTTAGAAGTTTGCTCAGTTAAAGTTGACGGCGGGCGCGGCATATCTGGTTCAAAAGCTGCTGGATAGGCTGATTTCGTATCTGGAAGGCGCACTCCAATGTGCCGGGCAAGAAATTCAAACAATTGTTCCACTTTCCAACCCGCCCATGTATCCGCGTCTTCGCTCTGAATGTGCATCACATGTATGCGGCGCACGAGATTTTTCTCGTCCAGCAAGAATTCAATTGTAAAATTCTCATAGTGCTGACGGATGGACAGCCCGGCTGTTTCTTTTTTGCGAGGTCTATGCGCTACCCCTTTAGGGGTCAATCCACGTGCCTGTCCGAGCCAATTCTCGTCTTTGATTCGCCTGATGGAATAATCCTTTCCTTTCCCCAATTTCGATAGAATTTCTTGTGGGCTAAGCAAGGCAAGTTGAGCATAGGTTTGGATGTCTGCTGCATGCAGACGTTTCTCGATTCTCCCCGTAATACCATTTATAAGTTTGAAGTCATCCGCCTTTGTTTGCATCGCTTCGTTGACCTTCTTATGTTTTTTGGACACAAGGCTGGCCTTTCCCTCTCTTCAAGAGAATTTCCTTTTAAGTAACGATACTGGCCCTGCCGGGATTAATTATCAACAGGGCCAGTACATATACACTCGTGGATCTCAGTGTTTATGCGTCCAAATAGTACTGGACCAAGGGAAGTTCCACGAAGCCAGCGATCGGTCCTGGTCTGTCGAGCTGATCATGGTAGTTGACTGTTACGGTGAGTTTGTATGGGATATCCGTTTCGCCTGCAGCAGGTACGATCGTGTCATGAGGGATTAGGATCTCCGCATGGTATGCGGTCTTTGTGGGATCCAACGTTTGAGTGGGACCGTCAATGTCAAATTCTCTGCCTCTGCCCTGGGACTCAAGGAACAGATTCACTTCAAATGTGCCGCAAATCATTCGTGCGAGTGGCAGAGGTAATGACCAGTCAACGGTTACTACCACATCGTCATGGATATCAAAAATCCGGGTCGGCGGTTCGCCGGGTTCGCTCGCTACTGCTTTCATCGGGGTGTTAATAAAAGCACCCAGAAGCTCAATTTCCAATACGCCTGTAGCCATAGTATTACTCCTTTTCCTTTTGGTTCTGATTTTTTATTTGTAACAACTGGGGTTTCCCAGTATGTTTTCTGGTCGAGGGGCCCGCTCAACCTCAATGAACAACAGTATAGTAATTTTGATGCATCTTGTCATGAAGGATTCCCTTCATTTTCAAATAAGTCACTTGTTAAGCGGATTCTTGATCGAAAGGCACGCACGACAGCCTGCGCTCTGTTTGAAATGCCCAGTTTCATAAAAATATGATGAATGTGGTTTTCAACAGTGGCTTCACTGATGAAGAGATTCGATGATATTTGCCTGTTAGTCATCCCTTCGGCAATGAGGTCAAGTATCTGTTGTTCACGGGCAGTTAATCCGGGGAGCATATGATTTCCCTCCTTATAGGGTTATTATGGATGATAAGGGTGGTATCCTTTGTGCGGGGTGCAGATTTATTTGTGATTCTGTCTTAATAAACGACAATACTTAGCGTTTTCTGGCGCACTTTATAACTAACTCAAAAATCACGGTATGTTGCGGAGATTTAAGATTCAGGAAAACCATAGCCCGGTTCTTGCCTTTGCAAGCCTTAAAAATATAAAAAATCGCCACACTTTATTGTTAAGTGCAGCGATTTTTCATTTGTTAGTTTTAGCTTAGTTGTGCAGCAGGGACACTTAGGCTGGCGGCGTATTCCCATTCGAACTGATTGGAACAGTGAAATAGAAAGATGTCCCTTTGCGAAATTCACTTTCGAACCAGACCTTTCCGCCTTGGAGTTCGATAAGGTTCTTTGTAATGCTCAATCCAAGACCGGTGCCAGGGGCTTCTCGGATCTTATCATCCGCGGAGCGGAAGAACTTACTGAATAATTTTGACTGATCTTCTGTCGTCATGCCGTGACCATTGTCCTGCACTTTGATCTGGATCATGCCATTTTTTCGAATCGCTTGCAGGACGATTGATCCGCCTTCGGGTGTGTATTTATTAGCGTTGCTCACAAGATTGGTAAGGATCTGCGTGAGACGATTGCGATCACACCATGCTTTCGGGAGTTCAGTTGGAATGTCCACTGTAACGGTTTGGTTCTTTTGAGTTACCTGAGTCTTGGTGAGTGTAACTACTTCATCAATGACGTCCCATACTGGAACAGAGCGCGGCTCGAGGCGCAGGTTTCCGCTCTCGATGCGAGAGATATCTGCCAGGTCGGAGACGAGCGTTGCCATTCGGTTAACGTTATTACGGATCGTTGTCAGGAAACTTGTCTGGTTTTCGTTTAGTGACCCAGTTGCGCCGGCCAACATTAGATCGCTATAACCCTTAATGGACGTCATCGGTAATTTCAACTCATGCGAAACAAGGGAAACAAATTCCGTTTTCGACTTATTTGCTGAAACCGCCTCATCTCTTGCTTCAGCCAGTTCGTGCGTGCGTTGATCCACTTTTTCTTCGAGGCTTATATATAAATCTCTCAGGTTCTTCGCCATCGAGTTGAAGTTCTCGCTTAATATTGTGATTTCATCCTTAAAAAATAAATACGTTGGGTTAACTTGTTGGTTTAAATCACCCTGGCTCATATTGGTCGTTGCCTGTGTCAATTGTGCCAGCGGACGCGTAAATGCCAGAAAGGCTGCGATCCAGAACCATAGTGCCGTAATACCGAAGATACTTGTCACAGTGATCAGAATGATTTGAATATTTCGGCTCACCGAAAAAAGACTTTCAATTGGCTGCGCAACCATTACGGAACCCTGCTGGTTGCCAGAAATCACAAGAGGATGCCCCAATAATCGAAACTCTTCATTAGTGCTGTAAGTAACATTCTGCGAGGGGGAATCTGCAGAATTAAGCCAGCCTTGGTTGATCAAGCTTTCGATGCCAGCATTCGGATCAATGGTTGAGACAATGACTGAGTTATCCTTAACAATGGCGGCGTCTGTATTAATGATCTGGCTGATTCCGTCAATATAGTTTTGATCCATATAGAATGTGGCTACAACTACGCCCAACAATTCCTGTCCATTCGAAGCAAGAACTGGTGCCGCGCCGATGATCTGTGAACTTTGTGGTGCAATGGCAACACTGCTTGCCAAGGCCTTATTCTCCAACGCGCTCAAAATCAGGCCATCGCGAATTCTGTTTGTATCTTCGCTTGCCTGGAGCCTGCGCGCAACAGTAGGTCCTCCATAGAAATAGGCTTGATCTCCTGGTTTGAAGTCCGCACGGTACAAGATCAATTCCTGTAAATCTAATGACACTCTGCTTTCATTGAGAGTTTGTGTAGAGGAGTTCAAATCGGAGAAGGCGTTCATCACATCTGGCTGTTTTGCGAGCAACGCTGCATTATTACGAGCCAACGCCTCGGAGTTTTCGATGAGCGCGCCAACTGACCCTGCAATCTCACTGAGCCTGCGGTCAGCTTCTTCCTCGATCCGGCTGTTGATAATACGATTCGTAAGTGGAGATAGGACCAGCACCAATAGCAATATGGTCACTGCAAGCGGAAAGATCAGCTTGGCCTGAATATTGAGATATTTCTCTTTGAACAGCCTGCGAATGGCTTGTATCATAATCTAGGTTGATTTACGTCTGGAATAATATGCAATCGATGATACAGTCATGATGATCACAATGCTAGCAATCACCAAAATCATCGGGGAGGTCATCAAATCTGCAGCAGACGTTTGATTCTTTGCCTCGGGTGCCATCTCTTCGAATCCTTCGTTCAATGAAGGTGCCGGGATTTCATTATCAACGGCCGGCAACGCATTCTTGAGATAATATGCAATGGCCTCGGCATCCTCAGGTTTAAGCGTGACATAATTAAACCAGGGCATGAAAATTAGGCGGCGACCATCCTTATCCACCCCACTTGTGATCGCGCGTATGATTTCTTGTTCGGTCCAGGTGCCGATGCCAGTCTCATTGTCCGGTGTGATATTTCCGCCGTATACAATGCCCCATGGACCTTCGTACGGCTGACGGCCTGCCAGATATTTATCCAGTTGAGGGGCTCCTGTTGTCGGATCAACTGGTGTATGACAATCCGTACATGCCATTACACTATTGACGAGATAAGCACCACGCGCGGCTTTATCTGATGGATCTGGTGCAATAATGCCTGTTTCGTAGGATGGTACAGGGAAGCCTTCGGTTGAAATTCCACTTTTCGGAATCATGTTCCGTACTGCCTTGATCGACCGTAGGTAGGCAACCAATGCATCCAGGTCTGCATCTGCCATGGTGTTGTAAACGTGATAAGGCATCACAGGAAAAAGTAACTTGCCTTCGTTATTAATACCGGTTTTTATAGCAAGTTTGACTTGTTCATCACTCCATGATCCAATCCCACTTTCCTGATCAGGTGTTAGATTTCGAGTGAGGAGAATACCAGCTGGCCCCAAATCAAAGGATCTACCTCCCGCGAGAAACTTGTTTTCTAGGTCTTGCGTGGCGCCTAGATTGAACGAGAATAGTTTGAGCTGGTCTAATGTCATCTTGGCAGGGTCTTGAAACTCTTCCTGGAACGGTGTATGGCAGTCAACACATCCCGCGATGGCGGCAATATATTTGCCGTGTTCAAGTACATCTTCTTGATAAATGTTACTTGCTGCTGCTGAGTTCGCAACTAACAAAATGAAGAAAAATGAAGTTATGAATGCCAGCAAAACAACGATGTATCTTTTCATAATAGGCGGCCTCTCAGATTAAGCTGGATTGGACCTTGAGTGTACAAATTATACATCTATAGAATTCCCCACAAACGTTCAAATTTGATAACAAAACATTCCATTGGTAGGATTGTGTTGCTATTGGAATTGAGCAACAGGCCAGTTAAATTAGGAAACCAGCCTGTTCAATTGAGCAAACTGGTTTAAGATAATCAAATCGCGGTTGGGTCTAAGAACGAGGTCTAATTCACAACTTGCAGGACGATCTTGCCCCTGGTGTGCCTGCCCTCAATCATTTCGTGCGCTTTTTGGATTTCTTGAAGGGGGAGAACCGCAGAAACGAATGGCTTGAGATGCCCATCATCTACCATTTTTGCTGCTTCGGTCAACACCTTTCGAATCGGTGGGGAAGTACCAATCATCCGCTGGCGAACACCATGAGCCATTGCTATTTCCTGAGAAGGTGGCTGAACGGTCGAGAGCAATATGCCGCCTGGCTTCAACACTTTCCAGGAGCGTTGTTGTGTTTCGCCGCCCAACAAATCGAGCACAACATCCACATCCTGGACAACATCTTCAAAAGCAGTTGCGGAGTAATCAATCGCCTGATCCACACCCAATTCATCCAAAAAGGGAAGATTAACAGAGGCAGTGCCTATCACTTTTGCCCCGCGCCACTTGGCGAGTTGCACAGCAATATGACCGACCCCGCCTGCTGCAGCATGAATTAGCACGGTTTGTCCTGCTGAAAGATCGGCGAACTCAATGAGTCCTTGCCACGCTGTCAGGGTGACATGCGGCAGCGCGGCTGCGTGAATATGATCAAGAGACTGGGGTTTGGCTACGACATCGGCAGCGAACGCCAGGACATATTCGGCGTGCGCGCCATCCTTATACACGCCAGCCCGGGTGTAAACAATTTCACCTGGTGAAACATCTGTTACGCCCTCTCCCACCTCCTCGACGACACCCGATACGTCAGTTCCCAGAATTAAAGGGAAAGTATAATTAAAATATTGCCCCATGTAACCCGCGCGAACTGCACAATCAAAGGGATTGATCGTGGTTGCATGAACACGGATAAGGACCTCGCCTGCACCAGGCGTAGGGCGGGATGCATCTTCATAATGAAGGACATCCAGTCCTCCGTAATCATGAATATGAACTGCTTTCATATTGCAAATTCTCCTCTCCAAGATGATTCGTTGACACCAATTAATTTAGAAGTCAATCTAGTAAATGAGATGTGGCTCTCCCGAATGACATATCAAATTCTGTAATTGTGCCTCCTGCATGAATTCGGATTCTATAACCCTGGATTGAAAACAAGGATGCGATGAGAATTTCATAAAAAAATCAGGGTACAGCAAATCAATGTGCCCTGATATGAATGTTTGTATCAAGCTTTAGTTTCGTCGGTTACGATCGCGGTCACCACCAGAACGATTACCACCACGATCACCGCCACGCGAGCCGCCGCGATCGCCACCACGATTTCCTCCACCGCTCCTGCGTGGTCCATCCTTCTCGCGTGCTTCTTGGGCTGTCCAGCCTTCAAGCACGGCTTGTCGTGAGAGTCGAATCTTTCCCTGCGGATCGATATCAGTCACCATGACGGTGATCTCGTCACCCATACCTACGATGTCTTCGACCTTGTTCACGCGCGCACTATCCAACTGTGAAATGTGAACGAGTCCATCCACTCCGGGCAGGATTTCAACAAACGCACCAAAGTCCGCAATGCGTACGACCTTCCCAGTATAAATATTACCAATGACCGCGTTCTCACCAAGACCTGCAACCCGTTCCTGTGCGATCTTAGCGCCAACGCCGTCGGTTGATGCAATATAAACTGTGCCGTCTTCTTCGATATCGATTTTTGTACCTGTCTCTTCCTGCAAGCTGCGGATGTTCTTGCCGCCAGGACCGATCAATGCGCCGATCTTATCCACAGGAATTTTCACGGTAATGATTCGCGGAGCGTGATCTTTCAACTCAGCGCGAGGTTCAGGTAATACGGCCAGCATTTTTTCCATGATGGACATACGAGCAACATTTGCCTGTTCGAGTGCTTCCTTCATCATTTGCGTGCTCAAGCCGCTTATCTTGATATCCATTTGCAAAGCTGTGATTCCCGCAGCAGTACCCGCGACTTTGAAATCCATGTCTCCAAGATGATCTTCTGTGCCTTGAATATCGGTCAGGATTTTATAGCGGTCTGAATCATCCGTGACGAGTCCCATTGCAACACCAGAGACTGGAGCTTTAATTGGTACGCCCGCGTCCATCAATGCGAGTGTGGAACCGCAAACCGATCCCATGGAGGTGGAACCATTGGATGCCAATGCTTCAGAAACTACGCGGATTGCATACGGGAATGATTCTTCCGCAGGGATGACCGGCTCCAATGCGCGTTCTGCCAGTGCTCCATGCCCGACCTCGCGCCTGCTTTGGCCACGAATATTTTTTACCTCACCCGTAGAAAACGGCGGAAAGTTATAGTGATGCATATAGCGCTTGTCTTTTACCGGGCTGAGGTTATCAAGTTCCTGTGCTTCGCCCAATGTGGCAAGAGTTGCAACAGACAGGATTTGTGTCTCACCGCGCGTGAACAGGCCAGAGCCATGCGCGCGTGGGGACAAACCAACCTCACACCAAATTGGGCGGATGTCGGTCGGGGTGCGCCCATCGGGACGTTTGCCAAGGCTTAAGATTCTTTCGCGCACGATCGATTGTTCAGCCTGGTCAAATGCTTCTCGGACAGAGGCAGGTGAAGGGTAGTCTGACGCGGATGCTCCGTCAGGGACAAAACACATTTCGGCCACAACCAGTTCTTTAAGTTCTGTCATCCCACTATAGAATTCGTTTTTTGTCAGGGGCTTCTCGAGCAATTCAGTCATTGGTCCGCTGACACGATCGAATACTTTCTTTTGCAGTTCAGCATCTGGAAGGGCGAGAGTGACTTCGCGTTTGGGTTTTCCTACTTCGGCTTGCATTTGAAATTGCAGGTCAATCAGTGGCTGGATGGATTTATGTCCCAGTTCCAGCGCCTGCACCATGACATCTTCGGGGATTTCGTTCGCTCCACATTCGACCATAAGGATCGCATCGCGCGTGCCTGCAATTCTCAAGTCAAGGTCAGAGGTTTCGATCTCAGCAAATGTCGGGTTGATGACAAACTCACCGTTCACGCGTCCCACACGGACAGCACCAACCGGTCCAGCCCAGGGGATATCTGAGATCATAATCGCTGCGGATGCGGCGTTAATGGCGAGAATATCAAGAGGGTTCACGCCATCTGAGGAAAGCGAGAACATGATCACTTGCACTTCATTGCGCATGCCATCTTGGAATAATGGACGTAGAGGCCGGTCGGTGAGGCGCGCTACGAGAATGGCCTCTGTGCCCGGCCGTCCTTCGCGTCTGAAAAATGAGCCTGGGATTCTTCCACCAGCATACAGCCGCTCTTCATATTCCACTGAAAGCGGGAAGAAGTCTATACCCTCGCGCAAACCGCCCATTGTGGCAGCTGCGAAAACAATTGATTCAGGTGTGCCGAAGGTCACTGCTCCACCTGCCTGGCCAGCTAACTTACCGGTTTCAAACGTGAGAGTATTCTTTCCAATCATGGTTGTATATTTCTTTGATTCGGGTTTCATTTTGTCTCCTATATGCTTACGTTGACTCTTTTTACCTCAACGAATGCAAAGTACGCGAAGATTCAAAAGAATCTTTGCGGTCTTAACGTGCTTCGCATTTCAATTTGCTTTAATCAAAGTAAGCATTAAACTTTGTTTTCCGCCTGAGGTCAGGGACTGAAAAGTGTGAACAACGTGTAGTAACGACTTCAGTCGTTCTGACGGTTGAAACCGTCACTACGGTTATTCGCGCTGTTCAATTCCTGACGGCGGATTTTAATAAGACCCTAATGGTTCCAAGACCATTAGGGTCAACTCACTATTTGTGGCGCAGGTTCAAACTTTCAGTGACTCCCAGATAACGCTGGTAATCCACCTTGCGCAAATAGGTTAGGGTTCTGCGGCGTTGCCCAACGAGTTTGAGCAATCCACGCCGACAGGACTGATCTTTTTTGTTGATCCGAAGATGGTCGGTCAACTGCTGGATGCGGCCCGTCAGAATTGCGATTTGCACTTCCGGTGAGCCAGTATCTGTGTCGTGACGATGATAGTCGGTGATCAGTTTGGTCTTGATTTCCTTTTGTAAAGGCATGACGTATGCTTCCTTTCTATATATTATGGCGGCAAAAAGCACCGCACTTCGCAAGTCTCCATGCCAACAGCCTGGACCGTATGGCAGGACCAGTCACGAGCGAAGATTATACCAGAATTTCTGCTTGCATCTCGCGAGGCGCTGTGATACACTCTGCAAAACTCACTCGAAAGGAGGTTCGCCCACATGAAAAAATTATTCAATTCCATATTGATATCCAGCGCGCCTCCCTGCAAGTGCATCGGTTGATCTTTTTTGGTTGAATAACTGTATTGCAGATAGCCGCAGGCGCGCATCCGCCCTGCGGTTTCATATTATAAATGGGCGGCGAATAAAATGATTTCACTATCGACAATTGAGGAGAATAATGTGTCTTCCGTAATAACAATTTCGCAGCTGGCCAAACATTATCAGGTTCCCGAACGTGAAGGTGGGCTCAAAGCTGCAATGGCTAGTTTATTCAATCGCAAGTTCCGCACGGTCAAAGCAGTAAATAATATCTCGTTCAAGATCGAACCCGGAGAGGTTGTTGGCTTTTTAGGGCCGAACGGCGCGGGCAAGACAACGACGCTCAAAATGCTAAGTGGACTACTTCACCCCACATCTGGAGAGGTTCACGTGCTGGGATATGAGCCTTTCCGCCGCTCGTATGATTACCTCAGACAGATCACACTGGTGATGGGCAACCGCAACCAACTGACTTGGGACCTGCCGGCCCTCGATTCGTTTGATCTGCAACGAGCCGTATATGGAAT
>Ga0209814_10000692_pt1 | contig 11404 bp, 9 predicted proteins | sample SoiMetdeltSBSDD1_FD_187597 | JGI IMG/M metagenome (GOLD analysis project Ga0209814, IMG submission 187597) | Bulk soil microbial communities from a Populus tree surrounding site in Tennessee, USA - Soil MetaG P. deltoides SBSDD1 (SPAdes) (version 2) | ecosystem: Environmental > Terrestrial >... | reverse complement strand
AGGAAGGTGCTCGACATCCCCTCGCGGCCCTTGTCGAGGAACTCGCGCAGGTTGCCGTGGCTGCCCACCGCGACGATCGTCTCGGCGCCCTTCTCGTGGGCGAGCAGGAACGCGGCGTCCTCGCTGGTGCCGGCGGCCTCGACCACGCGAAAGGGTACGCCGAGCGCTCGGAGCCGCTCCCGACCCGGTGCGTGTCCGTCCCGGTACGCGTGCAGGACCAGCTCCGTCGGCCGGCTGCGCCGGAACCACCGTCGCCGCGGGGGGCCGGCGAACGAGAGCGCCTCGTCCGAGACGCTGTCCATGTCGCCCAGGATCAGGTCGGGCGTGTATCCGGCCTCGATCAGGGCGTCGGCGCCGCCGTCGACCCCGAGCAGGACGGGTCGCACGTCGCGGATGTATGGACGCAAGACGGCGAGATCCTCCTTGTAGTTGTAGCCACGGACCACGACCAGCACCGGGCGGTTCGCCAGGTCGTGGACCAAGGGCGGCAGACCGGAGCCGCCGAACAGCAGCTCGTGCTCGCGCTGCATGTAGTCGACCGTGTTGCGCGCGAACGACTCGAACCGGTCGGCGAGCCGGAGCTGCGCCTCCCCCATCGACGCACGGATCGTGGCCGTGCTCTGCCGGATCCCCACCCCGACCAGGCGATCGCCGGCGTAGACGCGGTCCCCGTCCAGGCGGAGCTCGTCGCCCTCGCGGACCTTTTGGAGGAGCAGCGGGCCGACGCTGTCGACCAGCGGGATGCCCGCCTCGAGCAGGCGGATCGGCCCCATGTTGGGGTACCGGCCGCTGATCGAACGCGCCGCATTCACCACGCCGCCGACCTCGGCGGTGACCAGCGCCTCGGCCGAGACCCCGTCGAGGTCCTCGTGGTCGATCACCGCGATCTCCCCCGGCGCGACGCGCTGGACCAAGCGTTTGGTCCTCGCGTCGACGCGAGCGAGGCCGCCCTGGGGCCTCGGCCGCCGGAGCGGCCGCCGGAGCAGGGTCCGCGGCTTGGTTCCGAACGTAGGCGCCTCCTTGGTCCTTCGACCTCGTTGCCTGAACGTGGGCGGCCGACGGGCGTTTCGGCCGGTCGGAGCCGGTGACCAGGGGCGGCTCCTCGTGCCGAAAGGGTAGCGGAGTCCCCGAAGGTGGCGCCCGGCGACCGTCGGTGGGCTAGGGGGACGGCCTGGGCGTGCGGCCGGCCTCGGACAGCAGCTCCTCGGCGTGGGCGGCGGCGGCGTCGCTCCCGGGCAGTCCGGCGAGCATCCTCGAGAGCTCCTCGACCCTCTCGGCGTCGCCCAGCACCTCGACCGAGGCCGTCCCGCCCTCCTTGCGGACGCGGATGTGCCGGTCCGCGAACGACGCGATCTGCGGCAGGTGGGTCACCACGACGACCTGCCGCGAGAGGGCGAGGTTCGCGAGGCGCCGCCCGACGGCGACGCCGGCCAGTCCGCCGATCCCCGCATCCACCTCGTCGAAGATCAGCGTCGGCACGTCGTCCAGGTCGACGAGGACGCTCCTGCACCCGAGCATCGTGCGCGAGAGCTCGCCGCCGGACGCAACCTTGGCGAGCGGTTGCGAAGGCTGCTCCGGCGCGCCCGAGAACACGAAGGCGGCGTGCTCGGCCCCGCCGGAGCCGAGCTCCGGGTTCGGGACCAGGGTCACCTCGATCGAGGCCCCCTCCATCCCGAGCTCGCCGAGCTCCCCCTGAAGCGCCCGTGTGAGCTCGGGCGCCGCGGTGTCGCGACGGTCCGAGACCGCCGTGGCCAGCGCGGCCACGCGCTCGGTCCGTTCGGCGACCGCCGCCGCGGCGCGCTCCCGCTCCTGCTCGACGCCCGCGAGCGCCTCGAGGCTCTGCCGTGCCCGGTCGAGGAAGACGAGCACCTCCGCCTCGCCCGTGCCGTACTTGCGCTGGAGCGCGTCGAGCTCGCCGATCCGTTCGCGGACCTCTTGGAGCCTCGCCGGGTCGAGCTCGAGACGTTCGCGGTAGCTGCGAACCTCCACCGCCAGCTCGGTGGCCGCGGCGCTCAGCTCGAACGCCCGGACCGCGAGCTCCCCGGCCGACGGGTCGACCTCGCCCGCCGCCCGGAGCTCGGCGGACGCGGACCCCAGAGCATCGGCCGCGCCCTCCTCGGCCCCGAGCGCACGCTCCGCCGACGAGGCCCGCTCGAGGAGCCGGCCGGCGTGGTCGAGCCTGGCGGCCTCGAGCTTCAGCTCCTCGGTCTCGCCCGGCCTCGGCGACGCGACCTCGATCTCGCGTACCTGGTAGGCGAGCAGGTCCATCTGGCGCTCCCGGTCGCGTTCGCGCTCGTCGAGCTCGGCGAGGGCGGCCCTCGCGTCGCGGAGGCGTCCGTGCTCGACTCGGAGGGCCTCGACGGCGTCGAGATGCTCGGCTCCTGCGTAGCGGTCGAGGAACCGCGTCTGGGCAACCGTGGACAGCAACCGCTGGCCTTCGTGTTGGCCGTGGACCTCGACGAGCTCGCCGGCAAGCTCCGCGAGCGCCGAGACCGGTGCCAGCTGTCCGCCCACGCGTGCGGTGCTCCTTCCCTCGGCCGTGACCGTCCGCGCGAGCAGGACCTCGCCGTCCTCGGCCCAGCCGGCGCTCACCGCCCCGGGTGGCGCATCGAACCGCGCCTGCACCTTCGCCGCCGGCACGCCGGCGCGAACCAGCGACGCACCCCCGCGCCGGCCGAGCGCGAGTTGCAGCCCGACCGTCACCATCGTCTTGCCGGTCCCGGTCTCCCCGGTCAGGACGTTCAGGCCGGGATGCAGCTCGAGGTCGAGGTCGTCGATCACGCCGAGACCGCTGATGTGCAGCTCGCGGAGCACCTCGCGATCCTAGACCGCGCCGCCGACGTTCCCGGGGAGGTCGAACTTGTCGCGGACGAGGTCGTGGAACGACGGCGCGTCCTCGCGCCGAACGAACCGCGCCGGTGTGGGGGCGCGTTCGATCTGGACCGTGGAGCCGATCGGGAGCTCCAGGCTGTGTCGGCCGTCCGCCGAGAGCAACCCCGGCTCCTCCCCCAACACCTGCAGGCGCACCCGTTGGTCGGGCGCGAGCACCAGCGACCGGTCGAACACCATGTGCGCCGCGATCGGCGTCACGACGATGCAGGGGACGGATGGCGAGACGATGGGGCCACCCGCGCTGAACGAGTACGCGGTCGAACCGGTCGGCGTCGCCGAGATCACCCCGTCGGCGGAGAACGTGGTCACGTACGCGTCGTCCACGAACACCGCGAGCCGGATCAGCCGGTGCCGGGCGCTCTTCTCGACGATGACCTCGTTGAGCGCCCACTGCGGCTCGAACGAAGAGCCCTCCGCGACGACCGCGAGCCGCTCCTCGATCCGGGCCGAGCCATCCAGCATCCGCTCGAGCACCTGCGTTGCCTGGTCGGGCTCGACCTCGGTGAGGAAGCCCATACGGCCCACCTTGACGCCCAGTACCGGGATCCCCGATACGGAGGCGACCCTCGCCGCCCGCAGGAACGTGCCGTCGCCGCCGACCGACACCACGAGATCGAGGCCGCGGGCGAACCCCCGCGCCGCCTCTTCGTCCTCGGCGTCGTCGCCCGGGATCGTCCGGGTGCGGACGCCGCGCTCCTCGAGCCACATGCCGATCGAGCGCGCGGCCTCGGCCGCGGCCGGGCGAGCGGGGTGGACGACGAACCCCGCGGCCTTCAACCCAGCGCTCCCGGCGCCGGAGGACGTCACGGGAGCACCTCGGCGATGGCGCGTGCCTCCTCCAGTGCGCCCTCCACGTCGAGGACGACGGTCGCGGCCGAACCCACCGTCGCATGCAGCGGGAACTCGATGTTGCCGGCCGGCCCCGGAAGCGGCGAGGCCATCACGGCGATCGGCGAGAGACCGTGCTCGGAGACGGCGTCAGCGACGCCGAGGATCGCGTCGCGCCAGGCGTCCGGGTCGCGGACGACGCCGCCCGTACCCACCCGCACGCGACCGACCTCGAACTGCGGCTTGACCAGCAGGACCAGGTCGGCGTCGCCCGACGCGATCCCGGAAAGCGCCGGGATCGCGAGGCCGAGCGAGATGAAGGACAGATCGGCCACCACGATCCCGGGAGCGTACGGCAGGTCCTCGGGCCGCAGGTCGCGCACGTTGGTCCGGTCCAGGACCGTGACGCGCGGGTCGGTTCGGAGCGACCAGGCGAGCTGCCCGTAGCCGACGTCGACCGCCACGACGTGCGCGGCGCCTCGACGGAGCAGGCAGTCCGTGAAGCCGCCGGTGGACGCCCCCGCGTCCAGGGCGTCGCGACCCTGCACGTCGATCTCGAACCGTTCGAGCGCTGCCTCCAGCTTCTCGCCCGCGCGAGAGGCGAAGCGTCGGGGCTCCCCCACGAGCTCGAGCGGCTCGGCGGTGTCGACCAGGGTGGAGGGCTTGCTCGCCGACCTCCCCGAGACCAGGACCAACCCATCGCGCACGGCGCTCTGCGCCTGGCTGCGGGTGGCGACGAGGCCGCGGCGCACGAGCTCGGCGTCGAGTCGCCGGCGCGCCACGGCGCCCGGCGTCAGGCCGGCTCGCTTGGAGGACTCGACGTGGCGGGCTTCGCCGTGGACCGCTTCGCCGTGGACCGCTTGGCCGTCGACCGCTTGCGCGTGGACTTCTTGCCCTGATCGCGCTCCAGCTCGCGCACGCGCTTTCGCAGCGCATCCACCTCGTCGCGAGACGCGACGCCGATCGTCTTCAGCTGCGACTTGACCTCGGTCTGCACCATCGAGGTCAGACGCTCCTTGTTCTTGTTCGACCACGCCAGCAGGTCCTTCGCGGCCTTGCTCACCTGGTCGCGGCCCTGGCTCTTGCTCTTGGTCAGCGACTTCGCGAGCTCCTGGGCCTTGGCGGGCGACAGCTTCCCGATCGCCGCCTCCATGTACTGGCGGACCTGTTCGAGTCCAACCGCCATCTCGATCACTCCCTCGTTGTTCGATCCCGGGTGTTCGGTCTCATGGGCGCCCCTCCCGGCGCCACGACCCAGGATAGCGCCGGCGCCGCCCGCCGCTCCAGGGTCCTCGAGCAGCGCGGAGACGTCCTCCGCGATCACCGTGGCTCGGATACCCGTGCGCTCGACGTCCTCGCGTCTCGAGACGCCGGTGAGCACGAGCATCGTGTCCCACCCCAGGCGCGCCGCCCCCTCGATGTCCGTGTCGAGTCGGTCCCCGACGACGAGCGGCTTGCCGCCTCCCCCCCGTCGGCGACCGGCCTCGAACAGCGGGGGGAACGGTTTGCCCACGATCTCGGGCTCGGCGCCCGTCGTCGTCGTGATGACGGACAGGAGCGCGCCGGCACCCGGCCACAGGCCATCGGCCGCCGGGTACGACCCGTCCGCGTTCGTCGCGATCAGACGCGCCCCGCGCTGGACCAAGAGCGACGCGCGCTTGAGCGAACCGTACGTGGCACCGCCATCGAAGCCGACCACGACCAGGTCGGCCTCCTCCGGCTCCCCCTCGAGGATGTGGATGCCGGCGTCCGTCAACGCCTCGCGAACGCCGTCCTCGCCGATCACGAACGCGCGTCCCCCTCCCCGCTTCGCGAGCAGCTCGGCGGTCGCGAGCGCGGAGGTCACGACCTCGTCCGGGTCCGCCTCGATCCCGATCGCCTGCAGCCTGTCGGCCACCTGGCGTGGCGTCCGCGAGGAGTTGTTGGTCAGGAAGACGGGGCGGACGCCCCGTCGCCGGAGCTCGACCATGGTGGGGGGCGCCTGGGGCACGGCCTCGTCCCCTCGATACAGGACGCCGTCGAGATCGAACAGGATGCAGCCGTAGTGGTCGGCGAGCATCAGCCCGCGAGGCGTTCGAGGGCGCGCTCGTAGTCCCCCGTCCCGGGGCGCATGGCGATCGCGAGCTTCAGGTGGCCGATCGCCCTCGTGCGCTGCCCCGTGCGTTCACACGCGAGCGCCAGCGCGAAGTGCGCGTAGTCGCTCGCCGGCTCGATCTGCACGACCTTGGCGAACTCGCGCCGCGCACGAACGGTCCGGCCGGACATGAACAGCGCCCGTCCGAGGGCCTCACGGATCGACGCCTTGTCGGGCTCGATCAGCTTGGCGCGCCCGAGGAGCATGGCGGCCTGGTGGGGATGCCCGTCGCGGAGGAACCCCATGCCGCGCGAGAAGAGCTCGTAGGCACTCTCCGCGGGCGGGTCGCTCTCGGGGCTGCTGTTATACATGGTGCATGTCCCTCGTCTCGCCCTTCGTCGGCCTGCTCTTCGATGGCTCGATCGTCGGCTCGCACGACCTGGTCACGACACCGCCCTACGACGTGATCTCCGACGACGAGCGGCGGCACTACCTGGAGGCGAGCCCGTTCAACGTGATCCGCCTCGTCCTCGGACGTGGCGAAGCCGGCGAGGGCGGAACGGCCGACAAGTATAGGCAGGCAGCGTCCGAACTCCGGACGTGGCGCGAGCGGGGTGTGCTCGTCCCGACCGAGCGTCCGTCCTTCTACCCGTACGAGATGCGGTTCTCCCTGCACGGCCGGCGCCGCGCGATCAGGGGCATGGTCTGCGCGGTGCAGCTCGAGGACCTGGGCGGCTCGATCGTGCCGCACGAGCGGACGATGCCCGGGCCGATCGAGGACCGCCTCCGCTTGATGCGCGCGGTCCGGACGAACCTGTCGAGCATCCACGCCGTGTTCCGGGGGCCGAGCGAAGCGTTCGCCGGGTTTCTGGACGACGCGATGGCGAGGGGGCCCGTCGGGTCCACCACGGACGAGGCAGGGGTCGAGCACACGCTCTGGGTGAGCGAGCCGAACCCCGAGGTCGCGGCGTGGCTCGCGCCCGAGTCCCTGATGATCGCAGACGGCCATCATCGCTACTCGATGGCCCTTCGGTATCGGGACGAGATGCGCGCAGAGCACGGCCCGGGGCCGTGGGACCGCGTGATGATGTTCATCGCGGACGCGGCGCTCCAGGACCCCCCCGTGCTCCCGTTCCACCGGATCCAGACGGGTGGCCCGCACGAGGCGACCGGCACCCGGGTCCGCGATCTCGCCGAGGTCCTCGAGACCGTCAGCGACGAGAAGCTCGTCTACGGCTCCGCTTCGATCGAGGACGGGCTCCTCGTCCACCGCATCGGGGAGCTCGCCGGCGCTCCGCCGGCGGTGTGCGCGCTCCACGAACGGGTTCTGGAGCGCGTCGACGCGGAGCTCCGATTCACGCCCGACGCGGTCGAGGCCGAGGACGCCGTTCGCAACCGGGAAGCCGTTGCCGCGTACTTCCTGCCACCGACCGACGCTGCACGGATCCGCGACGTGATCGACCGCGGCGAACGGCTGCCTCGCAAGTCGACGTACTTCTGGCCCAAGCCGCGCACGGGCCTCGTGCTCCGACCGCTCGACCTCGACGCCACCGAGTGACCTTTGAACTCAGTCGGCCTCCTGGACCGGCTCGAGCTTCTTGATGCCGGCGGCGACCACCTCGGTGAGGCTGCGAGCCCCGGCGCCGCTCCGGTAGAAGCGACGGACGAGCTGGCCGTACACCAGGACGTCGTCGCCCTTGGCGATCGGCTTCAGGACCCGCTTGCCCACGTCCTTGTGCCAGACCGCGACGGGGAGAGGGAGGAGACGCTTCCCCGCTTCCGGAACGGAGAGCCGGAGCTCGGTGACCTCGTCGCCCGACGGCATGCGGCGTTCGACCGGGTCAGCGGCCACGGTGCCCGCGAGCACCACGACGTTGACGGTCACCATCCAAACTCCCCCCTTCGCGTGGGACCGTAGCACCGCCCGGCGACACGCCACGTAGACTCGCGACGTGGAGCCGATCGTGTTCGAGGTCGCTCGAGGGATCACGGCGATCGACACCTTCTACGGCGGCCGCGAACGCGCCACGGCCGCCTACCTCCTCGACGCCGACGAGCCCGCCATCGTCGAAACCGGACCGAGCACCTCCTTCGAGCCCGTGGTCACGGGGTTGGAACGGCTCGGGATCGGAGCCGCCGACCTCGCCCACATCGCCGTCACGCACATCCATCTGGATCACGCCGGTGGGGTAGGGCGGATCGCCGAGCGCTTCCCGAACGCCACCGTGTGGGTCCACGAGCGCGGCGCCCGACACCTCGCCGATCCCACCCGCCTCCTCGAGAGCGTGACGTCGATCTACGGCCCCGAGACCACCGCGACGCTGTTCGGGCCCGTCGAACCCGTTGCGGCCCAACGTATCCGAGCGCTGGCCGACGGCGATCGGATCGAGCTCGGTGGCCGGCGCCTCGAGGCGCTCGCCACGCCGGGCCACGCCAAGCACCACGTGGCGCTGGCGGACTCCTCGACCGGGGCCGTGTTCACCGGCGACGCGCTCGGCATCCACCCGCCCGATGCACGTTCGCTCCGGCCCGCCACGCCGCCCCCGGACTACGACCTCGATCTCGCGCTCGGCTCGATCGAGCGCATCCGCGAAAGGGCACGCGGCGCGATCGTCCTGTTCTCGCACTTCGGCCCGGTCCACGAGGTCGAGCGGATCTGCGACCTGGCGACCGAGCGCTTCCGAACGTGGACCCAGGCCGTGGGCGAGGCGCTCGAACGGGGACTCGATCCGGAGCGTGACGACGCGCTCGACGAGGTCATGCGCGTCCTGCGGGACGTCGCTCGGACCGACGCAACGACGGGCGCCGAGGCCGAGCTCGACCTGCAGGCGATGGAGACGATGTCCAGCATCCGCCTGAACTCGATGGGGATCCTCGGCTACTGGCGGCGCACACGGAAGGCCGAGGGCGCGGGTCAGGCGAGCTGAGACGCGCGCTCCGCGGCGTCGAACGCGCTCGGGTCGTGCCGCAGGATCTTGCGGAACTCGCGAAGCGCATCGGCTCGCCGGCCGGCCTTCTCGAGGATGTTCCCGGTCACGTACCAGACGCGCATCACCTCGGGCCCCGCCACGTCGTCGCGCGTCCGGATCCGGCGGAGCATCCCGAGCGCCTGGTCGAACTTGCCCTGATCCGCGAGCGCGCTCGAGGCCACGATCACCGCCTCCGCCTTCGCGGCGAGCGGCACCCCCTTGGACGCGAGCGCCTCCTCCGCGAGCGGCACGGCGCGGTCGGGCCGGCCGAGCGACCGCAGGGAGTCGGCGATGATGTGGTTCTGGTCGGCGCGCCCGGACATCCGCCGGTACGCCTGCATCTCGGACAGCGCCTCCGGGTAGCGCTCGAGCTGATACAGCGCGAGCCCAAGGACCTCGCGGACGCCCGGCGCCCGCGGGGCGAGCTCCTTGGCCTTGGCCGCCTCGGCGGCCGCCCCCCGGGCGTCGCCGCGATCCAGGAGCGCGACGGCGCGTTCGAGCCTGGCGATGGCCATGTCCGCCTTCCCGGTCCGGGACATGTGCCGGAGTTCGGAGACGACGTCCGGCGGCAGCGCGGGGCGGCGACCCTTCGGTTGCCCCTTGGGACCCGGTCGTGGGCGCATCGCCTTCGGCATGCCGGAAGCGTACCGGGCCGCACCGGCGTGGCCCCAACGAGAAGAGCCGCCCCCGCGGGGGCGGCTCTTTCGAAGGTGTCCGGCGGCGACCTACTCTCCCACCCAGTTGCCCGGGCAGTACCATCGGCGCTGGAGGGCTTAACTTCCGGGTTCGGGATGGGACCGGGTGTTTCCCCTCCGCTATGACCACCGAAACGGTGTCTCCCGATCCCTTGGATCGGGAAGCAAGCGGGAACGCGAGCCCCCGAGCAGAGCTCGGGAACTGCGATAGCGAGCGCGAGCAAAGTCAAGTCCTCGGCCTATTAGTACCGGTCGGCTCAACGTGTTGCCACGCGTACACCTCCGGCCTATCAACCTCGTAGTCTGCGAGGGGCCTTACCTGGTTGCCCAGTGGGAGACCTCATCTAGGGGCGAGTTTCGCACTTAGATGCTTTCAGCGCTTATCTCTTCCGAACGTGGCTAACCAGCCGTGCCGCTGGCGCGACAACTGGCACACCAGAGGTTCGTCCGCCCCGGTCCTCTCGTACTAGGGGCAGCTCCCCGCAAGTCTCCTACGCCCACGACGGATAGGGACCGAACTGTCTCACGACGTTCTAAACCCAGCTCGCGTGCCTCTTTAACGGGCGAACAGCCCGACCCTTGGGACCTGCTCCAGCCCCAGGATGAGACGAGCCGACATCGAGGTGCCAAACCGCTCCGTCGATATGGACTCTTGGGAGCGATCAGCCTGTTATCCCCGGGGTACCTTTTAGCCGTTGAGTGACGACCCTTCCACAAGGAGTCGTCAGATCACTAGGCCCTGCTTTCGCACCTGCTCGACCCGTCGGTCTCGCAGTCAAGCTCCCTTGTGCCCTTGCACTCGACGCCTGATTGCCAACCAGGCTGAGGGAACCTTTGGGCGCCTCCGTTACGCTTTAGGAGGCAACCGCCCCAGTCAAACTGCCCACCAGGCGCTGTCCCCGATCCGGATCACGGACCGAGGTTAGAGTCCCAACAGATGAAGGGCGGTATTTCAAGGTTGGCTCCACCCGAGCCGGAGCCCGGGCTTCGAAGCCTCCCGCCTATCCTACGCAACATCTGCCAGAACCCAACACCAAGCTGCAGTAAAGGTCCCGGGGTCTTTCCGTCCTGTCGCGGGTAACGAGCATCTTTACTCGTACTGCAATTTCGCCGAGTCCCCGGTTGAGACAGTGCCCAAGTCGTTGCACCATTCGTGCAGGTCGGAACTTACCCGACAAGGAATTTCGCTACCTTAGGACCGTTATAGTTACGGCCGCCGTTTACTGGCGCTTAGGTTCAAAGCTTCGCCCCCCGAAAGGAGCTGACCTCTCCCCGTAACGTTCCAGCACCGGGCAGGTGTCAGTCCGTATACATCGTCTTACGACTTCGCACGGACCTGTGTTTTTAGTAAACAGTCGCTTGGGCCTGGTTTGTGCCACCACATCGAGCTCGGGCCGCGAGGGCCGTCACCCTACCGTGGTCCTCCTTCTCCCGAAGTTACGGAGGCAATTTGCCGAGTTCCTTAACCAGGGTTCTCTCGATCGCCTGAGTATTCTCTACTTGCCCACCTGAGTCGGTTTGGGGTACGGGCACCTCAACCACTCGCTAGAGGCTTTTCTCGGCAGCATGGGATCAGTCGCTTCACCTAGAGCGGCTCGGCATCGTGCCTCAGGGTCGTGGCTCCCCGGATTTGCCTGGGGAACCCCCCTACGCACTTGCCCCACGACGACCATCGCGTGGGTCGACCTACCCTCCTGCGTCCCCCCTTCGCTGCCCTAATACCGAGTTGGTCGGTAGCCCCCGAAGGGGTTCCCTTAGTACCTCGGATTCGGGCTTGGCGCGGATGAGGTGGTACTGGAATATCAACCAGTCGTCCATCGGCTACGCCTCTCGGCCTCGCCTTAGGTCCCGACTAACCCTGGGCGGATGAACCTTCCCCAGGAACCCTTGGGCATTCGGCGGACGGGCTCCTCCCCCGTCTTTCGCTACTCATGCCGGCATTCTCA
>Ga0209814_10000689_pt1 | contig 11411 bp, 15 predicted proteins | sample SoiMetdeltSBSDD1_FD_187597 | JGI IMG/M metagenome (GOLD analysis project Ga0209814, IMG submission 187597) | Bulk soil microbial communities from a Populus tree surrounding site in Tennessee, USA - Soil MetaG P. deltoides SBSDD1 (SPAdes) (version 2) | ecosystem: Environmental > Terrestrial >... | reverse complement strand
GGACTTGCGCTTCGGCCTCGGCCTCCTCCGCGTCGGCCTCTTCCGCGTCGGCCTCCTCCGCCTCGGCCTCGGCGACCGCGGTCTCGGTCGCGGCCTCCTCGGCCGCCCGCGCCTGCTCGGCTTCGGCCGCCGCGGCTGCTTCCTCCTGCGCGGCCGCCTCGTCGAGCGCCTCGAGCTCCTCCTCGGGCGGCAGCTCGCCGCCCTCGGGCACGACGAGGAGGCGGAGCGTCGCGGTCACGTCCTGGAACAACTCGACCGGGACCCCGTAGCGCCCGATCCGCTTGATCGACTCCGGCAGGTCGAGCTTGCGGCGGTCGAGGCGGATGCGCTGCGTGTCCCAGACCCGGTCGGCGATGTCCGTCGCCGTCACCGAGCCGAACAGCGTGCCGGTCTCGCCGGCGCTGACGTCGAAGCGGATCTCCGCCCCTTCGAGCTTCTGCACGAGTTCCTGAGCCTCGTCGAAGCTCTGGGCCTCGTGGCGCGCGCGGCTCGCAGCGAGCCTCTCGAGCTCGGCGACGCGCCCCGGCGCAGCCGCCTCGGCGAGCCGGCGCGGCAGCAGGTAGTTGCGCGCGAAGCCGGGCGCGACGTCCACGACCTCGCCGCGGAGCCCGACCTTCTCGATGTCCTCGCGGAGGATGACCTGCATGTGACCCCTAGCGCTCGCGGTCGCCACGGTCGCCGCGGTCGCGGCGTCCGTCGGAGCGCTCCTCGCGGCCCTCGGCCACGTACGGCAGCAGAGCCATCTCACGCGCGCGCTTCACGGCGACGGCGACCTGCCGCTGGTGGCGCCGGCACGCGCCGGTGATCCGGCGCGATCGGATCTTGCCCTTCTCCGAGATGTACCGCCGCAGCTGGTTCACGTCCTTGTAGTCGACCTCTTCGATCTTCTGGCGGCAGAACCAGCAGTTCTTCTTGCGGATCGGCCCGGCGGAGGGGCCGCCGCGGCGCCGCTGCTGCCTGTCTTTCGTCTGCGCCATCAGCGATCACCTCCCGGCTGGCTCGTGCTCGATGGCCGTGAAAACCAAGCCTCGGAAGGACGCAGGGAGCGTTCGTAGCCGATGGCTACGGGCGCGCCTGAGGACGCGGCGAGGCGCCGGTTTGCAGCGCGCCAGCGAGTGCGAGACAGACGGGAGGGGATTGCCATTAAAAGGGAATGTCGTCGTCGGCTCCGGCCGTGCCGAAGTCGGCGTTCTCGGTCTGCGCCGCCGCACCCGCGGGGACGAACTGGTTCTGGCCGCCCTCGGCGTCGCCGCGGCTGCCGAGGAATTGGACGCTGTCGGCGATGATCTCGACCGCCTGCCGCTTCGTCCCGTCCTGGGCGTCCCACTCGCGCCACTCCAGGCGCCCGTCGACGGCGACGGGACGGCCCTTGGAGAGGTACTGCGCGCAGCTCTCGCCCTGGTTGCCCCAGACTGTGATGTCGAAGTAGTTCGGCTTCTCGGTCCACTCGCCGGTCGCGCCGTCCTTCCGGCGCGTGTTCACGGCGAGCCGCAGGCTGCAGACGGCGGTCCCGCTCGGCGTGTGGCGCAGCTCGGGATCCTTGGTCAGGTTGCCCACGAGCACGACTCTGTTGATGTTGGCGGCCATCGAAATCCTCCTCACCCGACGTGGGTCGCTTGCTCCTCCGAATCCTGCCTTGTCTCGTCGATCCTGCCTATTGGCCCGGCCGGACGCGTCGAGCGGGTCGGGCGGCGGACGGCCAGGTGGCGCATGACGCCGTCCGTGATCTTGAGCACGCGCGAGACCTCTTCCAGCGCCTCCGGCGGCGCCTGGAACGTGAGCAGGTGGTAGACGCCGTCGGTCTTGTGGTCGATCTCGTAGGCGAGCTTGCGCCGGCCCCAGAGGTCTTGTCCGCCCCAAGAGCCGCCCGCGCGTTCGATGTTCTCGCGCACGCGCGCGATGATCTCGTTCTGGCGCTCCTCCGGCAGGTCGGGGTCGAGCATGAGCAGGATTTCGTAGTCGATCATCGTCCCGAATCTCTCCTTCCCACGGTCTGAGTCGGCCTCGCCTGCCGGCGCCGCTTCGGGGTGTACGGCGCGAGGGCGAGGCAGGAAGTCCGCGGAAGAGTAGCATCGGCCCGGTGAGAGGCCGAACCGCCTGGATCGCCGGTGCGCTCGGCGCGGCGGGAGTCGCCTACCGGGCGCTGCGCCGCCGCCCCCGCCCGGCTGCCGATCCCCGCGCGGACGAGCTGCGCCGCAAGCTCGACGAGTCGAAGCAGGTGGTAGACGACCGGGCGGAGTTCGAGTCGGGGGAGACGCCGGTCGACCAGGCGGAAGTGTCGCTGGACGCAAAGCGCGCGGCCGTGCACGAGCGCGGCCAGGCCGCGGCGCGCGAGATGCGAGGGTCTAACGCAGAGGAGTAAAGGCCGCGACGCCGGCCGCGAGGCCGCGGGCGATCTTCCATTCGTAGCCGCTCGATTGCAGTCGCCGGCGTTCGGCAGGGTTCGTGAGGAATCCGCACTCGACGAGGATCGCCGGCACGTTCGCCCAGTTGAACCCGGTCAGGTCGGCGCGCCTCACGAGGCCGAGATCCCGAGCGCCCGTCGCGCGCAAGGCGGCGGCCTGGACGAGCCGCGCCGCCCGCAGGCTGCGCGCGTAGATGTCGTCGGTCCAGCCGTTGTGCAGCGCGGGGTAGAGCGTCTGGAAGCCGTGCAGCGACGTGTTCGTCGAGCCGTCGGCGTGGATTCTCAGCATCAGTGCGGAGTGGCGGCGGTTGCAGAACTGGGCGCGCGCGATGTTGCCGCCGTTCCCGAAGCGGAAGAGCGGGCCCGTCCGCGTCATCGCCACGCGGTAGCCGCGGCGCAGGAGCAGCATCCGCGTCCGCCGCGCGATCGCGAGGTTGACGGCGGCCTCGCCGCTCGCGCCGCCGCCGTCCTTGATCTTCAGCACGTCCGAGCCGGGCCCGATCGCCTCCGTCTGACGGCCGATCGCGGGCGGCGTCCCGTGGCCGGGGTCGATGCAGACGAGCGGCGGCGGCGGAGAGGCGTGGATCACGCGAGCTTCTCGGCCAGATACTTGACCGCGAGCGGGTAGCGCCACTCGATGCCCGAGTGCGTGCCGTCGAAGAGCTCGAAGACGTAGTCGTCGATCCCGATCGCCTCGAGCGCACGGCGGAACGCCTCGGCGCCGAGGTCGAGGTAAGCGTCGTCCTTGTTGCCCGCGTCGATGTAGATCGCCTTTAGCGAGCGCAGCGCCTCCGCGTGGCGCGGGACCATCCGAACCGGGTCCCAGGCCAGCCAGCGCTCCCAGATGTCCGGCTTCAGCTCGCCGGTCAGCGGCTCGTAGGGGACGTAGACGGTGCCGTCCTCGTCGGTCGAGTAGCAAGCCGCCATGCACCAGTCGTTCAAGAGCACGTAATCGGTCGGCTTCGAGAACGGGACCCGCGAACGGAAGTCCTCCCAGAAGCGGTCGAACGAGCCGTCGTAGTCATCACGCAGCGCGCGTGCGGACCTCCGGAACTCCGCCTGGTAGCACACCTCGAACAGCGCGTCGCCGGCGTGCGTGGCAAGGCCGCCGAATAGGTCCGGCCGGAGCATGGGCGTGACCATCGCGCCGTACCCGCCGCTCGACTTGCCCGAGATCCCGCGATGGTCGCGGTCGGCAAGCGTGCGGTAGGTGGCGTCGACCCAGGGAACGACCTCCTCGCACAGGTAGGTGTGGTAGCGGCCCGTGCCGGGGGAGTCGAGGAACTGGCTGCCGCCGAGCGATGTCCAGGCGTCGACCCAGACGAGCAGGGCCGGCTCGGCGTCGCCCGCGGCGAAGAGCCCGTCCATCAACTCGACGGGGTTTCTGCGGAACGTGGCCCGGTTGCGCCACATGTCGAGCTGCCCGCCGAGACCCTGGATCAGGTAGATCGACGGGTAGCCGCGCTCGGGCTCGTCGTCGTAGCCCGGCGGCACGTAGACCCAGAGCGGCCGCGAGTGCGGGTCGCCGAGCGGGTTTTCCTTCAGCGCCTGGCTCTCGAATTCGTGTTCGTCGAGCCGGCCCGCGAAGTCGATGGCCCACGGCAGCATCGGGCTCGCAAGGTACCAACCGACCCCTCGAGGGCGGCGGGGGAGAGGTTGTCCGCCGCCTGAGGGGTCAGACCGGGCTCAGCGGAGCCAGGGTGCGAGAAACTCTTCGATGTCGCGGCAACCTTGAGGGTTCGGCAGCCAGGCGCGCGCGCGCCGGTCGGCGACGACCACGAGCGTCGGGATGCTCTGGATCTTGAAGCGCTCGACGAGCTCCTCGTGCGCGTCGGCGTCGACGCGAAGGACCGTGAACGTGTCGTGGTTCGAGCGCCGCTGCAGCACCTGGGCGAGGAAGCCCTCGACCCGGCGGCAGCGCCCCGACGAGGGCGACTGGAAGAAGACGAGACGCGGCTTCGACCGGACTGCTGCCGTGCCGTCGCCCGTCGTCACTCAACCTCCGGCCGCGGCGGCGGCGTGTTCGGGAATCAGGTCGGAGAGAGCGTCGTGGAGGGTCGCGTAGGTGAGGAGAACACGGTCGAGACCGGTCACCTCCAGGACCCGTCGGGTACGCGGGTCGTTCGTCACGAGGACGAGGGAGTGGCCGCGACCCTCCAGACGCTTGGTTTCCTGGACGAGTACGCCGAGCGCGGTGGAATCGACGAAGCTGCTCTCGGACAGGTCGAGGACGACCGTGTCCGCCCCCACGGCGTCAGCCTCGTCGATCCCGTTCCGAACTCGCTCGGCGGTGTACAGGTCGATTTCGCCCGACACCGACACGAGCGCCAGCTCGCGCGTGAGGCTGGCGACCTTCGCGTGGAACTCGTCCAGGAGCACATCGCGAGGCTATGAAGCCGCCTCTCAGGGGCGCATATGTTTTTTTTTAGCTTTTGCCTACAGAGGCTCGAGCTTGTAGCCGGCGCTACGGACGGTCAAGAGCCGCTCGGGCCGGGAGGGGTCGTGCTCGATCTTGCGACGGATGTTCGAGACGTGCAGGTCGCACGCGCGCTCGTTTCCGACGAAGGCGCTGTCCCAGAGGTGACGCATGATCTCCCGCCGCGAGAAGACGCGCCCCGGCTCGCTTGCGAGCAACGCCAGCAGCTTGAGCTCGAAGACGGTCAGTGGGACGCTTTCGCCGCCGACCGACGCCTCGTGCCTGGTGAGGTCGAGGGCGAGGTCGCCGACCCGGAGCTGCGTGCTGCCGGCGCTGTCGAGCTCCCGCCTGCGGAGCAGCGCGCGGACGCGTGCGACGAGCTCAGGAACCGAGAACGGCTTCGTCACGTAATCATCGGCACCGACCTCGAGGCCGAGGACGCGGTCGACCTCCCCGTCCTTAGCAGTCAGCATCAGAATCGGCACGGGACTGTCCTCGCGGAGCCGCCGACACACCTCAACCCCCGAGAGGCCGGGCAGCATCAGGTCCAGCACGAGCAGGTCGTAAGCCTCTGCCCGCGCGCGCTCGAGCGCCACGTTGCCGTCGCCCACCGCGTCGACGTCGAAGCCCTCGGCCTCGAGCGCGTACTCGACCGCGTCGGAGATTGCGGGTTCGTCCTCGACGACGAGGATTCGGTTCGGCATCAGGTCAGGATCTTCGCGCTCGGCAGCGCCACTCTCACCCGAGTTCCGGCACCGGGCTCCGAGTCGAGCTCGATCGTCGCCGAAAGGGCGTTCGCCGCCTCCCGTGCGATTGCGAGCCCGAGCCCGAAGCCGTCCGTGCCGCGACCGTCGCTGCGGTAGAAGCGCTGGAACGCGCGCGCTTGTTCGCTCTCGCTCATCCCCTGCCCCGTGTCGCGGATCTCGATCTCGGTTGTCTCCTCCCGCTGGCGGGCCTCGAGCACGATCTCACCGGCACGGGTGTGCTTGGCGGCATTCTCTGCCACGTTCACGACCACCCGGTGAAGGAGCTCCGGCTCGGCAATGGCGCCCACGTCGCTCGGCGCGCGGACCGAGATCTCGACGCCCACAAAGGGCTTGAGCCCTTGCGCAACCTCTTCCAGGAGCGGCCGCACCGGCACGGCGGTCAGGCGCGCCTGCTCGACGCCGGTTTGGAGGCGCGCCAGGACGAGCAGCGACCGCGCCAGCCGCGACAGCCGCTCGCTGTGGGCGCGGAGATGCTTGAGGAAGCGGTCCCGCGCTTCCGGGACGTCCTTGGCGCCGCCCTCGAGGACGTCCATGATGCTGATGATCGCGGCGAGAGGCGTCCGGAGCTCATGGGCGGCGTTCTCGACGAACTCGCGCTCGCTCCGCCGCGCCTGCTCGCGCTCGGTCACGTCTTCGACGATCAAGATCGCGTTCTCCGCGTGCGCGGAGGGAGGGACACCCTCGATCCAGAACGCCCGGTCCTTTGTCCGCGCGAAGCTTTTTACTGCCGGCGGCTTCGGGTCGAACAGGCTTGCCGCCAGCTCCCGCAATGGTAGGTCGGGGCCGGGGTCGCGAAGCGCCTTGCCTTCCACCTGATCGGCCCCGAGCAGCGACGCGGCCGCAGGATTCGCGTACTCGATCACGAGCTTCGGGTCGACGACGACGACGGCCTGCGGAAGCTGCGTGAGGACGCGCTCGAACCGGTGCGCGCCTGCCGGCTCGCCAAAGGCGAGGTCGGCGAAGCTTCTCCCTGACCCCGACATGGAGTCCCCTTTCGTGGGGCAAGACCTGTCCGCGAGCGATGATAGCCACAGCTCTACTGGTGTCCCAACAGCCGCATCAGCATCTGCGCGTTCGTCGGCGCCTGTGCGACGAAGCCGTCGCCGCTCTCGCTCGCCTCGCCCGGCGCCGACGAGGGCACGGGCGAGCGGCCGTTGTTGTTGAACATGGCATAGACGGTCTGTGTCTCGGCGGCGAGCTCGCCCAGCCGCGGCACCCACTCGGCCAGCTCGTCCTCTCCGTAGAGGTAGTCGAACCGCTCCGCAGCGCTGCGGGTGCGCTTGTTCCAGGTCTCCGCGTTCCGGCCGTGAAAGCGGACGTAGGCGGTTGGGCTCGTGGCGGCGACGACGGTTGGGAGGACGTTCTTGCCCCCGGTCGCCGGAGCGTCGACGGTCACGTAGGTCATCCCGTGCTCCTCGAGGAAGCGCAGCGTCTCGGCGCGGTTCTCCTCCTCGAGCCAGCTCGCGTGCCGAAACTCGACGAGCATCTCGTCGCCGGCGAGCTGCTCCTGCGCCCAGGTCAGGTATTCGAGCGATTGGGGCCGGTAGACGACGTAGGACGGGAACTGCATGAGCACGCCGCCGAGCTTCCCGGCCGTGCGGAGTGGATCGAGCGCCTCGTGGAAGCGCCTGAACACCTCGGCGCGGTACTCGCGCGGCGGCCGGTCGACCCGCCCGCGGGTGTCCGTGGGCACGTCGCGGAGGTCGGGCGGAAGCTGGTCGAGCTTGACAGGGTGCCGGGTCATGACCCCGAACGCCTTCACGTGGAACGTGAATCCCGCCGGTGTGCGCTCGGCCCAGTTGCCGACGAGTTGCGTGTCGGGCAGGCGGTAGTACGTGGAGTTCGCCTCGACGACATCGAACCGCTCGGTGTAGTAACGCAGGCGCTCCTCACCGGACTTGACGCCCGGCGGGTACCAGACCTTCGTCAGGGTCTCGTCCGCCCAGGAGCAGACGCCGACGCGAATCGGTCCCGCCACGCCGCGATGCTACGCGGACTCCGCGACAGTGCTACCCTGGAACAAGGCCGGACGCCCACTCGGCGTCACCGTTGCTCCGCCGCTTTCCAGCCTAGTCGCTGAGGGCGTCCTGAGGTCACCGCCCGGCGCCCCCACAGGAGGGAGACCGGTGATGACTACGTCCCCCGAGCGTTTGGCGCGCAATCAATCGTTATTCCGGGAGGTCAACGAGCGCTTGCTCGAGCTGGCCGACGGGTCTCGGGATGGTCCCCTGGAGATCGTCTGCGAATGCAGTCTCCCGGACTGCACCACGACCCTGGCGGTGCACCGCAACGACTACGAAGCGGTGCGCGGGCAATCCACCCACTTCCTGGTCACATCCGGCCACGAGCTGCTCGAAGTCGAACGAGTCGTCGACCGTCGCGACGGCTTCACGGTTGTCGAGAAGATCACGGAGACCGACTTCGCGGTCGAGACCGATCCGCGCCGGGACGATTCCGGCGAGTGATGGAGGCCTCGCCGAACGAACAGCTGATCGAGAACCAGGAGTCTGTCCGGAGCGCGAACGAGCGCCTCTACGCCGTCGCCGCCGAGCGCGTGGCGGCCGACCGGGTCGTCCCGTTCCTCTGCGAATGCGCCGACGGAGGATGTCGCGGGCGGGTGAACATGAAGATCGCCGAGTATGTGGAGATTCACGGCGATCGCGACCGGTACGCGATCCTCCGCGACCACGCGACCGTCGACGGTGAGGGCGTGATCGAGCGCCGGGCGCTCTTCGACATCGTCAGTAAGGCCCCGCCGGCCGACGTCTAGGAGGGTTCAGACCGGCTGCGCCACAACGGCACTCTGCTGGTCGCCGCGCGTGGCGACGGGCAGCGGCAGGTCGACGACGAACGTCGAGCCTTTGCCCTCCTCGGAGCTCACGGTGACGCGCCCGCCCATGCGGCGGACGAGCTCTCGCGAGATGTAGAGGCCGAGGCCCGTGCCGCCGACGCCGCGGGCCAGCTCGGGATCGACGCGATAGAACTTGCCGAAGATCCGCCGCTGCTCGAGCGGCGCGATCCCGATTCCCTCGTCGCTGACGGCGATGCGCACTCCGCCTTCGCGAGCGGCCACGGAGACCTGGACGAGGCCCCCCTCGGGGGAGTACTTGACCGCGTTGTCGACCAGGTTGAGGAGCACCTGCCGGAGCTTGTCCGAATCCGCCGCGACCGGTTCGAGCCCGGCGGGCACGGCGCACTCGAACGAGATGTTGTCCCGGTCCGCAAACGAGACGCGCATCTCCTCGACGACACCGTGCGCGAGCGCGCAGAGGTCGACCGTCTGCTCGCCGAGCACGAACTGGCCCGAGTCGAGCTTGTTCGCGAAGAGGATGTCGTCCGCGATTCGGGCGAGGCGCTCCGACTCCCGCGCGATCACTTCGATGAGCCGCTTCTGCGCGTCTTCGTCCAGGTCGATGTCTTCGCGCCGCAGGGTCTGCGCCGACCCGTAGATCGCGGCGAGTGGGGTGCGCAGCTCATGGGAGGCGGTCGCGATGAACTCACCCTTCAGCTCCTCGAGCGCGCGCTCCTCAGTCAAGCTTCGGAACGCGTAGACGACGCCGTCGCTGAAACTGACGCCGGAGATCGAAAGCCAGAGCTCGCGCCCGTCGAATTCGAGCGGGACGACCTTCGCCTCGATGCTGCCGGGCCCGGGCGCCGCGGCGACCGGAACCACCGGGGCCACGGTCTCCCAGCCGGGTAGCGTCTCCGCGGCCAGGCGGCCCAGCGCGCGCTCCGGCGGAATCCCCGTGATCGCGTGGGCGGCCGGGTTCCAGTGCTGGACGATGCCGGCGTCGTCGACGAGGAAGACCCCGTCGTCGACGTGTTCGAGCACCCGTGCGTGGCGCTCGAGCGCGACCCGCTGCGCCTCGACCTGGCGGTCGAGGCGCCTCAGCTGGATCGCTCGCTCCAGCGAGGCGACGAAGTAGTCGCGGTCGATCGGCTTTTGGACGAAGTCGTATGCGCCGCCTCGCAGGGCCTGAACGGCGAGGTCGCGCTCGCCGTGCCCCGTGATCATCAGCGTCGGCGTCCTGGGCCGGACCTCGCGGATCTCCTGGAGGAGGGCGAGCCCGTCCAGGCCCGGCATCTTGATGTCGCTGACGATCGCGTCGTAGTCGACGTCCTTGATTCGTTCGAGAGCGCCGAGGCCGGAGTCCGCTGTATCGATTTCGATCCCGTCGATGCGCAGGCGCAGGGCCTCGGGAAGGGCGTCGAGCAGCGCCGCGTCGTCGTCGACGAGCAGGATCTTCGCGTTCACAGGAGCGGCTCCTCGGTCGGCGCCTCTTCGGCGAACGGCAGCTCGATCAGGAACGTCGCGCCCTCGCCGGGCTTGCTGATCACGGAGATGTCGCCGCCGTACTCCTTGAGGATCGAATAGGTGATCGAGAGGCCGAGCCCGGTTCCGGTGCCGACCTCCTTGGTCGTGAAGAACGGGTCGAAGATCCGCTGCTGGAGGTCACGCGGGATCCCCGGGCCGCTGTCTGAGAACGCGATCATGATCCGTTCCTCGTTTCGGCTCGACGCGATCCGGATCGTCCTCCGTTTCTCGTCCGCAAGCGCGTCGCGCGCGTTCGTGAGCAGGTTGATGAAGACCTGCTCTAGCTGGATCGGGTTGGCGAGGACAAGCAGCTCGTCCGGGCAGAGCTCGAGCTCGACCTGGATGGCGCGCAGGCGGAGCTGTTCCTGGACCAGCAGCAGCGAGCGCTCGATCACGTCGTCGATGTCGACGAGCTCGACGCTGACCGGGGCGGCACGGCCGAACGTGCGCAGGTGGGAGATGATCTCGGTCGCCTTCAGGACCTGCTCCATCGCCTTTTCGAGGTCGCCGACGAGCCGCTCCGTTTCGACCTTGTCGAGGCGGATCTGGTCGATCGCGTTTCCGAGGTAGAGCCCGATGTTGTTGAGTGGGTTGTTCAGCTCGTGCGCGACGCCGGTGGTCAGCTCGCCGAGCGTCGCGAGCTTGCCGGCCTGGACGAGCTGCTCCTGCTTGTCGCGCAGCTCCTGCTCGCGGCGCTCCATCTCCTGCGTCGTCTCCCGCAGGTCGCCCATGATGTGGATCATCGCCTTGCGGCTGTCGCCGAGCCGCAGGTTGGACTCGTGGGAGTCCTTGAGGATGTGCAGCAGGGCGCGCCGGGAGTTGTCGAGGCGTTCGGTCTGGCGGGCGAGCCGGCTGCGGTCGTTCTCGTAGTCGCCGAGGATGTGGAGCATCGCCTTGCGCTGGTCGGCGAGCTTCTGGTTCGACTCGTTGAGGTCGCCCATGATGTGAACGAGCGCGCGCCGGCGTTCCTCGGCGAGCTGGACGCGCGCCTGGAGCTGCTCGATCTCGGCCTGGAGCGTCGCGAGGTCGGGCTCGGGCCCGCCGTTGCCCGCGCCGTTCGAGTTCCCCCCGGTTTGCGCGCTCATCAGGACGAGGCGCGTGCCGCCTTCAGCTCTTGAGCTTCCCTGCGCAGATCCTCGAGCTCCTTCTCCAGCGCGATCATCTTCAGCTCCCGGCCGACGACGACCTCCTCGAACTTCTCGAGGTCCAGAATCTTTTCCTGCAGCTCCGTCTTGGAGCGCTCGAGGTCGCGCACGACCTCCTCGTACGCGCGCATGTCTCGGAGGATCCCGATCGCGCCGATCACGTTGCCCTCCGAGTCCCGCAGTGCCGAGGCGTTCAGCGTCGTGGGAATGACCTCGCCGGAGGCGCTGCGGGGGTTCAGCCGCGCGTTCCGGGTCACGCCGTGGGCGACCACCTCGCGGAGCGCCGCCGTGAACTCGCGCGTCTCCTCGGGGCTGATGAAGCGCGACAGCGACTGCTCGACCACCTCGTCCTGGCGGAAGCCGA
>Ga0209814_10000686_pt1 | contig 11428 bp, 10 predicted proteins | sample SoiMetdeltSBSDD1_FD_187597 | JGI IMG/M metagenome (GOLD analysis project Ga0209814, IMG submission 187597) | Bulk soil microbial communities from a Populus tree surrounding site in Tennessee, USA - Soil MetaG P. deltoides SBSDD1 (SPAdes) (version 2) | ecosystem: Environmental > Terrestrial >... | reverse complement strand
GCTCACGATCGACGGGGGCACCGGTGTCGTCATCGTCGGTGCGGTCGAGCTCGTCTCGCCGCAGATCAACGAGGACTTCGAGACGATCCTCGGCTGGGCCGACGAGCACCGCCGCCTGCAGGTACGAGCGAACGCCGACACCCCTGAGGACGCCGCAAAGGCGCGTGAGTTCGGCGCCCAGGGCATCGGCCTCTGCCGCACCGAGCACATGTTCATGGCCGACGATCGGCTGTCGATCGTGCGCGAGATGATCATGGCCTCGGGCGAAGACGAGCGCCGCGACGCCCTCGACAAGCTGTTGCCGATGCAGCAGTCCGACTTCGAGGGGATCTTCGAAGCGATGGCCGGCCTGCCGGTCACGATCCGGCTACTGGATCCGCCCCTGCACGAGTTCCTTCCGCCGCTCGAGGAAGCGACCGACGACCGCATGCGTGAGCGGATCAAGGCTCTCCACGAGGCGAACCCGATGCTCGGGACGCGCGGCTGCCGGCTCGGTCTGCTCTGGCCCGAGATCTACGAGATGCAGGTGCGCGCGATCATCCGCGCTGCCGCCGCGGTCGAGGAGCGGACCGGCGATGCCCCGCTGGTCGAGATCATGCACCCGCTCGTCGGCTTCGCCGAGGAGCTCCGCCGGCTACGAGCGATCACGGTCGCAACGGCAAACGACGAGAGCGAGGCCGTTGAGTACCAGATCGGCACGATGATCGAGCTTCCACGCGCGTGCATCCGCGCCGACGAGATCGCCGAGCACGCAGACTTCTTCTCGTTCGGGACGAACGACCTGACGCAGACGGCGCTTGGTTTCTCACGCGACGATGCCGAGGGCAAGTTCTTGACGCGCTACCTCGAGGACGGCGTGCTCGAGCGGAACCCGTTCGAGACGCTCGACCAGAGCGGGGTGGGCGATCTGATGCGGATCGCGGTCGAGCGCGGACGCTCGACGAAAGACGACATCAAGCTCGGCATCTGCGGCGAGCACGGCGGCGAGCCGACATCGGTCGCGTTCTGCCACGACCTCGGCCTGGACTACGTGAGCTGCTCGCCGTACCGGGTGCCGCTGGCGCGTCTCGCCGCGGCGCAGGCCGCCCTCGCAGAAGAGGGTGCAGCGTACGTGGCCGCCGGCGGCTGACCCCGCACAGCAGGCTCCGTCTGATGCGCCTCGTACGGTGGACGCATGTGTGACGGTGATCGCTACGACGACCGGGTGACGGAGATTGTCGACGCAGCGCTCGAGCGCGGCTACACGCTCGCGTTCCGGCAGCGGGCGGGGGGTTGGGAGGCGGCCTGGAGGCCGACCGCCCAGGCCACGCCGCCTGCAACGCCTGCGGCCTTCGCGGCGACGCGAACCGCAGCCGCCGAGCAAGCGCTGGCGGCGATCCAAGCTGCGGCCTAGAACCTAGAACCGAAACTTCCCTTCGCCGAGGGATCTTCCGCGCGCGTCAGCCGGCCGATCACGACCGCGAAAGACCAAGTCGGCGGCGCGGCCACGCCAGAGATGCTGGAGGAGGTTCGTTCGGTGGCCCCGCGCGACTCGAATCGGATGAAGACACTCGCTGCGATGTTCGCGTCGATCGCGCTGTTCGCGGCTGCGAGGGCGCATGCGGCCGGGTCCCAGCTACCCGCTTGCACGATTACCGGCACGAATGGGCCGGACGCCCTCAGCGGCACGCCGGGCCCGGACGTGATTTGCGGCCTCGGCGGCAACGACACGATCAGGGGTGGAAACGGCAACGACGTGCTCATCGGGGGTGCCGGTGACGACCTCATCAGTGGAGGCACCGGCAACGACGTTCTCTACGGCGGCGCCGGCAACGATCGTCTCCAGGGGGACACCGGTGCCGACAGCGTCTACGGCGGTGCCGGTCGGGACACGATCTGGGCCTGGGACGGGACGCCGGACCGCCTCAACGGCGGGACCGGCATCGACCGGGCCTGGAAAGACAAGCTCGACCGCGCGACGCTGATCGAGCGCCTCGGATAAGGCCTACGCGTACCCGCGCACTTTCCAGTACGCGATCGCAACGCTGAGCGCGGCGACGGCGACGATGCCCGCGAGCTCGGTGGCGCCGAACCGTCCGTACGCGCCGTGGCCGCGGCCGAACCGCGACAGCACGAGCATGCACGCGGCGCCACCCACTAGGCCGCCGACGTGCCCTCCGATCGAGATATTCGAAAGCACGAAGCTGAGCACGAGGTTGATCACGATCAGGCCCATCGCGCTCCCGCCGAGGACGTACGAGCCCTGTCGCTCGAGGACGAGCGCGGCGCCGAGGATCCCGAAGATGGCGCTGGAGGCGCCAACGGTCACGGCGTCGGGGGCGAAGACGAGTGCGCCGGCCGACCCAGCGAGACCCGAGACGAAGTAGACGATCAGGAACCGCGTCCGACCGAGATACTGCTCCACCGGCGTCCCGACCCAGTAGAGGAAGAGCATGTTGAAGCCAAGGTGGATCGGCCCGTAGTGGAGAAAGGCCGTCGTGACCAGGCGCCACCAGTCACCCTGGGCGACGAGAGGCCCGAAGAGCGCCCCTTTCTCGAAGATCTTGCTGCCGACCCCGTTGATCGTGCCGCCCGTGGCGAGCTCGATCAGGTAGATGGCGACGTTGATCCCGATCAGCGTTCGCGTCACGAGGCCCGGGGTGCCCGCCGTCGAGAAGCTGCGGATGCCGGTCCTCATCCGCGCGGCGCCTTGCGTCCTGCCCGAATGCTCGGGGCAGCGCTGACCGACCGGAGCGGGCGTCATGCACTCCGCGCAGATCGGCCGCCCGCACTCCGAGCACGACAAGTACGTCTCCCGGTCGGGATGGCGGTAGCACCTCATCGCGGCGGACATGGCTCGACTAGCGTAGATGCGCGGTGCGGATAGACGTCGCCTTCACTCCGCCGGAGGTCCGGCCCACGCACGTTGCGGTCGTCGTCGACGTGATGCGGGCGAGCTCCGTGATCGCGCAGGCGCTCGCCTCCGGCTACCGACGCGTGCTCTGCTGCCGGGAGATCGAAGAGGCGCGGGCTCTCCGCGCCGAGCTCGGCGATGCGGCGGTCGTCGGCGGCGAGCGCAACGCACAGCGGATCGAAGGGTTCGATCTCGGCGCCTCACCGCTCGAGTACCTGGAGCCGCGCGCCGAGACGGTGATCCTGACGACGACGAACGGAACGCGGACGATCCTGGCGGCGGCGTCGAATGCGCAAGTCATCCTCCTCGGCGCACTGCTGAATCTCGACGCCGTCGTGGCGGCCGCCCGAGAGCCGGGCGAGGACGTGACCGTGGTCTGCGCCGGCTACCAGGGTGCATTCGCGATCGACGACGCCTACACCGCGGGGCGGATCGTCGCCCTCCTCAAGGGCGAGCCGACAGACGCCGCCGTCGCCGCGATGGCCGTCGCGCGCGCCTATCCGAGCGCGTGGGAGGGCGTCAATGCGCGCACATACGGGCCCCCGGGGCTCGAAAACGACCTGCGGTGGTGCACGGAGGAGAACACGCTCACCGTCGTGCCGAGGCTCGCGCGGCTCGTGGACGAGGCCGCCGAGATCACGGTGTAAAGGTTTCCTCGTTCTAACCGATAACTTTTACCGAAGTCAGCAGAGGAAGGTGGATCCTTTCCGCATGGGGGGCTCGCCAAGCTATCCCCGCTGACTAATGAGGGGGCGGTCTCGCCGCAGGGGCCGCCTCCGTTTTTTCTTCGCATCCTCGCAACCAAGACTCTTGGCCTAGGCGAACCGGCAATTCGGACGGTCGCCACCGGACGCGAGGAGGTCTAGGGTCGACAACGGCGATGGCCGAGAAGAAGGATCTCGAGAGCGCGGACAAGCCCGCCGCGTCGAATTCTCAGACGCAGGCCGCGTCGAAAGAGCAGGAAGCCGGAATGCCTAGGCGGCGGGAGGTTTTCGAGGCGCTCGAAAAAGTGTTCAAGAAACCTCAGTAGTCCCTCGCGTTTGACAGCGAACGTGTGTTCGTGTAGAACATACGTTCGTAAGTGATCGCGTGTCTTCTCATCCCCGGATTCGAGCTGCGGGCGGCCCTTCGGAAGCGGCCTGCGCTCGCGCTTCGCCCCGCGGCGCTCGGTCCGGGAGCAGGAGAAGAGCCCCTGCTCGGCCCGGTCACGGCTGCGGCCGAGGCGGCGGGCGTACAGTCGGGAATGCGGCTGGGGGAGGCGCTCTCGCTCTGCCCGGAGCTCGCGCTCGTCGAGCAGGACCCGGCGGCCGCGGAGCACGAGTGGGAGCAGCTCCTCAAGCGGCTCGAAGACTCGGGATTCGCCGTCGAGTCGGCTGCGCTCGGCTGCGCCTACTTCGAGACGCGCGGGATCGAGCGGCTCTACGGAGGCATCGAACCGGCGCTGAAGCGGGCGCTGGCGGCGGTCGGGCCGGCGTGGGACGCGCGCATCGGCGCGGCCGAGCGGCGGTTCGCGGCATTGGCGGCGGCCCACGTCGCACGGCCGGGACAGCTGCTGATCGTCTCCGATCGCCAGACACGCGACTTCCTCGCGCCTCTGCCGCTGACGCTGCTCCCGGTCGAGCCCGAGCGGCGGGAAGAGCTCGAGGAGCTCGGAGTGCGAAGGCTTGGACAGCTTGCTGGGCTACCGGGCGACGCCGTCGCCGAACGATTGGGGCCGGACGGCCGGCGCGCCTGGAGCCTGGCGAGAGGGGAAAAGCGCGGGAAGGTCCGCGCGCGGAAGGTGGCGGACGAGCTCGCGGAAACGCTCGAGTTTCCCGAGGCGATCGCGAATGAGCTGACGCTCCGGCGGGCGCTGGGTGCCCTCCTCGACCGGCTCCTCGCCCTGCCGGAGCGCGGCGAGCGGGCCGTGCGGAAGCTGGCGCTGTCTGCGAAGCTGGTCGGCGGGGGGTCGTGGCGGCGAACGGTGACGCTCCGTGACGCGACGGCGGACAGGGAGCGGCTGCGCCTTGCGCTCGGCCCAAAGCTCGCGGAGCTGCCCGCGCCGGTGACGAAGCTCGGGCTCGAAGTCGTCGAGCTCGCTCAGAAGGTCGGCTGGCAGCTGGAGCTGGTCCAGCCCGAGGGTCTCGAGCTGCGCGCTCAGCTCAGCGAGGGCCTGAAGCAGGTGCGCGCGGGTACCGGCTCGGGCGCGGTCTGTTCGGTCGTGGAGGTCGCGCCCTGGTCGCGAATCCCCGAGCAGAGAGCGCTGCTGGTTCCGCGCGACGATTGACTGAGGCGTCGCTTGCGATGCCGCCTAAAAAGCCGTGCCGCTGAGGCGGCGCTTGCGCCGCCGTTTAAGGCCGCGCGGACATGTGCGGCGCGGCTGGTTGCTTCCGCCGGCGCGGGCGCTCAACCCGGGTGGGAAAGCCGGTGAACGCTTCAGCGACAACACGGCGTCTCAATGCGCCCGCTCAAGCGCTCGTCGAGACGCATGTCGACGGATCGCCGCGGAGCGTGAATCGGCAGCAGGTGGCGCTGATGCGCGAAGAGTGGCGCGTCGTCGACCGCTGGTGGACGGAGCAGCCGGTCGACCGGCGTTACTTCGACGTCGTGCTCGCGAGCGGAGAAAACGCGGTCGTCTTTCTCGACGGCGAGGCGCAGTGCTGGTTCAGTCAGCGCGCGTGATGCACCGAGGTGTTCGCTTGCGACGCCGACTGGAGGACGTCCGGGCTTTGCCCGGGCGTCCGTATAACCCCCGATGGCAAGGCGGTGGCCGCCCGACGGTCCTACGAACGATGGCTAAAAAGCCACGCGTGTTCGATGCCGAGTGCGAGCACGAGGCCTGCGACTGCGACGGCTGCGCCGAAGTGCTTCCCGTTCCGGTGCAGGACCAGCGCGATAAGCGTCGCAGCGAGCGTCTCGACAGCGAAGAAGGTACCGGCGAGGAACGAGACGGCGCTGTCCAGCGCGCACTCGCCGGCGACGCCGGAGGGCGAACAGGCGGTGCCGCGGTCGGACGCCCAGCGGGTGACGAGCATCCCTTCGACCTGGGCCGCAAAGGCCGCGGCGAAGGCGACGGTGAGCGGAAACGCGAGTCTGGCGCGCATCTCACCGGCTATCGGCGCGACCGGCCTGCGGCTGAAGCTCTCCTAGCTCTTGAGCCTCCCGGCGAAGCCACCGTCGGGCGCGTGCAGGTTGAGGACGCGCAGCGGCTCAGGACCGGGGTTGGAGAACCCGTGCCGCGCGCCCGGAGGCGCAGTGAAGAACCAGCCCGGGCCGACCCGGTGCACCTCTTCGCCGGCAAGGAAGTCGCCCTGGCCGTCGAGGACGAGGAAGGAATCGACGAGGTCGTCGTGCGTGTGCGGGTCGACGCCGTCGAACTCGGGCATGAACGTCATTTCGAAGACGGACAGCTCGGTCAACTCGCCCTTGATCAGGTGCGAGGTCGTCTCGTGCCGGACGGGCTCGCCCTCGCCGGCCCGGTTGAAGATCCCATCCGAGAGCGGCCGGCCGCCGTCTTCGGGTGGATCGAACTGGTCGAAGTGCTCACGACCCTTGCCGCGCAGCACGTCGCCGAAGCCCAGGCTCGGCGCGTGGATGTTGAGGAAGACGGCGGTCGCGTCGCTCGAGTTCCGGAAGGTGTGGACGACGTTCGGCGGCGCGGCAGTGAACGTGCCGGCGCCGCCGCTTATCGGCGTCACCTCGGGCCCGAGGCCGAACTCGACCTCGCCCTCGAGGACGTAGAACGCGTCCGAGTGCTGCCGGTGAACGTGCGGGTCCGGGCCTTTCTGGCCGGGCTCGTAGCGGAACCGCGAGACGATGATCTGCGGGAAGTCGCAGAGGATCGTGATCTGCCGCTCGCGCCGGTCGGTGGTCTTCTCGCCTTCGCCCGGGGCTAGGAGGAGCGGTTGTACGTCGAGCTTCACGCCCATTCAGCCTATTCGTTCCTGGACGGCGCCTCGTTGCCGGAGGACCTTGCGATTCGCGCCGCCGAACTCGGTTACGGCGCGCTCGCGCTGACCGACCACGACGGCGTCTACGGCTCGCTCGAGTTCGCGCAGGCGGCCAAGGCGTTCGGCGTCCGGCCGATCACCGGCGCCGAGGTGACGCTGGCAGACGGCTCGCACGTGACACTGCTCGTCGAGTCGGCGGCCGGCTACGCCAATCTCTGCCGGCTGCTGACCGCCGCGCACGCGGGGACGCGGGTTCCAGGCAAAGAGCGCGAGCTCCTCGAGCCGGCGCTCGAGCAGTCACTGCTCGAGGACCTGAACAACGGCCTCGTCTGCCTGTCCGGCTGCGCGAGGCATGGCCTTGCGGTGCGGAACCCGAACGCTGCCGCGCGGCTCGCCCGTGCCTTCGGCCGCGAGCGCTTCTTCGTCGAGCTCCAGCGGCCGTTCGAACGCGGGGATGCCGCTCGGAACGCCGTCCTGCGCGAGCTCGCCGAGGCGCTCGGCGTCGCGACGGTCGCGACCGGAGACGTCCACGCGCACGACCGCCGCCTGACGGTGCTGCAGGACGTGCTCGTCGCGGTCAAGAATCGCACCTCGCTCGACGGCTGCGAGCGCGAGCGGCGCGGCAACCGCGAAAGCTTCCTGCGCGCGCCCGGAGACGTCGCCGACCTTTTTCCGCACGATCGCGACGCCGTCGCCAGGACGGCCGAGCTGGCCGAGCGGCTCGAGTTCGACCTCAACGAGGACCTTGGCTATCGCTACCCCGACTTCTCGGAGAATGGCGAGCCCGCGATCGCGCAGCTCAAAGCCGTCTGTGACCGGGCATTCGCAGAGCGGTACGCCGACGCGAACGGTCACAAACGCAGCGCGCGCACCCGCCTCGACGAGGAGCTGAAGTTGATCGACGAGCTCGGCCTCGCCGGCTTCTTCCTCTTGCACTGGGAGGTGCTGGAGCTGGCGCGTGAGCTCGCGGTCGAGGTCCGCGGCCGCGACTCGCCACGCTCGACGCTGCCACCAGGCCGGGGACGGGGCAGCTCGGTCGGCTCGATCGTCTGCTACCTGACCGGCCTGTCGCACGTCGATCCGGTCGCGGCGGGGCTCTCGCTCGGCCGCTTCCTGAACCGGGACATGGCCGCGGTGCCGGACATCGACCTCGACTTCCCGCGCGACATCCGCGAGAAGCTGCTCCCGGCGGTCAGCGACAAGTACGGCCGCGAGCACGCCGCGCTCGTCGCGGCGTTTCCGACCTACAACGCGCGCGGCGCGATCCGCGACGTCGGCAAGGCGCTCGGCCTCCCGCACGCCGAGCTCGAGCGGCTCGCGCGGATGACGGAGGGCAACCCGCGGCGCGTCGCCGAGGAGGTCGCGTCCCTGCCCGACGCCGAGTCGAAGCTCCGCTCGCCGCGGTGGCGGGCCTTCTGCGAGCTCTGCAGCGAGATCGGCGGGTTACCGCGGCACGCCTCGCAGCACCCGGGCGGCATGGTCATCTCGAGCCGGCCGCTCGTCGAGCTCGTCCCCGTGATGCCGGCCGCGATGGCCGGGCGGCAGCTCGTCCAGTGGGACAAGGACTCCTGCGCCGACGCGGGTTTTCTCAAGATCGATCTGCTCGGGCTCGGGATGCTCTCCGCGGTCGAGGAGTGCGTCGAGCTGATCTCGGCGCGAAGCGGTGAACCTCCACGCCGGGGACTGACCCCGGAGGGATCTGTCCCGAAAACCGCTATTGGGACAGTCCCCGTTCGGGAGCAGCCCCTGGACCTGTCTCGCATCTCGCTCGAAGACCCGGGCGTCTACGACGACATCCAGCGCGCCGACACGATCGGCGTCTTCCAGATCGAGAGTCGCGCGCAGATGCAGTCGCTGCTGCGCACGCGGCCGGAGAACCTGGATGATCTGACGATCCAGGTCGCGCTCGTCCGGCCGGGGCCGATCCAGGGCAAGGCCGTCCACCCGTACATCGAGCACCGCCAGAAGCTGCGTGAGGACCCGAGCTTCGTGCCGCCGGTCGACCACGAGCTGCTGCGCGAGCCGTTGAAGGACACGCTCGGCGTCGTCGTCTTCCAGGACCAGGTGCTCGAGGTGGCGATGGCGCTGGCAGGCTTCTCCGTCGGCGAGGCTGAGGGCCTGCGGCGCGCGATGAGCCGCAAGCGCAGTCAGGAGGCGATCGAGGCCTACCGCAGCCGGTTCATCGAAGGGGCGGCGCGAAACGGCGTCGACGCCGAGACCGCCGATGCGGTCTACGACAAGCTCGCCGGCTTCTCCGGCTTCGGCTTTCCGAAGTCGCACGCAGCGGCGTTCGGGCTGCTCGCATACCAGTCGACGTGGCTGCGCCATCACCATCCGCGCGAGTTCCTCGCGGCGCTGCTCAACGCGCAGCCGATGGGCTTCTACCCGCCCGCCTCGCTCGTGCGCGACGCGCAGCGGCACGGGGTCGAGGTGCGGCCGGTCGACGTCAATCGAAGCGGCGTCAAGTGCGGGCTCGAGGACGGCGCGGTGCGGATCGGGCTCGACTACGTGCAGTCGCTACGCGAAGCTGGAGCGGAGGCGGTCGTCGAGGAGCGTGAGCGGAGCGGACCGTTCGCCGGAGTCCGGGACCTCGCGCAGCGGCTCGAGCTCGACCGCGACCGACTGGAGGCGCTCGTCGCCTCCGGCGCCTGCGACGCGTTCGGCGAGCGGCGACGGCTGCTCTGGGAGCTCGGCCTCGCTTTTCGCCCCGCCACGGTGCCCGGCTCCGGCGGCGAGGAGCGGCAGCTCACGCTCTCGCTCGATCCCACCGCCCAGACGCCGGAGCTGCCGAACCAGACGCCGTGGGAGCGCATGCTCGCCGACTACCGGCTGACGAGCCTCTCGGTCGGCACGCACCCATTGGCGCTGCTCCGGCCGCGGCTCCCGGACGAAGTGGTGCCGACCCGCGAGCTCGGCGAGAAGCCGCACGGCGGCCGGATCACCGTCGCCGGCCTCGCGGTCGCCCGCCAGCGACCGGCTACGGCGAACGGCGTCGTCTTCATGCTGCTCGAGGACGAGTTCGGGCAAGTGAACCTGATCGTGCCGCCTCCGGTCTACCGGCGATTCCGGCCGCTCGTCCGCGCCGAGCCGTTGATCCTCGCCCGCGGCCGGTTCGAGCGGAGCGGCCGCAACCAGAACGTGCTCGTGCACGAGTTCGAGTCGCTCGTTCCGCTCGCGAAGGAGGTTGCCAACGGCGCCGATGTGTTCGGCTCCTTGCCGGCCGCCCATCACTTCGGACACCGATAATCCTTTCCCGTGGAGCGGGTCGACGGCTACGCGCCGATCGAGGACTATGCGCTGATCGGCGACGGGCGGGCGTGCGCGCTCGTTGCCGGCGACGGCTCGATCGACTGGCTCGCGATCCCGCGGCTCGACTCCGAAACCGTCTTCGCACGGCTGCTCGACGCCGACCGCGGCGGAGCGTTCGAGCTCGCCCCCGAGCTCGACTTCCGCGTCGAGCGTGAGTACGTCGGGGACTCGAACGTACTGCGAACGACGTTCGTGACTGCCCGCGGCACTGTCCGCGTCACCGATGCGATCACACTCGATAACGGGGCCTTCCTGCCGTGGTTCGAGCTTGTCCGCGGGATCGAAGGGATGAGCGGGACGGTGCCGATGCGGTGGCGGATCACGCCGCGATTCGGCGCAGGGGAGGCGTCGAGGAAGACGACGATCGAGCGGCTCGGGACGGCCGTGCTGGCGGCCTCGCGACCGGCAATCCTCGCCGTCTACCCCTTCGACGCCGGCGAGCCGCACCACACGGACGACGAGATCACCGGCTCGTTCGAGCTCGGCACCGGCGAACGGGCGTCGCTCGTCCTTCGCGCCACGCACGACGAGCCGATTCCTGTGGCCCGGCGTGAATGGGCCGAGCGGCGACTCCGCGACACGGCCCGCGACTGGGAGCGCTGGCTCGCGGAGGCCGGCGTCGAGGGCGATTGGAATGCCGAGGTGCGGCGGAGCGCGCTTGCGTTGCGGGCGCTCACCTACATCCCGACAGGGGCGATCGTCGCGGCGCCGACGACGTCGCTGCCGGAGAGGATCGGCGGCGACCGCAACTACGACTATCGCTACGCATGGGTCCGCGACACGGCGTTCACGCTGGACGCGCTGATCAACCTCGGCCTGCGCGTCCAGGTGCACGCATCCTTCGCGTGGCTGCTACGCGCGATCGAGGGCACGGAGCCCGACCTGCACGTCTTCTACGACCTCGACGGCGACACGACCTCGAGTGACGACGATCTCGAGCTCGCCGGCTACCGCGGCTCCCGCCCGGTAAGGCGCGGCAACTCGGCTGCGAGCCAGCTCCAGCTCGGCTGCTACGGCGACCTGCTCGAGACCGCGGAGCTCTACGTTCGCGAGGGCAACGCGCTCGACGAGCCCACGGCGTCACGGCTGGCGGACATCCTCGACCACCTGACGACGATCTGGCAGCAGGAGGACTCCGGGATCTGGGAGCTGCCGGACCTCCGGCACTACACGATCTCGAAGATCGCCGTGTGGACCGCATTCGACCGGGCGCTGAGGCTCGTCGAACTGGGGCAGCTCCCGCGCGAGCGGGCGGTGCGATGGCGGGAGTCGGCGGGGAAGGTGCGTGAGTTCGTCG
>Ga0209814_10000685_pt1 | contig 11443 bp, 10 predicted proteins | sample SoiMetdeltSBSDD1_FD_187597 | JGI IMG/M metagenome (GOLD analysis project Ga0209814, IMG submission 187597) | Bulk soil microbial communities from a Populus tree surrounding site in Tennessee, USA - Soil MetaG P. deltoides SBSDD1 (SPAdes) (version 2) | ecosystem: Environmental > Terrestrial >... | reverse complement strand
GAGTCCTGATATGGAACGGCTTGTCAAGGCGACGGGTTTGCCTGGTGGATGGCATGGTTTGGGGCAGCAGACAGCTCGCGTTGGAGCGCGTGATTGGTGCTGGGTAGCGGTTGGTGTGCGGTGATGGCGGCGGTCGGGCGGCGTGGGGGATGGGACGACGCGCCGGGACGGTGTGGATCGGCTGGCCGCCACACTGATATTCGCGGGTTGGGACCGCACGTCGGCGATGCGCAGGAAGGTGCCCCTGACTAATCTCGCCACGGCCAGGCCGTGGCATAGGGCTCCCGGGGATCGGTCCTGCAGCGGCGGTGTCCCGGCGCGTCGTGGTCGTAGTCACCTCCTCGGCCGATCTCGAGCCGGCGACCAGTGGCAGGGTTAGGCGGTCATCTCGGCCCACAGGAACCCGGCCAGCTCCCGGGCGATGGCCGCGGCGACGATGCTCTTGGTGTGCTTGCGGGCGGCCAGGGTGCGGAAGCGGCCCGACAGGCGCTGCTGGGCCGCCCACGCGCGGGCGACCACCTCAGGGGGCAGGCCCTGTTGGCGGCGGGCGATCTCGGCGCCGACGCTGGGGCGGTGCTGGTAGGACCAGGCCGACTCGACCAGCTGGGCGCGCAGGTGGGCGTTGCCGGCCTTGGTGAGCCGGCCACGGTGGACGCGGCTGCCGCTGGAATACTCGCTTGGCACCAGCCCACAGAAGCCCATGAACTGGCTGGCGTGGGCGAAGCGGTGCCAGTCGGCGACCTCGGCGGCCAAGGTGAGCGCACCCAGCCGGGTCACGCCCCGGTAGGCGGCCAGCCGGGTGACCTGCCAGGCGAACGGCGGTCGCCCACACCAGCCGACCAGGTCGGCCTCCACCGCGTCCAGGGCCTGGTTGCGGACCTCGACCACGGCCAGGTAGTGGCCGAACGTCTGGGTCATGGCGGGCTGGTCGAACCGCTGGGCGCGCAGCCACGCCTGGTAGACCTTGGTCCGGGTCGACCCGCCCCGCCACGGCCGCCCGTGGCGCAGCAGGAACTTGCCGAGCCGGTTGCGCGCCCTGGTGAGGTCTTCGACCATGTCGCTCCTGGTGCGGCACAGGTCCCGCACCGCCTCCTCCTCCGAGCTGGGAATGCGGATCGCCACCAGCTCGCCAGCGCGGTGCAACCGGGCCAGCCGCCGGCAGTCCCGCCGGTCGGTCTTGACCTTGTCGCCGGGTGCCCTGGGGATGAGCGACGGCGCGATCACCTCACAGCGCACGCCCATGCCGTGCAACAGCCGAGCCAGCTCAAAACCGGTCGGGCCGGCCTCATAGCAGGCTCGCAACCGACCCCGATCGGGGAACCGCGCCACGAGCCTGCGCACCGACGCCTCATCATGGGTGATCCGCTCGACATCGGGGACCTGCTGGTCAGGATCCAAGATCCCCACCGAGATCGTGTCCTTATGGACGTCCAGCCCGAGATGGATCGGGGCAGGATGCGAGACACTAGCCACGGCCGGCTCCTTCCGTATGTCGGCTCCGCCCGCTCAGTGTGGGTGACCCACGTCATATGCGGACCGGAGCCGGCCGTTCCATGCTGACTACTCGGGTTCATCTGCGGCGTGATCGCACGGGTCCTGATGCCAGGCGATGTGTTCCGGAACATGAGCGGCCCGACGTCCTGGGCGGTGTCGCTCGGGTTGGGCCTGGCCGGGGCGCTGGTCGGCTACGTCATCTTCACCCTCGGGCTGGGCATCGGTGACACCGACATCTTCGACTGGGGCGGCCTGGTCGGCGCCATCATCGGCACCATCATCGTGCTCGGGCTGGCCGGCTACTTCCTGCGCCGCCGCCAACCTGGACCGAGCCCCTCCACCGCCCCACCCGGGGACGACGGGCCACGACCGGTGTCATGAGCCAAGGCCGGTGGTGAGGACAGCTCACCTTGATTCCCGGCACGGTAGGCACCAATAGGGCCGGCCAAGCGAGGGGGCGGTGAGGGGTGAGCACATCGGGCAGCCGGAGCTGGCCGGCCGCATCCTCGGCAACCTTGGGCGGGCCTGAGTCCTCCTGTCACTTCTTGGTGGGCTAGGATCCGGTGCGTCGGTCGTGAGGGCACGGGAGGCGGCGTGGCTGATCGTCCCAACATCTTGTTCTTCCACGTCGACAACCTCGGCTTCGGGGAGCTGAGCTGCTATGCCGGCGGCCCGTTCCGCGGCGCCCGGACCGAGCGGATCGACGCCTTCGCCGGCCAAGGGTTCCGGCTGACCAACTACTGCCCCGAGTCGCAATGCAGCCCCACCCGCTCGGCCCTGCTGACCGGGCGGCACGCCATTCGCTCGGGCACCCACAGCGTCCCGGTCGGCGCGGCCGGCGGCTGGGGCCTGGTCGCCTGGGAGCAGACCCTCGGGGAGCTGCTGAGCGATGGCGGCTATGCCTGCGCCGCCTACGGCAAATGGCACGTCGGCGAGGGCCCCGGCCGCTGGCCCACCGACCGGGGGTTCGCCGAGTGGTACGGGCCGCCCCGCACCTACGACGAGGCGCTGTGGCCGACCGACCCCTGGTACGACCCAAAACGTGATCCGGTCAGCCGCATGCTGGAGTCCAAGCGTGGCGACCCGGAGCCGACCGAGCACGACCAGCTCACGCTGGACGTTCGCCGCGACTGCGACCTGGACTACCTCCAGCGGGCCGAGGCGTTCATCCGCCGCACCGTCGGGGACAGAGCACCGTTCTTTGTGTACTTCAACCACTCGCTCATGCACATGCCGGTCATCCCCCGACCGGAGTTCAAGGGCCGCAGCGGCCAGGGCGACTGGGCCGACGCGCTCATGGAGCTGGACGCCGACTTCGGCACCCTGCTCGACCTCTTGGACGAGCTCGGGGTGGCCGAGCACACCCTGGTGGTCTTCGCCGGCGACAACGGCCCCGAGGACGTCCTCCTCTGGCGCGGCAGCCCCGGTTACTGGGAGGGCTCGTATTTCGCCGGCGGCGAGGGCAACCTGCGCACCCCGTGCCTGGTCCGCTGGCCCGGCCACATCCCGGCCGGCCGCGACAGTGACGAGATCATGCACGTGGTCGACTGGTTCACCACTATCCTGCACGCGGCCGGGCTGGGCGCGCCGACCGACCGGGTCATCGACGGCGTGGACCAGCTCGGCTGGCTCACCGGCCAGCTGGACCACTCCCAGCGGGAGGGCTACCTCTACTGGATGGGCCCCCAGCTGTACGGGGTCAAGTGGCACAACTTCAAGCTAGTCCTGGTCGCCCAGCGCTACATGCAAGACCCGGCGGCCAGGCTGCCCACCCCCCGGCTGGTCAACCTCACCACCGACCCCCAGGAGCGTGAGCCGGTCAGCCTGCCCTACCTCCACTCCTGGGTCGCGGCCCACTTCAACCGACTCATCGGCCAGTTCGAGGCCAGCCTCCAACACGAGCCGCTGATCCCGATGGGCGCCCCGCTGGACCATATCCCCACACCACCAACAACCTAGAAGCAGCATGGACTCGCACCGGCGAGTCGCCGACGGTCGGGTTCAGCCACCGCAGGCAGCCCGAGCACGTCTCTGGCGCCTGCCGCGGTCTATATCTGCTCGAAGTCCGGCAACGGCCAGGACCGATCGAAGTAGGCTTCGGTCGGCTGGTAGAACCGGAAATATGCGAACCAGTTGTTGCCGCGGATGGTCGGGATCCAGTTGTTCTCGAAGCCGGCCGGCGCCTTCGGCCCGCAATAGATGTCCACCGAGCCGTCCCCGTTCTTGCGCAGGTCCATGCGCGACGAGCGATCGGCGATCTTCTGCTCGTTCAAGATCAGGGCGCGCGCGTCGACGTCGTAGACCGTGACGGACCAGAACAGCTTGATCGGCGGATTGGGCGGAACGCGCAGCCGATACGACGAGCCGCCATCCAGCCACTTGCCGGCCGTGTCCTTGTATGCGCCGAGGTACGCTGATGATGGCCCGGGTCGCTTGGGCGCCATCGCCGGCCCGGCGCCGACGGCCTCGTAGAACCAGGCGGCGCGTTCGTCGAGCAGGTTCCAGAATCCGCCGGGATCGTCGGGGTCGAGCTGTAGCGCAAGATCCCAGTGCGCGTCGGACCGGTATTTCACACCCGCGAAGCGGCGGTCTGCGGAGTTGGCCTTCGCCATCGCCTCACCCACCATTACGGCGTCGTCGAGGATCGTCGTCTGCCACGCGTCCGGCTTGAAGGGTTTGCCCTTTTCCAGGCCGAGCGGCCGCAACATCGCATGAAAGAAGATGTCGCGCGGCTCAAGCGGCTCACGCTGGATCACGTCGTTGAGTGGGTTCCCAGTATTCGATCCCGCGTGGCGGCAGGCCGCTCCATACCTTCGTGCCCGCGTCGAGGATCTGCATGTTCGGCGGATTGTCGCGTTGCGTGTACGGATACATCTGCAGCTGCGCTAGTGCCTGCTTCGCTGTCTCTGGATCGGCGTCGGTCAGTCGCACGCCGAGAAAGATGTTGAAGGTCGGCGAGTGACGCACGGCGTAGCCGGCGACGTTGTCTGGCACCTCCTGCCCCGGCGCCAGCACGAGATACTTGGCGGGCGCTTCGGTCCCCGGAATGGCAATCTGCCAGGCGTCGCTGATCGCGCCTTGGACGCCGCGCGCCGGCATCTCCAATACCAACGGCCCAAAGGAGAGATCGGCGAACCCGAGGTGGTACGGGGTCGTGGCATTGGCGGTCAGGATGCCGCGCCTGGCCTCGTAGGACAGGATCGCGACGAGCTGTCCGTTCCTGGCACCGAGCCCCTTCGTGACGCCGCGCTGCCACGCCGCGAAGGAAACCGCCGGAAGGGACCAGAGATAGGCCTGGCAGGCGCGTTGGAAATCACGCTCGTCGTAGAGCTTCTCGACGGTCGCGTCGGTCGGAAAGCCGTTGGCGAATCCGTGGGTGAACTCGAGCGTGCCGATGCGCGTCTCGATCGTTGGCGATCCGTTCTGGCCTGTCGTCATGACATGCTCTCCTCTGTGGCCGTCAGCGGATCGACGTCACGCTTCGACGTTCTCGATGTCCGGCAACCGCCAGGTCTTGTCGAACAGGGGCTTCTCGGGGCCGTAGAAGCGGAAGAGCACTTCGAACCCTCCGTCGGCGCTCGTAGGAATCCAGTTCGACTCTTTCGCGGCGCAGCGGCTCGTCAGCTCGCCAACCAGGCGCGTCTTGCCGACACCGGCCTCGCCCCCCACCAGGACGACGGCCGGTTCAGCATCTGCAGCCCGCCGACTAGCCGCCTCCAGGAGCTCCAACTCCTCGAAACGGCCAACGAAGGTCGGGCTCGCCACGCGGCCGCCCATCTCGCCGGGATTATCGCGCGTGACCGGCCGGAGCGAAACGGCGGCCGTAAGGACCCAGCGACCCGAGATGGGGAGCGGGCGAGCACTTGCGTAAGGCAGGTGCCGGATTCGGGGCGACCGGCCGAGCGCCATCCTGAGCTCGCCAGCGACAACCGTTCTCGACCAGGTCGCTCGGGAAGCAGCTGAGCTGCAGGAAGGGGTAAGCGACATGCACAACCAGCATGCCGGTCTGAGCCAGGTACTGGCCGAGCAGCGCCTCACCGAACGGCGACAGCAGGCAGCCCATGCACGGCTGGTGCGTGGCACTCGCCCGCCGGGTCGCCGGCACCGGCAGTGGGCGGCCCGTGGCTGGTGGCAGCCGGCTCGGTGGCCAGCCGTCGCCACCGACCAGCCAGTCAGCCATCCGCAACACAGCAGTTGATCGATCGGAGGCAACAATGTCCAAACTCACACGCGCCCTCATCCTCGGGGTCACCCTGGCAGCGATGAACCTCGCCGGCCTGACCGCTGTCGCCCATGCCCAAGCCAACCACGACCCAGACGGGAAGGACGCCCGACGGCTGGCCACCGAACGCCAAGCCGGGGAGCCCCGGCGCGACGGCCAGGTCGCATCACCGGAGCAGGCCACCGCGGACGCCGCCCTCCGGCGGGTGCTGGCCCGAGAGCGCTTCTCCATCCCCAACGGCACATCCGACCAGCCGACCGCCCCGGCGCCGCCCGAGCCGAGCGCACAGCCCAGCTGGCTCCTCGCCTCCCTCGGTGGCTTTGGTGCTGGCTTGATGCTGGCGGGCGGGCTGGCCGTGCTGGCCACCAGACGGGCAGGCCGCAGCGCCCGAGTCGGGCACGCGGCCTGACCAGCGTAACGGTCACGCCGCTCGATGGGGCTGCCGCGCTCACCGGCAGCCCATCGCCTTGCCGGCGACGATTACCTGCTGATCGCAACGCGCTGTCGTGGTGGGCGGCGCCAGGGGGACATGGTCGGGTCTGGCCAGTACAGTCCCGTCATGCAGCAGACCCGGGCGGCGCTCCCAGTCACCTTGGACGCGGTGTTGGAGCGGATCACCTACGCCAACCAGGAGACGGGCTACACCGTCGCCCGGGTGGCCACCGGCCGGTCCAGTGACCTGCTAACCGTGGTCGGTCCGCTGCTTGGGGCACAACCCGGCGAGAGCCTGCGACTGCAGGGCCGCTGGACCAGCCACCCCCAGTACGGCCGCCAGTTCCAGGTCGACACTTACGACACCATGCTGCCGGCAACGATTCAGGGCATCCGCCGCTACCTCGGCTCGGGGCTGATCAAGGGGATCGGCCCCAAGATGGCCGAGCGGATCGTCGACCACTTCGGCCAGGCCACCCTCGAGGTGATCGAGCAGTCACCAGCGCGGCTGGTCGAGGTGCCCGGTCTTGGTCCCAAGCGCACCGGGATGATCACGACCGCGTGGGAGGAACAGAAGGCCATCAAGGAGGTGATGGTCTTCCTACAAGGCGTTGGCGTCTCCACGTCGCTGGCGGTGCGCATCTACAAGACCTACCGTGACGAGTCGATCCAGGTGGTCCAGAGCGAGCCGTACCGGCTGGCCGCCGATGTGTGGGGGATCGGCTTCAAGACCGCCGACCAGCTCGCCCAGCGCCTTGGCATCCCGCATGACAGTCCCCAGCGGGTCAAGGCTGGTCTGCAGTTCGCACTGTCGCAGGCTAGCGAGGACGGCCACTGCTATCTGCCCGAGACCGAGCTGGTGGCCAAGGCGACCGAGCTGCTGGACGTGGGCCCCGAGCTTGCCGGCCGCTGTCTTGAGGAGCTGGTGGCTGAGGAGGGCGTCGTCGCCGAGCCGCTTCCTGCGGCCATGTCCTCGGGCGTCCCGGAGGAAACGGGAAGGGCGATCTGGCTGGTGCCCTTCCACCGCGCCGAGGCCGCCCTGGGCGCAGGGCTGCTGCGGCTGCTTGATGCGCCGACCGATCGGCTGGCCAGGTTCCAGGCAGTGGACTGGCCAGTCGCGCTGGACTGGCTTCGCCAGACGACCGGTGTGACCCTGGCACCGGAGCAAGCGGCGGCGGTCAGGTTGGCCCTGACCCAGCGGGTGGCCGTGCTGACCGGCGGGCCCGGATGCGGCAAGAGCTACACGGTGCGGGCCATCGTTGCCCTGGCCCGCGCCAAACGGGCCAAGATCCTGCTGGCCGCCCCGACCGGACGGGCCGCCAAGCGCCTATCGGAATTGGCCGGACTGGAGGCGGCCACCCTGCATCGGCTGCTGCAGCTGCGCCCGGGAGGGGACGCCGCCTTTGACCGTGACCGTCCCCTGGACGCCGACCTGGTAGTGGTGGATGAGGTCTCCATGTTGGATGTGTTGTTGGCCAACAAGCTGGTCAAGGCCATCCCGCCTGGGGCGCACCTGCTGGTGGTCGGCGACGTCGACCAGCTGCCCAGCGTCGGTGCCGGGGAGGTGCTGCGGGATCTGCTGGCCGCCGAGCGGCTGCCCCGGGTGCGGCTGACCCGGGTGTTCCGCCAGGCCCAGCAGAGCGGGGTGGTCACCAATGCCCACCGGATCAATGCCGGCCAACACCCGGTCACCCATGGCCTGGCCGACTTCTTCCTGTTCCCCGAGGACGACCCCGACCAGGTCGCGGAGTTGGTGGTGGAGATTGTGGCCAGCCGCCTGCCCCGCCGCTTCGGGCTTGACCCGGCCCGCGACGTGCAGGTGCTGTGCCCGATGCACCGGGGACCGGCCGGCGCCAGTGTGCTGAATGAGCGGTTGCAGGCGGCCTTAACGCCAGCCCGTGAGGGGCTGGCTGAGCGCCGGTTCGGCGGCCGTGTCTACCGGGTCGGCGACAAGGTCATGCAGCTCAGGAACAACTACGACAAGGGCACCGCTGGGGTGTTCAACGGCTCGGTCGGGGTGGTCACCGCGCTGTCGCTGGAGGACCAGGAACTCCGGGTGTTGCTGGACGAGGACGAGGAGGTGGCCTACGGGTTCGACGAGCTGGATGAGCTGACCCATGCCTATGCGGTCAGCATCCACCGTTCCCAGGGCAGCGAGTATCCCTGCGTCGTCATCCCGGTGACGACCAGCGCCTGGCTGATGCTGCAGCGCAACCTGCTCTACACGGCCGTGACCCGGGCCAAACGGATGGTGGTCCTGGTCGGCAGCCGGCGCGCGTTGGCCAAGGCGGTCCGAACCCCAGGCGCCGGCCGCCGCTACACCGCCCTCACGCAGCGGCTCCAGCAGCGACGGGCGAGGACGGGTGCGGCGGTCAGCCGGCCGTGGGGCGGCCAGCTGCAACAGATTCCGGTCGAGCCCGAGGAGCGGATCGGCGATCGGGTCGGGCCGGCAGGAAGGTCAGGGTGACGCCAAGGCGGCGCTCCGGGTCGGCCAGCCTGGAGTCCCGGACGAGGCGCGTAGAATATGATCTGGCTTGCCTGCCCCGCTTGGAACGAGTCGCTAAGAACGCATTACTTCGCCCGCTACGGTCGGCGGCGACCTGCATAAACGCCGGGTTGCATGGCGGTAAGCGCGTGATTGCTGATAAGGATGAGGTCCCAGGTTCAAGTCCTGGCAGGCCCACCCCAATCGGCGTCCGGACAGTGGAAACGCTGGTCGCCGCGCTTCAGGTGGCAGTCCAATCGGATGCGTCCCATTAGGGATGGGGTCTTGGGGGCGCTTCCTCTCCTGAGCCTGAACAACGCCTCTGAGCAGCCGCTTTGCGGTCCCCAGTGTCGGCATACCTCAGATCGGCGGTCACATAGCGGTGTCAGAACCCATCTCTGTGTCTTGGACCGTCCGTTGAACTCCAAGCTCCCAAGGTGACGCCTCGCAAGGTGGGCATGTTGCGCCCTTCCTGCCCTGGCCCCGTTCAGGCCGGCGAAGGCTCGAACTCCTTTGGAGCGGGCTACAGGCTTGGGAGCAGCGCAGTCAGCGGGTAGCCCTAGCGCAGCTGCAGTGTGGCGATCTTGTTCTCGGCCATCATGGCGTACCAGGGGTCGCCGTTGGGGCGACGGTGATCCCGAATGGGCCGCTGCCCTTGACCGCCTTGCCCTCGGTGATGACGCCAGCGGCACCCATCTACAGCTGGAGCAGGCGGCGCGCGGCGGCGTCCAGCTGACGGCTTCGAGCGAGCAGCCAATAGGTCGGCAGAGAAGGCACGTGGGGGGTCGGACAGGACCTGGGCGCCCGAGCGGTGCGTCGAGACGCTACTCGGCGGGCGTCCGTCCCACGGCAGTCGGCTACCCTCCCAGAAGAGGCCCCAACAGTAGGGGTGAGGTTCCGGCGTGCCCTCACTCAGCCCTGCCCCTTGACGGTCTGCGCTGACCGACCTTGACTTGCTCGGGCCATCTGGGCAGACAGGCCCAGCGGCGATGCACGGGGGGTGTGGGAATGCGCAGCTACGAACCGGCTGAGTTCGTTTCTCTGTTGGCATCGGACCAACTCGACGAGCCAATGAACCTGACCGTCTATGGGCCCGTCAAGGCCGATGAGAATGACAGTTCCGCGCTGTTGCTCTCGACCTCGCCCTTATGCGAGCAATGGCTCCGTATCCCGATTTCCTCGATCGCTTCGATCCAGCATGGCGGCACCGTGAGCTGCAGAGATCATCGGCATCCCTTTGTCAGGATCGTGCTCGCCAAGCCCAGTGAAGAGGAGGCCACGGCATTCCTCTTCATGCGGCTCTTCGCTCTGGCGAACGCGAACGCGGCTGCGGCTGGAAAGAAGGCGTCGGGCTCAGGTCGAGCCCGGGCGGATGCCGGGGACTGCGAGACTCTGACCTTCGACGACGTGCCATATGCTTGCTGTCCGCCGGCCAGCGGTTCTGGCCCCTGGGACTGCTCGATCCTTCTCTGAAGCATCCGCAGCGCGTCGGGCTAGCTGGACCGACAATTCCTCCCACCATTCGGTTCTGCAGCGAAGGGAGATGAGCACTGAGGCCACGACGTGGCCTGTCGGTCGCAGGTGTGCAAGAAGAGGAGAGATTGTGCTACTGGCTGCCGCTCGAAGAAGGCAGCTTGGGGTTTGCGTCACTTCGGGGCGGTGTGAGGCGGCGCGACCAGAGGACAGGGCGACTGCTAGGTGGATGGCGGCAGTGCGAGGCGTCGAGGGCTGGCAGGTCTTCCGATCACGATCTGAGGTCTCGGCGCTTGCCGCCTCCGTCCCAGGGGGAATGCCCGTTCACGTAAGCTCGCTCGGGTGGTCGAGCACCTATTCTCAATACGCTACAAGTAGTGGTGCCCGGTTCGATCGGTGGGCAGCACCTACGATTCCAGCCCGCTGCAGCCGACGCTGTTTGCTCCCGTTCACCAGACCGCCCTCCAGCTCGCCGCGCACCTTGTACCTGACGCGCGCAGGGTCCTGGACGTCGGCTGTGGCACGGGTCGGCTGCTGCGGCAGGTACGACAGCGCTATCGGCCGGCCGAGCTTGTCGGTGTCGACCTGGCCAGGGGAATGTTGGCCGCGGCCATCGCGGCGACCACCACCGAGCTCAGGATCCACTACCTCCACGCCGGCGCCGAACACTTACCCTTCACCGACGAGATGTTCGACCTGGTGTTCGCCACCATGACGATGCGCCACTGGACCGACCAGGCGGCCGGGATCGCCGAGATCGGCCGGGTGCTCACCCCCGGCGGCGTGCTCGTCCTTGCCGACGTCTTTCCCAGCAGCCCACGCCGAACCCTCCTGGCGTCCCTGCTCTTACGCCCGTCGTCGACCCAGTCTCCCTGGGCAGCTCGATGCCGCACTGACCGCCCATCGCCTGACGCTCGTCGGTTACGACCGCACCCCCCTGGTTCAGCCTGCCCGATGCTCAAGTCGTCGCGACGCAACGGCAGAGCACGGCCAGGCCCCTTCGAGGGAGTGGGGCGGCCGCGCCGAGTGGGGCCGCTTCGCGCGCTTCCACCATCAGCGGGACGCCACCGACAACTCCGGGCCAGAGTCGGTCCTCGCTGGTCTGAGCAATGATCGGCATGGGCGCCGCTCGTACGCCGATCCGCAGCCACCCTGGCCTCGCTCATCTGCCGAGGCCGTCGGTGGAGAGAGGGCCGCAGTTCACCGAGGGTTCGTCGCGGCCCCGATTAGCTCATCCAGGGCGGCCGTGATGGCGACGTCCCGGCCAGCCATTACGTGCTGGTAGCGCAGGGCCGCAGCCGAGGTGACGGGACCCCGGGGTAGTGGTCCATCCGCAC
>Ga0209814_10000682_pt1 | contig 11481 bp, 13 predicted proteins | sample SoiMetdeltSBSDD1_FD_187597 | JGI IMG/M metagenome (GOLD analysis project Ga0209814, IMG submission 187597) | Bulk soil microbial communities from a Populus tree surrounding site in Tennessee, USA - Soil MetaG P. deltoides SBSDD1 (SPAdes) (version 2) | ecosystem: Environmental > Terrestrial >... | reverse complement strand
GGCGTGGCCAGCGTCACGGTAGCGGCGGCGCTTTTGCGTAGGAGTTGAAGCGCCTGCAGCTCAATGGTGGTCTTGGTGATCTGGAAGATTTTTACTTCCAAGATGTCTATGGCTTTTTCCCCGGCTTTGATCTGAATCAAGGTTTTCGCGGTCGTGATCGCGGTCGGGGCCATTCTTACGGTATAGATAAAACTTGATGGCATAATTGCTCCTATTCCTCAGCGGGTCCGCCGCGGTCAAAATTGCGGGCGAGCGCGGTCTGGGTCTCGATTTCGCGCTCTTGTTTCGCCTGCGCTTCCTTCTCAAGCGCGTCTTTCTCGACCTTCGGATCGAAGTCGTCAGGCAGTTTTCCGCCCGCCTCGAATACCTTCCACATTGTTTCGACGGTGAATTGACCGACAGCCACGGCATTCGACCAGGCGCTCATCTCTTCGGGCGTGATCTCCTGCGCATCCAGCGCGGCCCCTACTTCGATATTTCCGCCCGTGGTAGCGGTCGGGGTTCGATATTGGACGTGGAAGCGGAGCGCTAATTCGATGGCGTCTTTCAGGCTGCGCGCCCATGTTGCAAGGTCGGATGATTCCTCAATCTGGTCACCGCGCTCTTCAGTGGCTGTGAGCTGGCTGCCAGTGCGCTTGACGAGCAGCGAGAGGCCCATAATAGACATCCGCTCCTCAATGCTCTTGAGGTCTTCCGCGGCCCCACCCAGGGCCGCCCCTGTCGTCTCAGCAAATTCAACCGTCCCGTTCTCGCCGACGTCGAAGAACGTGTAAGCGCCAATGGTCTCAACTTTCTTGTTGGGATCTCTGCCCCTGAACCACAGAAGCGGACGAGATGAGATATGCAGATAGATGGAGAAGTCGCTATACTTCTGATAATGAGCAAGGTTCGTGTAGGCCAGATCGATCAGCGGCGGCTGTGATTCGAGGATGCCGGATCTGCGGCTGTAGACGATTGCGACCGGGATCTCATCCAGGGACGTAGAACCGCCTGGATTGTCGGGGTCGGGGATGATGCTGAGCTGAAGGTTCTCGCCTTTGACTTCCTTGTAGAGTTCCCAACTTCCAGGCCGTAAAACTCGATAACGTGTGACTTTCTGTTCGCCATATTCGCCGTCTGGCTCCGTTGAGCATTCCTTGAAAACAACGAGCGTGAGTTTGGTTTGGCCGTCAATTACAGATGTTCGCCAGTTGATGATCTGATCGGCGCAGTAACTCACCCAATACGGCCGCCGTCCTGCCTGCATCTCATCGGCCAATGTCGAGCCAGGCTCAAGCGCAGGTGGCATATCAACCAGGATCGCGGCGTGTCCATCGCGGACGGCGTTGTTAAACACGTCCTTGATAAACACGACACCGTGCGTCCCCGCGTTGTCTATGTTCTCCCATTCACCCTCGACCGCCGCCGCTTCGCCTTCCGCTTCCCTGCCTCGAATGACCTCCGGAACGTTGTCGGCGAGCTTGGGATCGTTGCGGAAAACCATCCCAACCAATCCGGCGAGGGTTAAATCGACAGCGTTGAAGAAGATTGCGCGATTCAGGCGGTAGTTGTAGGGATCTGTCTGCTCAGCGGGCTCTTTAGGTAGGTATGCGATGCCGTTCTTGCGTAATACAGGCGTCCCAGCGCATGTATCCGCCATCACCTGCCATGACCATTTCATGGCGTCGTAAGCCGCACAGCAATAATCGGGTTTGTTCTTGTCGCCTGCCACGGCGCGGAGAATAGAAGGGGTGAGGGATTTATTTTGTGAAAGCTGAAGATTTCCCTTGATAATCAAGTGCGACTTTGGTATTCCTCACTCATCGAAACGCTCTTTGGCAATCAGCAAACCTTGCGAATGTGACGCCGACGATTAGGTCTGGGGCTTCCGTAGTTTGTCGCTGTTCCCGCTGAGTTCGCGAGCAATAGTCATTCCCAGGGTTTGCTGGTTGCCAAAGCCTTAACAATTTATGGGCATGGATGGACGGACAGTGTGGCCAGCGGGAAACCCGTGGAGCTCAACTCAGATCGATCGAGGGGTTGAGTCGTTAGCCGGTGCGATTCCGGCCCGCGCCCTTCAATAACTATGAAAATCACCCATATCAAATTCTCAACAGTCGAAGAAGCCACCCTCTACGCCAGGGCCAGCGCAACCCTGATAGGTAAGGGAATGGACGACAAGCAAGCCGTTGCGCTACTCAATAAGCTCGCGCCCCCAAGCGTGCTGCGCCTCGCGCTCGGCTTCGACAGGCGCGAGCGCGGCGGGGCGAGAATGGGCGCGGGATGGCCGAAGGGAAAGAAAAGGAAGGTGAAGAAATGAGAAGGAAGCTAGAGGTTGAAGTCGAACTAGAAGCAATGCGCAAGGAAAGCCTCAACATTGCAGAATGGAACTACAGGCTGAAAGGAGAGGCGACAGCCTTTATCCGTGCGCTTGAATGGGTTCTTGAACCGCCAATTACGGGCGAATCGGACGTAGAGGCTGAGCGCGAAGCTATTTTGAAGATCGCCAAAGATGAGAAAGGCGAGGCCCCTGTGCCTCATGGTGATTTCAATTCGGGCTATTTATCGGCGCTGGAATTTATGGTGCGCCAAATCCGCGCACGCGGCGCAGAAAAGGGAGAGGGTGAGAAGTGAACCTGACAGACCTATCACGAGCGAACGAACTGAAGAAAAAAGGCGAACGGATCACGGCTTTTGGCAAGCCTGCTACCGAAATGAACCGGGACGAGTTGCTGATCGTTCTAGGCCTGGCATGTGAATCAGTGGCCTTTAAAGACGAACTGTTTACCGGAATGCGGGGAATGATAAAAGCATTCGGCACCGCAGAAAAAAGCGGCCACGATGAAAGCGATAACACCGTAGCCGCATAAACACTCGCGCGGCATTATTGACGCGGGGTGGGGGTGTTTTCAACGGGAGTAAAAGAGATGACTAAAGCGCATCAGGAAATGAGCGAAGCTGAACTTGGGAAAGAAATACGCAGGCTTGAGCGATTGATTGAGGATCTAAAAGAGCGCCAGCTTGAACTTCGAGCCGAGGAGTTAAAAGTCAATGCGGGATTTCAGGAAGGCGATATTGTCTATGTCTATGAGTATCACGACAAAAAGTACGGTGGTCGCTGGCATCCGGTGAAAGTCAAAAGATTCTTTATTGATCCGCAAGGCAGGCGCGAGATTGGCTTCAGTTTTACCCCGAACGATAAAGAGGGTAAGAACTTAATGCGATGGCGGCAAGCCTACATCTGTCATGGTCATGTGCGGCTTACCGAACCAACAGCCGAAGAGGCCGAGCGAGCCAAAAATGAGGATCTGACATTTACCTAAAGAACTCACCCTGCGAGAATTGCCCGCCGCTTGTACGAATCCAATTCAACAAGGCACGCGCGATCACGGTATCATCATTGCCGCCTTCCGGTGCTGAATAGCTCGGCCGGCCACTGGGATTGATCTTCGACTCATAAGCAAGGAACTCGCCCTTGCCAACAGGGTCAGGTAGCCATTGAAACTCAACCCGCTCAAGCGCCAGCGCCAGAGATTGAATCAGTGGCGGCTTACTGCTGGCCGTAGTCTCGAAGCCTCGAAGCCTCCGACCGTTGGACAATCCTTCACGAATCAGTGCCTCAAAGTTGGGACTACCAATCGAGTTCAATTCGAGCAGGATATCCTTAACGAACCACTTATCCGACAGCGCCGCCAAGCGTCCACGCTGCAATGCCCATTCGATCTTATTGAATCGCATCAGTTCCAATTCAATCTTGCAATCCAGGCAGCCGACCGAAAACGCTGTGTAATCCTGTTTCTGCGCCCAGTCACCGCCGAGGCAAACGCGATGCGCGCGATGTTCTTCAGGAGTTGAGGGCTGCGCCTTTATGCAGGCTTCGATGTTGCGGAAAACGGCGCCCTCGCCTTGCAGGAACTCAGCAAGAATCTCCTGTCGGTACGCCTGCTCGGTCATATCCTGGGTGATCTCGGCAAGCGCCTCCTTGCTTAAATGCGGGTTTTCCAGTGAAGTAAAATGAAATGCCTCCCATCGGCCGCTGAGGTCACCAACCGCACGCTGATAAAGAGTGTGAGCATGGTTGAGAGATTGAGGCGTAAAGATGAATACGGCGTCACCGTTGTTATCGAGTAGCATCGGCGCGCCTACTTCCTGCCAAGCCGAAGCATCCATCAAGCTAAACTCGTCGAGAATCAGGATGTCGGCATAATCACCGCGCAGACTATCCGCGTCGTGGGCAGTCTTGCAGCGAATGCGAGGCAGCCGGGGAACAACTTCAATCTTCAGAGATTCGAGCAAGTTCGGGTTCGGCGGCGGGGTGGACTGGAGAGGAAAGGTAGGCAATTCAAGTATTCGATTCGTTTCATTCTTACGAACTATGCCCTCGGCTATTAGCTCTCCAAGGGCCTGACAACAGGTGTGCCAAAAGGCGTCCGTTTGATCGGCGAGCGGCGCGGCTTCGAGAATGCGCCGACCTGCAAGTAGTGCCTCGACCGCGAGGATGGCCATTCCGGTGGTTTTGCCGCCTCTTCTCCCGGCGCAAACAACCTTTCTCTTGGCTTTGCTGTTACGAAAAGCAACCTGCCTGCCGTGAGGGCGAGGCAATTTAATCGTTAGCTCTTTGGCTGCCGTCGTCACCATATTGAACCCTTATGACCACCTCGCCGCTCTGCTCTTGCCTGATGTTCTCGCGGTATTTCTCTGGGCGACCGCCCTTCAGCAGAAAGATCATCAACGTGTCGCTGTATTCGCGCTCATAATATTGTTTGCCTGTTGTGGGATCGATAACGGGGTCCCCGTCCTTGCCGAACTTCTTTTTGACGAGCCCATCGTGAGCGCGACGCCTCGCCTCCAGTTCGAGCAGGTCTAGCGCTTCTTCCACCGCGCCATCCCAAGCCTTGGCAAATTCAGCATCAGCAGCGCGCCATTTATATGCCATTGAATGACCTATGCCGGCCATTCTGCAAGCGTACAAAACGACACCTGTCTGTCGAAGCCCATCAAGGAATAGCTTGCTTTTTTTAGGCGTCCGCACTGTCCGCTTACCTTTAGCCATAACGATGCCTAATATATGGAAACAATTAGGCTTATTTCGGAAACTGCGCCTCACCCGCCAATGCGCGCTTCACGGATAACTGATGGAAGGCTTCACCCCACAATGGATTTCGCTCAAGTCCAACGAAGTCTTTGAGCGTCAGATCGCCATTCTTCAGCGCTCTGTATCCGATCTCGGTCCCGACAATATCCTTTTGCACATCTGCAGGTTGCTTATTGAACCAAGCCGTTCCTTTATCAACCGCAACTCCTTTAATTGCAGGGATTAGGGTACATCTACAGCGGGAATGAAACTTCATCGGCTCACGCAAGGGAAAGAACTGTCCATCTAGCGCAATACAAGCGAGACAAGCCCTGCGGCTACGTGAGGATCGCCAATACCATCCAGAGACGATGTCGCTGTTTGCTTGGTATGTCTGCAGGCTGGCAGTTCGATACGCCCTTAGCGGCTCATTACGTGCGAGGCTCAATGCCCTTGTCAGATTCCCGTGCAGCGCCTGTTTGATTTTGCTCGCGGTCGTTCTTGGGTTGATCCCAAGCGCAACTGATTCGAGCAAAGCATCCTCGACGATCTTCCGGCTTGCGCGTGGCAGTTGGTCGAGGAGGGATCTCAGCGGCGCTCCGTTGCTCAAGAATCCCGCCATATTCTCAACGGCTGCGACTGGTAGTTTAGTGAACGTGGCGGAGATGTCGGCTGATTCGGCGGCAGTAGTCATCAGTGCGAATGAGTCGCTCAATCCGGTTTTTGCGGCGATGGATTGCTGTTTGGTGATTGCGGAGTCGGAGATATTAGCAAATCGCTGGAACTCGGCCTCGACCTGTCGTAGCAGATCTCCGTATCGTCGCTCTCTAAACAGCCACGATTGATTAACAATCTCTCCGCGTCCCTGAGCTTCACGAATTTGTGCGCCGAGTGCGGCGATCTGCTTTGAGAGTCTTTCCCAGATTGTTCCATACGCAATTATAAGTCTTATCGCCGCCTTGCGCTCTCGTGCGAGCAGCGCGGCGCGGAATTCGTTCGCGAGTTGTATGACGGGATCTGGCACATTTAAGCTGCTGCTTTATCGTCAATCCATGTGTTCGGATAAAACAGTTCATCAGCGATGTCTATATAGCCTTGCCATACCTTGCCATCGCCTAGATTTAGGTTTCTGACATCGTTAGCCCAGACTTCCCAATCTGGCGGCATTGCTTGAAGCAGCTCAATTAGCCTTGCCACGGTGATGGTTTTATAGTCTTGCGCGTTCGGATCACAGCCTTGATGGTACATAGCGCCATTCTACCATCAATCAAAAGCGGACTCACTCACCTTAAACGATCCATCCTTCGAACCCTTGTTCGTCCCGGCGCCTTTCCATTCATAAGTCCAGACGCCTTGAATGTCCGGCTCCAGTTCGAGCGAGAACTTGCCTAGCTCATCACGAACAATCTGGCCAGACGTGACAATGTAGGCTGTCTCCACGCCGACCGGATCTTTCACCTTGGCCGTAACCGTGGTTGGATCGACAAAGTCACCGCTCACCGCATCGGTGAATTCCGTCCAGATCCTGACCACGTTACCGGGATAATAGCTATTCATAAGCGATACGCTACAAGGCGACCAGCAAGCTACCCACCTGCCGCAAAAGTTATTTGTTCATCAGCCTGAAGGGAGTCTGATCCGGCCACAATTGGGACCGCCGTGAACAAGTCCCTATCGAGCATTGTCCCGCCGCCTGTCGCGGCCTGAGAGAAAATACCGTGCTCCGTGACTTGTATGGTTCCACCGGAATCGGGGGTGAGCGTGGCGACTGTTTTATAAATATTCGCGCTCGCGCCTTCCTCGGTCGTTCCCGTTGGCCGGACATCGCCCGCATATTGGGTCGTAAGTTCGGTTCCCAACGCGGTGTTGCCTACGGCCTCTGCTCCGGAGCCCGTACCGAAGCCGTGAAACTTCATATTCTCGACCTCGACGGAGTTCTGAAACGCATCGACGATGTAATTAACGCCGGTTGTGGTGATAACGCGCAGGCTGGCTAACCCCAGGTCTACGACCTGCCCATTTCCCCGAAAGACCGTAAGAACGAGCTGGCCGTAGAAGTGGGGCAGCCCAAAGAATCGAGCCAGCGCGATCCGCCACAATCCGCGCCAGAGATTCGGGATGTTCTTAAATCGCCACAGCGCGACTTCGCGGCTCAGTCCGAAGTGGGGAAAGCCGTATTTCAGCATCTCCCAGATGCTCAACTCACGTCCGGACGGAACGCGCTGCCGTTTGATTCGCTTGATCTTCAATGTCCCGCCCAGCGCCATAGAACTTTGCTTTTGCATCTTTACTCCTAACTTGCTGCCTCGTCTGATGTAATCACGTATGTCTTCAGTCCGTTGCCTGTCGCCGCTATCGTCTTTATCCCATCACGCACCATCGCCCCCGTCACCTGGTAGTCACCCACCGCCACGCTTACCCGATCGGCCACTCCGAAGAGTCCCACGAGCGCGGCGCCGATTGCGCTGATCGTCGCGGTGAAGAATTTATAAATCGTCTTGAACAGGGCGCCGGCAGGGGTGATCGTCGCTGTAAAACTTTTGACAAATGCCGCTGTCTTGATTAGCGCCCCTGCGGGCGTGATTGAGCCTACAAAACTTTTGACGCTTATTTTTAGGAACGTGGCTGTCGGTGTAATTGTGGCCGTGAATGTCCGGACAATCACTTTAAACGCGCTCAGCGCTCCTGTAGGCGTGATGGTGGCCGTGTAGGCTCGCAGCCTGGATGCGGCCTTGGCTAGCAATCCAGCAGGGGTGATCGTGGCCGTCAACGCCTTGACGAATGACGCCACTCGGGCCAGGGTGGCGGCCGGGGTGATTGTCGCCGTGTAGGCGCGGAGAATGGACGCTGCTTTTGTGAGCACCGCTGCTGGTGTGATTGTCGCCGTGAATGATTTCAGCGCCGCCTTGATGGACGTCAGAGCGCCCGTGGGCGTAATGGTTGCCGTATAGGCTCTGATGAGCAATCGGAGCGCGATTAAAGCGGCAGTCGGAGTGATTGTGGCCGTATAGGCTCGGATTCTCGTGATGGCATTCGCCAGGGCGCCTGTGGGCGTGACTGTCGCGGTGTATGCCCTATTCCTTGATGCCGAAAGGGCAAGCGAGGCCGCGGGCGTGATAGTGGCGGTTGGACTAATTGAGTTCCCGGCGCCTCCCGCCCCTGGCTTGACTTCCAGCGCGACCCAGTTCCATTCCGATGATGCCCCGCCGTCAGTGACGAAGTTAATTGTGACCGTGCTGCCCGAGGGCGAGGTATTGGAGGCCTTGTAAAGCGAGATTACGGCGATCTGGCCGGCGTAATCGGCGACATCTTCCACATCCGAGGAGGATAAATTTCCGTTCTGGCCCCAATCCGTCGCGGCGCCAAACCCGCGCGAGCCATCAACCGTGGACGTATAAGCGTTTGGCGTGTTGCTCGTGGCCGTCGTGCTGCCCTCGCCCACAGCGCCGACCGGATCGCCGACGTTGTAGCCGGTGACAATGTACACCTTCGCGCTCAGCCGATTCGTTCCACCATCTCCAGCCGTACGCGTGACGCCAACAGTCATCGAGGCGCCCGTCGCTACCTCTGCCGTAAATATCGAGACGTGGCCCCGATTGCCTCCAGCATCACCTGTGTCGCGTTCGGCTCTATTCGTCCATGTCAGACTCCCGCCCGACACTGATACGGTAATATCGCTGGTGGCCCCTCCCACTCCGGATGTATCTCCGCTGACGGGGACCACTAGCAGCGAATTGTTTGGCGGTGTAAACGAACTGGAAGTGATCGGGCTGCCGTTGGCTGGTGTTCCGGTGAAGCGCGCGACGGTATCGTCTACGCTGATCGTGGCGCCGCCCTGCTGAGCCAGTAAGGCAATCTTCGGCCGAGGCCGTCTCTGAACTGGCTTGTGGCGAAAAACCGGCATTATTGATACTCAACAAAAACCGCGTTGCAGAACATTGTCATACTCGCCGCTGGGGCGGTGTTGAGCTTGATCGCGATGATGCCCGTCTGTGGCACCCAGATGCGGGCCTCCGGCGTCGGCATGTACACATACTCACCGTTCAGCACGTTCCAAATGGACTTGAACAGAATGTCGGTGTTCGTGCCTTCGGCCGATGCGTTGTTGCCGGTCGCGGTTGTGCCTCCAACGGCGAGAGCGGCAGGGCCGGCCGGCTGGAATTCAAGCGGCGTGAACGATGTCACGGTCGCGGCAGCGGATTTGCGAAGGATCTGGACTTCGAGCAATTCGCTGGTCGTTTTCGTAATTTGGCTCAAGTGGAACTCCAGCAACTCAAGCGGCGCCGCCCCTGCCTTGATCTGCAAGAGCGTTTTTGCCGCCGTGATGGCCGTTGATGGCAGTTCAGCGTAATAAACAAATCCTTCTTGTTTCATTTATGTCCTCAATAAAGTGTCTTGCGGCCGCCAATAAGAAAAACCGGCCGGGAATTCATTCGCAGGCTCAACGTTTGGCGCCTCGAACTCGACCTGATCCACTTGGGCGCGGACGCTCGCGGATGGTTGCGGCTTGAGCGCAATCATCAAGCCTACGTTTACGCTGTTGGCGAATGTGCCCCCTGATACTGTCGTTGATGGATTCTCCGTCCCTGTGCCAGTCAACGCTTTCCTAAAACAGTTCTCGCTCGCGTCGGTTCCCAGCGCGCTAGTTCCCACTGTGCCTGTGACCGTATAGCCGGACGGTAGTGATCGGGCGCTGGGGTCGTCCTCGTAAAGATCGAAGAAGAGGACGAGGCAATTCGCGACGGTGGTTGTTATGCTCGTCGTTGAGACGGTTGCGCTCGCGGCGTTATTCAGTTTCGTCGGCCCCGCGCCGGAGCCTGAGTCCCAGGGGTCGCCAGATGTGATACAGCTCCTGAAGCCATAGCAACGGGCAATGCGGACCGTAGAAACGGAAGACGCCATCGCGATGGCCGGGGCGGTATCGCCACCTACAGCCCTGCGCCAAAAGACAGCGACAATCTGAGCCGAGGTATTCGTCCCCGAGAGCGCCGTGATCTTGGTCCAACCCGATGGTGTGGTGAAATCAACGGACCCGGAATGATGCGCGACGATGATATGGATATCATCGGCGGCGAATCCCGCCGGCAGGGCGGGCGTGATAGATGCCCCGGACGTTGCGGATGCCGCTATCGCGCCGGCCGCGTTGAACGTGGGGGCGGGCGGATTCGCCGTTACCTGGTTGGCCCGAATCTCCACCCGCAGGTTGGTGTAGTCTGTTATGGCGTCGGCCTGGCCGCCTGTTAGCGTCCGCTCGACCGTGCTATAAGCCGCATCGCTGATATTCGTGTCATCCGTCCAACTGGCAATCTCGGTCGTTCCCTGCAATATGCGATAGCGCATATCGATCTGATTGCCGGAACTTATATCCTTCTTTCGGGTGACTCTCAGCTTGTGGTTTATAGATGACACCGGATCTGTCAGGTCAGTCAGTGACAGTTCGCAAGTATCGTTGACCGGGGCGGCGGCGGATTGAATCACTGCGACCTGATCGGCGACCGCCTCGTTTACCTTCGACCACAATGGAGTTGTCGTCCACGTACCGGCCGAAATGTCGCCATCCGCCAGCGCGATCTGTCCAACCGACTCTACCTGCTCCAGCGCAAATGTTTCTCTGGCCTGCGCCTGACGCCAGGTTACGGGCGGGCCGTCCTCGGTGGCAATCGCGCCATTGAGCGTGAAATCGTTTCCGGCGCCCGAATTATCCTTAACCGCGCTTGAAGCCGATTCATCGGCCATCGGCTGCCACGAATTAAGGCCCGAGGTATGGATGGGAAGATATTGGCTTAGTTCCGCCTGGATCTCTCCACGGACCATTGCCCTGTTGTAAATCTTGAGCGCCGCTATTCGTCCGTCGAAATATGTGCCATTTTCGGATTGATTGCCGATTTGAATCCGCGTCGGAGTTATCGTGCCGTGGGGCACGCTGACAGCGTTGTTTCCGTCCAGATAGACGGTCAGGCCACTCCCGTCGCTCGTCAGGGCGACGTGATACCAGGCGCCTACGTCCAGTGGGACCGTGCTGTAGTCCGTGTCGCCACCCTGCAACACAATGACGCCGCTCGATGGATCGATCCCGACAAGATATGCGACGCCGCCCGCGTTCTCGGCTACAAGAAACAAAACCGCGAGGCCCGCCGTAGACCCTGACTTCATTACCCAAGCTATGATCGTGAAGCTGTTATACGCGGGTATGCCGGTTGTCCGCTCTAAATAGTCAGCTGAGTTGTTGAAGCGCAGGGCCATTAAGTATCACTGTATTCTAAAGACGCTTCGATAAAGAACGCATCGCAGGCCATTGTGTCTCCGCCTGCGCCGCCATCCCGATAGATCACGATCCAGACGGTATCGTTCGCCGCTATTGAATCGAGAGACGTGATCGTTATCGAGCAAGACATTTCCCGCCTGACTGTCGTGCCAAGGTGCGAATC
>Ga0209814_10000681_pt1 | contig 11494 bp, 9 predicted proteins | sample SoiMetdeltSBSDD1_FD_187597 | JGI IMG/M metagenome (GOLD analysis project Ga0209814, IMG submission 187597) | Bulk soil microbial communities from a Populus tree surrounding site in Tennessee, USA - Soil MetaG P. deltoides SBSDD1 (SPAdes) (version 2) | ecosystem: Environmental > Terrestrial >... | reverse complement strand
CCCTGGTGTCCTGGGCTCCGGTCGGGGTGGTGGCCCTGGCCGCCGGCGACCCGCTCGGCCCGCCGGCCCACTGGCCGGCCGCGGTGGCCGCGTTCCTGGGCCAGGCGACCGCCCAGGGCCGGATCGCCGCCGTGCTCGGCTGCGGCGCCCGGGCCGCCTGTGCCTACCAGGCGGCGGGCCTTGCCACCGTCTACCTGGGCGACGAGGCCGTGCTGGACCTGGAGCGGTTCAGCCTGGAGGGCCGGGCGCTGCGGATCGCCAGGCAGAGCTGGCACCGGGCACTGCGGGCCGGGTTGACCAGCACGGTCTGCCGGGTCGGCGAGCTGGACGCCGAGGAGCTGGCCGGCCTGCGGGCGCTGTCGGCCCGCTGGCGGGGGACGGCACCCGAGCGCGGCTTCTCGATGGCCCTCGGGCGGCTGTTCGACCCCCGCGACGCGGGCGGGTTCCTGGCGATCGGCCGGGACGCCCGCGGCCGTCCTCTCGGCTTCCTGCACCTGGTCCCCTGGAACGGCGACGGGGCCAGCCTGGACGTCATGCGGCGGGAGTGGGACGCCCCCGCCATCCTCAGCGACTTCCTGGTGGTGGAGGCCGCCCGGCGGCTGCCGGCGCTGGGAGTCCGGCGGCTGTCGCTCAACTTCGCGTTCCTGCGGGCCATCCTGGAGGCCGGCGCCGGCGCGGACGTCCCGTTGCGGCTGCGGGTCGCCCGCTGGGCACTTCGCCGGCTGTCCCGCCCGTTCCAGATCGAGACCCTGTATCGCTTCAACAAGAAGTTCGCCCCGGCCTGGAAGCCCCGCTACCTCGCCGTGCAGGCGGCCGAGGAGCTCCCGACGGTGGCCCTTGCCTGCCTGAGGGCCGAAGGACTGCTGGCGCCCTCGGTATGGGGCCTGCGCCGGCGCCGCCGGCGGCGGTGACCGGCCTCACCGTGGCCTGCCGCGCCGTGGCAGGACGGCCGCAGCCGCGCCAGGCCCGCCGCTCAACGACGCGGCGGAGCAGGTCGGTCAGGGCGGGGTTGCGAGCTGCATCACAAGCCATCAACGGCAGCCAGCATGACAACCATGCCCACCCCGCCCGCGCATCCGGATCCTGCCACCAACCAACCCGGATGCGAACTGAAGGGTAGAGCCGCATGAGCAGCTGCAGTTCGAACCGGTGCCGACACTGGTCTTGATGAAGGCGTCGGGTAGCCGTGCGACCAGGGCGTGCACGGCCCACCAGCCGTACGGTGAGCGGGAACCAGAATCCGCGGCTGGATCGCCGCCAGTGCGTCGCACACCAGGTTGATGGCACCGCTGGCCAGGTCTAACTGATGGAGTCAGGCGCAGCCTGGGCAGCGATTCCATGGAGGTGTGATTGAGGATGTCTGACGCCCCCTCGACTATTTGGGGACGAACGGCGGCGTCACCTACCGGGACCCGGACGCGCGAGGCGTGGTGTTCGCCTCATGGGTTACGGACGCGATGTCCAACCTGCCTCCCACCAGGGCTGAATCAGGGGAGTCAGCGCCTTGACCCGGTCGGGCCGGAGCAGAAGAAGGTGGGGCGGTGGTGTCAACCAGCAACCGGAACACTGGGATCCATCAGCCGGCATCAACCCGTCAGGCATCAACCGGATCAGCACAGACGACCATGCAGGGCCCTTGCCAGAGATTTGCCAACAACTGCGCTACACGCAACCTCGCGCCGCCCACGCCCTGATCCTTGACAGCGCCTTTCACCTGCCCGGTTGTGTGGTCTCGGGAGGTCCTGCACGGCGGCGTGAACCACCGGCGCATCGATGGTAAGGATGGGGTCGCCGGTTCGATTCCGACGGGAGGCTCCACCCCAAACCAGCAGCTCATGACCGACGCCGTGATATGTGTGGGCCGACCCTGATCCCGTCGACGAAGTCAGCAGGAGACGTCTTTGGCGTCGAGGCGGTTCCAGGCCAGCGCGAGGAAGAGGGCCACGTAGGCGACCTGGGTGCCGATCCCCAGCGCCAGCTCATGGGTTGGGACGGGCTGGCGCAGCAGGTCCCCGAATGCCAGCCAGCGGTGGCTGAACAGCCACGGGTGGATGGCGGCCACCTGCGGGATCGAGTCGAGAACCTGGCTGGCGATGCTGAGGGTCAATGTGGCCGCCATCGCCCCGATCGGCACCTCGGTCAGGGTGGACATGAGCAGCCCGATCGCAGCAAGCCCGGCCATGGACATGCCGACGTAGCCGGCGACCATCAGCATCCGTGCCATCGCCTCAGCCAGTGGAATCGTGGAGCCCGACAGCAGCGTCACCGGGCCGACTGGGAACAGGGTGAGGCCGGTGAGCGCCCCCGCCGCAGCGACCAGCAAAACCGCTACCAGGCAGAAGGCCAACACCGCCGCGTACTTGACGAGCAAGAGCCGTCCTCGGCGTACCGGCACCACGAGCAGGTAGCGCAGCGTGCCGAGGCTGGCCTCGCCGGCGACCGCATCGCCGGCGACGACCGCGACCGCCAACGGCAGGAACAGCGGCAGGACGACGATCATGGCCGTCAGCGACAGGAACAGCCCGTTGCCAGCGATCCGGTCGATGAACTGGGGCCCTTCCCCCGCCCCCGGCGACGACGACAGCTTGATGGCGAGGCCGATGAGCACCGGCACCGCGGAGAGCACCAGCAGCAGCGCGAGGTTGCGCCGCCTCCCGAATACCATGCCCAGCTCCGAGCGGAAGAAGCGGCCCACCGTCGGCCGGCCCCGGGCGATGCCTTCCCCACGTGGTGCGCGGACGGCATGGACCGGCGCGCTACTGGTTGACATCGAATCCCTCCCCGGTCAGCGACACGTAGCTGTCCTCCAGGGACGGCCGCCGCACGGCCAGCCCACGCACCGGCACCCCGGCGTGGACCAGCAGCTCGCAGGCCCGCTCAGGAGCGACCCCGTCCAAGGTAGCCTCGACGGAGTCGCCCCGACGCTCCGCGTCGCCGAGGCCGAGGCCGGTGAGCACCCGCACGGCGAGGTCCGGCTCGACGGTGTCGACCCGCAGCCGCGGGTCGGCTCCAGCGCCGAGGTCGGCGAGCCGGCCCTGAGCCACCAGCCGTCCGGCTGACAGGATCGCCGCGTGGGTACAGACCTGCTCGACCTCGCCGAGCAGATGAGAGGACACGAAGACCGTGGCACCCTCGCGGGCGAGCTCACGGATCAGGGCGCGGACCTCGCGGGTGCCCTGGGGATCCAGCCCGTTGGTGGGTTCGTCCAGCACCAGCAGCTCCCTCGGCTGCAGCAGCGTGGCGGCGATGCCGAGTCGCTGGCGCATGCCAAGCGAGTACTGGCGATAGGCCTTGGCGGCGGCGGCGGCGAGCCCGACCCGCTCCAGCGCCGCGCCGATCCGTTGACGGGTCGTCCGCGGGTCCGCCAGCCGGTCGGCGTCGTCCAGCCGCCGCAGGTTCGCCCAGCCGGAGCGGTAGGGGTGGAAGGCCGGGCCCTCGATGAGGGCGCCTACCCGGCGAAGCACCTGCGCGCCGCCGGACGGCATCGGGACGCCGAGCAGCTCCCAGCTTCCGCTGGTGGGTGCGACCAGCCCGAGCAGCATGCGGATGGTGGTGGTCTTGCCCGACCCGTTCGGCCCGAGGAAGCCGAAGACACTGCCGCGCGGCACTTCGAGATCGACGTCGGCGACCGCGAGCTGCCCCCCACGGAACCGCTTGGTGAGCCCGTGGGCGGCGAGCGCGGGCGTCGTCGGCGCGTCGGTGGGCGGCGCGGCGGCCGGTGCCGTCTGGGTCATGGGGTGACCGCCTGGCCGGTCAGTGGCCGGGCGGCCGAGGGCGGCAGGGCGGCGGCCGTCTGGACCGCCTCGGGAGCGACGGCGCCGACGTACAGGCGGCCGTCGTCGGTGAGCAGCGCGGTGAGCAGCGCCGTGCGGAGCAGGCGGCCATGGCCGAAGGCGCCCTGCACCGGTGTCGCCGCCTGGAGGAGAGCCTGCAGTTGGCTGTCGCCTCGGGCCCGGGCCGTGGCCGCCCCGACGTTGCGGACCAGCACCACCGTGGTCCAGCCGTTGCCGAGGACGGCGGGCTGCGCGGCGGCGAGCTGGGTCCGTGTCCGCGTCTGCGCGGTGCGTCGCTCCTGTATGGACGGTGCCGGCAGCGGCCGCTCGGTGACCTTGGCGCCGGGTGGCGGGATGAAGTCGAAGACGTTCGCGGCGGGGGCGCGTAGCTGCAGGCTGGTGAAGCCGGTCTCGAACGCCGGCGTCGGCGAGCTCTTGGCGAACACCTGGACCCGCAGCGGCACGAAGGCCCGGCCGTCGACCGCGAGCAGGACAGAGTCGACCAGTGAGCGCGGGTCCTTGGGGGACAGCCGTAGCTGGTAGGCGTCACGGCCGGCGACCCGCACACTGCGGTCGACCCCGATGGCGGTCGTCGGGCCGACGGCCGCCAACGTCCGGTTGGCCGCGTCCGCCGGGGTCAGCGCCATCGAGCTACCGTGGGTGACCGTGGGGGCGCGCTCGGCGGGCAGACGGGTGTGGGTCGCGGTGTTCCCGTCGCTCTGGTAGGTCCACAGGTCACGGCCGTTGCGGATGATGTCGGACTCCGCGAGGGTGCCACTGACAGCGACCCGGGCCTTGTCGCTGCCGGCGTACCAGACCCGGATGGTGTGGGAACCGGCGACCAGCCCGGTCAGGGAGGCGCGCCCACCCCCGACCGATGGCAGCGCCGGCAGTCCAAGCCGCGCGGTCTCGACCACGGTGCCGGACAGGCCTGCCACCTGCGCCCGGGCGACGGCGGCGAGCAGTTGGGCGGCGGTGCGGGGAGGCAGCGGAGGGGTGGCGCTCTGCGAGCGGGTCGCGAACGCCACACCGCCGCTGAGCGCCGCGATCACCGCGATCGGGACGACCCAGCGCAGCCGGAGCACGGGGCGGAATGTTGCCTCCATGGCATTCCTTCCTTCGGGGAGGACGTTCGCGACCAAGCCTGCCCTGGCCTGCCTGAGATCTCCCTGAGGGTGACTGAGAGCGTCCTCAGGCACGGGTCGTCCGCTCATCCCCTTCTCAGCGCGGTGGGTGCACCCTGGAAGGCATGGCGAGGAGGCGGACGTGCGCGTGCTGGTGGTGGACGACGAGGCCCGGCTGACCGACGCGCTGGAGCGCGGCCTGCACGCGGATGGATTCGCCGTGGACGTCGCCCACGATGGCGAGGAAGGCCTGCACCTAGCCAGCCAGCAGGCCTACGACGTGGTTGTACTGGACGTGCTGCTGCCCAAGCTCAACGGCTACCGGGTCTGCCAACGCCTGCGAGCGGCCGGCAACTGGGTGCCGGTGCTGATGTTGAGCGCCAAGGACGGCGAGTACGACCAGGCGGAGGGGCTGGACGTCGGCGCGGACGACTACCTGGTCAAGCCCTTCTCCTACGTGGTCCTGACGGCGCGGCTGCGGGCGCTGGTCCGCCGCGGCGCCAGGCAGCGGCCGGCCGTGCTGCTGGCCGGCGACCTCAGCTTGGACCCTGCGACCCGCCGGGTCCGCAGGGGTTCCTCGGATGTCACCCTCACGCCCCGGGAGTTCGCCCTGCTCGAGTACCTCATGCGCCACCGAGACGAGGTGGTGGCCAAGCGCGACCTTCTGGAGCATGTCTGGGACGCGCACTATGACGGTGACCCCAACATCGTGGAGGTCTACGTCGGCTACGTGCGCCGGAAGATCGACGCGCCGTTCGGCCGACGAAGCCTGCAGACAGTGCGGGGCGCCGGCTACCGGCTGGTCGGTACCGGTGGCTGAGCGCGGAGCACCCGGACGGGGGGCGCCGCCTGGACGCCTGCGCGCCGCCTGGCGCCGACGCAGCCTGCAGGCCCGGCTCACCATCCTCGCCACCCTCGTGGTCGCTGCAGGATTGGCGGCCGGGTCCTTGCTGCTCGTGGGGAGCCTCCAGCGGTCCCTGGTCGCAGCGGTCGACGGCACCGCTCGGCAGCAGGCGCAGGATATCGCGGCGCTGGCCGTCAGCAACCGCCTGCCCGACCCGCTGCCGGCCGCGAGCGGCGGGACCGTGGTACTGCAGGTCGTGGACGCCGGCGGCCGCGTGGTGGCCGCCTCCGTGGGCGGCGACCGAGTCGTGCCCCTGCTGACCCGGGCGCAGCTTATCCTCGCCAGCGATCGGCGGCCCCGCTTCCTGGACGGTAGCCGCGTCGGTCAGGAAGCGCCGCTGCGGGTGGTTGTCTGGCCGGCGACCTACCGGGGGGCGCCGGTCCGGGTGCTTGCCGCCGCATCGTTCGCCAGCGTCGCCAGCAGCCTCCACATCGTGGAGCTCGCCCTGGTCGTCGGCCTGCCCCTGCTGCTGCTCCTGCTGGCTGCCGTCGCCTGGGTCACGGTCGGTTGGACCCTGCGACCGGTCGGCGAACTGCGCCGTGGCGCCGAGGAGATCACCGAGGCCGGCGCCTCGCGGCAGCTCCCGCTGCCCTCGGCGCACGATGAGATCTTCCGACTTGCCGACACCCTCAACCGCATGCTCGACCGCCTCCAGCGGGCCAGCAGCCGCCAGCGCGCCTTCGTCGCGGACGCCGCCCACGAGCTGCGCACGCCGCTGGCAAGCATGCGGACGCAACTCGAGGTCTCCCTCGCGCATCCAGGCAGTGCGGACTGGCCGCAGGTGGTCGCCGCCGCCCTCGAGGACAACCTACGGCTCGCCCGCACCGTCGACGACCTGCTGGTCCTGGCCCGGCTGGACGAGCGGCACGTCGATGCGTCAGCCGGGACGGTCGACCTCGGCGACCTCGTCCGGCAGGTCGCCGGTCGGGTCGAGGGGTCGGGGCTGGCGCTGCGAGTCCACGTGGCCGGCGAAGTGTCCGTGGCCGGCGACGCGGCGGCCCTTGACCGGGTCGTCCGAAACCTGCTCGACAACGCCCTGCGCCACGCCAACAGCCGGGTCGAGGTATCGGTCGAGGCGACCAACGGGTGGGTGGTCCTGGTCGTCGCCGACGATGGGCCGGGGATCCCGGCCGCAGACCGAGAACGGGTCTTCGAGCGGTTCACCCGGCTGGACGACGCGCGCAGCCACGACAGCGGAGGCACCGGCCTCGGCCTGGCGATCGTCCGCGAGATCGTGCGCGCCCACCGCGGCGAGGTCACCGTCGAGGACGCGGCGCCCGACGGTGACAGCGCCACGCGCAGCGAAGGCACCCGCGTCGTGACCCGGCTGCCGGGCGGCTCCTCGCACCGGCCGCCCGCCCATGGCGGTGCCCTCCTGACCAGGCCCCGGTTGTTGGTCCATCGCTCTGGAGCGGGGTCGGCTTGATCGTCTGGCGGTGGCCGGCGGCTCGCAGCGCCGCGCGGGTCGCCCCACCGCCATAGGCCGAATCTCCCAGCACCTCAAGGCCCGGCTGCTCTGCGCCCAGCAACCCGACCCGGTGGGTCCGTCGGGCTCGGCGGCGAGGCGGCCCTTGTAGCCATCGCGTTTGTGGGCGCTGGTCTTGCGGGCATGGCGGGCCTGCGGGTCGACGACCGAGATGACCCGATCCTGGGCGACCCGCCGGGCGATCCGCCAACAGCCGGGGCGCTCGCCCGGCTCGGCCGACGACCAGGTCCTGGTCCGGGCGGGGTTTCGGCTGCTGGTCGACTCGGCAGCCGATCTGGAGGTGGTGGGCGAGGCCACCGACGGTGCCGAGGCGGTGGCGCTGGCCCGCCGGGAACGACCCGATGTGGTGTTGATGGACATCCGCATGCCGAGGATGGACGGCCTTGAGGCGACCCGACAAATCTCTGCGGAGGAGAGGTTGGCTGGGGTGCGTGTCCTGATGCTGACCACCTTCGACCTGGACGAGTACGTGTACCAGGCGTTACGCGTGGGAGCGAGCGGGTTCCTGCTCAAGGACACCCCGCCGGCCGACCTGCTGGCCGCCATCCGGGTCGTCCACGGCCTGTCCAACGCCGAGATCGCCGAGCGGCTGGTGGTGAGCCGGGCGACCTCCAAGACCTATGTGAGCCGGCTGCTGGCCAAGCTGGGTGCCCGCGACCGGGCGCAGCTGGTCGCGGTCGCCTACGAGACCGGTCTGGTCACTCCCGGCGCTGGCTGAACCCGCCCCTTTCCCGCAGAACGGGCCGCGACAACCGCCGGTCTGCCCATATCGGCCGAAGGTCCCAACTCCATGACCGCCGCCCACCGGCGACCCGGACCTGGTTGGACCGGTCCAGGAGTTGACCTGTGCGCCCGGCGTACATCTGGCGGCCGACGCGCAAGTGTCGGCTGAGGGCCGACGACGCCGGCGGCCCCGCTACGTACCGTCGAGGTACTCAGCGCCCTCGACGTGATCGGCCTCGCTGAGCAGGCCGACGGGGGCGGAGGAGGAGGCTATGGCTGTCATCACCATCCAGGGACTGACCAAGCGCTTCGGCGACGTGCTCGCCGTCGACGATCTGAGTTTCGAGGCCGACCAGGGCACCGTGGTCGGGTTCCTGGGGCCCAACGGGGCCGGTAAGACCACCACCCTGCGCATGCTGCTCGGCCTGGTCACCCCGACCAGCGGAACCGCCAGGATCGACGGGCGATCCTACCGGGCGCTGGACGCGCCGGTGCGCCATGTCGGCGCGCTCCTGGAGGCGTCCAGCTTCCATCCCGGCCGTAGCGCCCGCAACCACCTGCGGGTGGCCGCCACCGCCGCCGGCCTGCCCCTGGCGAGGGCCGATGCGGTCCTTGACCAGGTCGGTCTGGCCGATGCGGCCCGCCGCCGGGTCGGTGGCTTCTCGCTGGGTATGCGTCAGCGTCTGGGCCTGGCCACCGCCCTGCTCGGCGACCCCCAGGTGCTCATCCTGGACGAGCCGGCCAACGGCCTAGACCCCGAGGGGGTCCACTGGCTGCGCGGGTTCCTGCGCCAGCTGGCCGACCAGGGCCGCACCGTGCTGGTCTCCAGCCACGTCCTGGCCGAGGTCGCCCAGACCGTCGACCAAGTGGTGATCATCGCCTCAGGGCGGCTGGTCACCCAATCCACCCTGGCCGCCCTGACCGCCCGCACCGACCAGCTGGTCCGGGTCCGCACCCCCCAGGCCGAGGCCCTGCGGGCCCTGTTGGCCGCCCAGGGCATCCAGGCCGACCCCGACGGGGCCGACCAGTTGCTCGCGGTCGACACCACCACCGAGACCGTCGGTAAGGCCGCGGCAACGGCCGGGATCGTCATCTACGAGATGACCGCCGAGCGTTCCAACCTCGAGGACGTCTTCCTCCAGCTCACCAGCCAGCAAGGAGCCGGATCATGACCCGTCTTGTCCGCGCCGAGTTCGCCAAGCTGGGTACCACCCGCTTCATCTACGGCCTGGCCGCCGGGATGGCCGTGTTCGCGGTCCTGGCCGTGGTCGCCGTCGGCACCGCCGCCGGCACCCAGGGCAACCCATCGCTGTCGGCCGACAGCCTGCCCATGTTCGTCGCCGGCCCGGTGGCGCTGGTGTCGGGCGCGGCGCTGCTGCTCGGGATCCTGGGCGTGGCCGGGGAGTTCCGCCACCAGACCATCTCCCAGACCTTCCTGGTCACCCCCGACCGCGGCCGGGTAGTGGCGGCCAAGCTGGTCGCCTACCCCCTGGCCGGGATCGCCCTGGCACTGACCACCCTGGCCGTCACCGCAGCCGTCGGGGCAGGCTGGCTGGCCGCCAAGGGCATCACGCCGTCGTTGCTGGACGCTCGGCTCGGCCGCGTGGTTGGCGTGGCGCTGCTCGGGGCCGGGCTGTGCGGGCTGGTCGGGGTGGGCGTCGGCGCGCTGGTCCGCAACCAGGTGGCGGCGTTGGTCGGCACCCTGGTGTGGGTGCTGGTGGTCGAGGGCCTGCTCATGGGTCTGGTGAATGCCCCCAGCCTGGGCAGGTGGCTGCCCAGCGCCGCCGCCGCGGCCGCGATCACCAGCCCGGGCGGCGCCCACCTCTCCCGGTTGGCCGGGACCCTGGTGTTCGCCGGCTATGGGTTGGCGTTGGCGTTGGCCGGCACGCGGCTGATGGTCCGCCGCGACATCACCTGATCTTGGTCGTCCGGGCGCCGCCCTCCTCGAGCAGCGGCGCCCGGACCCACGCCTCTTCAAGGAGAGCGTCATGGCATCGCTCAGGACATGGAGAACGGTCGCCGCCACACTGTTGCTAGTGGCGCTGGCTTCCACCGGGACCCCGGCCGCCGCCGGCTCCCACACCACCACCGATCAGGCTCGCTACTGCAAGCAGGTCGACGCCTACCGGATCAAGACCTGCGCCAAAGCCATCCTCCCCGCCACCCCCCTTGGGCGGCAGCTCCAATGGGTGCTGGCCCAACTCGCCGGCGCGGCCGCCACCCTCACCGAGGCCGAGGTCCGCGCCCACTTCTCGGCCGAGTTCTTCGCGGTCTGGGGAGAGGAGCGATCCCCGGCGGTGCTGGTTGCGGCCTTCCGGCAGACCATCGCCGAGCTTGGGACTGTGAGGTTCGTTGGCTTCGCCTATCCACCACGTGCCCGCCAGACGGTGGCGCTGGTCCAGAGCACCTCCGGGGTGCGGGGAGCGGTGGAGGTCGGTGTCGCCAGCGACCACCCGGCCCTGATCGAGTTCCTCCAGGCGCATGGGGCCGGACCGACGATCGTGCCCAGGGGCCACTACTCGGGCAGGTTCGACATCGGTGGGCGGCGGCTGTTCCTGCGCTGCACCGGACACCGCAGCCCCACAATGGTCTTCGAAGGCGGGCTGACCACCGACTGGTACGAGCTCCAGAACCAGCTCTCTGGGTTCACGCGGGTGTGCAGCTACGACCGCCCAGGCGGGCCCCGGAGCAGAAGCGACCCCGCCCCCACCCCTCGGATCGCCCGCGACTCTGTGGCCGACCTGCACGCCCTGCTGCGGGCCGCCCACGTGCCCGGCCCCTATGTGCTGGCCGGCCACTCCAACAGCGGACTATTCACCCAGCTGTATGCCAGCACCCACCCGCGCCAGGTGGCCGGGCTGGTGCTGATCGACGCCGTCCATCCCGCCTACCACAAGCGGCAGCTGGCGCTGCTCAAGCCGCTGCTGCCTCCCGAGGTGTGGGAGGCCGTGCGCCAGGACGCGATAACCGTGCCGCACCGGCTCAAGGATCCTGAGGGGGTCGATATCTGGACCAGTGAACGCCAGACCCGGATGGCGCTAAGGCGGTCACCACTTCGGCCGATGCCACTGGTCGTGCTCGCTCACGGCCGGGTCGACCCGGCGCCGCCGGGCTGGCCGGGTGAGGAGGTCGAGCGGCTGTGGCAGCAGCTGCAACGCGAGCTGGCCCGGCTGGTCCCCGGAGGCCGGCTGGTGATCGCCACCCAAAGCGGCCACGACATCCAGGACGAGCAGCCGGAGCTGGTCCTGGACGCCATCCGCGACGTCGTCCGAGCCGTGCGGGCCGTGCGGGCCGGCGACCTGGTGCCTCACTGACAGCGTCCGCCTACACAGATGATCGGGTCGGATGCCTGGGGCGCCGACGTGCGCCATCTGGATGCAGCTGGGTGTCCTGTCCGTCACTCCTCATCCGGTCCGCCACCGACACGTGGCCCACCAACCCGACCCCATCTTGGCCCTCTCCACACGCCCAGGCGGTGCGGGCG
>Ga0209814_10000680_pt1 | contig 11498 bp, 10 predicted proteins | sample SoiMetdeltSBSDD1_FD_187597 | JGI IMG/M metagenome (GOLD analysis project Ga0209814, IMG submission 187597) | Bulk soil microbial communities from a Populus tree surrounding site in Tennessee, USA - Soil MetaG P. deltoides SBSDD1 (SPAdes) (version 2) | ecosystem: Environmental > Terrestrial >... | reverse complement strand
TCGTCGGGCGCCCGGACGTGCACCGAGAGCTCGGGATCGAGGCCGGGCGCTGCCTCGTACGCGACGAACCCCGCCGCCCAGAGCCCTCTGCCGGCCGCCGACCCCGCCGCGTCGATCGCGCCGGCGACCTCGCTTGGGCGGCGGGCCTCGATGACGCCGACCGGCTCGACGAGCCGGAACGACCGCTCGGCGCCGGCCACCAGGTCGTCGAAGCGCGCGTCGATCACGTCAGAACCCCGTCAGCCGCGGCGAGCTCGGATCTCCTCGATCACCTTCGGGACGACTATGAGCGCGTCGCCCACGACGCCGAGGTCGGCGAGCCGGAAGATCGGCGCGTCCCCGTCCTTGTTGATCGCGACGATCCGCTTGGCGCCCTTCATCCCCACGACGTGCTGCGTCGCACCGCTGATACCGACGGCGATGTACACCTCCGGCTTGACGGTCTTGCCCGTCTGGCCGACCTGGTACGAGTACGGCACCCATCCCGCATCGACCACGGCCCGGCTCGCCCCGACGGCCGCGTCACCGATCGCGGCGGCGAGGTCGTCGAGGAGCTTGAAGTTCGACGGGTCCTGCAGCCCTCGGCCGCCGGCGATGACGACCTTCGCGTCCTCCAGCCGGGGACCGGCGGCGGTCTCTTCGTGACGTTCGATGCGCCGCACCGTCGTGAGCTCGTCGGGGACCGGCGTGTCGACCGGCACGACCTCGGCGGTGCCGCCGTTGGGCTCGGGTGGGAAGGACTTCGGTCGCACCAGCAGGAGGCGCGGCGCGGGCCCCTCGAGCGTGACGTCCACGACGCGGCTCCCGCCGAAGATCTGCGTCTGCGCCGACCCGGCAGCCGTCACGTCGGTCACGTTGCTCATCAACGCGGACCCGAGCCTGGCCTGCAGCCGGCCCGCGACGTCGCGCGCGTCGTAGCTCGTGGAGAACAGGACGAGGTCGGGGGTGTGCTCCCGGATCAGGGCGTGGAGCGTGTGCGCCGCGGGTTGGCCGAGCGTATCCGCGTAGACCTGCTCGTCGCTCGCGTAGACCCGGGCGGCGCCGTGCTCGCCGAGCGCGGGCGCGGCGGCGGTCGCCCCGGGACCGAGCGCGACCGCGGCGACCTCGTCGCCGATCGACCGGGCCTTGGTCAACAGCTCGAGCGCAGATGGGCTCGGCCCCTCCGGCGTGACCTCGGCGTAGACCCAGACCGTCGTCACGTTCAGATGGCCTTCGCCTCGGCGAGCAGCTCGGCGATCTTGGAGGCGGCATCGTCGCCGGCCTGGATCACGACGCCGGCCGACTTCTCCGGGGCCTCGGAGACCTCGGTCACCCGTTGCGTGGGGGCGACGTCGGCCTCGGACAGGCCGAGGTCGGCGAGCGCGAGCTGCTCGAGTGGCTTGGACTTGGCGGCCATGATGCCCTTCAACGTGGGGTACCGCGGTTCGGCGGCGCTCCCGGTCACCGTCACGAGCGCGGGAAGCGGGCTCGTCACGACGTCGTACCCGGCCTCCGTCTGCCGCTCGACGCGGAGCGCCCCGTCCTCGACCTCGACCTTGCGCGCGAACGTCACGCTCGGCACCCCGAGGAGCTCGGCCACGGTCATCGGGAGCGTGCCGGTCGAGCCGTCGGTCGATTCGACGCCGGCGAGGACCAGGTCGAAGGGTGAACGGCCTACCGCGGCCGCGAGGACCCTCCCGGTGGCGAGCGCGTCGGCCCCACGGAGCGCGGGATCGGTCACCAGCACCCCGCCTCCCGCCCCCATCGAGAACCCCTTGCGGAGCGCGCTCGTCGCGACCTCGGGCCCCATCGAGACCAGCGTCACCTCGCCCCCGTGCGCCTCGACGAGCTGGAGCGAGGCCTCGACCGCGAACTCGTCGCCCGGGTCCAGGGCGCCGTCGACGCCCTCGCGGACGAGCAGGAGGTCGTCCCCGAGCGAGGGCGTTCCCTGGGGTTCGGGGACGTACTTGACGAGCACGACGACGTGCACGGGATCCTCGATTCCTCGTTGGCCGCTGGCTGGGCCGAGGATACCCGCGGCGACGCGGGCGTATGCACCTCGTAGCATCTGACCCATGCCCAAGGGGACCGTGCTCGTGGCGATGTCCGGTGGCGTGGACTCGTCCGTCGCCGCATGCCTGCTGCTCGAGCAGGGCTACGAGGTCGTGGGCTCGCACCTGCGACTGGTCCACCTGGACGGGGTGGAGCACGGCTGCTGCGGCCCCGCGGCCCGCAGGGACGCGGCCGAGGTCGCGCGGATCGCCGGGTTCCCGTTCGAGATCCGCGATCTCTCGAACGAGTTCGAGCGGACCGTGATCGGGGATTTCGTGGCCGAGCACGAGGCCGGCCGCACGCCGAACCCGTGCGCCCGCTGCAATGGCGAGATCAAGTTCGGCGCGTTCCTGCGAAGGGCCGACGAGCTCGGGATCGACTCGGTGGCGACCGGCCACTACGTGCGGACGGGTCGGAGGGGCGGCCGTCTGCGGCTGCTCCGCGGCGCGGATCGCGCGAAGGACCAGTCCTACATGCTGCACATGCTGGGTCAGCGCCAGCTCTCGAGGTCGCGGTTCCCGGTCGGCGGTATGGCGAAGGCGCAAACGCGCGCGGCGGCCGAACGCTACGGGCTCCCCGTCGCGAGCAAGCCCGACTCGCAGGAGCTGTGCTTCGCGCCGAGCGGCGAGGCGGGGGCGTACCTGGCCTCCGCGGCCCCGCACCTGATGCGCGACGGCGAGGTCGTCGACACCGACGGGCGCGTGCTCGCGCATCACGCGGGCTCCGCGGCCTTCACCGTCGGCCAGCGGCGCGGTCTCGGCGTCGCGGGTCCCCAGCCCTCGTACGTGTTGGAGATCGACGCGCGGGCCAACCGGGTTGTCGTCGGGCCGGGAGAGCTGCTCGCGCGTTCGGGGGCGATCGCCGATCGGGTGTCGTGGGTGTCCGGCGAGCCCCCGTCGCCGGTGCCCTTCGAGGCGGAGGTCCGGATCCGATACCGGGGCGAGGACGTTCCGTCGGTCGTCGAGTCGCTCGGGGACGGGATGCGGATCGAGTTCCGGACGCCGCAGCGCGGAGTGTCGCCCGGTCAGAGCGCCGTCGTGTACCGGGGCGAGGAGCTCCTCGGCGGCGGGCGGATCGTCGACGCGCTCCGCTGAGCGAACCACCGGTTCCCGGCGGGATGTCGGCATGAGGCGGCGGGGTCGGGCGCCCGGATATCATCGCCACGTGGAGGGCCGGCGCCCGTGAGGTTGCTCAAGCGCAAGTCCCGCACCTTCGAGATCCAGGTGCAGGACATGACGCTGCACATCCAGGCCGCAACCGACGTCGACGAGGAGTCACGCGCGGCCGCACTCTCGTTCTGGGAGCTGCTGCATTCCTACTCGATCCGCAACCCGGAGTTCAGCTCGTCCAAGCGTCCCGTGAGGGTGCCCGGTGACGCCCCCGAGATCGTGCGCGAGATCGCCTCGACGGCCGGGCGTGCGGGCGTTGGCCCGATGTTCTCGCTCCAGGGCGCCGTCACCGACCACGTCGGCCGGTTCCTTGCGCGCGAGGTGAACGAGGTGACCGTCAACTGCGGCGGCGACTACTTCATCCGTTCGCGGCGCCGGCAGAAGCTCACGGTCCTGCGTCGGCCGGGCTCCTCGGTCGCCGTCGTGGTCCCCGCCAACCGGCAGGGCCTCGGGGTCTCGATGACGCTGGGACACGGGCCGAGGCGCTCCGAGGTGGACGGGCTGGCGGTGCTGGCCGAGTCCTGCATGCTCGCGGGCGCCGCGGCCGCGGGCGTACAGGCGATCCTGACCAAGGAGAACGGGCTGCACGGGGCCTTGGCGTACCTGAAGCAGGTGACCGGCGTGATCGGCGGGGTCGTCTTCCTCGGCGAGCGGATCGGGATGGCCGGCGGCCTGGAGCTCGCGGCGTGACCCTCCCCCTTCTCGGCCGCTCCGACCCACGGGGGCGGCGCGGAGGCGGGGTCGCGGGCGCCGGGGTCGTGGCGTGAGCACCACGAGGGAGGAACGGGAGCTCGCGAACGCGAAGCTCCGCGTCGAGGAGCTGCGCGAGCAGGCGAACTTCCACTCGTACCGCTACCACGTCCTGGACGACCCCGAGGTCTCCGACGCCGAGTACGACGACCTCATGAAGGAGCTGCGGGCACTCGAGGAGCGTTTCCCGGAGCTCGTGACGCCGGACTCGCCCACGCAGCGCGTCGGCGCGACGCCCACGGACCTGTTCGCGCCGGTTCAGCACCGAACCCCGATGCTCTCGCTCGACAACGCGTTCAGCCGCGAGGAGCTCGAGACCTGGGCCACGCGCGTCGAACGCGGCGTGGGCTCGGGCGCCGAGTACTCGTGCGAGCTGAAGATCGACGGCGTCGCGTGCGCCCTCACCTACGAGGGCGGCGTGCTGACCAAGGGCGCGACGCGAGGCGACGGGCGGACCGGCGAGGACATCACGGCCAACGTCCGGACCGTTCGAAGCGTCCCGCAGCGCCTCGACGTGAAGAAGCCACCCGCCTACCTCGAGGTTCGCGGCGAGATCTACCTGCCGGTCAGGGCGTTCGAACGGCTGAACGAGGAGCTGCTGGAGGCCGAGAAGCGGCCGTTCGCGAACCCACGCAACGCGGCCGCCGGCTCGCTTCGCCAGAAGGATCCGAAGGTGAGCGCGTCCCGGCCGCTCGCGCTGCTGGTGCACTCGTTCGGGTTCGCCGACGGCGTTCGCTACGAGTCACATTCTGGGTTCCTCGAGTGGTGCAGGGCGGCCCGCCTCCCGGTCGCCCCCACGTCCGAGGTCGTCAAGGACCTCGACGGCATCGCCGCGTACCTGGCGCAATGGGAGAGGGATCGCCACAGCGTGGCGTGGGAGATCGACGGCGTGGTGGTCAAGGTCGATCAGACCGCGCTGCAGCAGGAGCTCGGCGCGACCAGCCACGCGCCGCGGTGGGCCATCGCATACAAGTTCCCACCCGAGGAGCGCACGACGCTGCTGAACGAGATCGGCGTGCACACCGGCCGGACCGGCATCGTGACGCCGTTCGCGTTCCTGGAGCCCGTGCAGGTGGCCGGCGTGACGATCTCGACAGCGACGTTGCACAACGAGGACGAGGTCCGGCGCAAGGACGTGCGCGAGAAGGACACGGTCATCGTTCGGCGCGCGGGCGACGTGATCCCCGAGGTCGTCGGGCCCGTGCTGTCCAAACGCAAGAAGGGTACGCGCCGATGGGCCTTCCCGAAGACCTGCCCGTCGTGCGGCACCGAGCTCGTCCGCAGGGAGGGCGAGGCCTACTGGCGCTGCCCGAACAAGCGCGGGTGCCCGTCGCAGAACATCGAGTGGCTGTTCAGCTTCGCCTCGCGCGGCGGGCTGGACATCGAGGGCCTCGGCTACAAGACCGGGATCGCGCTGATCGACCTGGGGCTGGTAGCCGACCCCGGCGACGTGTTCTCGCTCACCGCCGACGACCTGGTGCAGCTGCCGGGGTTCGCCGACAAGTCGATCTCGAACCTCCTCTCCTCGATCGAGGCGGGGAAGGACCGGCCGATCTGGCGGCTCCTCACGGCGCTGAACATCCCGCACGTCGGCACCCACGTCGCGCAGGTCCTGGCGAACGCGTTCGGGTCGATCGACGCGCTGCTCGAGGCGTCCGAACAGGACGTCGACGACGTGGAGGAGATCGGGCCCGAGATCGCCCGCAGCGTCCACGCGTGGTTCGCCGACAGGGCCAACCGGAAGCTGATCGAGAAGCTGCGGGCGGCCGGCGTTCGGATGAAGGACGAGACGCCGAGGAGGCCGAGGGGCAAGCAGCCGCTCGCCGGCAAGACGATCGTCCTCACGGGCGGCCTCGAGGGCCTGTCGCGCGACGAGGCGGCGGCCGAGGCCGAGGCCGCCGGCGCCCGCGTGGCCTCGAGCGTGTCGAAGAAGACGGATTTCGTCGTCGTGGGCGAGAACCCGGGCACGAAGGCCGCGCGGGCCGAGGAGCTCGGCGTCGAGACGATCGACGAGCGGGAGTTCGCCAAGCGCCTGGGCCGCAAGACCTAGCACCCGAGCGCGTCCTCGAGCACCTGTGGCACGATGCCCGCGTCCCGGACGAGGGAGACGCGATGACGGCCGTCGTGATCGACGGGAACGCGATCGCCGAGCAGCTGCGCCAAAGCATCGCCGACGAGCTCCAGGTGTTGCGGTTGTCGGAGGTCCGCCCGGGCCTGGCCACGGTGCTGATCGGCGAGTCGTTCGACGCCCAGGCCTACGAGAAGCACGTCAAGCGGTTGGCAGAGAGCCTCGACTACCGGTACGTGTGCGAGCGCCTGCCCGAGGACATCGAGCTCGCCGACGTGATCGCGACACTCGGCAAGCTGAACGCCGACCCGAGGATCACCGGCATCTTGGTTCTGCACCCGCTGCCGCCGCACATCCCCGAGGCCGAGATGAACAGCGCCGTCGATCCTCTGAAGGACATCGAGGCCGTGCACCCGCTGAACACGGGGTTGCTGGCGCAGGGCCGACCACGGTTCCTTCCATCCACCCCCGCGTCCTGCTTCTACCTGCTCGACCAGTACGCGGACGCGCACGGCGGTGGCCACGAGAGCTTCTACTCGGGGCGGACGATGGTGGTGGTCGGTCGTTCGAACAGCGTGGGCAAGCCGGCGCAGATGCTCGGCCTCCAGCGCAATGCGACCGTGATCGCCTGCCACAGCCGGAGCAAGCCGCTGGAGGACTACACGACGCAGGCGGACATCCTGATCGTGGCCGCCGGTGTCCGCGGGATCGTCGACGGCTCGATGGTCAAGGAGGGCGTGGTGGCGGTCGACGTCGGGATCCACGCGGTCAAGGACGACGAGACGGGCAAGACCAGGATGGTGGGGGACCTGGATTTCGAGAGTGTGGCCGCGAAGGCGGAGGCGATCACGCCGGTCCCCGGCGGCGTCGGGCCGATCACCGATGTGTGGCTCGTCGGCAACGCGCTGATGGCGGCGGCGATCGCGCACCAGGTCGAGCCACGCTTCGGGCTCTTCCGCTGAGCCGCACTCGCTCAGGTGGGGCCTGCACCGCGCTCGCCCCGCTAGACTGCGGCGCATGCCGCTGCAGATCGACATCGAGCACGTGGCGCGCCTCGCGCGGCTGGCGCTCACCGACCACGAGAAGGAACGCCTTCGCGAGCAGCTCGGCGTGATCCTCGAGAACGCCGCGAAGGTGAGCGAGGTCGCGACGGACGATGTGCCACCCACGGCGTACGCCATCCCGAGGTCCAACGTGCTCCGGGCGGACGAGATCACGCCGTCGCTCACGAGCGAGCAGGTCCTTGCGAACGCTCCCGAGGTGGAGTCCGATCGGTTCAAGGTCCCGCGGGTCGTGGAGGTCGAGTGATCGGGCCGACGGCCCCGTGTGACCTCACGGCGAGCGAGCTCGGGACCAAGCTCCGGGCCGGGGAGATCTCGGCCGTCGAGATCTTGGATTCGTGCCGATCGCGAATCGATGCGGTCGACGAGCGCGTGCACGCGTTCCTCGCTCGAACCGACGACCTTGCCCGTGAGCAGGCGAAGGCGGCCGACGCGCGGATCGCCGCCGGCGACGCGCCGGGCGTAGCCGGCATCCCGCTCGCGCTCAAGGACGTGCTCTCGACCGCCGGGGTGACCACGACCTGCGGCTCGAAGATCCTGGAGACCTACGTCCCGCCGTATGACTGCACGCCCTGGGAGCGACTGCGGGCCGACGGGGGAGTGCTGCTCGGCAAGACCAACTGCGACGAGTTCGCGATGGGGTCGTCGAACGAGAATTCGGCGTTCGGCCCGGTCCACAACCCGTGGGGCCTGGACCTGGTCCCGGGCGGCTCGAGCGGCGGGAGCGCGGCCGCGGTCGCGGCGGGCGAGGCGGTGTGGGCGCTCGGGACGGACACCGGGGGCTCCGTGCGTCAGCCGGCGTCGCTCTCGGGGGTGGTGGGGCTCAAGCCGACCTACGGGCTGATCAGCCGGTACGGGCTGATCGCGTTCGCGTCCTCGCTCGATACGGTCGGGACGCTGACGCGGAGCGTCCGGGACGCCGCCCTGCTGCTCTCGGCGATCGGGGGCAAGGACCCGATGGACGCGACCAGCCTGGACGAGCCCCGGCGCGACTACACCGAGGGGCTCGAGAGCGAGATCTCGGGCCTGCGGGTGGGCGTCGTCAGGGAGGCGTTCGGCGAGGGCGTGGAGCCGGGCGTTCGAGACAGCGTCCGGCACGCGGTCGACGAACTCGCGAACCTGGGGGCGCAGGTTGGGGAGGCGTCGCTGCCGCACGCCGACTACGCCCTCTCGGCCTACTACCTGATCGCGCCGTCGGAGGCGTCGTCGAACCTCGCGCGCTACGACGGCGTGCGCTACGGGCTGCGCGTCGACGGCGCGGACTCGGTCGAGATGATGACCAGGACGCGGGGCGCCGGATTCGGCGGAGAGGTCAAACGGCGGATCATGCTCGGCACGTACGCGTTGTCGGCCGGCTACTACGAGGCGTACTACGGCCAGGCGCAAAAGGTCAGGACGCTGATCATCCGCGACTACGAGGCGGCGTTCGAGGCGTTCGACGTGCTGGTGTCGCCGACGTCGCCGACGACGGCCTTCCCGATCGGCGCGAAGATCGACGACCCGCTCGCGATGTACCTGAACGACGTGTTCACGATCCCCGCGAACCTCTCCGGGGTGCCGGCGATCTCGATCCCGAGCGGCGTCGACGCGGGTGGCCTGCCGGTCGGCCTCCAGCTCACCGCGCCGGTGCTCGCCGAACCCACCCTCCTACGGGTCGCGAACGCCCTCGAGGCTGCGCTCGGATTCGACGCCCGCCCCGAGCTGATCGCCGCCTGAGGGTTCGCGCGCGGCGCTCCCTGCCGACACGATCAGGGCGACCGCTACCACGATGAGGCCACCGGCGAGCAGCGTGCTCGCCGTGAACGTCTCGTCCAGGATCAGCGCGCCCACGATGACGGCGCCGATCGGCGTCACGTACGCGTAGGTCGCGACGAGCGAGGTCCGGGCGTTGCGGAGCAGCCACAGGTAGCACGTGAAGCCGATCCACGACCCGACCACCACCAGGTACCCGAGCGCGATCCACGATGCCCGTGAGGTCGATCCCGGGTCGAGATCCCCGAACTCGCCGACGAGCCCGCCCACGACGAAGAACAACCCGGCCGCGACGAGCATCTCCATCCCCGCCGCCACGAGCGGGCGACGGGGCAGCACGGCGTGACGCTGGTAGATCGAGCCCGCGGCCCAGCTCGCGGCCGCCGCCAGCGCGAGCACGAGCCCGCCCATGTCGATCTCGCCCTCCAGCGCGTTCCCGCCCACGAGCAGAGCGGCCCCGACGAACCCCACCGCGAGCCCGATCACGACGACGCGCGGCTGGCGGTGCCCGAGGACGACGCGGTCGATCGCCGCCATCCACAGCGGGACCGTGGCGATCGCCAGGCCGGCCATCCCGGAGGGGATCGTGCGTTCGGCCCAGACGATGCCGCCGTTGCCGCCGAACATCATCAGCGCCGCCACCACGGCCGCGCCCCTCCATTGAGCGGCGCGGGGGCGGTCGCCGCGGCGATCGCCGAACCGGAGCGCGATCGGGAGCAGCAGGCCGCCCGCGATCAGGAAGCGGAGGCCGCCCCCGAGCAACGGCGGCATGGTCTCGTTGACGACCCGGATGGCGACGAACGTCGTGCTCCACGCCACGTAGACGAGGGAGAGGGCGGTCCAGATCGCGGCGGGGGAGCCGCTCCCTCGAGCGGTCGGTTGCTCGATCGGAGCGGACATGCCGATCACGATACGGGCCGCCCGCCGTCGGTGTCACTATCGTTCGGATGTTTGGCGGTTACGGGCTGCGGCGCCGGTCGCCCGCGTCGCATGACCGCGTGATCACGTCATCGGGTAATCGCGAGCGCTTCGCGACCGGATGGGACAGACGGCTCAGATAGGCTTGGCGCGTCATGGCGGACACGTTCGAAACCGTGATCGGGCTCGAGTGCCATGTGGAGCTGTCGACGCGGACGAAGATGTTCTGCGGGTGCCGCAACGAGTTCGGCGCCCCACCGAACTCGAACGTCTGCCCGGTGTGCCTCGGCCTGCCGGGATCGCTCCCGGTGCCCAACGAGAAGGCGATCGAGTCGATCGTGCGGATCGGGCTGGCGCTCGGATCGACGATCGCACCGGACTCGCTGTTCCACCGGAAGAACTACTTCTATCCCGACATGCCGAAGAACTACCAGATCAGCCAGTACGACCTGCCCGTGTGCGTCGGCGGGCGGCTCGAGATCGAGGTCGAGGGCCGCCGCCGGACGATCGGCGTGACGCGCGTGCACATGGAGGAGGACACGGGCAAGACGACGCACGTGGGCGCCGGCGGACGGATCGGGCAGGCCGAGTACGCCCTCGTCGACTACAACCGCGCAGGCGTGCCGCTCGTGGAGTGCGTCTCCGAGCCCGACATGCGATCGGCGGAGGAGGCGCGCGCCTACCTCATCGAGCTCCGCGCGACGCTCGAGGCGCTCGACGTCTCGGACGTGCGGATGGAGGAGGGCTCGCTTCGCTGCGACGCCAACATCTCCACCCGGCGCCAGGGGGAGACCCAGCTCGGCACCAAGGTCGAGATCAAGAACCTCAACTCGGTGCGCTCGCTCGAGCGCGCGCTGCGCTACGAGGAGGAGCGGCAGCGGGCCGCGCTCGAACGCGGCGAGCCGCTCGTCCAGGAGACCCGTCACTTCGACGAGGAGACGGGCGCGACGCACACGCTGCGTTCCAAGGAGGAGGCGTTCGATTACCGGTACTTCCCCGAGCCCGACCTGCCGCCGCTCGAACCCGACCGCGCGTGGGTGAAGGGGCTGGAAGCCGAGCTGCCGGAGCTCCCGGCCGCGCGTCGCGAACGATACGTGACCGAGCTCGGCCTCAGACCCGAGCAGGCCCGGATCGTCGCGGGCTCGCCCGCGGCGGCGGGGTTCCTCGAGGCGACGATCGCGCTCGGGGCGGATCCGGCATCCGCCGCGAACTGGATCACCCAGGATCTCGCCGGACTCCTCAACACGGCGAGGATCGAGCTCGCCGCCGCCAGGGTGACGCCGCGGCACGTCGCCGACCTGGTCGCGCTCGTGGCCGACGGGACGATCTCGGCGACCGGCGCGAAGCAGGTGCTCGAGGAGGCGTTCGAGACCGGCGACGCGGCCGGGGCGATCGTGGAGCGCCGCGGCCTGCGGCAGGTGGTCGACGCGTCGGCGCTCGAGGCCTGGGTCGACGAGGCGATCGCCGAGAACCCCGGTCCCGTCGAGCAGTTCCGCGGCGGCAAGGAGGGGGCACTCAACGCCGTCCTCGGCCAGGTGATCAAGAAGTCCGGTGGCTCGGCAAACCCCCAGGCCGCTCGCGAATTGCTCCTCCAACGCCTGTCTGGGTCCTGATCCGGCAGCCGGTGAGGGTCGACCGGAGGGCGCCGAGACGCTACCCGTGGTGGCAGCTGATCCTGCTCGGGCTCGTCGCGATGGTCGAGGCGCTGTTCCGGCCGCTCGGACGGATGTGGCGCTCCGAGGACCCGCT
>Ga0209814_10000678_pt1 | contig 11528 bp, 8 predicted proteins | sample SoiMetdeltSBSDD1_FD_187597 | JGI IMG/M metagenome (GOLD analysis project Ga0209814, IMG submission 187597) | Bulk soil microbial communities from a Populus tree surrounding site in Tennessee, USA - Soil MetaG P. deltoides SBSDD1 (SPAdes) (version 2) | ecosystem: Environmental > Terrestrial >... | reverse complement strand
GTCTTTTACGATATCGGCAACACCGGGTCGACGGTCGCGAAAGGATACCGGCTGACGTCGATCGGTAACCCGGACTTGAAGTGGGAGGAGAACAAATCCACGAACGTGGGCATGGACCTCGCCGCGTTCGAGGGCAGGGGCACGCTCACGGTGGACGTGTACCAGCGTCAGACGGATAACCTGCTGTTCCCCGCGACCATCCCGGCCACCGAGGGAAGAGGGAATTCTCCCATCGTCAACATCGGCTCGATGAGAAACCGCGGCATCGATTTCTCTATCGGCTACCGGGGCCAGCTGGGCCAGCAGACCTCGTACAGCGTGAACCTCAACGGCAGTCACTACAAGAACACGATCCTCCGCATCGACCAAACGGGGACGCTGTCGTTCTTCGGTCCCAATCCCACACGCCTGACGAACCACGTCATCAACCAGGTCGGCTCCCCGATCGGGTCGTTCTATGGTCTTCAGTTCGACGGGTACTTCAACAGCGCGGCGGAGATCGCGGCGCTCGACGCAGCGGCCCAGGCCAAGACAGGAGACCCCACCGCGACGTACCAGGATGGCGAAGCGCCCGGTCGCATCAAGTTCGCCGATGTGAATGGCGACGGGCGGGTGACGGCGGCCGACAAGACGATCATCGGAAGCCCTCATCCAGACTTCACGGCGGGACTGGACCTTTCGGTGCGGCGGGGCGCGTGGGACCTGAGCCTCACGGTGTTCGGCACGTTCGGAAACAAGATCTTCGACGACCAGAAGGATTTCTACGTGTTCCGCGACTTCTCGACCAACGTCCGCAACGACTTGCTGACCAATTCCTGGTGCGCGTCGGGGGATGAGGGGTGCACCCACGCGGCCGACCCGAACGCCAAGTATCCGAGAATCGACAACAACGACGTCTTCAGCCGGCAGGTCAGCAGCTATTACGTCGAGAGTGGCACCTACGTCAGGCTGCGGAACATTCAAATCGGGTACACGTTGCCCCCGGCATTCATTCGCTGGGTTCCGGTGGCGCGCATCTATGTGCAGGCGGAAAACCTCTTCACCATCACCGGCTACAACGGCCTCGATCCCTCGCTGCCGACGGCAGGTGGCGGGACGGGGACGGGATCGTCAGGCGAAGACATCAGGGATCAATATCGGGGTGTCGACCGCGGGTCGTACCCCACCAGTCGCATTTTCACCGTCGGCATCAGCACGAACTTCTAGGGATCGCCTCTTTTCGGGAAGGGAACACGATGAACACGCTCAATCGTCACAGACTGCTCGTCGGGACAGGGTTCCTGATTCTCTTGGGAGGCGTCACCTACGCTTGCAGTGATTTCCTGAACGCCGTGCCCCAGGGGACGCTGAATGAGGCGACGCTCGCAAACGCGGCCGGGGTCGAGGGCAGCCTCATCGCCTCGTACCGGGCGCTCGACTGTACGAACTCGACCAATGCCGACTGGGGATGCGCCGCGAGCGACTGGGCGTTCGGCAGCGTCCCCAGCGACGAGGCCTACAAGGGATCCGAGGCGTCGGACCAGCCCGGCGTCACCGACCTCGAGCTCTACAACTGGACCACCGGTTCGGCCGACGACTACTTGAACACCAAGTGGACCGCCGTGTATGAAGGCGTCTTCCGCAGCAACGCGACATTACGGCTGCTGCACCGCGTACTGACGGAGAAGCCGGGGGAGATCGACAACGCCGCCGCCCAGAGCATCGAGGGTGAGGCCAAGTTCCTCCGGGCGCACTATCACTTCGAAGGTATGAAGATGTGGGGGGCGGTTCCGTATTACTACCAGAACGACACTTCGGATTTCAAGAAGACCAATGCCGGCGTGAACGACACGACGCTTATCCTCGCGGACTTGGACTCAGCCATTGCGTTGCTGCCGGCGACGCCCCGCAACGGCGAAAAGGGACGAGCCACCAAGTGGACGGCGACTGCCTACAAGGGCCGGGTGCAGGTCTACGCCCACAACTACGCCGGCGCGATCACGACCCTGCAGTCGGTGGTGGCGAGTGGCGCTTTTGGCCTAGAAACGAGCTTCGATCACGTCTGGACCGGCTTCAAGCAGTTTGCCGACGGCCCGGAGACCATCCTGGCCTACCAGGCCTCCGCCAATGACGGCGAGCCGGACGGCAACAACGCGAACTATGGCGAGCGCCTGAACTTCCCGCACTCGAACAGCCCGTTTGGGTGCTGCGGCTTCCACCAGCCGTCACAAAACCTGCTCAATTCATTCGTGGTGGACGCCAACGGCCTGCCAAAAGCGGTGACGGACCCGACGTGGAACGCGAGAAACGCCTTCTACGTGGCGTCGATCAACGATACCCTCGACCCGCGGGTGGATTGGTCGGTGGGCCGGGATAGCGTGCCGTTCAAGGACTGGGGACTCCATCTGGGGGTCTGGATCCGGGCCCCCGGCTACGGCGGTCCGTACAGCCCCAAGAAGAACATCCATGAGCATGCCAGCGGCGCCGAGAGCAAGGTGGGGTGGGCGACGGGGCAATTGAACTCGGTGCACATCCATATCTACCGGTATGCGGATCTGCTGCTGCTGCTCGCCGAGGCGAACGTGGAACAAGGGAATTTTGCAGCGGCCACGGCGCTGGTGAATCAGGTCAGGGCGCGGGCCGGTCAGACCGCGCAGGGATGTGGGAGTGGGGTGAATGCAGCTGCCCAGGCAATCCTGGTAGCTAAGTATCCGGGATGCGCAGGGGATGCTCGCATGGCCGTGCCCATCAATGATCCGGTTATCCAATGGGCCACGTATAAGGTCGGGCAGTACCCGACGTTCCCCGACCTGGCCACGGCGCGCGCTGCCGTGCGAATCGAGCGCAAGATCGAGCTGGCGATGGAAGGCCAGCGGTTCTTCGATATCCGGCGCTGGGGAATTGCCGACACGACGATCAACAACTTCGTGGCGGTCGAGAAGAACCGGAGGTCGTTCCTCACCGCGGCTACGCCGTTCGCGGCTCGGTATAAACTGTACCCGATCCCGTCGCTCCAGATCGAGTTGAGCAAGGTCGGAGGGACAAGCACGCTGCAGCAGAATCCCGGGTGGTAACCGGGCGCTTCACCGGCGCCTGATCGCAAACGCCTGCAGGGAATCGCCGTTGTTCGCGACGAGCACGGCTTTCCCTGTGGGCGTTTTGATCAGCGCCAGCCCCGTGACGTCCAGCGGTGCCAGGAAGCCACTCTCGACTGCCGGCACCGGCGTGAAGTGGCCTTGCCCGTCGCCTCTCAGCCACAAGCCGTTGCCGGCATCGGCGCGGGGAGTGTTCGGCTCCGCCTCGTACAGATTGCCCGCCACGATCAGATCGAGGTTACCGTCACCGTCCACGTCGTCGACCGCGATCCCCTTGATCGGCGAGATTTGCGCGAGATTGGGGAGTGACGAGAGGGTGAACGTTCCGTCGCCCGCGTTCTGCAAATAGACGCTGGCGAGGGTATCCGTCTGATAGTGGACCGCCTGCTGCAACTGGGAGGCTCCGAACATCTGCGGAATGGACGCTTCTGAGAACGCCGCGTAACTGGGGAACCGGATGGCGAGTGGATAGATTGGTTGACCCAACTGGGCCAACCCCCACACGGGATACTCCGTCCCGTTGATTTCCTGTGTCAGCACGATGTCCGTGCTGCGGTGCCCCGTGAAATCGGCGGCATAGACCCCGAACCTGCTGCGCTGCGAGCTCGTGTAGGTGTAATTCAGCCCCAGATTCCCGGCCACCAGGTCGGGATGGCCGTCGTGGTTCCAGTCCGCCGTCGCGAGGCTGTACCACCACCCGCGCAGCGGGGGCAGGCCCCGCGTTGCCGTCACGTTGCGGAATCCCGTTCCCTCGTTGTGATAGAACTCGATCGGCATCCATTCGCCGGCCGTGACCAGATCCAACCGGCCGTCGCCGTCGAAATCCATCCACACGGCCGCGGTGATCATGCCTCCGCGATGCACCAGCTCCGGAGCCATCGCCTCCGTGACGTCCGTGAAGTGGCCGCCGTCATTGCGTAACAAATAGCTTCGGGTCGGATTGGGATAGTTTCTGGGCGAGAGCCGGCCTCCCACGAACAGATCCACTTTACCGTCACCGTTGAAATCACCCGCCGCCACCGCTGCGGTACAGGTGTGCATCTCCGGCAGGGCGCGCGGATCCTTCGCAAACCGGCCGCCCCCTTGGTTGATGTAGATGCGGTCCTGCAGCAACTCTGAAGTCGGCGCGAGGGCGTACCCACAGCTCGCCACGTACAGGTCCGGGAGTCCGTCGCCGTTGGCATCGAAGAACAGCGCGCCCCAGTCTTCGTACTTCTTGTCCGTCACCCACGGTTGCCCCTGTGTGGATTCGACGAAGCTGCCGTCCTTTTGCTGAAGGAACAGCTTGCCCGGGACACCGGCTGCCCCGCCGATGAAGACATCATCCAGTCCGTCGCCGTTCACGTCGGCCACGGCAAGGGGAGGGCCCTGCCTGGAAAGCTCGTAGGGCAAGAGCGGTTGGACGTTGTAATCGACCAACGTTCCCGTCTGCTGCTTGTACTTCAACGCCCGACGCGGATCCACCGGATCGAAGACTCGGGATGCGGGATGCGGGATACGGGATGCGCTGTCTCCGCAGCCGTGCCGCATCCCGCATCTCGCATCTCGCATCCCGTCACTCTGTCGCACCGTCACCATCCGATCGGCGTCGAGACCCGTCAGCACCTGACGACGCCCATCGGGCCAGATCACTTCCAGGCTGTCCACGCGCTTTGCTCGACCGAGTCCGAAGTGCTCTCGGTCGTCCATTGTGGACATGTACCCCCGGTAGGGAGAATGGTAGAGATATTGCTTTTGTCCCCCCGCCGTCAGGATCAGCTTCGCGCCGATCCCCCGTCTGTTGGGGGGCTCCCCGTCGAGCCTGATCTGCAGATAGTGATGGACGTCGTCGTCGCGTTGGACGTTCTCGTAGATCGAGGCCGGCGCGTCGATGTGATTGATCACGAGGTCGAGCTTGCCGTCATTATTGAGATCCGCATAAGCCGCGCCGTACGAAAAGCCCCTTCGATCCATGCCCCATTGCTTGGTCATGTCCGTGAACGTCAAGTCACCCTGGTTCTTAAACAGGTAGTTCGACCGGTCATAAGCGGGCAGCTCCTTCAGGAGTCTCAGCGCCCTGCGATCGTCTCCGGCCCGGCGCGCCGCGAACACGGCCGTCTGGTAATCGAGATCGTTGACCGCCTTGGGATAGCCGTTGGTGATGAGGATGTCCTTGTACCCATCGTTATCGAAATCGGCCAACAGCGCACTCCAACTCCAGTCCGTGTACGCGATGCCCGCCAGGCGGCCGATCTCGCTGAAGATGACGTCTCCGTTCTGGGTGAGGCCGTTGCTCAACTGCAGCGAGTTGACGTCGAAGTCATCGCGGAATCCCCTGGCATGCAGCTCCGCGCGATTGCCGTAGGTGAGATACCCGCTCATCCGTTTGCGTCCGGCCAGGCTCGGGGGCATCATGTCCACCTGAACAATGTCGGGCCAGCCGTCGTTGTTGAAGTCGGCGACGTCGACCCCCATCCCCGCGAGGCTGGTGTGCTTGAGCCATCGCGCGGCCTTGTCGGTGAACGTGCCATCGCCGTTGTTGATGTAGAGGACATCGTTGGGCGCGACGTCGTTCGAGACGTAGATGTCGGGTCGCCCATCCCCGTTGAAGTCGGCGACGGCCACGCCGAGTCCATAACCGACCTGCCGCAGGATGCCAGCCTGCTCGGATACGTTCGTGAACGTTCCGTCGCAGTTGTTCCGATAGAGCTGATTGTAACCGCTGGGGCTCGTGCTCCTAAGACCCGCGGGGTGGAGGGTCGCTTCCGCGCGCGCAAAATCCTTGGGTGAATTGTTGAGCAGAAACAGGTCGAGGCATCCATCCCCGTTGTAATCCAGAAAGACGGCGTGGGTGGTAAAGCCCGTGTCCGCGATCCCGTATTGCGCGGCGGCCTCCGTGAACGTGCGATTGCCGTTGTTCAGAAACAGCAGGTTGGCGCGTTGCTTCCCGGTGGACCATTCGGGTCCCGAGACGGAGACGTAGATGTCGAGATAACCGTCGTTGTTGATGTCCACCATGGTCGCGCCGGTGGCCCAGCGGTTGGTCCCCACGCCCGCCGCCTGCGTGATGTCCTCGAACCGCATGTTGCCCTTGTTCAAGTACAGCCGGCTCGACACCATGTTGCCGGAAAAGAAGATGTCCGGCAATCCGTCGTTATCGATGTCACCGATCGCCACGCCCGCGCCGTTATACACGTAGACGTCCGTTTGCACGTTCTCGGAATCGGTGGTGGTGATGGTGTTGGCGAAGCGGACTCCGGTTTGATCCGGGGTCAGCTGCCTGAACAACGGGGGAGTTTTTTGCCGCTGGCTACATCCATCGAACAACACGAGCGAGACGACGCAGACGCAAAGATTCCTACACCTCATCGTCCGTCCCCTCGCCCAGCTGCTCCATGGCGACCCGCAACCGGGCGATCGCCGTCCCTAAGAGCCACCGGTCCACGTCCAGGAGCAGGCCTTGGTCCTGGGCGTAGGTCAGCAGGCCGAGCGCCGCGTGGATCTGGTCGGCGGCGGTTTCCAGCTCGAGCCGCCGCGTGACCGCGGTGCGGCGCCGTTCGCCCTTCCGTTGCTCGACTTCGACGGGCACGTCTTTGGTCCGGCGCTCGGTACCGCTGCGTCGATCCGCTTTCTTTCGGCGATCCTTGCGTTGGGTAGCCATGGGCTCCGAATCTAGCCACCTGCCGGACGGACGCGCGAGCCTCGCGCGGACCCGATTGTGCAGTCGGTAGACTGCCCCCATCTTGAACGTGCCATGGTCGCAAGCGAGCAACATCGCAAGGCGGAACGGCGGCTCCTGCCGCCCCGCCGCACTGAGATCGAGCGCCGCCTGGGGGAGCGCCGTCTGCAAGTCGTCTCGCTCGACGAGGAGCGGCGCGACGAGGCCGAGCGACGCCGGGCCACCGATCGGCGCCAGCCCGCCGACCGGCGCCAGACGGAGGCGCGCGGCGATAAACTCGTAGTGCTGGTGGTGAGCAACCAGGAGGACGCTGCACGGCGCGTGCGCGGGCTCCTGGACGGCGCCGACCCGGACCGCTTCGGCGTAGTAGCCTCGGAACCGCAAGCGTCGCTCGCTCGACTGGCGCGAGGCGGAGTCGACGTCGTGCTCCTGGCCATGTCGCTTTCCGCCCGTCGGGGATTCGCCACCTTCACCGAGCTGCGCGCGCTGGCACCCGCGATCCCGTTCCTCTTTCTCTCCGATTCGGCCGATGAGCGACACGGGCTGGAGGCGGTGCGCGCCGGGGCGCAGGACTTCCTCGTCCAAACCGACCTCGACGGTGAGCACCTCGCCCGCGCGCTCCGCCACGCGATCGAGCGGAACCGGCTGCATACCGCCCTGTTGGACCTCGCTCTCGTGGACGATCTGACTGGGTTGTACAACCGGCGGGGCTTCCTGACGCTCGCTACCCGCGATCTCCGCCTGGCGAACCGCGGCAACGAGACCCTGCTCGTCGCGTTCGCCGATCTGGACGACCTGAAAGGCGTGAACGACACCGCGGGCCACGCGATGGGCGATCGCGCGTTGCGCGACACCGCCGCGCTCCTGCGGCAGACGTTCCGGGACTCGGACCTGGTGGCCCGGATCGGTGGGGACGAATACGCCGTGCTGGTGCGCCACGCGGGACCCGAGAGCGCCGGCGTCCTGGCCGATCGATTGAAGCGACAGCTGCGCGAGTTCAACCGCCGCGCGGGGCGGCCCTATCAGCTCTCGATCAGCCTCGGCTTCGCGGCGCACAAAGCCAGCACCCTGGGCTCCGTGGCCGGCCTGCTCGACCGGGCCGATCGGGCGCTCTATCGGGACAAGCGGCGCAAGCACGACGCAGACTGACCGAACCCCCCATGACGGTCAAGCGCAAGCCTCGTCGCTCCGATCCCCAGCGCTCGCTGCGCGACCATCTCGTCGAGCTGCTCGATGGGGGCCACGCCCATGTCACGTTCGAGGACGCGATAGCCGACTGGCCGCCCGACCTCCGGCGCGCCAAACCCGCGGGGCAGCCCTTCACCCCCTGGCGCGTCCTCGAGCACATCCGCATCTCGCAGTGGGACATCGTGGAATTCACGAAGAGCGCAAAACATGTCTCCCCGGAGTGGCCCGCGGGTTACTGGCCCGCGAGCGACGCGCCACCCGACGGCGCCGCCTGGGACAAGAGCGTCGCCCAGGTGAAGCGCGATCTCCAGGCCATGCGGCGACTGGTGCGCGACCCTGCGACGGACCTGTTCGCCCGCCTCCCGCACGGCACCGGGCAGACGGTGCTGCGCGAAGCGCTCGTCCTCGCCGACCACAACGCTTATCACCTGGGGCAGCTCGTGTTGATCAGACGCCTGCTCGGCGCTTGGAAGAGAGCCTAGCGTGGCGACGACCTTCACCCGCTTCTCGAGCCCCGTCGGCGAGCTCGTCCTCGCCGCAACGGACTCCGGTATCACCGGGGTCTACTTCCCGACCTCCCGGCACGGACCGGCACCGCTCGATCGCAAGGACTGGGTGGAGGACGACGGTGGCGGCCCTGTGAGCGCGCTGCTCGCGCGGGCTCGACGACAGCTGGAAGAGTATTTCGCCGGCGCATGCACGACCTTCGATCTGCCCTTGAGTCCCGCCGGTACACCGTTTCAGCGGCGCGTATGGGATGCCCTGCGGGCCATCCCGTACGGCACGACGCTGAGCTACAGCGCGCTGGCGCGCCGGCTGGGCGATTTGCGGGCCACCCGCGCCGTAGGTGCGGCCAACGGCAGGAACCCCATCCCCATCATCGTCCCCTGCCATCGCGTCGTCGGTGCCAACGGAGCACTCACCGGGTTCGGTGGGGGCCTCGATCGCAAGCGCTGGCTGCTCGAACACGAAGGCGCGCTGACGCGTGCTATTTTTTCGTAACGGTCTCTTCCTTCAGCACCTGTTTCGAAAGCCAGAACACCAGCCACGCCACGATGAGGAAGTCCACCGCTGCGCCGAAGATCGGGCCCAGCAGCAGGTGCACGGGCCCGACGTCGAGCGTCGCGGTCCGCCAGGTGCCGCCCGGGATGAAGAACGTCACGATGGGCATCAGGATGCCGTCCACCAGGGCCGTCACGAGCGCATTCGCCTTCCCGCCGATGATGACGGCAATCGCGAGACCGATCACGCCGTACTGCTTCAAGAACGTCAAGAACTCCTTGCGCATGTGCGTCTCCTCGTGGGTCATGGGACCGCGAGCCACCTTAGCCGCGAATCACGGGTGATGGGATACCGCCTCCCGGTCGAACGCCGCCTCGATCTCCTGAGCCGGCTCGAGTGGTGCATCAGACAGATTCGTGAGGATGGCGACGACCAATCGGGAATCACGGTCCAGGCCGAGGACCGCCGTCCCACCGACCGCGCTGCCCCCGTGGAACGCCCAGCGGTGCCCTAAGCTGTCAGTCCTCAAGAACCAGCCGATCCCATAGCCCGTCTCGGTGCCCGCGTTCGTGCGCTGCGACGTGAACAACAGATCCAACGTCTGGCGCTTCAGGAGCCCCGGATCGAGCAGCGCCGACCCGAACTGCACCAGGTCCTCGGCGGTCGAGACGAACCCACCGCCCGCCCACTTGTAGCTATTGTCGACCGTGGGCGCGATGTGGAGGCTCCCCGCACTGTCGCGATCGTAGAACTGGGTGCGGCCGGGGACCAGGCTGTCCACGCGGTCGGGCGCGGTGTGAGTCAGGCCGAGCGGTCGAAATACGTGCGCCGACATGTAGTGCAGGAAGTCATCCCCCGACGCGCCCTCCACCACCGCCGAGACGAGATTCCAGGCGTAGCTCGAATAGGAGAATCTCGTACCGGGCGGAAACAGCAGCGAATCATCCTGAAAGATCTTGAGCCCATCCAGCACGGTGGCGTAGTGGCGGTTGGAGAAGAACTCCTGGCCTTCGTAATGACGGATGCCTGCGAGATGACCGCCGAGCTGCCGCGTGGTGATGGGGTAACCCTTCTCTGGGAACGTCGGCACGTAGCGCTGCACGGGTGCATCGAGATCGAGCTTCCCCTGATCGTACAACAGGGCGACGGCGGTGGCCGTGAGCGGCTTCGATACGCTCCCGATGCGGAACTGCGTCTCGCGCGTGACCGGCCGCTGGCGCGCAGCGTCGGCGTATCCGAACCCCTCGGACCACACGAGCTTGCCGTTCACCGCCACGGCTACCTGCACCCCGGGGATGCGGGTCGCGAGCCGCTCGCACACGAGCGTGCGTTCCCGGGCGACCGCGGCCGCGTAGGCCGCAGGAACGCTCCCGGAGCGCCGGGAGATGCACGGCGTCCCCTGTGCGGCGAGAGTGGCGGGGATGAGAAGCCCGGCAAGGGCACTGCGGCGATGCATAGGCCTCAAAGTTCTCATGAAATTCTGGCCCGGCGCAATGACTCACCGAAGGGGATAGTTTTCCCTCCATGGAGCGCGTGCGGGAAGCCCTCTCGGCCGCCCTGGGCGACCGCTACCGGATCGAGCGGGTGCTGGGTCGCGGCGGCATGGCCACCGTGTATGTCGCCGAGGACCTCCGGCACAGCCGCCAGGTCGCGATCAAGGTGCTGCGGCCCGAGGTCGCGGCCGCGATCGGCGCCGAGCGGTTTCTGCGCGAGATCGCGATCGCCGCGCGGCTCACCCATCCCCATGTCTTGACGCTCATCGACTCCGGTCAGGCGGACGGATCCCTCTATTACGTGATGCCATATGTGCGCGGCGAAACGCTGCGCGAGCGCCTCGTGCGCGAGCAGCGGTTCGCGCTCAAGGACGCGCTGAGGATCGCCCGGGAGCTGGGTGCGGGGCTCGACTACGCGCACCGCGAGGGATTCGTTCACCGGGACGTGAAGCCCGAGAACGTGCTCCTCGCCGACGGGCACGCGGTGCTGGCCGATTTCGGGATCGCGCGCGCCATCTTCCAAGCCGGCGGCGACCACGTCACCGAGGTGGGGCTCGCGATCGGGACACCTGAGTACATGAGCCCCGAGCAGGCCGCGGGCGATCGCGAGCTGGACGGGCGGTGCGACGAGTACGCCCTCGCCTGCGTCGTCTACGAGATGCTGGCCGGGGAGCCGCCGTTTTCCGGGGACAGCGCCCGGGCCGTCGTCGCCAGACATTTGAGCGAGCCGCCGACGCCGCTTCGCGCCCGCCGTCCCGATGCGCCGGTGGCGGTCGAGCAGGCGCTCGCACGCGCGCTCGCGAAGGCGCCGGCGGACCGGTTCGCGAGCGTCGCCGAGTTCACGGCGGCCCTGGAGGAAACGCGACCCGGGCCCGCCCCGTCGCTGGTCGGCAGGACGCGCTCCATCGCGGTGCTGCCGTTCGTGAATGCGAGCGCCGATCCGGAGAACGAATACCTGAGCGACGGCATCAGCGACGAGCTGATCAACGCGCTCACCAAGGTCGACGGCTTGCGGATCGCCTCTCGCACGTCCGCGTTCGCCCTCAAGGGAAAGCCGCAGGACATCCGGGCGATCGGCGCGCTGCTCGGCGTCTCCGCCGTGCTGGAGGGCAC
>Ga0209814_10000677_pt1 | contig 11540 bp, 13 predicted proteins | sample SoiMetdeltSBSDD1_FD_187597 | JGI IMG/M metagenome (GOLD analysis project Ga0209814, IMG submission 187597) | Bulk soil microbial communities from a Populus tree surrounding site in Tennessee, USA - Soil MetaG P. deltoides SBSDD1 (SPAdes) (version 2) | ecosystem: Environmental > Terrestrial >... | reverse complement strand
CAGCGCGTCCACCAGCACCACCCAGGCGCCCTCGGCCACCGGCTCGGCCGCCACGATCTCTTCCGCCGCGGCGGCGGCCTGCGCGGCCTGGCCCGCGCCCAGGAGGACGCGGGCGTGGGCGACCTGGGCGTGCCGGCGGGTCTCGTCCAGCCGCACCGCGGGCGGGCGCAGCACCGGGTTGGCGGCCAGGTCGCCGAACGCCGGTCCCCGCCACAGGTCCAGCGCCTCGCGCCAGCGCGCCGCGGCCTCGCCGGGGCGGGCCCCAGCGGTGTCGGCCCGGCGCACCAGGTCGTCGAACTCGTCGGCGTCGACCCCGCCGGCCACATCCAGCACGTAGCCCCCGGGGTGGCCGGACAGGCCGTCGCCCACCACCCGGCGCAGGCGGGACACGTAGGCGCGCAGAGACTCCGTGGCGGTGCGGGGCGGGCCGTCGGGCCAGAGCGCGTCGATCAGCCGGTCGGGCGCCACCACCGCGCCGGCCTGGGAGGCCAGCACCGCTAGCACGATCCGCTGGCTGCGACTCCCGATCGTGACCACGGCGCCGTCGTCGCCCACGACGTCGACCGTGCCGAGCACACGCACCCGCACGGCCGAGATGCTAGGTGACCACCTCGCTAGCTCCCTGCTATGCCGCTGCAATCGGCCCGTGGCGTGATGGCACGATGACCTCGATCGACACCACCCTTGCCGCTTGCCCCGAGCCGTCCGAGGAGGCGGCGGCGTTCGCCGAGCAGGTGTTCGCCGCCGTCCTCGCCGCCCAGCGCATCCAGGCCATCGACCTCGGCGATCGGCTGGGCTGGTACCGGGCCCTGGCCGCCGCCGGTCCGCTCACCGCGGCCGAGTTGGCCGCCCGGACCGGCAGCCACGCCCGCTACGCCCGCGAGTGGCTGGAACACCAGGCCGTGTGCGGCTACGTGACGGTGGACGACGCCGCGGCCGCGCCCGACGAGCGCCGCTTCTCGCTGCCCGCGGCCCACGCCGCGGTGCTGGCCGATCCCGTCAGCCTGGTACACCTCGCCCCGCTGGCCCGCTTCGTGGGCGCCTGCGGGCTGCAGCTCGACCGCATGGCCGAGGCCTACCGCACCGGCGGCGGCGTGAGCTGGGCCGAGCTGGGCGACGACGCCCGGCGAGCGCAGGCCGCCGCCAACCGGCCGCTGTTCCTGCACCGGCTGGGCCAGGAGCTGCTGCCGTCGGCCCCCGACCTGCATGCCTTCCTCGGCGACGCCCGGCGCATCGCCGACGTGGGCTGCGGCTTCGGCTGGTCCTCGATCGGCCTGGCCCGGACCTACCCGGGCGCGGCGGTTGACGGCTACGACGTGGACGGGCCGTCCGTGGCGGCGGCCCGCGCCAACGCCTCGGCCGAGGGGCTGGACCACCGGGTCCGCTTCCACCTGGCCGACGCCGGCGACGCCTCGGGCCTGCTCGAGGACGCCTACGACGCGGTGTTCGCCTTCGAGTGCGTGCACGACCTTCCCGACCCGGTGGCGGTGTTGTCGGCCATGCGGGAGATGGTGGCCGAGGGCGGCGCGGTCATCGTCATGGACGAACGCGTCGAGGACCGCTTCGCGGCCCCGGCCGGCGAGGTCGAGCAGCTGATGTACGGCTACTCGATCATGTGCTGCCTGGGCGACTGCATGTCGCACCAGCCCTCGGCCGAGACCGGCACGGTGATGCGCGCCGAGACGCTGACCCGCTACGCGCGGCGAGCCGGGTTCGAGGCGGTCGAGGTGCTGCCCATCGAGGACGACTTCTTCCGCTTCTACCGGCTGTCGGCCGGGTAGGAGCCCGACCAGTCGTCCCCGTAGGTCCAGTCGGGCTGCTTGGTGCGGCGTCCCTCGTCGACGGTGACCTCCCCGTCGGCGAGGGCCGTCACCTCGGCCACGAGGCGGGGCTCGACCGGTTCGTCCAGCCGGCCGGCCCGGCGGACGATCTCGTCCAGCCAGCCGTCCACGATGGCGCCGACCACGGCCTGCTGCTGGCGGGCCAGGTTGCAGCGAGCGTTGTCGCCCACGGTGGTGAGAGCCTTGGCCAGGACGTCGAGGTCCTCGGCGCCGCCGTCGCCTCGGCACAGAGCCTCCAGGGCGCCGGCGATGGCCAGCCCGTCGGCCTTGCACGGCGTGCACTGGCCGCATGACTCCACGGCCAGGAAGCGGGCCGCCCCCGCGGCCACCGCGGTCATGTCGGTCCCCTGGCCGAGCACCATCAGGCTGGCGGTGCCGAGGCCGCTGCCCGCGGCCTCCATGTCCTCGTAGGTGAGCCGCGTGGTCAGCAGGGCCGCGGGCAGTGGGGCGGCCGACACGCCGGTGAGCACGGCCTTGACCGGCTGCTCGGTGGCGGTGCCTCCGCCGATCTCGTCGATGGCCTGCCGGACGGTGGTCCCCATCGCCACCTCGCCCACGCCGGGACGGCGGACGTCGCCGGTCACCGTGCACACGATGGTCCCCGGCGAGTCGGGAGTGCCGAGCTCGCGGAACCAGGCCGCCCCCCGGCCCACGATGTGGGTGACGTGCGCCAGCGTCTCCACGTTGTCGACCAGGGCCGGGGGCGCCAGGGTCTCGGGACCGGGGCCGGCCATCCCCACGGTGCCCACCTCCACCACCTCGACCACGCCGCGGCGGTAGGGCGGGGCGATTCGGGGGAAGGGCGGACGCCCGTCCACCACCTCCAGCAGCGCGGTCTCCTCGCCGAACAGGTACTCGGACGGCCCGGTGATGACACTGACGGGCACGCCGCCGGTCATCCCCGCCTGCTCCATCTCCTTGATCGCCGCGGCTACCCGGCCCTCCTCGCCCGGCTTCAGGGCGACGACCACGTCGGCCGCCCCCACCGCGAGGGCCGAGATGAGCGCCCCTTCCAGCACCGAGTAGGGATCGGTGCGCAGCAGGGCCCGGTCCTTGTACGTGCCGGGCTCGCCCTCGGCGCCGTTGACCACCACGGTGGTGGGCAGCTCGGGCGACCGGTTGGCCGCGATGGTGCGCCACTTGGCCCCGGTGGGGAACCCGGCCCCGCCGCGGCCGCGCAGGCCCGCGGCCTCCACCTCGGCGATGACGGTGTCGGCGCCGATGCGGCGGGCGGCGTCGAGCGCCAGCCCACCGCCGGCGCGCTGGTACTCCTGCAGGCTGGTCACCGGTGCGGCCGGCAAGACGCGGTGGACGAGGCTCACTCGACGTGCTCGCCCAGGGATTCGCCCTCGTCGGACAGGCCCTCGTCCTCGAGCTCGCCCTCGATGGCCTCGCGCCGCGTCACCGGATCGGGGTTCTCCTCCGACACCTCGGCCGCGATCTCCTCGGCCCGCTTCCGCTTCGGGTTGTCGTGCTGATCGGACACGTCCCAGGGATACCCGCAGGACCCCGTCCGGGATACCCGCCCGCTGGGTCGCCGGCGCCCGCCGCCGCTACGGTGCCCGTGGCCATGTCGGATCCGACCCCGCCGCCTCCGCCGCCTCCGCCGCCGGCTCCGGCCGAGGTCCCGGAGAGCTGGCCGTCGGACCCCCGATCGCTGTTCGAGGCCGAATGGCCGAAGTCCCAGCCCTGGCGCTGGGTCATCGCCGGTGTGGCCGGTGTCCTGGTGGTGGCCCTGCTGGCCTGGACCGTCGTGGGCCACGGCGGCCGCTCGCCGCGCCCGGCCGGCGAGCGCGGGGCCGATCCGCTCGCAGGTGTGGAGCCGGACTCGGCCGAGCCGCCCACGCAGGCCGAGCTCGAGGCCGTCGTCGCCGAGATCAGCAGCTTCGTGGAGCAGGCGGAGGGCCTCACCTTCCTGGAGCCGGTGGACGTGGAGCTGGTGGGGGAGGGCGACTTCCAGGACCGCCTGCTGTCCGACTTCGACGAGGACGTGGACACCCTGCGTCAGGACGAGGTGCTGTACACGGCGCTGGGGCTGATCCCGCCGGAGCTCGACATGGTCGAGGCCATGCGCTCGCTGCTGGGGGCGGGGGTGGTCGGGTTCTACGACCCCGAGACGAAGGAGCTGGTGGTGCGGGGTGCGGGGCTCACCCCCTACGTCCGCACGACCATCGCCCACGAGCTGACCCACGCACTGGACGACCAGCACCACGATCTCGACCGGCCCGAGTACGACGACGCGCAGGACGAGATCGGGTTCGGCTTCAGCGCCGTGGTCGAGGGCAATGCCCGGCGGGTGGAGGGGGCCTACAAGGACTCGCTGAGCGACGACGATCAAGTCCGGGCCGAGGCCGAAGAGCTCGCCCTTGCCTCGAACTTCGACTTCGGGTCCATCCCGATGGTGCTGGTCCAGCTGTTGGGCGCCCCGTACGAGCTGGGCCAGCCGCTGGTGCAGCAGATCGTGGAGGACCGGGGCAACGAGGGCCTGGCCGCCGTCCTGGCCGACCCGCCGCACACCAGCGAGCAGGTGATCGACCCCGACGCCTACGAGGCGGGCGAGGCCGCCGTCGACGTCCCCCACCCGGAGCCCGGCGGCACCCTGGTGGACGAGGGCCTGGTCGGCGAGCTGCTGATCCAGATGGTGCTCGCCCCCGAGATCGGCGGCCACGACGCGGGCCAGGCCGCGGTCGGCTGGGGAGGCGACTGGGCCGTCACCTGGCAGGACGGCGACCGCTCGTGCGCCGCGGTCACCATCGTGGGCGACGACACCGGCGAAACCGAGGAGCTACGCCAGGCCTTCGACCACTGGGCCGACGGCCGCGACGGCGTCACCATCCCGCCCAGCGGCGGCGGTCCCTTCACCGTCCAGTCCTGCGTCTAGAGGCCTCATCCGCCTGGCCCTGTCGAGCGGCGTTCGCGGTCGGTTCCGAGCATCACGGAGACGGCGAAGGGCGCCTCGCGTACCCAGGGCTCGTCGGGCAAGAACGCGTAGAGCTGGCCCCAGTCGTCGTCGATCGGAGTCCTGGAGAGACCGCCCCGGCCGACTACCTGACCGGTCTCGCGCTCGTAGGCCATCCACTTGTGCACGCCGTGGAGCCGCCACGACTCGGCGATCCGCCGGGCGTGGTCGGCGGCCTCCTGACGGGATGGCCGCCAGCCGTCGTACCACGGAACCACGGCATCGTCGTTGTGCACGAGCCACAGGTCGGCGGAGTTGGCCGGGCCGATCGGAACCAGACGCAGCCGCGGCGTGAGCAGCGCTCCCTTCGTCCCGGACAACGTAGGTCTCCGGCGAGATGGACACCCCGCCCTAGGAGGCGAGGGCCGCGTCGACTCCGTCCGCGGCGCTGCTGGCGGCGACGCAGCCGGGGATCGACCAGCCGTCGCCGACCGTGACCACCCGGGTCCCGGCCAGGAGGGCGTGGGCGATCTCCGACAGGGTTCCGTAGGCGCCGGGTAGGGCGATCACGGCGTCGGCGTCCATCACCACCAGGGCGTTGCGGGTCTCACCCAGCCCGGTCGGCACTGACACCCTGACATACGGGTTGGCCTCCGATCGCTGGGTGCCGGGCAGGATCCCCACGGTGAGGCCTCCGCTCAGCACCGCGCCGCGGCTGGCGGCCTCGGCCACGCCCCGCCGGCCTCCGGTGACCAGCACGCAGCCGCGCTGGGCGAGCAGCGAGCCGATCTCTTCGGCCACTGCCAGGGTGCTCGGCTCGGCGTCGTAGCCGCCCACCACCGCGATGTGCTGCGCCGGCGCGGTGAGGTCGGTCACGACTGGGCGATGACGTCGTCCCCGAACCGCCCCAGGGTGTCGCCGATGGCCGTGACGTCGTAGGTCAGCGGCGGGATCGCCACCCGGCTGACCCCCAGCTCGGTCAGCCGGCCGACCTCGTCGACCGCCTTCTGGCCGCCGGCCAGCACCTCCGCCCCGCCCGCAGTGACCTCGATGGCGTCGGGATCACGGCCGGCCTCCTCGGCTGCCTTGCGCATCTCGTCCAGCAGCACGGGCAGGTCGCCCTTGCCCGGGAAGTAGCCGTCGCCCACCCGTCCGGCGCGTCGGGCCGACGCCCGGGTGTGGCCCCCGATGACGATGGGGACCGACCCCGCGGCGGGGCGGGGCAGGCTGATGGCCTCGGTGAACTGCACGGTCTCGCCCTGGAAGCTGGGCAGCTCGTCGCGCCACAGCGTGCGCATCGCCTCGATGTACTCCTCGGTGCGGGCGGCCCGGTCGGCGAAGTCGTAGCCGAGGAAGCGGAACTCCTCCTCCAGCCAGCCGATGCCCACGCCCAGGATCATCCGGCCTCCGGACAGCTTGTCCAGCGTGGCGACCTCCTTGGCGGTCACCAGCGGGTTGCGCTGGGGCAGGATCAGGATGCCGGTGGCCAGGCCGATCGTCGTGGTCCGCGCCGCCACGAACGCCAGCCAGACCAGCGGGTCGGGGATGTCGAACACCTCGGCCCCGGGCATCTTGCCGGTGGGCGAGTAGGGGTACGTCGAGGCGTACTGGTTGGGCACCACCACGTGCTCGACGGTCCACAGCGAGTCGAACCCGGCCGCCTCGGCCGCTTCGCCGACGGCGGCCGCACCGCCCGGCGTGGCGTAGGGACCGGTGTTGGCGAAGGCGAGGCCGAAGCGCATGGCGGCAAGCTAGCGCGCCTTGACCAGCGGGTCCGCGGGTCGCGGCCAGTGCCGGCGGAGGAATTCGGCCAGCCGCCGGCGCTCCTCCAGCGCCAGGCGCGGGACCGGCTCTGGGACGGCTGTGAGGTCCATGGTCGTCCCTATGCGGTGGGACGAATGTCGACCGGGCGGGAGACCTCGTCGAAGAAGTCGTGGCCCTTGTCGTCGACCACCACGAAGGCGGGGAAGTCCTCGACCTCGATGCGCCAGACCGCCTCCATGCCCAGCTCGGGGTACTCCAGGACCTCGACTTTGCGGATGCAGTCCTGGGCCAGGCGGGCGGCCGGACCGCCGATGGAGCCGAGGTAGAAGCCGCCGTGGGCCTGGCAGGCCTCGGTCACCCGGCGGCTGCGGTTGCCCTTGGCCAGCATGACCAGGCTGCCGCCCGCGGCCTGGAACTCGTCGACATAGGCGTCCATGCGCCCCGCGGTCGTGGGGCCGAACGAGCCCGACGCCATGCCCTCGGGCGTCTTGGCCGGCCCGGCGTAGTAGACGCAGTGGTCGCGCAGGTAGCGGGGCATCGGGTCGCCCGCGTCGAGCCGTTCCTTGATCTTGGCGTGGGCGATGTCGCGGGCCACCACCATCGGCCCCGACAGCGACAGGCGGGTCTTGACCGGGTAGCGGGACAGCTCGGCCCTGATCCGGTCCATGGGCTGGCCCAGGTCGATGCGCACCACGCCCGAGCCCAGCGCGGCCTCGTCGACCTCGGGGAGGAAGTGGGCGGGATCATGCTCCAGCTGCTCCAGGAACACGCCGTCCGCGGTGATCTTGGCCAGCACCTGCCGGTCGGCCGAGCACGATACGGCGATGGCCACCGGGCAGGAGGCGCCGTGGCGGGGCAGGCGGATGACCCGCACGTCGTGGCAGAAGTACTTGCCGCCGAACTGGGCGCCGATGCCGAATGCCTGCACCTGGGCGAGGATCTCCGCCTCGAGCTCCAGGTCGCGGAAACCGTGCCCCAGCTCGCTGCCCGCCACCGGCAGCGAGTCCAGGTAGCGGGTGGAGGCCAGCTTGGCCGTCTCCACCGCGAACTCGGCCGACGTGCCGCCGATCACCACGGCCAGGTGGTAGGGCGGGCAGGCGGCCGTGCCCAGCGCCCGCAGCTTCTCGTCCAGGAAGCGGGCCAGGCCGGCCGGGTTGAGTAGCGCCTTGGTCTCCTGGAACAGGTAGCTCTTGTTGGCCGAGCCGCCGCCCTTGGCCATGAACAGGAACTTGTAGGCGTCGCCGTCGACCGCGCTGATCTTGATCTCGGCCGGGAGGTTGGTGCGGGTGTTGACCTCGTCCCACATGGTGAGCGGCGCCATCTGGCTGTAGCGCAGGTTGTCGCGCTCGTAGGTGTCGAACACGCCCCGGGCGATGGCGGCCTCGTCCCCGCCGCCGGTGAGCACGAACTGGCCCTTCTTGCCCTTGATGATGGCGGTGCCGGTGTCCTGGCACATGGGCAGGACCCCGCCGGCCGAGATGCAGGCGTTCTTCAGCAGGTCGAGCGCCACGAAGTGGTCGTTGGCCGACGCCTCGGGGTCCTCGACGATGGCCCGCAGCTGGGCCAGGTGCCCCGGCCGCAGGTAGTGCGCGATCTCGTGCATGGCCAAGGCCGTGAGCGCCCTCAGCACCTCGAGCTCGACGGTCAGGAAGCGATGGCCGCCCGCGTCCAGGGTGCTGACGCCCTCGCTCGACACCGGCCGGTAGGTCGTCTCGTCCGGACCGAGGGGGAGCAGGTCGGTGTAGGTGAACTCGGGCATCGGGCAGAAACGTAGGCCCGCGCCCGGCGGCGGGTCACGTTGGGGCCGGGTGTGGCTACCGTCGGGTGCGTGAGCGAGGCCGAGTACCGCATCGAGCACGACACGATGGGCGAGGTCCGGGTGCCGGCCTCGGCCCGCTGGGGGGCGCAGACCCAGCGGGCGGTGGAGAACTTCCCCGTGTCCGGGCAGCCGCTGCCGCCCGAGCTGATCCACGCCATGGCCCGGATCAAGGGTGCGGCGGCGCGGGTCAACGCCGAGCTGGGGGTGCTCGACGTGGACGTGGCCGAGGCCATCGCGGCCGCGGCCGCCGAGGTGGTCGAGGGCCGCCACGACGACCAGTTCCCCATCGACGTTTTCCAGACCGGCTCGGGCACGAGCAGCAATATGAACGCCAACGAGGTCATCGCCCACCTGGCGTCGGAGCGGCTGGGACGGGCGGTCCACCCCAACGACCACGTGAACGCGTCGCAGTCCTCCAACGACGTGTTCCCGTCGGCCATCCACGTGGCCGCGGCGGCGCAGGTGACGCACGTGCTGCTCCCCGCGCTGGAGGACCTGGCCCTCGCGCTGCGGTCGAAGGCCCGGCAGTTCGCCGCGGTGGTGAAGTCCGGCCGCACCCACCTGATGGACGCCACGCCGGTCACGTTGGGGCAGGAGTTCGGTGGCTACGCGGCGCAGGTGGGCCACGCAGCCCAAGCCATCCGCAGCGCGCTGCCCGCGGTGGGCGAGCTGCCCCTGGGCGGCACGGCGGTCGGCACCGGCCTGAACGCGCCGCCGGGCTTCGCGTCGAGGGTCGTGTCCCACCTGGCGCGGGACCTTGACCTGCCGCTCGACGAGGCCGGCAACCACTTCGCCGCCCACGGCGCCCGCGACGCGCTGGTGGTGCTGTCGGGCGGGCTGCGCAGCCTGGCCGTGGCTCTGGTCAAGATCGGCAACGACATCCGCTGGATGGCCAGCGGTCCCCGTACCGGCCTGGCCGAGATCCGCCTGCCGGACCTCCAGCCGGGATCCTCGATCATGCCCGGCAAGGTCAACCCGGTGCTGGTCGAGGCGCTCACGCAGGTGTCGACCCAGGTGATGGGCAACGACGCCGCGATCGCGTTCGCCGGATCGCAGGGCAACTTCGAGCTCAACGTGTACCTGCCGGTCATGGCCCGGAACCTGCTGGAGTCGATCCGGCTGCTGGCCAACGTCACCCGGCTGTTCGGCGAGCGGGCCGTCACCGGCATCGAGGCCGACGTGGACCGTTGCCGGGCCTACGCCGAGTCGAGCCCGTCCCTCGGGACCTCGCTCAACCCCTACATCGGCTACGAGGCCGCGGCCGAGATCGTCAAGGAGTCGATCAAGACCGGCCGCAGCGTGCGGGAGATCGTGGTCGAGCGGGGCCTGCTCAGCGACGAGGAGGTGGACCGGGCGCTCGACGTCCTCGGGATGACCGAGGGCGGCGTCCGGAAGTAGTAGTCAGGCCCCCAGCGCGGGGGAGCCCGCGTACGGCTTGGGGTCGCCCGGGCCGGGGATGTTGGGCCGCGACCAGCTCATGGCCTTGCCCAGCTCCGACGCCACGTCGCGCCACTCGGGCGGGTCCCAGCCCTCGGCGATGGCGGCCACCGACCGGTCCTGCCGCAGGTGGACGAAGGCGGGCAGCTCGTTGACCCCCAGCGCTTTGACCAGGTCGCGGTCGGGATCGGCGAATGTGAGGATGCGGTCGGCCCACGGCCCCAGGAACTCGCGGGCGTCGTCGGCATCGGCGGTGACGACGAAGGCGATGCGGCAGTCGGCGCCCCGGAAGTTGTCGAGGATGCGGCCGGCGGTCTCCAGCAGCCAGGCGCTCTCGTAGGTGTAGGGGTCCAGGATGACAACGGCCAGGTGGAACGTGGTGAGCCAGCCGTCGAGCGTGCGCGGCTCGCCGTCGAGCGGCGCGAGCTGAAGGTCACCAGGGGGGTCGGTAGCCATTGGCGGAGAAAGGTAGTGGATGGCGTATTTCGCGAGCAGATCCCGCCCCGCCCTGGCAGCAGTAAGGTCCCGGCGTCCGCTGGAGGAGGCACCGTGTCCGACACTTACAAGCTGTGGTTCGCCTTGCACATCGCGTCGATCATCATCGCGTTCGCGCCGGTGGTCGTGGGCGCGGTGGCGCTGATCCCGGGCGGGCGCCGGGCGACCGTGCCCCAGCTGAGCTACGCCGGGCGGGTCGTGTACTCGGGTGGCCTCCTCCTCGCCGGCCTGTTCGGGATCCTGCTCATCCTGGCCAGCGATGACGTGTGGGCCTTCGACCAGACCTGGGTCTCGCTGGCGTTCGTGGTGTGGATCGCCATGAACGGCGTGTTCCACGCCATGATCTTCCCGTCCCGGCGCCGCGGCGGTTCCGACCGGTCGGAGCTGGGGCTGGCCATCATGGACATCCTGCTGATCGTGATGCTCTACCTCATGATCTGGAAGCCCGGCCTCTGACCAGCCTGCGGACGGTAGCGTCGCGTGGGTGCACCCGATCGAGCGGCTGCGGGCCGTCGCCCGGGCCCGCGAGGTCGACCAGGCCCTGCTGGCGCGCGAAGCGGCCTCGGTGCTGGGCTCGTTCTCCGGCGACCCGCTGGGCCTGGTGACGTCGTGCCGCCGGCTGCTCGACCGGCACCCCTCCGCCGCGGTGCTGTGGTGGGCCTTCGCCCGGCTGCTGGAGGCCGGTGACGTCCGGGCCGAGGCGCGGGCCATCCAGGACGACCTGGAGGGCAGCCCGGCGGTGACCGCCCTCAGCCTCGACCTGCCCGACGGCGCGGTGGTGGCGGTCGTTCCCGACGTGGCGGGCGGTTCGGAGCTGGGCTCGATGCTCAACAGCTGGCGCGACGACCTGGTGGTGGCGCACGACCCCGGAGCCCTGCACGTCCGCCGGGACGAGCCGCGGGTGCTGCTGGTGGAGGCGGGTGCGGCCGGGCCCGAGCGCTTCCTGGCCCCGGAGGGCAGCGAGGACGAGGTGGCGGCGGCCAAGGATGCGGGCGTGGCGGTGTGGCTGGTGATCGACGTCGGTCGGCGCCTGCCCCGGGCGCTGTACGAGGCGCTGGTCCGGCGCTCGGGACCCGGGCCCGAGGACGTGGCCATCGCAGTGGCCGAGCGGGTCGTCGAGCCCCGCCACGTGGGTTGCCCGGTTCCCCCCGAATTGCTCCGCGCCCCAGGAGGTTGGTGAGCGAGTGGCCGAGGTGATCGACCGCTACATCGAGCTGGGCCTGCGGCTCGGGCGCCATGTCGACGGCTTCGTGGACGCGTACTACGGGCCGGAGGCGACGGCCGC
>Ga0209814_10000674_pt1 | contig 11553 bp, 10 predicted proteins | sample SoiMetdeltSBSDD1_FD_187597 | JGI IMG/M metagenome (GOLD analysis project Ga0209814, IMG submission 187597) | Bulk soil microbial communities from a Populus tree surrounding site in Tennessee, USA - Soil MetaG P. deltoides SBSDD1 (SPAdes) (version 2) | ecosystem: Environmental > Terrestrial >... | reverse complement strand
GTGCGCACGCCTCCTCCGCCGTCAGGCTGTGCCACACGGTTGCGTCGCGTCCGTTGTCCGGACCCGCGGTCATCTCAGCCAGTTCGGCGCTCATAGCAGCGGTGAGAGGGCAGCAAATACCGTCGCCTTTGCCCGCTCCTTCGCCCCCTCGAGCGGCCGGCCGGGAGACGACACCGTCTCGGCATCCGCGCAGAACCGCTCGTCGAACTGAGACGCGACGGCCTCCGACCGAACCTGAAGGTCGATCTCGAAGAAGCGCTTCAGGCTCCACGCCTCGAGGTTGCACGTGCCCGCGAGCAGCTCCTCGCCGTCGCGCACGAACGCCTTGGCGTGAAGCATCGTCGGATACTCGAGGATGCGAACGCCGGCGTCCAGCAGCTTCGCGTGGTGGAACTTCTGCGCCGCGGCGCACGCCCAGTTGTTCGCGTTCGCCGGGACGAAGAGCCGAACCTTGACGCCGCGACGGGCGGCCTGCTCGATGCGCCCGATCATCCCGCGGTCGGTGACGTACGGGTTGACGACGTCCAGCGTCTCTCTCGCACTCTCGAGCAGGCGAGCGATCGCGTCGGTGATCGGCCGGTAGCGGCCCGGCGCGTTGTGAAGGACGACGGCGGGAACGGGGTTCGGCCCCGCGTCGAGCGACGGGAAGAGCGTGTCGACCTCGGGAACCGTGCCTCCGAGCCAGCGGAAGCTGGCGAGGAACACGAGTTGGAGCTGCGCCACAACCGGGCCTGCAGCCCGCAGGAACAGATCGTGGAAGCGTCCGTCCTGGAAGTGGTCCTCGATGCCGGCTCCGCCGATCCAGCCGATTCGGCCGTCCACGATCACGACCTTGCGGTGATCGATGTGGCCGAGTGCAGCCAGGTTCCACCGGGTCGCGCTTTCCCGTCCGAGCGGCCCCACCGATGCACGCGGCTTCGTCGCCCGGACGACGCAGACCTCGATCCCGGCGGCAGTGAGCCGCTCGTAGAACGCCCGCGAATCCTCCTCGGGCTTCGATCCCTGCCGGTCGACGACGAGGCGGACGGGAACTCCCTCGGCCGCCTTCGCAACCAGAGCGTCGGCGAAGGCGTCGCCGACGGCACCCGGCCGGAACCCGAACTGATTGATGTGGATCGAGGATGTCGCGGCGCGGATGTCCTCCAGCATCGGCGGGTAGAAGTTCCGCCCCTCGACGTGAACGTCGACGGACGACGCGCGGCTCTCGGCGAACGCGAGCCGGAGGTCGTGCCTGCTCACAGGCCCCGAGACGAGCCTGAGAGCGACCTCGCGGAGCTCGGAGTCCGAGATCAGAGACACGCCGCAGAATGCCTGGAGCAGCCGAGCGGCGCTCGGGTCTAGCTGCCGTCCTCGACGAGCTCGAGCGCGTCCGCGACGTCGTAGCCCATCGCGAGCCCGAGGTTGGGCGCCGCGGTCACGACCCGGCCGACTCCGACGGTCGGAAGCACCGCGATGAGCGTTCCGACGATCTCCTCGTTCGATGCCCCGGCACGCAGTGCGGCGTTCACTGAACCCATGTAGGCGGCAGGAGAGGCGTTCATGGCGATCAGCGCGCCGATCCGGACCAGCGCATGTGAGCGTTCGTCGATACCCGCGAGGGTCGGGCTGGCCGACTCGGCCTGGAGCAGCCCGTCGATGTACCGGTCGTCACGGACGGCGAGCTTGCGCAGCGTGACTTGGTATTCCTGCATGCCCCGACCTTCATTCCACGCCTGCGGCGCCGGGGGCACATCACCCCGCAGGGGTGAAACGCGGTCCGGAGGCGACGGGCGCATCGACGAGCCCGAGCTCGAGCGCGCGCTCGATCGCCTCGCTCCGGCTGGAGGCGTCGAGCTTCCGGTAGACGGAGATCGCCTGCGTCTTGACCGTGTTGCGCGAGACGTAGAGGCGCTCGGCGATCTCCCGGAACGTGAGATGGGTCGTCAGCAGCGGGAGGAGCCGGAGCTCGGCCGCCGTCAGCGACGACGCCCAGCCGTCGTCAAAGCTCGCGACACCTGCGAGCCGGTCTCGCAGCTCGTCCGCCTGCGCCCGCAGCGTCCCGAGATCTGGTCGCAGGCTGATGACGTCGAAGGCCTCCCGGCACAGCGTCCGGGCACCCTCGATGTCGCCGAGCGCGAAATGCGTCCTGGCGAGCTCCAGCCTCGTGTGGACGCCGAACCATGGGACGGCGTGCGTCAGGTGCGGCCGCAACCGCATCGCTCGGACGAGCTGCTCGCGTGCCGTGGCAGCCTGGCCCCGGGCGAATGCGGCTTGCGCGGACGCGGCGAGGTAGATCGCCGCCAGGACGTACTCCTCGAGGGGCTGGTTCTCGAGGAGCGCACGGGCGACGGCGAGATCGGCCTCCGCCTTCTCCCCGTCACCCCGCTCGAGAGCCAGAAGCGCAAGCTCGGAATGTGCAATCACGCCCGGATAGATCGCGCCGCTGCCGGCGGCCTCCTCCGCGGTCTCCTCGAGGACGTTCTCGGCCGTCTCCGGGTCGCCCTCGAAGAGCAGCGAGACGCCTAGGAGCGCGAGCGCAGTCGGGTGCCAGATGCTCGCCGCGGGGAGGTCCCTCAGGGCGAGGCGCGCGTCGGCTTCCATCTCTGCAGTGCCGTGGCGGCAGAGGGTCGCGCGGACGAGCGCGGCCCAGACCTGGGGCGAGGAGCTGCCGTCCGACAGCGGGCCGTCGTGCTCGGAATGCTCGAGCGCGAACCAGTAGCGCTCTGCGTCGTCAGGCCGTCCGCGAAGCCCGTTCAGGAACGCACCGAAGGCGGCAACTTCCGGGTAGCGGCTCAGGAGCGTGGGATCGTCGAGCTGCTTCAGCCAGCGTTCGACGGTAACGACACGCCCGCTCCTGTAGTAGGGGAGTGCGAACATGCCCACCAGGCGTGCGACCTCATCCATGTCACCGGCTGCGGCCATGTGCTCGATCGCCGCTTCCGGCTGGCCGTTCTGCTCGTACCAGGAAGCTGCGCGGCGGTGCAGCGCCTCGCCGAGCTCGGGCTTGAGCCGATCGAGCTCGGCACGGAGCGTGTCACGGAAGAGGTGACGGTAGCGGTACCACTCACGGCGGTGATCGAGCGGAACGAGGAAGAGGTTGGCCTGCTCGAGTGCCTCCAGCCTGCGTGCCGAGTCGCTGCGATCGAGCACCGCGTCGCAAAGCGGAGCGCACATCCGGTCGAGAATCGATGTCCGCGTCAGAAACTCGAGCACGGAGGGCTTCAGCCGCGACAGATGCTCCGACCGGAGGTAGTCGGCCACGAACCGATCGTCGCCGCTGAATCTTGTGAGCTCGTCCGAGCCGGCCTCCTTGGAGAACAGCGCCGCCAGGTAGAGGCCCGCGACCCAGCCCTCCGTTCGCGCGTTCAGCGAGGACGCCTCGGCCGCGCTCACCTTGACGCCGGCCTCGGTCAGGAGCCCTTTGGCCTCGGAGTCGCTCAGCGCGAGCTCCGCCGGGCCAAGCGCCAACAGGCGTCCTGCCGCGCGCAGACGCGCGAGTGGAAGCTGCTCCTCCGCCCGTCCGGAGAGCACGAGTTGCGCTCCATCCGGCAGATGCTTGGCGATCGGCTCTAGCGCGTCGATGCAGTCGCGGTCTCGCAACTCGTGGACGTCGTCCAAGACGAGCACCATCGGCTTCCCGATGGCGGCCAGCGCGGCGCCGAGGCGAGGAAGGCCAACGGTCCACAGCGAATCGGCGCCCGATGCTGCTCCACGGAAGACGCTCGCGTCCACCGGCCTGATCCCGTCCGCCGCCGCGGACAGATAGGTCAGAAACGCAGCGGGGTCGTTGTCGCGGTCGTCCAGCGACAGCCAGGCGAAGGGCCTCGGGTCGTCCGCCGCCCACTGAGCGAGGAGCGTGGTCTTGCCGTAGCCGGCAGGCGCCGTGACGCTGATGACCCGCGCGCTCGTCGGGGCGCGCAGGCGGCTGACGAGCGCCGAGCGGTTGACGAGCCCGTCACGGAGCTTGGGCACCTCGAGCTTCGACTGGAGCAGTTCGAACGCGGCCGCGTCCCGCCCGGAGGCAGCCTTCGTGGTCCGGCGGGGTTTCCGCCGAGTGCGGGCAGGCGCCTCCGCGGCTGGATTGCGCAGTCCGCCCATCGGTCCTCCCGGTCCCGTGCGGTGAACGGAGGCCGACCCCAAACCCTCCGCGAGCAGGTTGCCCCGGCAGCTTACGCACCGACGCCGTCCTGGCGGAGCAGTGTTAACCAGATGGCAACCATCGGTCAGCGGCTGCCTAGAGCCGGCGGAAGGTCTCGCGGGTCCCGATCACGATCCGGGGCCGCTTCGCGGGATCGAGCCAGCGCAGCGTCGAGACGAGCTGCGGAACGGGCAGGCTCACGCAGCCGTTCGTCGAGCTGCCCGTCTTCGCGTGGAGGAAGATTCCCGAGCCTCGGCCGGGAACGACCGGCCGCATGTTGAACTCGATGACGGCGAAGTGGCGGTAGGCGGTCCGCTCCTGCCAGAGGCCCGGCGTCGTCGTCCGGAAGGGAGGCGGCGTCCCGCAGCGGACGTGCTGGAACGTGTTGTAGGACGGCGAGCGCGGATCCTCGTTCCACCAGTCGCCGCAGACGAGGCGGCGGTAGCGGTACCGGACGCCCGGGCTCCGGCCGTTGCCGTACATCGTCCTGCCGATCGAGTACACGCCGGTCGGCGTCGTCCCGTCTCCCTCGCGGCGCCGGTCGGCGAGGCCGTTCCAGCCCACGCGCGCTGTCCAGGGCCCGGAGACCGGGCGCCAACAGCCGTCGCCACCGCGGGCCCAGAGGCGAAGCGCGGCACTCGTCGTCCTGTAGCGGGCGGCTTCGACGGTGATCAGCTGGTCGGCTGCGCCGACGGTCCTCAGCCGGTTCGCCAGGTTCGTCGCGCAGGCTGTCGTCGCGCCCGAGGTCGGGCCGGTCGCGGTGAGCGCTGCGAGCGCGGCCAGGGCGACGACGAGCGATCGCACGCGGCTGAGACTACCCTCGGGCAATGGCGAAGCTCCTGGCCGCCGCCGTCCTGCTGATGGTCGTCCCCGCCGCCGGCGCCGCGTCGGCGCCGCCGTTCACCTCCAGCGTCTCGCGCGTGACCGCCGCGGACCTGCGCTACTCGTGGCGGCCGGGCTGTCCCGTCGGGCCGGCCCGCCTGCGGGCCGTGCGGCTCAGGCACTGGGACTTCCGCGGTCGCTCCCGGGTCGGCGTCCTCGTCGTCGACGCCGCGGAGACCGCGCGCGTGGTTTCGGTCTTCCGGCGGCTCTACGCGGCGCGCTTCCCCGTGCGGCGGATGCTCGGTGTCGAGGTCTACCGAGGGAGCGACGACCGTTCGATGGCCGCCGACAACACGTCGGCGTTCAACTGCCGTTTCGTCGGCGGGACGAGGCGCTGGTCGGAGCACGCATACGGCAAGGCGATCGACCTCAACCCGGTCGAGAACCCCTACGTCCACGGCGGGCTCGTGGAGCCACCAGCAGGCCGTGCGTACCTGGACCGCTCGAAGGGGCGGGCCGGGATGGCGACGCACTCGAGCGTCGTCGTGCGCGCCTTCGACTCCGTGGGCTGGCACTGGGGCGGCCGCTGGGGGTCCTCGAAGGACTACCAGCACTTCTCGACAAGCGGCCGCTAGGGAATCCCTCGATCCGTGGGCCCCGCTTCAAGAATGGGTTTACGCGGCCGATAAGGCGGCTAGAGTGAGCGCAGGCCAACCTGCGGCCTGACGACCAGGAGGTTCCGAGGACATGAAGAGCCGCAAGAGGCAAGGCGTAACGGTCGGCGCTGTCGCCGGGCTCGTGGCCGCCTTCGCCGTTGCGTGGATGGCATCCGTCGGCGCCGCGATCTCTCCGGCCGGCGTTCCGGCAGCCGCCTCCCAGTACGAGAAGAAGGTGACGATCTGTCACCGGACAGGGTCGAAGAAGAACCCATTCCGCACCATCCGGGTCTCACGGAACGCCGTGAGGGCTCACCTGAGGCACGGAGACGTCCTCGGCCCGTGCGGGTCGGCCGTCTTCACGATGTGCCACAAGACCAAGAACGGCAAGAAGCACACCGTCAAGGTCAAGGGTGCCCGCAAGGTCCAGCGCGCGATGAAGCGCGGCGACCGGCTCGGGAAGTGCAAGGGCAAGAAGCACAACTCGGGCAAGCACAAGGGCAAGGACAAGAAGAAGGACAAGCCCAAGCACAAGGGCTAGAGGTTCGGAGGAGCCCCGCCACGGCGGGGCTCCTCCTTTTAGAGGTCGCGGACGGCGATCGTGACCCGGCTCATCGCGCAGAGGCGGCCGGCGTCGTCGGTCAGCTCCACGTCCCAGATCCAGGTTGTCCGGCCCCGGTGGCGGCGGCGGGCGACGGCATGAACGGTGCCTTCGCTGATCGGCCGGAGGAAACTCGAGTTGTTCGACTGGCCGAGTCCGATCTTGCCGTCCTCGTTGACTCCGACGTTGGTCCCGAGCGAGGCGAGAGCCTCCGCGATCGACGCGTGCACGCCGCCGTGCACCAGGCCGATCGGCTGGAGGACGTGCGGTCGTACCGGCACACGGCCTTTGACGACCTCGTCGGTCGCCTCGTCGACCACGAGGCCGTAGTGGCTGTCGAACGGGGACGGCTCTTGGTAGCTCACCTGGCCGGAAGTGTGAAGCTTCGGGTCGGATGAACGTCGGGGTAGGGCTGCCAACGACGACGCCGGGCACCACCGGTGAGCTGCTCCTCGACTGGGCCCGGCGAGCGGACGAGGGGCCGTTCTCCTCGCTGGGCGTGCTCGACCGGATCGTCTACGACAGCCTGGAGCCTTTCGCGGCTCTCGCCGCCGCCGCCGGCGTCACGTCGCGCGTGCGGCTGGCGACCATGATCGCGATCGGCCCGCTGCGCCCCACCGGGTTGCTGGCGAAGCAGGCTGCGTCGGTGCACGCGCTCTCGGGCGGACGATTGACGCTCGGCCTCGCCGTCGGAGCCCGGCTGGAGGACTACGAGGCGGCGGGCGTGGAGCCGCGGGGTCGTGGGAGGAAGCTCGCCGAGCAGCTCGCGTACATCCGCGGCGGCGTGGACGGGCACCGCATCGGGCCGGCGCGGGACGGGATGGAGCTCCTGGTCGGCGGGATGAGCGGCCAGGCGTTCTCGCGCATGGCGCGCTACGCGGACGGCTACGCACACGGCGGCGGCCCTCCGCGGGCGTTCGCGTCAGCCGCCACGCGCGCCAAGGCCGCATGGGCGGATCTCGGTCGCCCGGGGCAGCCGCGCCTCTGGGGCCAGGGCTATTTCTGCTTCAGCGATGCCGACCGCGGAGGCGAGTACCTCAGGGATTACTACGCCTTCACGGGCCCGTTCGCGGAGAGGATCGCCGCGGAGAACCTCACGAGTGCGCGGGCGGTCAAGGACTTCGTCCGCGGCTACGAGGAGGCGGGCTGCGACGAGCTTGTCCTCTTCCCCACCGTCGCCGACTCCGAGGAGCTGAACCGGCTCGCGGAGGCGATCGCGTGAGGGTCGAGATCGTCGGCGGCGGGCCGGCGGGGCTCTATCTCGGGATCCTGCTCAGGCGAGCGGATCCGTCGGCCGAGGTGCGGGTGACGGAACGGAACGCGCCGGATGCGACGTTCGGCTGGGGCGTCGTCTTCAGCGAGGAGACGCTCGGTTCGCTGCGCGACGCCGATCCCGAGACGCACCTGGAGATCACTGACACCTTCGCGCGCTGGGACCGTGTGGACATCCGCTACCGCGGCCGCGAGCTGCGCTCGAGAGGTCATTCGTTCTCCGCGATCGCGCGCAAGCGGCTGCTCGCGATCCTGCAGCGACGGTGCCGCGCGGTCGGGGTCGAGCTCGAGTTCGGCGTCGAGGTCTCGGAGCTGCCGGATGCGGACCTCGTCGTCGGGGCGGACGGTGCCAACTCGCTCGTCCGACGGCTTGGCGAGTTCGGGACGAAAGTCGAGCCCGAGGGGTCGAAGTACGTCTGGTTCGGAACCGACCACGTCTTCGACGCCTTCACCTTCGTCTTCAAGGAGACGGAGCACGGGGTCTACAACGTGCACGCGTACCCGTACGACGAGGGCATGTCCACGTTCATCGTCGAGTGTCCCCTCGAGACGTGGCTTGGCGCCGGGCACGAGGACATGTCTGAGGAGGAGAACCTGGCGTACTGCGAGCAGCTGTTCGCACGCGATCTCCGCGGCCGCGAGCTGTTCTCGAACCGCTCGGTCTGGCTCGACTTCCCGAAGGTGACGAACAGGGTCTGGCACGACGGACGGGTCGTCCTCCTCGGCGATGCGGCCCACACCGCGCACTTCTCGATCGGGTCGGGCACCAAGCTCGCGATGGAGGACTCGATTGCGCTCGCGAACGCGCTGGCGCGGCGGGGCTGGGACGTCGAGGCGGCACTGCTCGACTACGAGCTGGAGCGCGGGCCGGCCGTGGAGCGGACGCAGGGAGCCGCAAGCGAGAGCGCCGGCTACTTCCGGCGGGTGGGGAGCTACACGCATCTCGAGCCGATCCAGTTCGCGTTCAACCTCCTGACCCGTAGCGGCAGGATCACCCACGCGGGCCTCGGGATCCGCGACCCGCGGTTCACCCGCACGCTCGACAGCTGGTTCGGCGGTTCCCCGGTCTCTCCGCCGCCGGCGTTCTCTCCGTTCGAGCTCCACGGCGTCCGGTTCGAGAACCGGTTCGGGCTCGTGCCGAGCGGGCTCGTGGCTGTCTCCGCCGAGGGTCGAGTCACGCCGGAGACGGCGACGATCGACGAGTGGAGCCCGCGGCCGGGGCAGGTGCTCCTCCAGCTCGGCCATGCCGGCCGGCGCGGCGCAACGCAGCCACGTTCGGTCGGAGTCGACCTGCCGCTCTCCGAGGGCTGGCCGGTCGTCGCTCCGACGCGCAGGCCCTATGGTCCGTTCAGCCCCGTCCCGGGCGAGCCGGACGAGGCGGCGATCCGCGAGCAGTTCGTCGCGGCGGCGCGACGAGCAGGTCGGCTGGACGTCGACGTGCTCGAGCTGGACATGGCGCACGGATATCTGCTCGGGAGCTACCTCTCGCCGCTCGTGAATCAGGAAGACGATCGGCTGCGCTTCCCGCTTTCGGTGCTCCAGGCCGTCCGCGAGGCTTGGCCGGGCGTGCTCGCCGTGCGGCTCTCGGTCACAGACTGGCACCCGCGCGGCAACTCCGTCGGCGACGGCGTGGCGATCGCGCGGGCGATGGCCGAGGGCGGCGCCGACCTGATCCACGTCGAGGCGGGCCAGACCGTGCATGACGACCGGCCGGTGTACCGGCGCGGCTTTCTCACAGCGCTCAGCGACCGCGTCCGCAACGAGGCGCGGGTGCCGACGCTCGTCGGCGGCCACCTCACGACGATCGACGACGCCAACACAGCGGTCGCTGCGGGGCGAGCCGACCTCGTCCTCCTGGACCTGCCCGAGAGCGACATCGAGCGCCCACTGGAGGCAAGTAACAAGTTGTTGCAAGCCGAGGTCTCCGGCTGACCATGGGCGAATCGGGAGTAAGTAACAAGTTGTTACTAGGCGAATTGGCCTACCCCGCGCTCGAGGGTCGAGCGGGCGCCGTGCATCTCCTGCCGCTCGGGGCGACCGAGCCTCACGGGCCGCACGCGCCGCTCGTAACCGACACGCTGATCTCGGTCGGGATCTGCCGTCGCGCGGCCGAACGGCTGCGCGACGAGATGGACGTGCTCGTCCTCCCGGAGGTCTCGTACGGCGTCACCCGCTACGGCAGCGACTTCCCCGGCGGGATCTCGATCGGCGAAGAGACGCTGCGCTCGCTCGTGACCGACATCTGCTCGGGGCTGGAGCGGGTCGTGCTCGTCAACAGCCACCTCGAGCCGGAGCAGGTCTGGACACTTCGCGAACTCGCCCTGCCACTGCTCGACGTCACGCGGCGGGCGAACGCCGAGCGCCTGACGGACGAGTTCCGAGCCGGCGCGGGACACGCGGGCCGATACGAGACCTCACTCGTGCTCGCCGACCGCCCTGACCTGGTCGACCAGGCGCGAATGGCCACGCTGGAAGCGAACATGGTCAACATGCCGGAGGCGATCCGTTCCGGGAAGACGAGCTTCGTCGCAATGGGCATGGATCAGGCGTACGCCGGTGCGCCGGCCGACGCCACGGCGGAGGAGGGCGAGCGGACGTTCGAGACCCTTGCCGAGATGCTCGTCGAGCTGATTCGCGAGGTCGCTGCGTGATCGGCTACGACGACCTCCCGCGCGAGCTCAACCTCGCCACGCACTTCGTCGACCGCAACGTCGAAGAGGGTCGCGGCGATCGGACCGCTCTGATCGGCCCCGACGGCTCGACGACGTACGCGGAGCTGGCCGAGCTCGTGAACCGCAGCGGCAACGTCCTCCGCGAGCTCGGGGTCAGGGCCGAGGAACGCGTGTTGCTCGTGCTCGCCGACTCGGTCGAGTTCGTCGCCCTCTGGTATGGCGCGCAGAAGATCGGCGCGGTCACCGCCGAGGCGTACACGTTTCTCCAGCCGAAGGACTACGCCTACTACCTCGACTACACGCGCGCCGGGGTCGTCGTCGCGGACGAGACGACCGAAGCGGCGATCCGGGAGGTGGCCGAAGGAAGCAGCTGGCTGAGAGAGATCCTCGTCGTGGACGGGTCGTTCGAAGACCGGCTCTCGCGCGCCTCGCCGGAGCTCGAGCCGGCTCCGACGACCAAGGACGACATCGCGCTCTGGAAGTTCACGACAGGCTCGACTGGGCAGCCGAAGGCTGCGGTCCACCCCACCCACAGCCCCGTGCTCAGCTTCGAGTGGTACGCGCGCGGCGTCCTCGATCTTAGGCCGGACGACGTCGTCCTCCCCGTCCCGAAGCTCTTCTTCGGGTACGCGCGTGACCTTGCCGCGCTGTTCCCATTCGGGGTCGGCGCCGCCGGGATCGTCTTCCCCGAGCGCTCCACGCCCGAGCGAATGTTTGAGCTGATCGCCGAGCACAAGCCGACGATCCTTGTGAATGTCCCGACGATGATGGCGCAGATGGTCGCCAAAGCCGTCCAGCCGGGACATGACGAGTGTCTGACACCCGACATGTCTTCTGTGCGCTTGTGCACCTCGGCGGGCGAGGCGCTCCCGAAGGAGCTACACGACCGCTGGCTCGAGACCTTCGGAGTCGAGGTGCTGGACGGAATCGGCTCGTCCGAGGCGTACCACATCTACATCTCGAATCGCCCCGGCCGCGCGAAGCCGGGAAGCACCGGTGAGCTCGTGCCCGGCTACGAGGCGCACATCGCCGAGAACGGGGAGCTCTGGATCGAGGGGGACACCGCCGCGCTCCTCTACTGGGGCGAGCACGAGAAGACGAAGGAGACCTTCCACGCCGACCGCGTCCGCACCGGTGACCTCTTCGAGCGCGACGCCGACGGCTACTTCTGGTACCGGGGCCGCGCTGACGACCTGATCAAGGTGGGCGGGATCTGGGTCGCTCCGGCCGAGATCGAGCACTGCCTGGTGGGCCACCCCGCCGTGGTGGAGTGCGCGGTCGTCGGCGCGCAGCAGAACGGCCTCACGCTCGCACGCGCATATGTCGTGGCCAGAGAGCCGCTCGAGGAGCAGGAGCTCAAAGAGTTCGCGCGCGGGCACCTCGCCGGCCACAAGATCCCTCGCGAGATCCGGT
>Ga0209814_10000673_pt1 | contig 11554 bp, 10 predicted proteins | sample SoiMetdeltSBSDD1_FD_187597 | JGI IMG/M metagenome (GOLD analysis project Ga0209814, IMG submission 187597) | Bulk soil microbial communities from a Populus tree surrounding site in Tennessee, USA - Soil MetaG P. deltoides SBSDD1 (SPAdes) (version 2) | ecosystem: Environmental > Terrestrial >... | reverse complement strand
GAGAACCGCTCCTCCTCTGCGGCCGGGCCGAAGAACTGGTCGGCCTCGGGGACCAAGCTGCGGTAGTAGCCGCGGATCCGCTGCATCTGCCGCAACAACACCAGGTTCTCCAGGGTGTGCGCACCAAGGCCGCGAAGGTGAACTCACCCAGGAGAAACACGGCCGGCAGCACCGCAGCCACGAACGGGTCCAGGCGGGGGGGCGACCTGGGCCAGGAACCCAAAGGCGATCAGCGAGCTCGCCCGGTCATCTCGCCGACGTTGGCGCTGCGGGCGGCCTGAAGCACGAACTGCTCGGTGGTCAGGCGCTGATGAACGCCTGCTCGCGTGCTTGTTGCTCCATCCTGACGCTCCCGTGACTGGAGGGATTCTCATGGGGAGCAGCTCGGCGGCGAGCCGGCATCCCGACTGCTGCCTGTCGGACCTGTCCCGCCGCTCCGCTGAGCGCTGACCGGTTCGGGCGACTCTGCAGTCATGCGCGGTCACTTCCTCGGTCCAACGGGTTCTGGACGGTATCGCTGGTGTGTCTCACAGCTTGCATAGGACGCCCGCAGCGGGGAACGTTGCCGTGACCGAGCCGATGCCCGCCACGACCGGACCACCTGGAGCCGATGCCGCCCCGCCGCCGTAGGACCTCCCGCCGCCCACGGTCGCTCGACTACCTGCTGGCGGTGGTGCTGGTCCTCGGGATCGGCTACCTGCTCCTGCAGCGGGGCGTCCCCCCCTTCCCACCGGAGGCGACCCGGCCACCCCCGGAGGTCGACGGCGGCGGCGAGAACTCCGCCGCCATCCGCCGCCTGGGCGGCGCCGTCGACTACGGCCACGTCGACCGGGCCACCGGGCAGCGCAGCGGCGTCAGCGCCACCATCACCCCCGCCATGGTCGCGGCCGCCGCCCGCGACGAGCTCGGGTCGGCCGCCGACCCGGACATCCGGCCGCCCGGCCTGGACCGGCTCCCCCGGCGCAACCGTGCCCGGGGGCACCTGCTCGGCCGCCAGCTCGGCGGCTCGGGCGACCTGTCCGCCAACCTGGTCGCGCTGTACCAAACCCGGGCCAACAGCCCGGTGATGCGCGACTACGAGACCGCGGTGGCCGAAGCGGTCCGCGCCGGCGAGGTCATCCGCTACGCCGTGCGCCCCCGTTACCCGAGCGCCACCTTCGACGGGGCGCCGAGCGCGGTCCGGATCACCGCCTCCGGCGACCGCGGCTTCCGCCTGGACGTCACCATCGCGAACACGCCCGAGGCCGCCGTCAAGGAGGCGGTCGCCCCGCCGGCCGGCCGCTAGCGACGAGAGGGGAGCCACCATGCTGGAACGGCTGCGGCAGCTGCTGCCCCCGCCGGCCGGTCCGGTCGAGCCGGGCCGACCCGACGGCTGGGCGGCGGTCGAGCGGAGCCTGGGGACGGCACTGCCCGGAGACTTCAAGGCCTTCACCGAGCTCTACGGCTCGGGCACGGTGGACGACTTCCTGTACCTGTTCAACCCCTTCGCCTCGGGCCAGGACGGCAACCTGCTGGCCGAGAAGGACCGGGTCCTGGCCGCCTACGGCCAGACCAGGGCCCGGTTCCCCGACCGGCTGCCGCTGCCGCCGTTCCCGGAGCCGGGCGGGGTCCTGCCCCTCGGGCGCACCGACAACGGCGACGAGCTGTACTGGGTGACCGCCGGCGACCCCGACGGCTGGCCGGTGGCGCTGCTGGAGTCCCGCGCCGCGCTCCAGGAGCTGCACGCCATGCCGGTGACCGGGTTCCTGGCCGCGCTGGCCGCCAACCAGCTCACCTCCCGCATCCTCCCCGAGGACGTGCTCGACCGCCCCAGCCACCGGTTCACCCCGCTCGGTTGAGCCGTCGCACGAGCAGGGTGGGGCCGCAGATGACAGCTGGTTCGGCTCGGCCGCTACATACGGGCGTCGTGGCCGCCAGCAGTCAAGCAGTGGCCTGCGGCACCGCTGCCGAGCAGCTTACCGAGCGGGACGAGTGCGGTTGCGGGGTGGTTGCTCCAATGGGCCGACCGAGGCCGTGAACCTGCTCATTAGAAGGTCAAGCGGGTCGGCAAGGCTTCCGCAACTTCGCCAACCACCGCCTCCGGCTGCTGCTCCACTGCGGCATCGGGTGGCAGACGCACCGGACCACGAGACTGAAGGGCCGCTCCCCACGCTTGGTGGCATAGAACTGCGCGCCGGGCCAGCCGCCCGCTGGCTCACGGGTTCGGCGGCAGCTCCTCGGGCAGAGCGCGACCCGGGGGCGGCTCGCTGTCGATCCTGGCTGCCTCCTGCTGGGTCGCGGCGACCTTGTCCTTAGCATTGCAAGGGTGCGGTTGGCTCGATCCGCGGCTGCGCAGCACCCCGGATGGAGGTCAAGAACTGTGGCCAGCCGCAACCACGGCTTGAAGCCACCTCGGAGGTTCGGCCTACAGACGCACCCAAGCTCGTCGTCGGGCCGAGCCAGCGCAATGGCAGAGGGAGGGACCACCCGCACGGACCGAAGGGACGCCATGTGTTGCCGCCGGCAGGACCAGAGCCCTTGCCGGCCAGTAGCAGCCTCGCCGTAGGCCCTTGGCGGCGATGGTGCTCGGGCGTTCCGACCCGACAGGAACCAGACGATGACCGGCGCTCGGCAGGACGCCTGGCAACGGTTGAAGGACCGTGTCGATGAGGCCGGTAGCCCGTCGGCTCACCGCGGCAGCGCTGGGTCTGCTGGTCGCCCTGCTGGTGGCCACTCACGCAGCCCAGGCCGCCCCACCACAGGTCGTCCACGAGCAAACCATCCGCTTCGAAACCGAGACGCTGGAGACCGTCTGCGGCGACACCGCCGTCTTCGACAGGTCGGGCACGACCACGTTCCGTTCGTGGGCAGGTCGGAGGACGTCTTCCTCTGGACGGCCGTCAACCGGGGCACCTACACCGTGACGTTCCAGGACCTCCCTTGGTGTAATGGAAGGCAGATGGGTCGACTCCGAGACCGTCCACGCGACCCCCGGCGGCGCTTCACCTTCAAGTTCGTCAACGAACGCTCAGGTGAAATCCGCATCCACGAGACCATGACCTTCGTGGTCAGCGCCGATGGAACGATCCCGGTGCAGAACGAGACCTTTGACTTCAGCGGCTGCCCGTCCACCTGGTCTGTCGTGTCTCCGAGTTGTGGCGACGCATCAGCGCTTCTGGTGCCACAGTTTGGCCTTCCCGAGGACCTCCTCTGGAGTCCGGCCCTTGGTCCAGCGACCGGTGTGGGGCGTTCGGTGTTGTAGTAGCGCAGGTAGCGTTCCAGATCCAGGCGCAGCCCGGTATGGTTGGGGATCAGGTAGCGGGCGAAGGCCGGCTTCCAGCATTCATCCAGGGTGGTCTGCTGGACGCGCTCCACACAGCCATTGGTCTGTGGCCGGCCGGCGCGGATGAAGCTGTGGCGGGCACCGAGGGTGGCCACGGTCTGGCCGAAGACCGCGGAGCGGAACTCGCTGGCGTTGTCGCTCATGATCCGTGGCGGCGCAAGACCCGCCACACCCCATTGGTCGACAGCCGGATGCCGCCCCATTTGGGTCGGGCCAACTCAGCGGCGATCCGGGCCGGGCCGAGGGATGGATCCCCATGGCCCGACACGCCGCCCGGACATTGCCCAGCTCGGCCGCCATGGCAACAGTCCGTAGACGAAAGCGATAGAGCAGGTCATCCTGCGTCACGGCGACGACGCCTCCTCGTTGCTTGACCTGCCGTCAGCGCGAAGGATGCGTCGCCGTTCAGCGTCACTGGGGGACGTGCCCCGATGTCGCTACATCTCGGGGATAGGACAGCCTAGAGCCGCCTGGAGCGACAGCACATCCAACGTGAGCAGGCCAGATCCTTCTGGAGCCATCCCGACCGACGCCGAACATCCGACTCGTGATCGGCTGCTTGCTGCTCAGGGTCGCGGTATAGTCCCCGTGGCAGTCCACCAGGCGTCACCAGATGAATGATCTGGTGACGCCTGGACTCACTCCCTGACCTGTGCTGCACAACAGCACTCAGGACCACTGCGTGGACGCAGAGCACCAGGCTACGGATCTGGCGGTGTTAGGGTGGATCAGGTGGCGGTGACTTCGGCGAGTCGCCGGGTGAGGAAGTCTTTCTCGGCGGCGTTGGTGGCCAGGGAGAGCGCGGTTCGGTAGGCCTGGGCGGCGTCCTGGGCTCGGCCGAGGCGGCGCAGCAGGTCGGCGCGGGTGGCCGCCAGGTAGGGGTAGGTCGCGAGGTGCGGGTCGTCGGCAACCTCCTCCAGGACAGCCAGCCCGGCTGCTGGGCCTTGGACCATGGCGACGGCGACCGCGCGGTTGAGCGCCACCACCGGGGAAGGCCACACGGCCAGCAGCAGGTTGTACAGGCCGAGCACCTCGGGCCAGTCGGTGTCGGCATAGCTGGGGGCCTCGGCGTGCACGGCGGCAATTGCCGCTTGGAGGGCGAAGCGGCCCGGCCGGCCCCGTCGGAGCGCCTGGTCGACCAGCTGGCGGCCTTCGCCGATGGCTTGGCGGTCCCAGCGGGAGCGGTCCTGCTCCTCCAGCAGCAGCAGACGACCGTCGGCGGACGTGCGGGTCACCCGGCGCGCGTCGGTGAGCAGTAGCAGGGCCAGCAGCCCCCGGACCTCGCGGTCGTCGGGCATGAGGGTGTACAGCATCCGTGCCAGGTCCAGAGAGCGCTCGACCAGGTCGGCGCGGACCAGCCGGTCACCTGCGGGGGCGGTGTGGCCGGTGGTGAAGAGCAGGTGGGTGACGGTCAGCACCGCATCCAGCCGGTCGGGCAGCTCATGGGCCGGGGGGACGCGGTAGGGGATCCGGGCCAGGGCGATCTTCTTTTTCGCCCGTGTGATGCGGGCGGCCATGGTGGGCTCGCTGACCAGGAACGCACGGGCGATCTCCGGGGTGGTCAGCCCGCAGACCAGCCGCAGGGTCAACGCGACCTGGGCCTCGGGGGCCAGCGCGGGATGGCAGCAGGTGAAGATCAGCTGCAGCCGGTCATCAGGCAGCTGGCTCATGTCCGCCTCCTCGCCTTCACCCTCCCATTCCAGAGGCGCACACGTTGCCGCGTCGGTCCCGACCAGCATCGGCAGCTTGCGACGCAGCGTCTGATCGCGGCGCAGCGTATCCAGGGCGCGCCGGCGGGCCGTGGCGGTGAGCCAGGCGCCGGGGTTGGCGGGGATGCCGCGCTGGGTCCAGCTGGTGAGGGCAGCCACGAAGGCGTCCTGGACACACTCCTCGGCGATGTCGAGATCACCGGCCAGGCGCACCGTCGCGGCGAGCACGAACGCCCACTGGCGGCGGTGCGCCTCGGCCAGCGCCCCCCGGACCTCGGCCGACGCCTGGCCCTGGCTCACGCGCTCGGCGGGGCTCCCGAGGTGTCCATGATCGGCCGCAGCTCGACCCCGCCGCCGGGAGCGGGGCACAGCTTGGCGAACGCCAGGGCCTGGTCGAGGTCGGCGGCCTCGATCAGGTAGAAGCCACCCAGGGCCTCCTTGGTCTCAACAAACGGTCCGTCGGTCACGGCCTGGCCGTCGTTGCGGACCGAGGTGGCCGTGGCCGTGGGCTGCAGGGCCTCACCACCAAGGATCTTGCCGCCCTGCTGGTCGACCGCCTGGGCGAACTGCCCGTGGGCCTTCATCATCCAGTCCCACTGGTCAGGGGTTGGCGGCGCGGGGGACTCCTGGCCGTAGATGAGGATCAGGTACTTGGCCATGTGGCCTCCTTGGCCTGAGGTGGCTCCGATACCTCTTCGACGAACAAGCCTCGCCGAAATCGACAGCCGATCGCCACCTCACCAAGATTTCTTCGAATGGGCGGCGATTCTGGGCTGTCAGCCGATGGTTGGGGGCGGCTGGTCGGGGCTTTGGCGCCGACGTCCCGCGACGCTCGACGCGCGCCGTTCGGCTTCGGCCTTGACCGCCGCCAGCGAGGCCGCCACCGTTTGCTCCCAGCGCCCCGCAACCAGCTCACACCAACGCTGTCCCAGGAGCCACAGGTCGGCCCCGATCTCCCCATCGTAGGCAAGCCGCGTGCCGGCGCCACCGGCCTGTTCGGTCAGCACGAACGCCTCCACGACATGCGGGACCGGCCCGCGGACCAGCCGGAAGTCGACCCGCTCGGGCCGGGTGAACCGGACCGTCTCCACCGTCTGGGCGACCAGGCCCAGCCGTCCGCCGAGGGGGGTGAAATGGGCGGCCAAGACCATGTCGTTGCCGCGTTCCATCACCCGGAGCTTGTCGGCCAGCGCCCGTGGGGCCCGGCCCAGATACGGCTCGGCGATGACGTCGAAGACCACCTCGCGGGGGGCGGCCATGTCGACCAGCTGGGGGCCGAGTGGCCGGACCCGCCGGCCGATGCCCAGGTCGACCGGGCAGGCACCGGTGACCAGCCCGACATAGCCGGCTGTGGTCACCCCGGCGCCCACGGTCGCGTAGCCGAGCAGTCGAGGGATCGAACGGGTCATGAGCGGGCTCCCTGGCTCCGATCGCGGATCGGCCGACGTCGCTCGGACCATTGTGGCGCGCCTGCCGACGGCCCGTCGGATGGCCGGGCCGTACGTCTCCAGAGTCCTACGAGCTGCAGGAAGGCCCTTGCACACCCTTCTGGTCGCGAACCACCGACATCACCACAGCAACACAATCAACCAGGCGCAGGTTCAAGCCCAGCGTGCTGGCGGCCGCCGATGGCCGTGCACGCTGGGCCTGGTCGCTCAGCGGACCAGCCGCATGGTCAGCGGGTACCGGTAGGTCTGGCCCTGGCTGGCCTTGGCGGCGGCCAGCGAGGCCAGCACCACCCAGGCGACCACACCGACGATGAGGAAGGGGATGCCGACCAGCAGCACCGCCGCGACCAGCAGCAGCGAGCCGTAGACGGCGATCGAGATGCCGAAGTTCAGCGCCTCGCGGCCGGCGTCGTCGATGAAGGGGTCCCGGTCGCGTCGGGTCAGCCACACCGCCAGCGGGCCGATGACCGACCCGAAGGGCACGACCAGCCCGGCGAAGGTCGACAGGTGGGCGGCCACCGCGGTGTTGCGGACCGCCTGGTCCACCGGCCCGATCTCGGTCCCCTCGTTCGCGCCGCCCCCGGCGAGGGTGGCGCCGCACTGGGGGCAGGTTTGTGCTTGTGGGTCCAGCCTGGCCGAGCAGGCCGGACACGTCCTGTTCATGACCTCTCCTTGGTCGGCGCCCCCCGGTTGGGGCGCCTGGTTGGTACACCGTCGACGATAGGCCGCCAGGCCGTGTCCGTCGTCGGTCCCAGGGCGACACTTGGTGGTCGGCCGGCAGGCGCAGCGACCGGGCGCCGTCATCCCCCAGGGGGAGCCGGCTCGTCCCAGACCGTCGACCCGGCCCGTGGTGACCGGCCGCTGCCGACCCAGCAGCCACGATCCGCCGGTGGGGCAGGCTCCCATCGTGACGTCAGCGCCAGGTGGTGGTCACCTGGATCCCTCGTCGGCCTGGCCGCCGGCTCGATCCGGCGGCGGCACAGAGAACAACCCGCGCCTCGGCGCGGGCAGGGTGCACCGGTATCGGCCGGCTCGCGGCCATCGACGCGCGGCGCCCCCGGTTGGCCCGGGGGCGCCGCGGCGTTCCTGAGCTCCAGAAGGGTTCCTCTGTGTGTCAAGAGTCGGGAGATGCTTGAAGGACTCGACCGCCGGATCGCTTCTGAAGGGTGTCGCGGGTCAGGCGCGGCCGGTTCGTAAACGTCCACGGCACCGGCGGGGCGTCGCTTGCCGGTCAGGTGGCGGAGGGGGTCAGCTCCAGGACGGCGGGGTCGTGCTCATAGATCCAGGCGACCGTCCCGACCGACCAGTCGGTGCTGCCGGTGGCCAGCTTGGCGTCGCGTGCTTGCTGCTGGGGGCCGTCGGGCAGGTGCAGGCGGGTCTTGTTGGCGGCCGACAGGGCCTGGAGGCGCGAGGTTCGTGGGAGACGGAGCCGCTCGTAGCGGCGTAGCGCCTCGCCGATGTCGGGTCCGGCTTGGGTGAGGCAGGCCGTCAGGGTGGCTCCGTCCTCGATGGCCTGGGCGGCGCCCTGGGCCATGAAGGGCAGCATCGGGTGGCAGGCGTCCCCGAGCAGGGTCACCCGGCCCACCGACCAGCGCTCCAGCGGTGGGCGGTCGAACAGGGCCGTGAGGAAGGTGTCGTCGGCCGCCGCCAGGATGGTCCGGACCTGGGGGTGCCAGCCGGCGAAGGCGGCCTGGGCGTCGGCGAGATGGCCACGTTCGGTCCATGACTCTGGGGTCCAGGTGTCCTGCTCCACGATGGCGACGAAGCACAGCAGGCGCCGGTCCCGGACGAAGTAGTGGATGAAGTGGCGGCCCGGGCCCATCCAGAGCTGGGCCGTCACCTCCAGCTCCAGGTCGGCCAGCCGGTCGGCCGGGACCAGCCCGCGGTAGGCGACACAACCGGTGAAATGTGGGTCCTGGGGGCCAAATAACACCTTGCGGACTGCCGAGTGGATGCCGTCGGCGCCCACCAGCAGCTGGACCTCACTCTGGGCGCCGTTGGCGAAGGTCGCCTGGACGTGGTCGCCGCGGTGGGCGAGGTCGGTGAGCTGGTGGCCGAGATGGACCCGGTCGGTGGGCAGGGTGTCGGCCAGGGCAGCCAGCAGGTCGGCCCGGTGGATCTGGTATTGGGGGAAGCCGAAGGCAGCCTCAAGCCGTCCGGCCAACGGCGTGCGCAGCAGGGTGCGGCCGGTGTCAAAGCGCCGCTGGTGCCAGGCCGCCGGCGGCACCCCGGTCCTGGCCAGCTCGTCGGCCAGCCCAAGCCGATGCAGCACCCGTACGGCGTTGGGGCTGACCTGCAGGCCGGCGCCGACCTCGCCCAGCATCGGTGCCTGCTCATACACCTGGACATCAAAGCCGGCTTGCAGCAGCGACAGGGCGGCGCTCAAGCCGCCGATGCCGCCGCCGACGACGCCGACCAAGACCCCCTGCGAAGCGGCCCCCGGAGCCGTCGCCATCACTGGCTCGTGCAACCGCATCGCCGTGCTTCCCTCTAGTGGGGCTGGTGGCGCCGACGGCACCGCCGCCACGTTGTGTCACAGCTGACTGGCCAACTGTGGTCGGTGCCCGTCACGGCACCATTACGGTCGCCGTTGCCCGGACCTGGCGCCGCCGCCTGAGCAGCAGACTGGGAGCCAGATGGAGGAAGAAGTTCCTGATCTCCTGGCTGCTCCACATCCCAGGCTACGAGGTGGTTGCTCGGTCGCGGGTTGCGTCATCCACGGTCGTCGATCGGGCCATGGGGCGATGTTGATCGGACACCGGGCACCGGTAGACGGCATCCGAGAGCCGCCGTCTCAGGCACCGCAGCGCCTCCTGGGCGACTTGCCCTCGGCCAGTTTGCGCCGGTAATTAGGTCTGCCGGCGCTGGGGCGGCGGACCTGGACCATGGTCATCATGTACAGGGCGTGGTTGAGCTTGCGGTCCCCAGCCCGTGACAGCCGATGGCGGACGACCTGGCCGCTGGAGGCCTCCAGCGGGGCGGTGCCGGTGTGGGCGGCGAAGTGATGCTTGCTGGGGAACCGGCGCACGTCGCCGACCTCGCCCAGGAACCTGGCGGCCAGCACCGGACCGACCCCGAACAGCTCCAGCAGGCTGGTGTTGGCCTCGGCGACCGCGGCCTTGATGCGCGCCTCCACGTCGGCGATACGCTCCTCCAGGTGGCGGACGTCGGCCACGAGCTCGCCGGCCAGCTGCCAGCGGGTGACGGCCGACCCGCCGGCGGGCGCGACCGCGGCGAGTAGCGCGGCGGCGCGCTTGGCGGTGAGGTTGCGTCTGGCCCCGCCGGGGACCAGGTCCATCAGCAGCCGGTGGAGCCGGTTGATGGTCTGGATGCGGGCGGCGACCAGGTCCTGGCGCCGCTTGGTCAACAGGTGCAACACCACCGCCTGGTCCTCGACGCCGACCTGCCGCAGCTGCGGAACGCTCTGGGAGGCGATTGCCACCGAGACCGCATCGTCGAGGTCGCTCTTGCGGCCGTGGCCGACTGACAGCACCCGGACCCGGGCGGCCAGCTTGCCCGGCACGTCCACCACTTGTTCGCCATTACTGACCAGCCGCTGAGCAAGGCTCGGCCGATGCCGTTGGCGCCCTCCACCGCCCAGCAGCGGTGCGGCCATCGTGCAGCCCACCCACGAAGGGTGTGATAGCCATCCAAGGTGGTCGAGATGCGCTGCCGGTCGAGCAGTTGGCCGTGCTCGTCCAGCGCGGCCGCGGTGTGGGAGGCCTTGTGAGGGTCGACGCCGATCATCACCGGCATGCGGGCACCTTGCTCGAGGGCGGGCAGGAACACCCGGAGAGCAGGCCGACTTTGGGCCAGGGCAGTCCTCTGTGGAGCCACTCCCGGTCGGGTGCCGGCACGACCGCACAACCGTCCTCGAGCCAACCCAAGGGCGGCAGCGGAGCTTGTAGAGCGGCCTGCCGGCACCCTGGAACCTACGGCTGCAGCCCTAAGGCTCCTACGCGGGTTCAATGAGTCGGCGGAGCGTCGTTGAAGTCGCCGCTTCGCTCGGCCACCGAACGCCGCTCGCCCTCGGGGGTCTCCCAGCTGCGCTGCCGGAGCCGGCCGGTGACCATCACCCGGTCGTCCTTGGACAGCGAGTCGGCCAGGTGCTCGGCCTGGCCACGCCACACATTCACCTGGAAGAATGAGGTCTCGCCGTCGCGCCACTCCCCGTCTTACTGGACGCGCTGGGTGACCGCCACGCACGGGTTGGTGACGGGGATGCCGGTATTGATGAACCGCAGCTCGGGGGTCTCGACCAGGTTGCCGGCGATGGTGGTCTGGTTGTCTGCGCCATCTGCTGTGCGCCGGCGACCCAGAAGCGCCCGCGATCAAGGAGACCACTGGCAAGTGTTCCTGTAGGTCAAGACCGATATGGAAGGCCTGGCTGGACTTGAACTGGCGGCCTCATCCCGCTCAGGCAGTTCCGCGGGGATGTGCTCAAGCGGCGAGAGCATGGGATGGCGCCAGGTCATGGGTGGGTGACGTTGAACCTGGCTGACCGCTGGCCACCTGGTTGCCCGCCTCTTGTGGCACATGACACGCGTGGCCGGTGAGGACGACATGGCTCGCGCCTGGCGGCGATGGCATCAGCTTGCGGGTGAGGTTGAGGCGGCCACGAGCCTCGTTGGGCAAACCCTCCGAAGGAGGTGCGGCGGGCTGGGAAGACCAGGCGTTGCCGCTCATCTTGGCGGGTGGTAGCCGGCCTCCAAGGCGTTCCGTACCTCGTCGAGGTAGTCGTCGGCGAGCTCGGCGGCCAAGTCCTCGCGGCCTTGTTCCAGTGCGGCGTTGACCTTGTGGATGTAGGTGTTCTGCAGATACTCCAGATATTTCGAGGTGTCGTCCGAGGTGGACATGGGCGTCTCCGGCTTCTGCGTGCCGGGCTGGCTCGGGCGACGTCGGCGCATCCTGCCGCTGTGCATGCTGGGTGCTGTGGCGCCGCCGGTCCACTATGACGCGATCGACCGAAGACGGCCAGCTGGTGTTGGGCGTTCTCGACAGTTGCGGTAGAAGGCGATCCGGAGGCCTCGATGCGCCTCGTCTGGGCGATCCGCAGTCGCCTGCTGGTACTCCTG
>Ga0209814_10000672_pt1 | contig 11576 bp, 5 predicted proteins | sample SoiMetdeltSBSDD1_FD_187597 | JGI IMG/M metagenome (GOLD analysis project Ga0209814, IMG submission 187597) | Bulk soil microbial communities from a Populus tree surrounding site in Tennessee, USA - Soil MetaG P. deltoides SBSDD1 (SPAdes) (version 2) | ecosystem: Environmental > Terrestrial >... | reverse complement strand
AGCGCGGCCAGGCGGGCGGCGCCCCACCGCCCCCGCAGCTCGGGGTCGAAGAACGCCGCGCCTCGCGGGATGGTGCCCTCGGGGGCGAGCATCACCACTTCACCGGCCCGCAGCGCCAGGGATGCGGCCTCGAGCGGCTCGTCCGAGCCGGTGCCCCGGTCGACCCGGATCGTGCCCACGACCCGGGCGAGCTGGCCGAGGACGGGGGCGTCGAGCACCTCGCGCTTCCCGAGGCCCCGCACTGCGCGCCCGGCCCGGGCGGCCACCAGGCCGACGACCGCGGCGTCGAAGTAGCTGCGGTGGTTGAAGACGAGGATGGCTCCGCCGCGGCCGGGCACATGGTCCAGGCCGGTGATCTCGACCCGGGCGTTCAGCACCGGGTCGAGGGCGGTGAAGGGTCGGAACCACTCCTGGAGCTCCCGGCCCGCCACCTTCACGACGCCCTCGGGGACGTCGAGGTGCCGGATGGGCCAGCCCCTCGTCCGGGCGAGCACGGTGAGGCGGGCGTCGGGATCCACCGCCATCGGGTGGCCCAGGGACGCGAGCAGCGGTCCGGCGAAGAAGTTGTCCGCATAGCCGTGGGCCCGGCGGGTAGGGATGCGGGCCGTGCGCAGCCAGGCGGCGCCCGCCTCGGCCTTGGATCGGGCCCAGACCAGCGGGCCCTCGAGCGGGGCGAGCGCCCCTCGGCCCTCGGCCCAGGTCGTGCCGGCGACGGCCTCGGCCCCGAGGAGCTGGCCGAGCGGCTCGGCGATGGCCGGTGGGGCCGCGCTGACCAGGAGGACCTGCGCCCCGGCGGCCCGGTGGTCGTCCAGCAGCGGGCGGAGGTAGGGCGCACCGTCGACCACCGCCTCGGCCGCGGTGGCGGCGGCCGAGCGCACCGCGGCGTCGGGCCAGCCACGGCCGGCCTCCGCCGCGAGCAGGGACAACTGCGTCGACAGCGAGAGCGTGGCGGCGGCTTCGACCGCCGGTCCCAGCGGCCCCGGCAGCGCCGCGACACCCGCATCGTGCAGGGCGTTCCGCAGCACCCGGCCCGGGCGACCGGTGAGCAGCGTCCGGTCGACGTCCACGAGGACCGCGGCTCGTGCCATCCGCTCACTCTACGGGCAACCGGGCGGGCTCGCCGCCGGCGGCGCTACCGTGGCCAGATGCCCGAGGAGCCGGTCCGCGGAGTCACCTTCCAGCACCGGATGTCGGACTTCGAGGCGCTCATGTGGAACGTCGAGAAGGACCCGTGGCTGAATCCCAGCGGCGGGATGATCGTCGTCTGCGACCAGCCTCCCGACATCGACGACTTCCGCCGGAGGATCGCCTTCGCGGCGGCCCAGATCCCCCGGCTCCGGGAGCGGGTGGTGCCCGGCATCGGGCGGCTCTCGCCCCCGCACTGGGCGCCCGACCCGGAGTTCGACCTCGACAACCACCTGCGCCACGTCGCCCTGCCCGCCCCGGGCTCGCTGCGCCAGCTGTACGACCTCGCCGCCCGCCTCATGCAGGACCCGTTCGACCGCACCCGCCCGCTGTGGCACTTCGTGGTCGTGGACGGGGTCGAGGGCGGCCGGGGTGCCATGTTCGCGAAGCTCCACCACACCATCGCCGATGGCTACGCCGCCCTCCGCCTGGCCGAGCACTACCTCACGCTGGAGCGGGATGCGCCGCCCGTCCCCGAGGTCGACATCGCGGGCCTCGTGCGCGAGGCACTCGACGAGGACCGGGCTGCCTCGGGCGGCGGGGGCGGGCTCGGCGGCGCCGGCGCCTCGGCCATCTCGACCGTGAGCCATCTCTGGCGCCGCCAGCTGGGCCGGGCCCGCCGGGTCGCCGGCGAGGTCCTCCTTTGGGGAGCCGATCCCCGGCGCCCGGTGGACCTCGCGGCCCGGACGGTGGCGACGGTCGGCGACGTGCGCAGCCAGGTGGGCCAGGGCGGCAGCCTTCCCGGCGGCTCACCGCTGTGGCGCAAGCGCAGCCGGCACCGCCACTTCGACGTGCTGCGGGTGCCGTTGCCCGCCATGAGCGTGACGGCCAAGGCGCTGGGCGGCAGCATCAACGACGTGTTCGTGACCGGTGCGGTCCTGGGCGCCATCGGCTTCCACCAGCGGCGGGAGACGCCGCTCGAGGCGCTGAACATCAGCTTCGTCGTGAGCACGAGGGACAGCGGCGGGCCCGACAGCAACGCCTTCGCGCCCCGGCGGGTCCAGGTCCCGGCGGGGCCGATGACGGTGGAGGAGCGGTTCGCGGCCATCCGCGCCATCCTCGCCGCGGGCCGCGGGGGTGCGAGTGGCGGCGGGGCCATGGGCAGCGTCGCCGGGCTGGCCAACCTGCTGCCGACGTCGGTGGTCACCGCGGTGGCCCGGTCGCAGACCGCCGGCATGGACTTCGCCACCAGCAACATGCGGGGGGCGCCCATCCCGACCTACGTGTCCGGCTCCCGGGTCCTGTGGACGGGGACGCTGGGGCCGGTGGCCGGCACGGCGTTCAACCTCACCGCCATGTCCTACGACGGCAGCTTCGACATCGGCGTCCATGCCGACCCCGTGGCCGTCGGCGACTGCGACGACCTGCTGCGGTGCCTCGAGTCCGGCTTCGAGGAGCTCCTGGCCGCCGCCGGCCAGCAGCTGGTCCTCGACCAAGAGGTCGTGCCGTAGTCCTTGGGAAGGGCCGAAGGTCCCGACGACCGGCTACGACGGCCCCTGCCGCCGGGTGGAGGCTCGGACGGATGCTGGCGGTATGGCTGAGATCGTCGTAGGCGTCGATGGCTCTCCGAACTCCCTGGTCGCCCTCCGTTGGGCGCAGCGCGAGGCCGACCTGCGCCACGTCCCGCTCGTGGCTCTGTTCGCGTGGGGCTACCTGGCCCCCGGGCATGCCGGCGCCGGCCACACCCTCGACTCCGGGTTCGGCCGGGAACAGGTGGACGAGCGGCTCGCGGCGGCCGTCTGGTCGGCGGTCGAGCGCCCGGACGCCGTCGAGCGGCGGACCGTGCATGACGCCCCCGACCACGCGCTGCGCGCTGCGGCCCTGGGCGCCGAGCTCCTGGTCGTAGGCGCCCGGAGCCACGGCCGCCTGCACGGCTGGCTGAGCTCGGTGAGCACCGGCTGCCTCCACCACCTGACCGGCCCGCTGGCCATCGTCCGCTCCGACCCGCCCGGCCCTGCCGGGGCCGCAGGCCGCAGCCGCGTCGTCGTCGGCGTCGATCCCTCGCCCAGCGGGCAGCGGGCGTTTGCGTGGGCGGTGGGCGAGGCCCGGCTCCGCCGCGCCGACCTCGACCCCGTCCGCGCCTGGGAGGTGTTCTATCCCGCGCCCGGCCCGGCCACCGGGTACTCCGTCGCGGCGGCCGCGGCCGAGGCCGAGGCGCGCGACCTGGTCGACAAGTTGCTCGCCGAGCACGGCCTGACCGGCACCGTTCCCGGCAGCACCGTGCACGGCCCGACCGCGTCGGCCCTCCTGCGGGCGGGCGGCGGTGCCGACCTCGTCGTGCTGGGCACCAGCGGGCACGGACGCCTCACGAGTGCCCTGCTCGGCTCGGTGACCCATCAGCTCGCGCACCACGCTTCCTGCTCGGTGGTCGTCGTGCCGTAGTCAATCCTCGTAGACCGGCGGCTCGACGATGGACGGGTGCTTGGCGTTCTTGGCCACCTGCTGGTTGTCGGGCGGCGCCCAGGGCCGCATCCCGGAGGCGCCGGCCCACGGCTCCATGTTCTGGTTGATGACCAGGGACGTGCCCTCGCTGCCGTAGACGCGGGCGGGATCCAGCCGCCACTCCCGACCCGGCGCCCGCTGCCAGCGGGCGAACAGCCGATCGACGTTGGAGTGGAGGAGGAACACGAACGGGTCCTCGAACGCGGTGTGGGCGAAGCCGATGTCGCCGCCGATGTGCCCGTGCACCGTGTCGTGGGCGCTCTCGAGCGCCCCCCGCAGCGCCGGGTACTGGTCCGCCTCCGGAAGGGTGTCGCCGGTGGTGACGATCGTGGTGTCGCCGGCGATGGGGGGCGCACCGGGGTTCACCGCCCGAGACACCTCCTGGGGCGGATCGGCCGGGTTCCGGGTCTGGTCGCGGCTGCCGGCGAGCACGCTGGCGTTGTCGAAGGACCCGAAGGGCGCGCCCATCCGGCCTTGCGCGCTGCCCATGAACGTGGTGCTGAAGAGGTTGGTCGTGCCGCCGTTGCCGTTGTTGCTGGCCCGAGGGTCGGTGGTCCAGTCCCAGTAGTGGAGCGAGACCGTCGGATCGATCTGCTGGAGCAGCGCCTCGAACCGGTTGACCAGCTCGCGGTGCCACGGCAGGAACGCGGGACCCCGGTGCACGTGGGTCGCCTGGTGGATCTGGTCCTGCTTGTCCCACAGCGAGACGCCGTCGGCATGGGAGCGGGCGTCGAGGGCCAGGATGGCGTCGCGCAGCTTGTCCCGCTCGGCCTGCGATACCTTGGCCACGTTGCGGCGCACATTGCCGTCGGCCTGGGCCGACCAGTTGTGCCACAGGGCGGAGTCGGCACCGACCGCGAACAGGTCGAGGCGCGTGGGCCCCCAGCTGGCCACCGCCGTGGGCGAGAACACCGAGCCGCTGAGTGACTCCCAGCCCCGCCAGCGCGTGCCGTCCCACGACTGCCGCCAGACGGCGTTGTCCGTGCCGGTGGCGAACACATCGAGGCGATCGGGCCGGCGGGCGACGGCCCGCAGCTCCGAGACCAGCGAGCCCCCCAGCGACTCCCAGCCACCCCAGGAGGCGCCGTCCCACCACCGGTGCCACAGCGCGCTGTCGGTGCCGATGGCGAACAGGTCGAGCCGGTCCTGGGCCCAGGACACGGCCGCCACCTCGGAGAACACCGAGCCGCCGAGGGACTCCCAGGCGCCCCAGGCGGTGCCGTCCCACCAGGTGTGCCAGACCGCGTCGTCGGTGCCGGTGCCGAAGACGTCGATCCGGTTCTTGGCCCAGGACACCGCGGTCGGCGGGGTCGTGAGGGTGCCGCCCAGCGACTCCCAGCCGCCCCAGGCCGTTCCGTCCCACCACCGGTGCCACAAGGCGTGATCCAGACCCAGCGCGAAGACGTCGAGGCGGTCGGACGCCCACGACACGGCGACCGGCGGGGAGGCGAGGGTGCCGCCCAGCGACTCCCAGCCGCCCCAGGCCGTTCCGTCCCACCACCGGTGCCACAGGGCATGGTCGGTGCCCAGCGCGAAGACGTCCAGGCGGTCCGGCCCCCAGGCCACCGCCTCCGGGGACGACACCACAGTGCCGCCCAATGACTCCCATCCGCCCCAAGAAACCATTGCTCCTCCTTCGGATCTGTCCGGAGGAAGGAGGCGACGCGGCCCCGCCTGATACATCGGCGGGTCGACCCCGTCGCGAGGCCGTCAGGCGCTAGGGACCGCGGACCGGGGCGACGTACGGTCGCTCGGGATCGGCGCCCTGCAGCTGCCACACTTCGTGGCCGTCCTGGGCGAACACCAGGAACTGGTCGGGCCCGGGGTCCTTGGTGTCGCCGCGGTGCAGGATGTAGGCGAGCTGGTCGGCGTTGTCCGCCAGGTCCACCCGGAACACGGCGCCGAACACGTCCTGGCCCGCCGGGCGCAGGGGATCGGTCCACACCGTCTCGGCGGCGGCGCCGGTCCAGACGTGCATCCCCCAGAAATTGGTGAAGTCGCTGCTGGTGGGGTCGCCGTAGTCGCCCGCGGGGCGCCGGTAGTGGATCAGCGCGTAGTCCTCGGCCGACCCCCGCGACTCGTGGACGACCTGCTCGCCCGGCTGGAACCAGGCGCTCGGCGTCTCGGTCGGCGTGAACGACAAGGCGTCGATGGTGACCGTGCCGCCGTCCGCGATCGTGACCGTGACCGGGGCCGCCAGGTCCGGCGGGGCCACCTGCCAGACGGCGCCGTAGTCGTCCGTTGCGTCGGCCGGCGCGCCGTTGAGCGTGACCGCCCCGCAGGCGCTACAGGCGTAGTGGACGGTGGCGTGGCCCTCCGCCGCGGCCTGGGACGTGTAGATGGTGACGTCGCCCTGGCGCAGCCAGATCTCCGGCGTGGTGGCCGGGTCGAAGCTGCGATCGGGGCTGTTGTCCGGGTCCTTGGTGTCGCCCCGGTGGACGATGAAGTTGACCGGCGCGGCGTCGTTGGCGAGTTGCACGAAGGCGAACCGGCCGTACTCGTCCTCGCCGAGGAACGGCTTGGGGGCGAGCCAGTCGGTGGCCTCGGAGGGGGCGATGGCGTCGCCCCACAGGTGCAGGCCCCAGAAGTCGGCCGAGCTCCCGGTCGTGTGATCGCCGTAGTCGCCGGCCGGCCGCTGGTAGTGGATCAGCGCGTAGGGCGTGGTGGGACCCGTGGGCTGTTCGACCTCGACGCCCACCCCGACGACCTGGTCGGCCGCCAGGTGGCCCGAGAGGTCGTTCACTATGGCCCGGAACGAGACCCGGGCATCGGGCTGGCCGGCCACGGAGCTGGCGTCCCAGAACACCCGGTAGGGCGGGTTGTCGTCGGTGCCGATGGGCACGTAAGGGCCGTCGCCCACCTTGGCCGCGAACGTCACCTCGGCCCGCGTGTCGCGATCGAGCGAGGCCGCCACCTCGACCCGGTCGAGCACCTGCTGCCCGTCCATCGAGGTGTAGCCGAGCACCGCGGTGTCCCCGTGGTCGAGGCTGGTGATGTCGATGGCGGGGGCGGCGTCGCTGGCCGGCACCGGCGCCTTCGCCTGGTAGATGACCATGCCCAGCGCGGGCACCGTCACCGGCAGGGTGCCGCCCGGCCCCGTGCGGAGGCTGGCGGTCACCGGCGCTCCGCCCCCGGGCTGGGGCGAGATGAGCTTGTAGGACGCGCCCTCGGGTGAGTAGGTGGGGACGGCCGCGCGGGCCGGCGCCTCACTGTTGTTGAGCGCCACCACGTACTCGATCCGCTCGTCGCGGTCGATGCGCGAGAACGCGTACACGCCGGGCCCGTCGCTGCTGTAGCGGTGGATCTGGGCGCCGGTGCTCAGCGCGGGGTACCGCTGGCGCAGGTCGGCGTACTTGGAGATCGTCCGGTACAGCGGGTGGTCACGGTCGAAGTTGTCGTCGGCGCTGGTCTCGTCGGTGCCGATCAGGTCGTTGTCGGCGTAGACGGGCACGTTGTTGGCGAACATGTCCTCGCGGGCGTCCTTGTCGCCGCCGTCGCCGGTGAAGCCCTGCTCGTCGCCGTAGTACACGACGGGCTGGCCGCGGGAGAAGAACATCAGCGCGTGGGCCAGCCGCGACCGGGCCAGCAGCTCGGCGTCGTCCGCGCTGGGCTGGTCGACCCGCTGGAGGAAGTAGCCGATCCGCCCCATGTCGTGGTTCCCGAGGAACGTCGGCATGGCGTACGCGTTGCTGTCGGCGTCGGTGTACCAGTCGTCGGTGGCGAAGAAGTCCCGCAGGCTGTCGGTGGCCGCGCCCTGCGAGGCGAAGCCGCGGGCCGCCAGCTGGAAGCCGAAGTCGATGGTGGCCTGCAGCCGGCCCCGGGTGGAGAACTCGCTCATGAACGGCGAGCCGAACTGCTGGTCGAAGACCTCGCCGAAGGCGAAGAAGTCGTCGATGCCGCGCTCGTGGGCCTCCTCCAGGATGGCGGGCCCGAAGCGCTGCCAGAACTCCATGTTGACGTGCTTGGTGGTGTCGATGCGGAACCCGTCGACGCCGAACTCGTCGATCCAGAACGAGTAGATGTCGACCATCCCCTCGACCACCTCGCGGCGCTCGGTCCACAGGTCGTCGAGCCCGAAGAAGTCGCCGTACAGCGAGTTCTCGCCCGAGAAGCTGGTGTTGCCGCGGTTGTGGTAGAGCAGCGGGTCGTTGAGCCAGGCCGGGTTCTTCGGCGGCTCGTCCGCTGGCACCGTGGGCACGTAGGGGAACGACGAGGTGTCGACCTCGGGGAACGTGTAGTCGGGCTGGCCCGCGTAGGCATAGTCCGAGTCGTCGAACGGCTGGCCGTTGGCGTCGAGGTACGGGAAGGCGGCCTTGTTGCGGTAGCCCGCGTTCCCCTCCAGCTGGATCACGTCGGCCGTGTGGTTGGTGACGATGTCCATGAACACCTTGATGCCGCGCCCGTGCGCCTCGTCCACGAGGCGGGCGAACTCGGCGTTGGTGCCCAGGTGCGGGTCGACCCGCAGGAAGTCGCGGATCCAGTAGCCGTGGTAGCCGGACGAGTGCCCGTACAGGTTGGTGGAGTCGGGCTGGACCGCCTTGTTGGCGTAGATCGGCCCCACCCACACCGCGGTGATCCCCAGCTGGTCGAGGTACGGCAGCTTCTGCCGCAGGCCCTTGAGGTCGCCGCCGTGGTAGTAGCCCTTGTCGCTCGGCAGGTAGCCGTGGGTGAGCACGTTCTCCTGCGTGTCGTTGGCCACGCACACGCCCGCGAAGTCCCCGCAGTTGTTGGACTGATCGCCGTTGGCGAACCGGTCGGGGATGGCGAAGTACAGCATCTCGTCCACGAACGGGTGCCGTACCGGGTCACGGACCAGGGCGGCGTCGTCGACCGGCTCGGTGGGGACGACGCTGATCTCGAGCAGGTGGGTCACGGTGTCGTAGCTGAACGTGACGACGTCACCGGCCTCGACCGTGAAGGGGATGTTGGCCCCGTTGGGCTCGCCGCCGGCGCCGTAGTTCTCGTCCCATGCCTGGTCGATCGCCACCTTGGCCTCGTAGTCGCCCGGCGGCAGCGTGGAGGCGGTGAAGCGGCCGATGCCGTCACCGTCGGCGTCCTGCAGCCAGGACCGCAGGCAGGCCGGGTCCCAGTCGCCGGCACAGCCGAGCTCGCTCTGGTAGCTGCCCGGCACCGTGGCGATGACCGACGTGACGTCGTCGGTGACCCAGTGGGTGCCGTGGTCGTAGAAGAACCCGACGGTGGCCGGGCTCGCCAGGTTCAGCCCGATGTTGGGCCCGTCCCGCACGGCTCCGGCGCCATAGTTCTCGTCCCACGTGCCGTCGAGGGCGGCCTTGTACTCCCAGGTGCCGGCGGGCAGCGCGAAGTTCGCCTGCCAGACCCCGTCGTCCGGGTCGAGCGTCAGCTGCGTGAGGGAGCACTCGGGCTGCCAGTCACCCGGGCAGCCCAGCTCGCTCTGGAAGCTGCCGGCGATCGTCACGCTGACCGGAGCCGCCCCTGCCACCCCGGCGGGCCCGGCGAACCCTGCCGTCGCCGCGGCCAGCCCGAGGACCGCAGCCACCACCACCCCTCTGCGTCCCATGACTCACCCCCGGTCCGACACGCTGCAAGTCTAGGGATGGGTCGGACGCCTCGCCGGGGTCAGCAGTCCGTGCAGTGGACGTCGTCGACCGGCTCGCCGGCGACCAGGCGGGTCACCCAGTCCACGAATGCCACGCCGTCGACCTCCTCGGTGTAGAAGGGGCCGTCGGTGAGGATGACGTGGTCCTCGCCCGGGGCGGTGTAGCTGTGGAGGGGCACGCCCGCGGCCTCGATCTGGGCCTCGTTGGCGTCCATGCGGGCCAGGAGGTCGCTCGCCGGCAGGCCGAGGACCGTGTCCCAGACCGCCTGGCGATCGTCGCGGGCGTGGTCATGGCGGGCGAACACGATGTCCGGGTCGTGGCCGGCGGCCTGGATGGTCAGCCCGGGGAAGCTGAACGGCGGGACGGCGCCCGCGGTGCCCCAGGCGTCGAAGACCCGGGTGAAGGCGGGGTCGTCGGGATAGGAGCCGGAGCCGTCGGCCAGCACGGTGACCCGGGCATCCGGCAGCCGATCGGAGACCAGCGCGCCATAGGTGGGCGCGGCCACCGAGCCCGCGCTCTGCCCCATCACGACCACTTCCTTGGCGCCGGGGAAGCTTTCCGCCAGACGGTCCAGCGCGGCAGTGCCGTTGGCGAAGCCCGCGTGGTGGACGGTGAGGCCGGGCGCGTACTCGGTGGTCCTGGTGCCGAGGTGCACGTCCCCCGTGCAGTACGGCACGTAGATCGCCGAGTAGCCGGCGAACGGGTTGCGCTCGTCGGTGAAGTCGAAGACGCCCCCGCGGTCCGGCCCTTCTTCGACGGCGGTGGTGTACAGGTCGCGCTCGGGATCGCACGTCTCGGCCGAGAAGCACGCGCCTCCGGCCTCGAGGAACAGGACCACCTTCTCCGGGTCGGCCCGGCGGACCCAGAAACTGAACTCGGAGCCGTCGGAGCACTGGCAGTCGCCTCCGGGCTTGACCTGTTCCCACCCGGCCGGGGTCGCCGCCTCGTCGGGTTCCTCTCGCACCGGTCGGGTCTGCGGCTCGGTCCCGGCCTCGGGGTCGGGCGAGTCGCCACCGCAGGCGCCCACCAGCGCCACTACCAACATCAGGGCCGCGGCCAAGGCGGTCGATGAACGTCGCTGCACAACGCCTCCTGAGATAACGGTTATCTGTAAGCTAACCGTTATCTCATCGGTGTGCAAGCGCAGGGTATGAGACGTTTGTCAGGGGTCGGGGCATACGTCCCGGCGGCTGTCGGCGGCCCGGGCGGCCGACAGGTTGAGGGCGGCGGCACCGTGCCTGTCGCCGGTGCAGGGCAGCAGCTGGGACAGCGCGGCATCGCCGGCGATGATCGGCACCGCGTCGTCGGACAGCTCGACCAGGTAGCCGCCGTCGAGCTGGGCGCCATCCCGCCCTCGCTCGATGTTGTGGCGGGCGACGAACGCCTCGGCGTTGAGGACGTCCGCGCCCACCACGAGCACGAGCGCGGCGATCCCGGCGCCGGCGACGAGCCACCGGCCGCCGGAGTGACGGCCGGCGTTGCGGGCCGCGGTCATGACCAGCACGCATCCCATCCAGATGGCCGCCAAGACGACCCAGAGCCGCAGCATCGTGAGCCCGAAGGCCTCGTCATAGAGCGCCATCCGCCGCAGGCTCACCGCCACCAGCCCGAGCGCCAGGCCCGGGACGGCCGCGCCGAGGATCCTCACCGCGCGGTTTTCGAGCGCGCCCGGGGCGGCCAGGGCCCGCACGACCACGAGGAACCCGAGCAGGACGCCGGTCGCCCAGCAGAGCTGGAAGAAGCCGCTGCGGGCGTACTCCGCCGGGGTCAGCCCGGCCTCGCTCACCAGCCGCTCGCCCGCCCCGGTCAGCGCCACGAGCTGCGACACCGCGAACAGGCCGAGCACCAGCGCCGCCAGGCCCAGCATCGTCGCCACCTCGGCGACGCCGAACCCGCCGGTGCGGTGCCGGTCGTCGAGGGCGCTCGTGGCCGCGCCGGCCAAGCCCAGCACGAGCGGGACCAGCACCAGCGTGAGGACCACGTGGCCACCGAGCGGGCCCACGTCGGCGTCCGGGGTGAGCAGCGACGCGAACACGGCGTCGGCCGAGGCCAGCAGCCCGACCAGGATGGCCAGCACCGGGACGCTGACCAGCAGCGCGGTGCCGAGCCGCACCGCCCGGCGCTGGTCCCCGGCGGACAGGCGGGGGATGAGCGCCGCCACCACCGCCTGGCCGGCGATGGCGCGGTCGGTGGCGGCCCCGGCGCGTTGCAGCAGCCCGCCCGGCGTGGCGTCGAACACGGACCCCGACCGGCTGTACAGCACGGCCGCGCCCAGCAAGGCGGCGACGAGCGCCAGGTTCGACCACATCAGCCAGGGGCTGGCCCGCACCGCCAGGAAGCCGGCGGGGACGAGCGCCACGAGTGCCAGCC
>Ga0209814_10000670_pt1 | contig 11590 bp, 10 predicted proteins | sample SoiMetdeltSBSDD1_FD_187597 | JGI IMG/M metagenome (GOLD analysis project Ga0209814, IMG submission 187597) | Bulk soil microbial communities from a Populus tree surrounding site in Tennessee, USA - Soil MetaG P. deltoides SBSDD1 (SPAdes) (version 2) | ecosystem: Environmental > Terrestrial >... | reverse complement strand
GTCGTCACGATCGTGATCGCCAGGATCAGCCCGAGCAGCAGCGCGAACCCAGCGCCTTCGACCAAGCCGCGCTGAAACTCGACGGTGCCTCGAACGAAATCCTCGGCTGTTCCCACGTCACCCGAGACACCGAGGCCGACGAGCAGCACGATGAGCCCCAGGTAGACGTACCAGCCTCGCGTCGTCCGGGCCTTCAGCAGCTCGGCGCGAACGAGATCGATCACTCGGTCGTCTCCCCGCCGGTCAGCTCGAGGAAGACCTCCTCGAGCGTTGCACGCTCGACCGTCAACTCGTGCAGGACGACGCCGTGCCGCGCGGCGACCTCCCCCACTCGTTCGGGCGGCAGGTCGACGAGCAGCACACCTTCGGCGTCGTTCACCTCGACACCCTCGGCCGCCAGCAGCTCTCGAAGTCGCGCCGGGTCGGGTGTACGCACCCTCGTCGCGCCCTGGGCTCCGGCAAGCACCTCCGCAATCGACGCCTGCTGGATCAGCCGCCCGCGGTGGATGATCACGACGCGGTCGACGGTCTGGGCGACCTCGGCGAGCACGTGACTCGACACCAGGATCGTCCGGCCCTCGGCGGCGAGCGCGCGAAGGAGGTCGCGAAGCCACCGGATCCCGGCCGGGTCGAGGCCGTTCGCGGGCTCGTCCAGCACGAGCACTTCGGGGTCACCGAGCATCGCGGCGGCGAGACCGAGCCGCTGGCGCATGCCCAGCGAGTAGCCCTTCACCCGCCGCCTGCCACCGGCCGTGAGCTCGACGAGGGCCAGGACTTCGTCCGCGCGCGATCGCGGCAGACCCGCAGCCGTGGCCAGCACCCGTAGGTGGTTCAGGCCGGTGCGACCCGGATGGACCTCGCTCGCCTCGAGCACGGCGCCCACTTGGTGCAGCGGGCGGTCGAGCCCACGGTACGGGACACCGAGCACGACCGCGCTTCCGGAATCCGGGTGCACGAGACCGAGAACCGATCGCAGCGTCGTGGACTTGCCGGCGCCGTTCGGCCCGAGGAAGCCCGTGATCGTCCCAGGCTCGACCCGGAAGCTCAGCCCCGCGACGGCCTGTGTCTTCCCGAACCGCTTGCTGAGGTTCTCGACCTCGATCACGACAGGAGGCTCACCAGGATCGTGCGGTCACGTGGACCGTCGAGCTCGCAGAAGAAGATGCCCTGCCAGGTGCCGAGCGCGAGCCGTCCGCCCTCGACGGGAACCACGACCTGCGGGCCCATGAGCGCTGCGCGGATGTGCGACGGCGCGTTCTCCTCTCCCGCTTCGATGTGCTCCCAGCCCCACCCCTCGCCGACCATACGCTCGAGCGCACGCTCGAAGTCGCGGGCGACGGCGGGATCCGCGTGCTCGTTGATCGTCAGTCCTGCCGTCGTGTGCGGCACGAAGACGAGCGCCGCTGCTGCTTCCGTCCCCTCCACGGCCTCTTGTACCTCGCGCGTGATCTCGAGCAGCTGCGTGCGCCGCTCGGTGCGGACGGGGATCTGACGCACCCGACTATCCTAAGCTCGTGGCTGCCGCACCTCCGACCAGCCGTGAGCTGGACACCTACCGCGAGCGCATCGACCGCTTCGTCGCCGAGCTGGACGAGGAGTACTACCTCCACTACGCCGGCCACAAGGACACGCTGGACCTCAAGGCCCTGTACGAGTCGTACCCCGACCTCTCGCAGCTCGAGCAGGCGCAGGCTCTCGGCGAGGCGGCAAGCGGCGACAGCGGTGTTTCGGAGCTCTGGCGCTTCGCCTCGGAGAACTACCTCGCCGAGCTGACCCGAGAGCACGCCGAGAAAAGCGCGGCCTTGGAGGCGCAGCTCGAGGCCACCGTGGACGGCGAGACCATCGGGTACCGGATGATCCGGCCGACGATCGCGAACGAGGACGACCGCGCCAAGCGAGAGCGGCTCGAGGAGACGCGCAATCGTCTCACCGAGGAGCACATCAACCCGATCCACATCGACGGCATCGCGACGCTGAACGAAGCGGTGCCGCGGCTCGGTGCGCCGAACTACGCCGACCTGTACCGCCGCTTCGGCTTCCGGCTCGACGAGCTCGCCGACCAGTGCCGCGCCGTCCTCGAGTCGACCGAGGCGCTCTACGAGAAAGAGGCGGACAAGCTCTTCCGCACACGGGCGGGCGTCGGCCTGGCAGACGCCGAGCGGTGGGACGTCGCTCGGGTCTTCCGCGCACCGGCCTGGGACGAGGCCTTCCCCGCGGAGAAGATGATGCCCGCGCTCGAGGTCTCCCTCGCCGACCTGGGCATCGACCTGCGCTCCCAGCAGAACGTCGAGCTCGACATCGAGCAGCGGCCGAAGAAGAGCCCACGCGCGTTCTGCGCGCCGATCGAGGTCCCGGGTCGCGTGGTGCTCGTCATCCAGCCCATGGGCGGCGCCGACGACTGGCGCGCCCTCTTCCACGAGGCCGGCCACACGGAGCACTACGCGCACGTCAATCCGGACCTGCCCGTCGAAGCCAGGCGGCTCGGCGACGTGTCCGTGACGGAGGCCTGGGCGACCCTGATGGAGCACTTCCTGCTGGAGCCCGGCTGGCTGGCGAGCCGCCTCGACTTCCCCCGGCCGGACGAGTTCGCGGCCGAGGCCGCCGCCGGCTCGCTGTACCTCCTTCGCCGCTACTGCGGGAAGCTGCTGTACGAGCTCGAGTTCCACGCAGCGACGGAGCTGGACGAGCAGGCGATGTCGTCCCGCTACGTCGAGCTCCTCGGAAGCGCGCTCAAGATCGAGCCCAGCCCCACGGACTACCTCGGCGACATCGACTCCAGCTTCTACGTCACCGGCTACCTCCGCTCGTGGGCTCTGCAGGCCCAGCTCCGCAACCACTTCCGCGACCGTTTCGGGTCGGCGTGGTTCTCGAATCGCGAGGCAGGCAGCATGCTGCGCGAGCTCTGGGGTGAAGGCAGCCGGCTGAACGCGGACGAGCTGCTCGCCGACGTGGCCGGCGAGGAGCTCGAGATGGAAGCGTTCGCCGAGAGCCTGCGCGAGCTCCTGAAGTAGAGGAGGGTGCGCGCGCCTGAGACGCCCTGGCAGGGAGGGCGGATCGACCGGCGGGCGGGTGGCCCGGAGCTGCTGTTCGGGCAGATGTACGAGGACAGCTCCGTCGAGCTGGAGGCCTTCGATCCGGGCGGACGGATCTTCTGCATCGCCTCGGCGGGATGCACGTCCTTCGACCTGGCGGCGCGCGGCGACGATGTGACCGCCGTCGACATCAATCCGGCCCAGGTCGCGTACGTCCGGCGGCGCCTCGCCGGCGGGGCGCTGGAGCGGGGACGGATCGACGGGCGGTTCGACCGGATGCGGCAGATTGCCCCTGCGCTCGGCTGGACTCGCGCAACGCTCGAGCGCTTCTGTGACCTCGACGAGACGGGTGAGCAGCTCGAGTTCTGGCGGCGCCGCCTCGACACCCGCCGCCTGAGACTTGCGCTTGCGGTTGCCTTCAGCCCGAGGCTGCTTCGGCGCATCTACGACCTGCCGTTCGTCGACGTCCTCCCGGCTCGATTCGATCGAATCCTCCTCCGCCGGCTCGAGCGAGGCTTCGGACGTCACCCGAACGCCGGAAACCCGTTCGCATCGGCACTGCTGCTCGGCCGCACGAGGGACATCACGCCTGCGCCGCTTGCAGTAGAGACGGCCGACGCAATCGAGTTCCTCGAAACCTGCGCGCCGGGGAGCTTCGACGGGATCACGCTGTCGAACATCCTCGACGGTGCGGACAGGGCGTACAGCGCTCGCCTCTTCGATGCCGTCCGCCGGGCGGCGGCGCCGGGAGCAGTCATGGTCCTGCGCAGCTTCCGCGAGCCCACGGACGATGAAGGGGCTCGCCGGGCCGCCCGGGACCGGGCCCTCTTCTGGGGCAGCATCCGGGTCGAGCGTCTCTAACGAGAGAATGTCCACGTGGACATTCCCGAGATCCGGTATGCGAAGAGCGGCGACGTCCACATCGCGTACCAGGTGCTGGGCGGCGGGCCGATCGACCTCGTCTTCGCCCCCGGCTTCGTGTCCAACATCGAGATGGGTTGGCGTCTTGCGGGGCGGGCCGAGTTCCTGCGGTCGCTCGCGTCGCACGCACGCCTGATCCAGTTCGACAAGCGCGGCACGGGAATGTCCGACCCGGTGCGCGACTCGCCGACCCTCGAGGTGCGCATGGACGACGTCCGGGCCGTGATGGATGCGGCCGGTTCCGAGCGCGCCGCGCTTCTCGGGGTCGACTCGGGCGGGACGATGAGCGCGGTCTTCGCAGCGACCTACCCGGATCGCACCGCCGGGCTCGTCCTGTTCGGCACCTCGGCTCGCACGCTCTGGGCACCGGATCATCCGTGGGGCCCGACTGAGCAGGAACACCTCAGGACGATCGACAGGTACGAGCGATTCTGGGGCACAACCGACCTCGCCACGGACATCCTGGACACCTACAGCCCGAGTGTCGGGCCGGACGACGACACGATCCGCACGTGGGCGACGTACCTTCGGCAGAGCGCCAGTCCGGGGACAATCGCCGCGTTCGAGCGGATGAACATGCTGATCGACGTTCGCGGTGTTCTGCCAGCGATCCATGTGCCGACGCTCGTCGTCCACCGCTCGGCCGATCGCGTCGTGGACGTTCGGGCAGGTCGCTTTCTCGCCGACCACATTTCTGGAGCGCGCTTCGTCGAGCTCGCCGGCGAGGATCACTCACCTTTCGGGGCGGGAGCCGACGAGCTCGTAGAAACGACAGGCGAGTTCCTCGCGGACCTTCAGGCGGGAGGCCCGGCTCCGGAGCGGGACCGCATCCTCGCGACGATCCTGTTCACCGACATCGTCGGCTCGACCGCGCGCGCAGCGGAGCTCGGCGACGCACGTTGGCGCGACCTGCTGGAGCGGCACCACGCGGCGATCAGGCAGGAGCTCGCCAGGCACCGCGGGACCGAGGTCGAGACGGCCGGCGACGGGTTCCTCGCCACGTTCGACGGGCCTGCGCGCGCAATCCGCTGCGCCACGGCGATCGTCGGCGCGGTCCGCGCGCTCGGGCTCGAGATCCGCGCAGGCCTGCACACGGGTGAGTGCGAGCAGGTGGGCGGCAAGCTCGGCGGGATCGCCGTGCACATCGGCGCCCGCGTCGCGGACGCGGCGCGTCCCGGTGAGGTGCTCGTGTCGGGAACGGTCAAGGATCTCGTCGCCGGCTCGGAGCTCGAATTCGACGAGCAAGAGGCTGCCGAGCTGAAGGGCGTACCCGGCGAGTGGCGCCTGTACGCCGTGAGACGCTAGAGCGCGCCGCCGGCTGCCGGCGGGGCGCCGGCCTCGAGCGGGCTCTCGTCGCCGCCGGTCCGGGCGAGGATCTCCTCGACGATGAGGAGGTTGTCGCCCGCCCGCTCCACGGTCGCGAGCAGGTGGGACATCGACGAGACCTCCTCGCGCTGCTCCTGGAGGAACCAGTGGAGGAACTGCTCGCCGACGAGCTTTCCCTCCTGGCGGGCGAGCTCGACGAGCGCGACGATCTGGTCGGTGACCCGCTTCTCCTGCTCCAGCGCGAGGGCGACGGGCTCCCGCGCATCGCCGAAGTCCGTCTTCGGCGCCTCGACTCCGGGGATGTCGACCGCCTCGTCGGCGTCGAGCAGGAACTGCACCATCATCATCGCGTGGTTCCGCTCCTCGACCGCCTGGCGGTAGAAATGGGCGGCGAGCTGCGGCAGCGACTCGGCGTCGTAGTGCACCGCGATCGCAACGTACTGCTGCGACGCGGCGTACTCGTGCGCGATCTGCTCGTTGAGCGACTCGGCGAAGCCGGCCATCGGCGTGACTCTAACCCTGGCGCCGTCCTGCAAACTGAATAATCTCTATTCATGGATCGAAGACGGCTCGTGATCGTCGGCGCCGCGGGCCGCGACTTCCACAACTTCAACCTCGTCTACCGCGGCCGCGAGGAGTACGAGGTCGTCGCGTTCACGGCGACGCAGATCCCGAACATCGACGGCCGCCGCTACCCGGCCGAGCTCGCGGGTCATCTCTACCCCGCCGGGATCCCCATCCACCCCGAGTCCAAGCTCGAGGAGCTGGTACGGGAGCATGACGTGGACGAGGTGGTGTTCTCCTACTCGGACGTGACTCACGAGCACGTGATGCACATCGGGTCGCGCGTCCTGGCCGCCGGCGCCTCGTACAGCCTGCTCTCGCCGCACCGCACGATGCTCACCTCGTCGAAGCCGGTGGTCGCGGTCTGCGCGGTTCGGACGGGCTCCGGCAAGAGCCAGACCACGCGGCACATCGCGAAGCTCCTGCGGGACGACGGCAAGCGGGTCGCCGTCCTGCGGCACCCGATGCCCTACGGCGACCTGACGAAGCAGGCCGTCCAGCGATTCGCCGAGTACGCCGACCTGGACGCCGCTGACGCGACGATCGAGGAGCGCGAGGAGTACGAGCCCCATATCGCGGAGGGCAACGTGGTCTTCGCGGGGATCGACTATGCGGCGATCCTCGACGAGGCCGAGCAAGAAGCGGACGTGATCCTTTGGGACGGCGGGAACAACGACACGCCGTTCATCAAGCCGAACCTGCACGTCGTCGTCGTCGACCCCCACCGCGCGGGCCACGAGCTGCGCTACCACCCGGGCGAGACCAACCTGCGCATGGCCCACGTCTGCGTCGTGAACAAGGTCGACACCGCGCCACCGGAGGGAGTGGAGGCCGTGCTGGACTCGATCCGGAAGGTGAACCCCGAGGCCAAGGTCGTGCTGGCAGCCTCGCCGTTCCTCTTGGAGGAGAACGGCGAGACGGTCTCCGGAAAACGTGTGCTCGCCATCGAGGACGGGCCGACGCTCACGCATGGAGAGATGGCGTACGGAGCCGCGGTCCTTGCGGCCAAGGCGAACGGCGCCGCCGAGCTCGTCGATCCCCGCCCGTTCGCCGTCGGCTCGATCGCGAAGACCCTGGAGGAGTATCCGCACGTCACCGAGCTGCTCCCGGCCATGGGCTACGGCCGCAAGCAGATGGACGAGCTGAAGGAGACGATCGCGCGTTCCGACGCCGAGGTCGTCGTGATCGGGACGCCGATCGACCTGCGGCGCGTCATCGACTTCGACAAGCCGGCGCTCCGCGTCACCTACCGCCTTCAGGAGCTCGGCGAGCCCACCCTGGCCGACCTGCTCGCCGAGCGCGGGCTCACTACCGGGAACACCGAACCAGCCGTCGCTTGACGACCGTCGTCGCGCTCGGCGGCAACGCGCTGATCCGCGCGGGCGACCGAGGCACGGCGGCAGAGCAGGCCGCGCGCCTGCGTGAGACCGCCGACGCGCTCGCACCGATCCTTCGAGACGGCAACGTCGTGATCACGCACGGGAACGGGCCGCAGGTCGGAAACGAGCTCCTGCGGCAGGAGCGCTCGGCCGATGAGGTTCCGCCGCTCCCCCTCTACCTGGCCGTGGCCCAGACGCAGGCGGAGATCGGCTCGATAATCGAGATCGAGCTTGGGCCGGCTGCCGGGCGTCCGGTTGCCTGCCTACTCACGCACGTCGTGGTCGACGAGAGCGATCCGGCGTTCGAGCGGCCGACGAAGCCGATTGGTCCGTTCTACCCGGTCGAGCAGGCACGGGCGCTCGAGGCCGAGCGCGGCTGGCAGCTCGTCGAGGAGCACGGCCGAGGCTGGCGCCGGGCCGTCCCGTCCCCCACGCCGCTCGAGATCGTCGAGACCAACCAGATCCGCGCGTTGCTCTCCGCCGGAGCTGTGCCGGTCGCGTGCGGCGGCGGCGGGATCCCGGTCGTCCGGCGCGGGGATCGGCTCGAAGGTGTCGACGCCGTGATCGACAAGGATCGCGCGTCAGCAGTCCTCGCCGGCGAGCTCGGCGCCGACCGGCTCCTGATCCTCACCGACGTGCCGGCCGTGAAGCGAGGGTTCGGCACGCCTGCCGAGGAGGAGATCCGCGAGCTGACGGCAGAGCAGGCCGAGGCGTTCCTACCCGACCTCGCGGAAGGCTCCATGCGGCCGAAGTTGGAGGCCGCGATCTCGATGGCCCGGGCGGGCGGGGAGACGATCATCACCTCGCTCGACGGCGTCGAGGCGGCCCTGCGCGGTCAGGCTGGCACGAAGATAGGGCCGTGACGAGCCCGGTCACCACGTACGCGCCCTCGGAAGGCGGCTACGTCGCGTACCAGCTGTTCGGCTCGGGCTCGACGAACCTCGTGTTCGTCACGAGCTGGGCCAGCAACGTCGACGTGATGTGGGAGGAGCCGCGGATGGCGGCGTATCTCGACCGCCTCGGGTCGTTCGCGCGGGTGGTCGCCTTCGACAAGCGAGGCGCCGGGGTGTCCGATCCCGTGCCGCTCGGCTCGCTGCCGCGCCTCGAAGAGTGGATGGACGACGTCCGAACGGTGATGGACGCCGCCGGGATGGACCAGGCAGCGCTGCTCGGCGACGCGGAGGGTGGCCCCATGGCGATGATGTTCGCCGCCTCGCACCCCGACCGCGTGCCGGCGCTCGCCCTCGTGAACACCTTCGCGCGTTGGCGGCGAGCCGACGACTACCCGATCGGGATGCCGGACGACACGTGGGAGAAGCTCGTCGACCGCTACGAGCAGAACTGGGGCGTCACGAGCGAGGTCCTGGGCCTCACAGCCCCGTCGGTGGCGAACGACCCTGCCTTCACCCGTTGGTTCGTCCGCTACCAGCGGGCCGGCATGCCGAGAGGAGCCGCGACCGAGATGTACCGGTGGGTGACGAACATCGACGTGCGCCCGATCCTCCCGACGATTCGCGTCCCGACGCTCGTCGTTCAACGCGCGGGCGCCCGGCACCACCGGCCGCAGTTCGGCAGCTACCTCGCCGAGCACATCGCCGGCGCAAAGCACGTCGAGCTGCCCGGGGCCGACACCTTTCCTTTCGGAACCGGCGACTTCGCGCCGCTGCTGGACGAGGTCGAGGAGTTCCTGACCGGGGCCCGCCCCCGGCCAGTGCTCAACCGGCAGCTCGCCACGATCCTCTTCACCGACATCGTGGGCTCGACGAGGCTCGCGGCCGAGCGTGGTGACGCCGCGTGGAGCATGCTCGTCCGCGAGCACGACGAGCTCGTCCGGGAGCACCTCCGAACGTACCGCGGGCGTGAGATCGACCGCACCGGCGACGGCTTCCTCGCCACGTTCGACGGGCCCGCTCGGGCGGTCACCTGCGCGATCCGCCTGCAGGAGGCGCTGAGCGAGCGCGGGATCAGGATTCGGGCCGGCGTCCACACCGGCGAGGTGGAGCTGGCCGAAGGAACGCTTCGCGGGCTCGCGGTGCACATTGCGGCCCGCGTCATGGCGGCGGCCCAACACGGAGGCATCCTCGTCTCCAGCACCGTGCGTGACCTCGTGGTCGGTTCCGGGATCGAGTTCGTAGACCGCGGGACGCACGAGCTGAAGGGCGTTCCCGGCGCCTGGCAGCTCGCCGAAGCCGTCAGCGCGCCCTAACGGCCGAACCGGACCCGGCGCGGCGCCGAATCAGCGGCGACCCCAAGGCGCCCGCACCGGCGCCGAACCCGAAAGGAGCCGCAGACAATGCGCATGCTCGTACTCGCGATCGTCGGAATCGCGGTGACCGCAGCGGTACTCAGCGTCAAAGCGCTCGCCCCCGAGGCGGGTCAGGCGTCGAGCCACCGTGAAGCGCCGCTGATCGCCGAGGATCCGACGGCCGACACGACGGACCTCTACGCGTACAGGAGCGCCGACGCTCCGAACTCGCTGACCGTGATCGCAAACTGGATCCCGGCGGAGGACCCCGCGGCCGGCCCGAACTGGTACCGCTTTTCCGAGCGGGCCCGCTACGCGATCAACATCGACCGAAGCGGCGACGGCAAGGCCGACGTCACCTACCGGTTCCGCTTCAAGAACCGCGAGGGATCGCTGTTCCTCGGCAACACCGTGCAGGACTACACCGTCACCCGCGTCAGAGGCGGGAGCGAGGTCGTCGTCGCACGCGGCGTGACACCGCCGAACAACATCGGGCCGCGGACGACGCCGAACTACCGGCAGCAGGCCAACGCGGCGATCACGAATCTCGCAGGCGGCGGCAAGGTGTTCGCCGGCCAGCGGGAGGACGCGTTCTTCGCTGACATCGGCGCGATCTTCGACCTGGTCGCGATCCGCAAGGGCACCGGGAACATGGGCGGCGGGAAGGACTTCTTCGCCAACTACGCGGTGCACGGGATCGCACTCCAGATCCCGATCTCGCAGCTCGACGACTCCGACAACACGGTCGGCGTCTGGGCAAGCACCGAGCGGCCCCGGATGAAGGTCCGGTGGTACCGCAAGAACGGCATCCGCCGCGCCTCCGAGGAGAGGCAGTGGGCCCAGGTCTCGCGCCTGGGGAACCCGCTCATCAACGAAGTGATCATCCCGACCAAGCTCAAGGACAAGTGGAACCGCCTGAGCCCGGCCACGGATGCTCAGTTCGAGCAGTACTACCGAACGCCGATCCTCGCGGCGGTCATCAACCAGCTGTACGGCCTCGGCGTCCCGGAGACGAACCGTGACGATCTCGTCGCCGTGCTGCTGACGGGCGTGCCCGGCCTGAACAACACCGGGACGAAGCTCGCCGACATGCTGCGGATCAACCTCTCGATCCCGCCGACGGCGAGCCCGAACCGGCTCGGCGTCTTCGGCGGCGACCTCGCCGGCTTCCCGAACGGGCGCCGGCTGACCGACGACGTCGTCGACATCGCCGAGCGCGCGGTCGCCGGGAAGCTCAAGGGCCATCCCGCCGGCGACCTCCTCGGCGACGGCGTCGACGGGAACGACGTCCCGAACCTGGGCTTCTTCCCGTACGAGAACGACCCGCCGAGCGGGTTCGACAACGCGAAGGGCCAGCAGAAGCCGTGAGGCCGTTTCTGCTCGCAGGTGCGGTGGCGGCAATTGTCGCCACCGCACTCCTCGCCGGCGGCGCCGTCAGCAGAGAGGACGACGCCGCCGCTGCCCCGACCACGAGAGAGCTCGTCCGCCTCGGCCTGCGGGAGTTGGACACCGCTCGCCGGACGGGCGAGCCCTCTCGATACGCCCGCTCGGAGGCTGCGCTCGAGCAGGCGCTCGAGCAGGATCCTGCGGAGGTTCAGGCACTCGTCGGGCTCGCGTCACTCGCGAATGCGAGACACGACTTCCGAGAGGGGCTTGCTCTCGCCAGACGCGCTCACAGACTCTCTCCCGACACGGCAGTCGTGTACGGCGCGATGGGCGACGCACTCGTCGAGCTCGGCCGTTACCGGGACGCATTCGAGACGTTCGACCGGCTCGCAGAGCTGAAGCCCGGCATCGCCGCGTACTCGCGCGTGTCCTACGCCCGGGAGCTTCTCGGCCAGACGGAAGGCGCCCTCGAGGCGATGACACTGGCCGTCGATGCCGCCGGCGGGCGAGGCGAGACGGCGGCATGGGCGCTCACGCAGCTCGGCAAGCTCCATTTCTCCCGGGGGCGGTTGGAACGAGCCGAGGCGGAGTACCGACGTGCACTCGCGGCGCTCCCCGGCTATGTGCAGGCGCTCGACGCACTGGCACACGTCCAGGCGGCCCGTGGACGGTTGCACAAAGCGATCGAGCTCGAGCAACAGGCAGTCCAACAGTCGCCGCTACCGCAGTACGTCGGC
>Ga0209814_10000668_pt1 | contig 11616 bp, 13 predicted proteins | sample SoiMetdeltSBSDD1_FD_187597 | JGI IMG/M metagenome (GOLD analysis project Ga0209814, IMG submission 187597) | Bulk soil microbial communities from a Populus tree surrounding site in Tennessee, USA - Soil MetaG P. deltoides SBSDD1 (SPAdes) (version 2) | ecosystem: Environmental > Terrestrial >... | reverse complement strand
CGTTGAGGGTGGTCGTCTTGCCGGCGCCGGCCCCGTCCGACACCAGGATGTTCAGCCGGCCGCCAACCGCCGTGGCCAGGAACTTGGCCACCTTGGCGGACATGGTTCCGAAGGTGACCAGGTCGTCGGCCTGGTAGGGGTCGGGCGAGAACTTCCGCACGGTCAGGTAGGGGCCGCCGTTGACACACAGCGGCGCGATCACCGCGTTGATCCGGGAGCCGTCGGGGAGCCGCGCGTCGACGTACGGGGAGCTCTCGTCGATCCGCCGGCCGACCAGGCCGACCATCTTGTCGATCACCCGGCGCAGGTGGGTCACGTCGACGAAGCGGCCCTCGGCCGGGAAGATGCGGCCCTCCCGCTCCACGTAGATCACGTCGGGCGAGTTGACCATGATCTCGGTGATGGTCGGGTCGCGCAGGAACGGCTCGATCGGCCCGAAGCCCAGCACGTCGTCGGCGATCTCGGAGACCAGCCGCCGGCGCTCGTCCCTGGTGAGGGGCGTCTCCTCCTCCTCAAGGGCCCGCTGGAGCATCTCCCGGACCTTGGTCTGGAGCTGCTCGGCCGACAGCTCGGAGTCGTACAGCCGAGGGCCGAGGGTCTCGACCAACGACCGGTGGACCTTCTGGCGCAGCTCGGCCAGGGGGTCGGGCCTGGCCCGGTGCAGCTGGCGCTGGTCGGGCTCGCCGCGGGGCGCGGACTGGGGCAGCACCCCGTCGGTCCTGGCCCGGGCGAGCCGCTCGTGGAGCGAGGACATCGGCGGCTCCTAGGATCGGGCGAAGAGCGACCGGCGCTGCTTCTGCTTGGACCGGCCAATCTGCGGTTCGGTGAGCTGGGCGGCGACCCGGCGGATGGACTCGGCCACCGGGCCCTTGGGCTCCTCGAGCATGATCGGGCTGCCCTTGTTCACCGACAGCGGCACCGAGCGGGAGGAGGGGATGGTGGTGTCGACGGGCGAGCTGAGCAGCTTCTCGACGTCGTGCATGCGCAGGCCGACCTTGGAGTCGGCCCGGTTGACCACCACCCGGATGCGGCCCTTGGGGAAGTGCAGCAGCTCCATGGTCTGGAGGGTCAGCCTGAGGTTCTTGATGCTCGGCACGTCGAGGGTGGCCAGCATGATCAGCCAGTCCGACTCGTCGAAGGCCGACAGCACCGGCTCGGAGAACGCCGGCGGGGTGTCGATCACCACGTAGTCGAAGGCGCTACGCAGCAGCTTCAGGATGTTCGCGATGGTGCCGGGGTTGATGGTGTCGGCGATCGTCGGCTCGGTCGGCGCCACCAGCGCCCAGACCCCGGAGTCGTGGTGGGTCAGGAACGACTTCAGCGTCAGCGCGTCCAGGCCCGGGTTCTGGGCGGCGTCGTAGATGGTGTGCGACGGGAACAGGTGCAGCATGATGGCGACGTCGCCGAAGTGCAGGTCGAGATCGACCAGGGCGACCTCGGCCCCGTCACGGGCCAGGCTGACGGCCAGGTTGGTCGACAGGAACGTCTTGCCGCAGCCTCCCTTGGAGCTGAAGACGGTGGCCACCTTGCCGGGCGCCCGCCCCTCGCCGGCGTCGGTGGGCGCGCCGCCGCCCAGGCGCCCGCGCAGCGTCCTGGCGATCTCGATGGCCCTGGCCGCGGCGGTCCGGACGGCGGTCTCGTCGCTGACCGAGGACAGGACGTCCTTGACGCCCATCCGTAGCGCCTGGCGGATCAGCTCGCCCGACTCCTGGCGGCGGATCAGCACCACCGACACGTCGGGGGTGCCCTGCTGCAGGGCGCCGGCCAGGGCGAGCGCGTCGCGGTCGCCGAGGCTCGGCCCGATGATGGTGGCCAGCACGTCCCGTCCCTCGGCGGCCACGGCGGCCATGGCCTCGTCGGGGTCGGCGGCCCGGACCACGCGGTCGGTCAGCCCCGAGAGGGCGTTGGCCAGCCAGGTGGCGTAGCCGTCGTGCGGTTCGACGATCATGACGGCCATCACTGCGCCCCGACGACGTTACCGGCGGTGGCGCCGCCGTCGGACGGCACCGGCTTCGCGTCCGGGTCGGCCAGCAGGGTCATGTAGATCGATCCGTTCTCGGCCGCGTACACCACCCGCTCGACCTTGTCCTCAGGGACGGCCAGGGTGACGGCGGCCACCTGGCCCTTGCCCTGGCTGACCCGGCTGCCGCCACCCTGGGCAGCCGCATTGGCAAGGGCGGTGGCACCGACGGCCAGCACCTGGATGTTCTGGAGCAGGAACTCGCTCCTGTCGATGTCGCCGCCTGGCCCGGGCCGCTTCATGGACAGGATGAGGCTCACCTTGTCGCCCGGGGTCACGAACCCCGCCACCTGTCTGGTCAGGTCCATCTCGATGGCCAGCGCCTGGTAGCCCGGCTGGATCCGCAGCAGGCGTCCGCCGGCGACGTCCTCGGCGCCGACCCAGCGCTTCTGCAGCAGCTGCTCCCCGGCCACGATGTCAACCGCGGCGTAGCGGTTCTGGATCTGGGTCAGCGAGACGACGGCGCCATCGACGACGTTCTTCCGCGGCATCGGGGCCTGCTTGATCATCCCGGTGTTCCTGGCGCTCTGCCCGGGCGTCCCGGCCTTGATGGCCTGGGCGGCCACCCAGACCAGCATCGGCTTCTGGTCGGCGATGGCGCGGCGGTCGGCGCCGTTGACGTAGACGACCAGGACCGCCGTCGCCACCAGGGCGAGGACGACCGCGACGACTATTGCCAGGACTCTGCTCTGCATAGTGGTGCCTCGCTGCTAGCAGCCGCCGGGACCTCCGGGGGCGGAGAGCTGTTCGATCCGCATGGACGCCTCCGCCCTGCCCGACTGCCACGACGGCGGGCTGGGCAGGAACGGGATGACCAGCTTGAGCGGGAAGTCGAAGGCGACGGTCAGGGTGCCCCCGACGACGTCGTCGGTGGTGAAGGTGCAGTTGGAGATCGAGCTGACGCCGGCCCGGTCGCGGGCCACCTGCCAGAACGGGACGCCGCCGACGTCGGTCCAGTCGTCGATGCCGACGACGGCCTGCCGCGCCACCTCACGGGCGGCGTTGGTGGCCTGGATGCGGGTGTTGAACGCGAGGCCGAACTGGATGAAGCCGAACAGCAGAAGGACCAGCAGGGGAAGGAGCAGCGCGAACTCGACCGCGGCCGCGCCCCCCTCTCTCCCGCCAGACTCCACCCGCCGACCTCAGGGCGTCGTGCAGTTGGTGGGGTTCGGGCCGCTGGCCACGCAGTCGCCCACGACGTCGTAGCGGTCCTTGACCGTGCTGAACAGGGCGAAGAAGCCTCCGACCAGCAGCAGCGCGATGATGGCGACCATGAGCGCGTACTCGACCGCAGTCACGCCCTGGTCGCGGTCGTGCAGCTGGCCGAGGCGGGCTCGCGTGTACGCCAGCGTCACGGACAGATACGACGGCACGGGACCGGCCCCCTTAGGTTCCCTACAGTCAGTGCTCTCAACGCTTGGAAGCCATGCCGGCGGGGGGCTCACAGGGCCTGCCCCGCCGGCATGACAAACCTGGCCGTTGCTAACAGCCGCCCGTCGCGTTCGTCGACGGAGCGTTCACGCAGTCGGCCGTGTTGTTGAACGCGGTCTGCACGTTCTCGAACAGGAGGAAGAACCCAGCCACCATGAGCAGGGCGATGATCGCAACCATGAGCGCGTACTCGACCGCGGTCACGCCGTCCTCACGCGCCCGCAGGTCCGCAAACCTGGTGCGGATGTAGTTGACCGTCGTGCTCAGCAGGAGCATTTGTCTGCACCTCCCTTCCCCCCGCAGGGGCCACCGGCGGCGCGGTGGCCCAACGACAATGTCCCGCTGGTACAGCGTCGGCCCGGCACCGGGGTTAACCCGCCCAAATCGCGGGCGTACCTCGCCAACGCATTGCAGGGGAACCTAGTCGCCCACCGCAGCGCGGGCCATCGGCTCTGGTGCAGATCGGACCTGCGCAGAATTACCCACCCACCTCTGTCCACTCAACGGCCCACAGCGTCAGCAGTCGATGTCGCGATAGGTCTCCGCGGCGCAGTCGGCGTCGCGGTCGAAGCGCGTCTGGACGCCGTTGAACAGGGCGACGATCCCGCTGACGAGGACCAGCACGATGATGGCGGCCATCAGGGCGTACTCGACCGAGGTGACGCCGCGCGCTCGCCAGGAGGTCGGTTGCATCCTCATCCCGGCTACAGCGAGAGGGCCAGGCCGGCGAGCTGGCTGACGGTGGCGGTCGGGCGCGGTCGCATCCGTGACGACGGGTCGTCCGGGTCCTCGGGCTCGGCACCCGGCTGGAGACCGCCCCCGCCCTCGAACCGGCCCGGCGCCGGGGACGTGCCCGGCCGGTCCGAGACCACCAGCGGCTCGAGCGCGTCGACCAGCTTGCCGGGCAGGCGGCCCAGGCCGGCCTGCTGCCGCAGCGCGGCCAGCGCCTCCCGCTCCGACATGGCCGGCCGGTGCGGCCGGGGCCGGGTCAGGGCGGCCCAGGTGTCCACCACGCCCAGGACCTGGGCGCCGAAGGGCACCTGGCGGCCGCGCAGGCCACGCGGGTAGCCCGAGCCGTCGAGGCGCTCGTGGTGGGCCCTGACGGCGGCCACGGGCAGACCGACCCGGGCCAGCGGCTCCAGGATGTCGCCGGAGATGTCGGCGTGCCCGTGCAGCAGCTCGACCGCCTCCGGCCCGAGGGGCCCACGCGGGGCCAGCAGGTCGGCGGGCAGGGCCAGCATCCCGATGTCGAGGAACAGCCCGGCCAGCTCCATGCCCCGGACCCGCATGGGCGGCCAGCCGAGGGCGTCGGTCAGGTGACGGGTGATGGAGGCGACCCGGCGCGAGTGGCCCTCGCGGCCCGGCCCTGCGGCCTCGGCGCTCCCGATCATGGTCCCGAGGATCACCTGGAGCGAGTGGGACAGCGAGTCCCGGGCCTGGCGCAGGTGCTCGCGCTCCTCGGTCCGGCTGACCCTGGCCACCGCCGTCTCGGTGCGCAGCAGCGCCTCCTCGGCGGCCTCGGTGACGGCCCGCAGCTGGGCCAGCGGCGAGGCGGGCTCGGAGCGGTCCGGGCCGCGGCCCGACCGCCGGCCCCGCATCGACGAGGTGACCCGGTCGACCAGGTCGTCGCCGTTGCAGGGATAGGTGAGCAGGTCGGTGACGCCGAGGACCAGGGCCGGGGTCACGTCGACCGAGGCGTCCCGGCTGGCCATGCCGAGCACCGGGACGGTGGTCGGGCCGTCGCTCAGGCGGCCCAGCACCGGCGCCCAGCGCTCCACCTCGTCGAGGGGCACGACCACCAGGGCCGGCCATTGGGCGTCGACGCTCCGCAGGGCCTCGACGTTCTCCTTGACCAGGGCGACGGCCAGGCCGGCATGGGCCAGGGCATCCCTCGCCCATGGCCCGATCCCTTCGGCGGCGTCGAGGACGAGCACGTGGGCCGGCACCGGAAGCTCCAAGATCGGCTGCTGAACTGAACAGCGTTCAGCGAAATGCTACGGCCTGCGCTCCGGCACCCCCATGCCCCGATCTGTTGACCGCGGCTACATAGTTCTACGCAGACGCTGGGAGCGGGTCGCTACTGGACACGCCGGGTGGTGGCGCTACCTAGGCGGCTCGACCAGACGAATCCGCATGGCCTCCCGCACCGCGTCCACCCGGTTGTTGACGTGGAGCTTGCGGTAGATGTTGCCGATGTGGGTGTTGACCGTCCGCTCCGAGATGACCAGCTGGCTGGCGATCTGGCGCGAGGTCAGGCCCTCGGCGAGCAGGGCCAGGATCTCCCGCTCCCGCCCGGTGAGCAGGTAGTAGATGTCGGCCGCGGCCTTGGTCTCGTCGGCGTAGCGGTTGAACTGGTGCAGCAGCTTGCGCGCCTGCACCGGGTCGAGGAACGAGCCGCCGGCGGCCACCGCCTTGACCGCCGAGCGGATGTCGTCGAGGGTGGCCGACTTGGGCAGGTACCCGGAGGCGCCGGCCTTGATGGCCTCGAAGATCGTCTCCTGGTCCTCGTGCACGGTGAGCACCACCACGCCGACCGAGGGGTGGTCCTGGCGGATCTGCTTGGTGGCGCTGATGCCGTCGCGGCGCGGCATGTCGACGTCCATCAGCACGACGTCGGGGAGCAGCTCGGTGACCCGCGCGATGGCCTCGTTGCCGTCGGAGGCCTCGCCGATGACCTCGACCCCCTCGGCGGCCGTGCACAGCAGGACCACACCGTGCCTGGTCACCGAGTGGTCGTCGACCACCAGGACCTTGGTCGGTGCGCCGTTCTCCCCGTTGCTCGCTTCGCTCACCTATGCCCCCTCGGCGGCCGGGGCCGGGACCTTGACCCAGAAGACCGTACCCTGTTCGTCGGCCCGGCCGCCGACCTGGCCGCCCAGGACCTGGGCGTAGGCCTTGGCCAGGGTGAGGCCCAGCCCGGCCCCGGAGCCCCGCCGCTCCACCGGCTCGTCGGAGCGGGTGAAGGGCCGGAACAGCTGGCTGATGCGCTCGTTGGTGAGCCGCGTGCCGCCGTCGTGGACCTCCCAGCTGGTGCCCTCGGGACCGGCGTCGACGGTGACCGTCACCATGCCGAGGCGCGGGCCGTAGGTGAGGCCGTTCTCGACCAGCGGGCGCAGGGCCAGCTTGACCAGCTCGGCGTCGCCGATCGCCTCGCCGTCGACGTCGCCGGCGAAGCGCACCCTGACCCCCTCGGTGACCCCCTCGGTGCCGAGGTCGTCGACCAGGTTGAGGAGCACGTCGCGGGGCCGGAAGGGCCGGGCCAGGGCCTCGATGCCGCCGTTGACCCGGGCCAGCAGCAGGAAGTCCCGGACCAGGCCTTGGAGCCGGTCGGTCTGGGTGAGCACGAGGGAGAGGAACTGCTGGACGGTCTCGGTGTCGAGCTGGTCGCCGCGTTGCAGGAGGGTGGAGACGAAGCCACGGATGCAGGCCAGCGGCGTGTTGAGCTTGTGGGCGGCCAGCCCGAAGAGGTCACGGCCGTCCTCCTCGAGCCCGAACAGCGAAGGCGCCGTCGTATGGCTCTGGGTCATCGGTAGTCGTCCCCTCCGCTGGGTGGCCAAACTGCTTGCGGACACAACCGGTCACACGAGCGTGCCGATTCTCGTACAGACAGCAGTCTGCATGCCACCATACCGACGATGAACCCCTCGGTATGACTATGCCCAACGTAGTCGATTCGGACTATCAGCGCCCCGGGCGTGTCAGGCCGTGCGCGGGGCGCCGACCAGCAGCGGCTGGCTGGTGGGCTTCTCGCTCCCGTCCGGACCCGGCTCCTCGGTGATGGCGAACACCGTGCCCGGCTGGATCGGCACCTCGAACTGGAGCGCCTGGGTGCCCTGGCGGCGCAGGGGCACGAACACCAGCGCCTTCTCGGCCTTGTCGATCTTGCCGCCCGGGACCCCCCAGAGCTCGTAGACGCGGTTGCGCTGGAGCGGGGGCAGGTTCTCGACCAGCAGGACGCCCCGGTCCTGGCGGCTGGAGGCGATCACCGTGGCCTGGGCCCCGGTCGTGCCCGGCTGGTCGTTCAGCGTCACCAGGGAGGCGCTGGGGTCGTTGGCCAGCTGGGTCGCCCGCTCCAGGGCGGCCACGCGGTCGCGGTACACGGCGTTCTGGTCGCGCAGGTTCAGGTTCCACAGCGACAGCACCACCACCAGCAGGATGGCCGCCGCGGCGGCCAGCGCCGGCAGCAGGCGCGGGCGGCGCAGCCCGGCCCCGGACGGCGGTCCAGGCGCCGCCGCCGGGATGGAGGTGCGGCGCGCCGCCTCGGGACGGATCTCGCGCCGGATCCCCGCCCACAGGGTGTCGGGGGGGTCGACCGGGGGCGCGGCATAGGCCAGCCCGCCGACCACCGCCTCCAGCTCGCGCACGTTGGCCTCGCAGACCGAGCAGCCGCTCAGGTGCTGCTGGAACGCGTGCTCGTCGTCCGGTTCCAGCGCCCCCAGCACGTACCCGGCCGCGAGCTCCTCGTACTCGCTGTGGCTCATTGGCGTGTCCACGGGTGCTGCTCCTCACGACCGGCGTCCTGCAACGCCTCTTTCATCTTGCGCATTCCGGCCGCCATCCTCGTCTTGACCGTGCCCAGCGGCACCCCTACCAGGGCGGCCACCTCGCGCTGGGTGTAGCCGCCGAAGTAGGCGAGCAGCAGGGCCTCGCGCTGGGCGGCCGGCAGCTCCGCCAGCGCCGCCCGGACCTCGGTCCGGCGCTCGGACGCCTCGACCTCGTCCTCGACCCGGGCCTTGGGGTCGGGCTCCAGCTCCAGCCCCTCGTCCGAGGTCCGCCAGCGGCGCAGGTTCTCCTCCCGCCGCACCACGTCGACGGCGCGGTGGTGGGTCATGGACAGCAGGTAGGTGGCGACCGTCCCCCGCCCAGCGTCGAACCGTCGTGCGTCACGCCACAGCGAGAGGAACACCTCCTGCACGACATCCTGGGCCAACGTCTCATCGGTCAGGATCCGCCGCGCGAGCGAGTAGGCCGGCCGCCCGTAGCGCTCGTACAGCGCTTCGAGGGCGCCGGCGTCCTTCTGGGCCACCAGCTCGACCAACTGGCCGTCCCGAAGACCCCGATAGGCCTTTCCTCGCACGCGCTCAGGACCCTTCCTGTTGGGTCTTCGTTGGCCAGCCCAGGTCGGTTCGCTCCGGTCGCATCTGGTACCGCCCGGCCGACTGTGCCAAAGCCCGCAGGGAAGCTAGCACACCAGGGCTAGCACACCAGGGTAGGATGGTTGAGGGAGCCGTTCCGGCGTTGCTATAGTGCTCGCCTCGCGCGGATGTGGCTCAGTTGGTAGAGCATCACCTTGCCAAGGTGAGGGTCGCGGGTTCGAGTCCCGTCATCCGCTCCCACCCTCGGGGCCGAGCGCCCACGGGTCACCGCCCTCCGGTCCTCTCGGAGGGCGGCTCCACGAGGGCACGGCGGTGTGGCCGAGTGGTTCAGGCAAGGGTCTGCAAAACCCTGTACCCCGGTTCAATTCCGGGCACCGCCTCCACCCGTTCGCAACGGCACCCAACCCGCCGTATGATCGGGATCACCCGGGCGCGTAGCTCAGCGGGAGAGCACTTCCCTGACACGGAAGGGGTCACAGGTTCAAACCCTGTCGCGCCCACCAGGCACAACGTATCTAGAGGTCCCCCCGCTCAGCGCCGCTTGTCAGCAGATTGTCAGCAGATCACTCCTTGTGACCAATAGGACACTCTGAGCGCTGACCGGTTCGGGTGGCTTTAGGCGGTCCTCATGAGGCGGGATCGTCATAAGCGGAGGCCGTCGATCGTGCTGGCTGCCGATGTCGACTGAGCCGGGAGCGCTGGCCGACGGGACCGGACGTCGTTGGCTGACCCCTGGCGTCGGCGGCATCGGCGTGGCCAGCCTGTTGTCCGACCTCGGTCACGAGGTTCCCACTGCGCTCCTGCCCAGCCTGCTCACGACAACCTTGGGCGCCCCGGCCAGCGCCCTGGGCCTCATCGAAGGGGTCGCCGATGGGCTCGCCGGAGCGGCCCGCCTCGGTGGCGGCGCCCTAGCCGATGATCCCAACCGGCGCCGGACGGTCGCCGTCGGCGGCTACACCACGACCGCGATCCTGTCCGGGCTGATCGGGGCGACCACCGCCGTCTGGCAGATCGCCGTGCTGCGAGCTGGCGCCTGGACCGCCCGGGGCCTGCGGGTTCCGGCCCGCAATGCCCTGCTGGCCGATGTGGTCCCAGCCGGCTCCTATGGCCGGGCCTACGGCTTCGAGCGGGCCATGGACAACCTGGGCGCCATCGGCGGGCCACTGCTCGCCCTCGGCCTGGTCGCCCTGGTCGGCGTGCGCCGCGCCATCCTGCTCTCGATCATCCCTGGGCTGTTGGCCGCCTTGGCCATCGTGTATGCCATCGGCCACATCCAGCGCCCAACCATCGGCGAGCGCGTCCCGGTTCGATTGCGCATCCGACCCGTCCTGGATGCGGGACTGGGCCGGCTGCTGGCCGCCCTGGGCGCCTTCGAGGTCGGCAACGTGGCCGCGACCCTGCTCATCCTGCGAGCCACCGAACTGCTCAGCCCCGGGCATGGGCAGCAGGCCGCCGCCCAGCTCGCCCTCGTCCTCTACACCAGCTACAACCTGGCCGCCACCGTGGCCAGCGTCCCGGCCGGGCGGCTCACCGACCAGCGGGGACCCCGGCTCGTGCTGGTCGGTGGGGTCGGCCTATTCCTGCTGGCCTACCTCGGCTTGGCCGCCACCAGCGCCAGCCTCGTGATCCTAGGCGGCTGCTTTGTGGCCGCCGGGGTGGCGATCGGCTGTATGGAGACGGCCGAACACGCCGCCATCGCCGGAGCCGCGCCAGCCCAGCTCCGCGGGTCAGCATTCGGGCTGCTTGCCGCCATCCAAAGCTTCGGCAACCTGGCTGCCAGCGCCGTCGCCGGGCTCCTGTGGACCGCTGCCTCCCCACAGGTCGCCTTCGTCTATCTGGCCGGCTGGATGGCGCTCTCGCTCATCGCCCTAGCCACCGCTCGGCTGCCCGCTGGTCCCGAAGCTGAGGTCGGTTAGCAGCAGCCGGGCTGGGAGGCGATGGGGAGGGTGTCACGGCCGGCGACCGTGGTGGCGCGGGTCGGCTGGCCCCCGGTCGTGGGCTTAGTGGCCTTGATGATGGCCGAGTGCAGCCCGTCGCCGACCTGATGGGTGAATGCCACGGACACTTGCTCGAAGCCGGCCGCGGCCAGCCCCGCCTCGTACTCGGTCCTGGAAAGGGCGCCGGCGATGCAGCCGACCCAGGCGCCGCGCTCGGCGCGGTCCTCGGGGGAGAGCTGGTCCTCGGCGACCACGTCGGTGATCCCAATGCGGCCGCCGGGCTTGAGGATGCGGAAGGTCTCGGCGAACACCGCCGGCTTGTCGGTTGACAGGTTGACCACGCAGTTGGAGATCACCACATCCACCGTGGCGGCGGGGAGGGGAATGGCCTCGATCTGGCCCTTGAGGAAGTCGACATTGGTGGCGCCGGCCTGCTCAGCGTTGCGGCGAGCCAGGGCCAGCATCTCCTCGGTCATGTCCAGCCCGTAGGCCTTGCCGGTCGGGCCGACCCGCTTGGCCGACAGGAGTACGTCGATGCCGCCACCGGAGCCCAGGTCGAGGACCGTCTCCCCCTGGTGGAGGTCGGCCACGGCGGTGGGGTTACCGCAGCCGAGGCTGGCCAGCAGCGCGGTGTCAGGGAGCTGGTCGCGGTCCAGGGCGGCGTACAGCTCGGCCCCGAAGCCGGGCTCCTCGGCCGTGGCCGCGGTGCCGCAGCAGCCGTCGCCGCAGCCGCAGTCGGCCGGCTGGCCACAGCCGCAACCACCCTGGCCGCTGGTGACCTTGGTCGCGGCGGCGGCGTAGCGGGCGCGGACCTGCTCGCGGACCGCGTCCTGGTCGGCCTGGTCGATGCTGGTCATGGGATGGCTCCTTGGAGGTCGAGGGCGGCGGCCAGGCCGCCGAGGGTGTCGCGGTTGAGGGAGTAGTAGGCCCAGGTGCCCCGCTGCTCCCGGTCCAGGAGGCCGGCCTGGACGAGCTTCTTGAGGTGGTGGCTGACCGTCGGCTGGCTGAGCCCCAGAGGGCCGGTGAACTCGCACACGCAGACCGGGTCGGGGCTGGTCGCGAGCAGGTTGACGATCTGGACGCGGTGGGGGTCGGCGAGGGCCTTGAACAGCTGGGCGGTCGCGGCGGCGTC
>Ga0209814_10000662_pt1 | contig 11633 bp, 11 predicted proteins | sample SoiMetdeltSBSDD1_FD_187597 | JGI IMG/M metagenome (GOLD analysis project Ga0209814, IMG submission 187597) | Bulk soil microbial communities from a Populus tree surrounding site in Tennessee, USA - Soil MetaG P. deltoides SBSDD1 (SPAdes) (version 2) | ecosystem: Environmental > Terrestrial >... | reverse complement strand
TCGAAGAAATTGGATTGAAGCGAGCAAAGTCAGCTTTTAAAACCATGTTTAGTGTTGGTATTGTACTTGCCGCTCTAAAACTTATCATGGTTGAGGTTAGAAATTTGTCAGCAATAGCTTCCGGAATTGAACAGAAAATTCCAGGAGAAACTATACTATCGAAGTTAATTAATCTGAATTAGTTTCGCCCTGTACCACATCATATATTACTCCAATCTTCTTCAAGAAGCAGCAAATGAATCTAAAAATATTTAGTGATAAAAGAATATTTTTTTTAAGTGACTAAATATGTTTTAGCCAGATTGTTTTTCCGACCAAACAAGATTTGAATACACCTTGTTTGGAATCAATTTCTTAAATTCAACTCCTTCACCCTTATACCATTTTGGGAACCATTCATAAAGATGCAACCTAATTGTCTGAATATATACAATTAATCCCTCAATAAGCATTATTCCTATATTACCACCAATCAAAACTGCTAACCCGCCCCCACTCTCATATGATTCATTGACCGTTACCAATAAGGCTGAATGTACCAAGAGCATAATTCCAATTCTAGTATAACTAATCACGTTAGACAGAATTTCAATTATCCTTACCAGTATGACCTCTATAACAATTCCCATTAATCCAGCACCTTCATCATGACCATGTTTAGCAGCAAGTTCTTGCTCTTTTTTTTCTCCATAAATCATAATTCCCGCAGTTGCAATGATTATCGGGGGCATGGCTTTTGCAACCAACTCTACTGTTACCCAATCTCCGAATATAGCTGTCAACCACGGTACAGGCTCATCATGAGTAACTCCCGTTATTCCAAACATGCCTATTATATCGTATCCAGAACCTATCGCAGCAAGTATCAATGCTACTACGGCAAGAAACTGAAATATATATGGGATATCATGTGTCAGAACGGCTAGTTTATTCCGTTCCAATATATCAGCTCTAAGTTTCAGTAACATTGCCATCAATAAATGCATAATACCAATAGCAACCGACACCGCTAGTATGTTTACTACCTGATCAAATGTTAATTCTGACACATTTAGGATGCCCACTAAACCATCTAATGGTTCAAAAATGAGTGCCAAACCTGGTATTTCCAAAATATGAAAACCAAACATCTCCCCTACACCTAAACCGGCTATGGCAGCTGCTGCACCACTTGCAGCCAATAGCGTCGCCCATGTCTTCAAATTCCCATTTGCTCTATACCTAAGAAACATACCCAAGCCGAAAAGCAACAGGCCATGCCCAAAATCTGCAAACATAAGGCCGTATAACAAAGGCCATACAAAGGCAATAATCGGAGTTGGGTCAACTTCACCAGGCGAGGGAATACCCTGCGTATCAGTTATTACTTCAAAAGTCTTCGCATATCTATTATTAACGAGTAGTGTTGGAAGCTGATTGTTAGCATTCATATCAGCATAGGCAGGTTCCGTGATAGAGACATAACTTTTTGTGAGGACATCAAACCTTTTCGCCATGCTGACTGGGATATATCCCTGAATAACTGCAAAATTCTTTGTACCTCCAGGCTTTCTTGTGACTTCCAAAACATCTTTTGCTATTTTAGATGACTCATACAATGAAAGTAATTTTGACAAGAGTGTTACCTTTAGCTTTTCAATTTTTTTAGTAACTTCTGTGGACTTCTTCTCAAGATCCTTACACACTTTCTGGCATTTATCATATGCTAAACTTGGATTTTGTGGCAAATCAGAGGGGATTTGAATAGGATGTACATTGAAGCTTCTAAGCACCTTCATGATTTTTTCGGAATCCTCTTGTGAGCCGATGACAGTAATAGAAGATTTCTGATCATTAAGTTTGAATGGATTGACAATCAGATCACTCAGACTATTTTGAATTTCCCTAATGTCCTTGGTATTAACAATAAAAATTTCTGCAAAAAATGTTTTCAGGTTACGGAGTCCAGATAGTTCCATCTTGAGCTTTGAAGCACTACCAATCGCGTCCAATGCATTTCGGTACTCTTCAAGTTCCTTCTCAATTTGCTGTTGAGTTTTCAGTAAGGACATTGGTTCTTCTAATAGAACCTTACTTTTCTTTTCTAATTCAACAATGAAATTTTGAATATCATTTATCTTGTATTCAGTTTTTTCTTGAGGAGCACCCTTGAAGAGAGTCGCCATTACACCAGTTTCAAGCGGTATCCCCAAAGATCTTATGACTTCATCAACCTCTTGAAACAATTTTTGAGCGTTTAACAAAAGGTCATCAAAATACGGATTACTATGGTCAGAAGGATTTTGTAACGGATGAAACCATTCCAATTCGGCCAACTTACTTACGACTTCATGAGTCTCAATTCTTGGAAGAATCACAGTTGACTTTAAAAGTTTAGCCTGCCCCATTGTATTGAATTGTTTGATTATTAATTCTCCTTAAAATCTTTCCCTTTCATACTGTCTAACAATCAACAAGTGATAGAATGTTTTTAATTGTCAATTAATGGCTCCTTGATATTCTAAATCCTCTTACTCAACAATAGAAATAAAACTTTTGTTGATTCCATGGACAACAAAATTGGCTGTGATCTAGTTCGAAGTACCGAATTCTCTAGGTAAAAAAGAAACCGTTGAGGTACTGTTGCTCCTCATTGACCCAGGATAATGAACATCATTACAATACCATAGATTGCAATGGATTCTACCATACCTACAAATATGAAGACTCTTGATTGCATCTTTGGATTATCGCTTATCGCAGCTAAACCAGCAGCACCTACAAATCCTAAGCCTATTCCTGATCCAGCAGCTGCAAGACCAAACGCCATTCCTGCACCAATAAATTTGGAACCTGCATCGGAGGTGCCTTCTGTTTCCGCTTGTGCATAAACCCAGTTGTTATAAAATAATAGTATGCTAGATGTTATAGCAATGGTCAGAAGAATAATACTAACTTTTTCTCTGTCAACACTCATCATACAGTGGTTCCAAATTGAAGGCCATATTTAATTATAACTAAGAAAGTTCAAAAAGTTACCCGAATTCAAGGCGTCATTAATAAATAAGACGTTAAAAGAAATTGGCAATTTCTTAATAGAATTATTGTAAGTTATTACAAACTTCACAACAAAGAAATTTCTTAGTTGAGGATATTAGTTCTAAATCAAAATAATTAATTGAGATATTTGAACATCGTACATTGGAAAAGATTCCGGTAGTTACTTAAACGTTTGACATTGCTTTCTTCTTGTAAGAGGAAATATCGTTTTTTACATTTTCAACCATTGAATCATGCTCTGACTGTAAGTTTTGTTTTGATTTTCTAAAGTATTCTGCGATTATATCGTTGTCCATATTGCTTGCCACCATCAATATGCATTGTTTTGCCTATTCTATATTCTTTTTCTTGTCCAGAACAACTTTCACTTTTTTGAGTCTTACAAATTCTTCTCTTTCACGTTCTTCCAATGTTCCTTTAATGAAGGCTATGGCATTCTGATACTGTGGAATTATAACAAATTCAAGTGCATTGATTAATTTCTGTGTTTTTTCAAGTTCTTTGGCTAGACTAAAGATGGCATTTTCATATTCTGCGGCTTTACAAATCTGTGGAAGCATATTCTTTATCAGTTTAGATGCCTTGTCAACATTTGCGTTAGTTTCCGAAAATCCATAAGAAAGCTCTTGACCGCCTTCCTTGGTCTTTATCTCTAGAGTAGGTATCTTGACATCAACGATTCTCCTCACATTCACGTTAACTTCCATTATACCCGGAGTCGAATCTGAAATTGATTCTAACGTTGATGTTCCAAGAGACATGTAAGAATCATAGACTGCAGAATAAATATCAGAAAGTGGAGACCAAATATCCCCTCTCGTCTTGTTAGCCTCTTCTATCATCTCATCAATTTTTTTTAGCAATACTTCTCTTTTATCATCAAGTATTTTGTGAACCATGGTACTAACTTGCAACGATCTTCTTATCTTAATTAGTTCAATTTTCGTTGCAGAAACATTTTTGCCAAATGACATTTCGATTTCGATGAACTTCTAAATTACTTGTTTCCTTTATAATGTTGCTGAATGTGTTTGTCTTTGATCTTGGTCAGTTCGCCTTCTGGTAAAGTTGCTAATATATCCCATGCTCTACTTAAGGTTTCGTCCAAATTTCTATTTTCATCAGGACTTTGTTTTAGAAAGTGAGTTTCAAAACTATCACCAGCGTCAAGATATTTCAAATCAACTCCGGTTAAACCTGCCTTACCTACAATCTCTGCTAGTGCTCGGACTTCTTGGGCTCTTGAATATGCGTCGTACATCTGATTACCAACTTCCATATGATCAGATCTAGTTTTTCCTTCACCAACACCATCTTTCATTAATCTGGAAAGAGACATCATTACATTAACAGGTGGATAAATTCCTTTTCTGAATAGATCTCTTCCTAAGACTACCTGTCCTTCCGTAATGTAACCGGTCAAATCTGGTATTGGATGTGTGATATCGTCCGCCGGCATTGATAGGATGGGCATTTGAGTAACACTTCCATTTTTTCCCTTAATTCTACCTGCCCTTTCATAATTATTTGCCAAATCAGTATATAAATATCCAGGATATCCTTTTCTACCTGGAACTTCCTCTCTTGCTGCGCTTATCTCTCTAAGAGCTTCGGCATAATTGGTCATATCGGTTAGTATCGCAAGTACATGCATACCAAGATCAAAGGCAAGGTATTCAGCTACAGTGAGAGCGACCCTAGGTGTAATGATTCTTTCTATAGCAGGATCATCTGCAAGATTAACAAACAGTACACTTCTTTTCAATGCACCTGATTCTTCCAAGCTTCTCTTGAAATATTGAGCTTCAGAGTATTGGACACCTATCGCAGCGAAGACCACAGCAAAGTCTTCATTTGTTCCCACCACGGTGGCCTGACGTGCAATTTGCGCTGCTAAAATGTTGTGTGACATTCCGGAACCTGAAAAAATAGGCAGCTTTTGACCCCTGACCAATGTCAGCATACCATCAATTACAGATACTCCAGTTTGGATGAATGACGTAGGATATTCTCTGCTCTGAGGATTCATTGGTTCTCCATTTACATCAAGGAATTTATCAGCAACAGGATCAGGTAAGCCATCGTTTGGTCTTCCCAGACCGTCAAATACACGTCCGAGCAGTTCTTGGGATACTGGCATGGTCATAGTTTTTCCAAGGAACTTTACTCTTGTTCCAGTAATGGCCAATCCTGTTGTACCTTCAAATACCTGAACTACCGCTTTGCCGTTCCCTATTTCCAGAACCTTTCCTAATCGTCTTTCACCATCATTTGTTTCTATTTCTACAAGTTCATCAAAGGAAGCTTTTGTTACGCCATCTACTATCATAAGTGGTCCTTTTATTTCGGCTATTTTCGTATATTCGATCCCAGTTGTTTTAGACAGAGACCTTTACCTCCTCAATGTTACCTTTGAACGAATCAGATAGCTGTTTATCTATTTCTTCTAATTTTGAAATTTGCTCATCTGTAACTTCGAATTTTGCTTTTAGTAAAGTGGTAATTATAGGCAAGGCTCTAATATCTGCTAATGATTTTCCTTCCTTAAGGGCCTTTTGTGCTTCTTTGTAGAACTTTACCATAAGTCGAACCAATTTCAGTTGTTTAGCTGGACCGCAGTAAGTATCAACCTTATCAAAAGAGTTTTGCTGCAAAATTCCTATTTTTAGCATTCTAGCTACTTCTAGAACGAGTTTCTCTTCATCCGGAAGTGCTTCAGGTCCTAACAATCTGACGATTTCTTTTAATGTATCTTCACGCTGCAATATGTGATATGATTCAGCTCTCAAGTCGTACCAATCAGGGCTTACGTTTTCTTTCCACCATTTGGATATGTCTTCAAGATAACCAGAGTATGACTGCATCCAATTGATTGATGGATAGTGTCTGGAATATGCTAGTCTAGTATCAAGTGCCCAGAAAGTCTTGATAAATCTAATTGTGTGAGTTGTTACTGGTTCAGTAAAATCTGCTCCTGACGGAGATACTGCACCAACCAATGTTACAGATCCAGAACGATCCGGTGAACCAAGTGCTCTTATTCGTCCTGCTCTTTCATAAAATTCTGCGAGTCTTGACGCCAAATACGACGGATAACCCTCTTCTGCAGGCATTTCCTCCAATCGACCTGACATCTCTCTGAGTGCTTCTGCCCATCTACTTGTAGAGTCAGCAACGAGAACTACATCATAGCCCATATCTCGGTAATACTCTGCCATAGTAACACCCGTATAGATTGATGCTTCTCTAGCGGCAACAGGCATGTTACTCGTATTTGCAACGAGAACTGTTCTTTCCATTAATGGTCTTTGAGATCTGGGATCAATCAAGTGTGGAAATTCTACAAGAACTTCTGTCATTTCATTACCGCGTTCTCCACAGCCAATGTAGACTACAACCTTAGAATCTGCCCATTTAGCTATCTGATGCAATGTCACAGTTTTTCCTGTACCGAACCCACCTGGAATAGCACCAGTTCCACCTTTTGCAATAGGGAAATATGTGTCAATAATTCTCTGTCCAGTAACTAGTGGTACTGAAGGATCGTATCTTTCAGCATATGGACGTGGCTTTCTAACAGGCCATTTGTGATACATCTTTAATTCAATCTTGTCCCCATTCTTGCTACTAGCATGCCCAATGACATGCTCTAAATCATATTCTCCCTCCTTGGCAATTTCAGTAATTGTCGCCTCAGGATAATTTGGAGGAACCAATATATTATGAGTCAAAAGAGGAGTTTCTTGGACTGCCCCGAGTATAGATCCTCCAAAAATAGTGTCATTTTTTTTCACTGATGGAGTAAACTTGTATTTCTTTTTCATATCAACGGGGCTAGTTGTGATACCTCTACCAATGAATGCTCCCGACTTTTTGGCAATATCATCCAACGGTCTTTGTATGCCATCGTAAATCTTACCGATAATTCCTGGACCAAGAAGAACAGATAGTGGTTGACCGGTACCGATTACCTCTTCTCCTGGTTTTAGACCAGATGTAGATTCATAAACTTGAATAAATGCTACATCTCCAGTTAATCTGATAACTTCTCCAATTAGTTTGGACTCACCGACTTCTACTGTCTCATACATTTTTACAGTTGACATCCCATCAGCCTTAACTGCCGGACCGCTAACCCATACTATCTTTCCTTTTGCTACCATCTACTTGTTTTCGCCTCTAAGCAGTTGGACTATGTCTTTCCTTATTAAAGGTTTGAGGGTTTCAATATTAGAATCAAGTGTATTATCTAAAGTCATTGTTCCATCCAAAGAGGCTGCTTTTATTCCACCAATAATGTCTATTGCCTCGTCTGATACCGTTATTTTCATTTTCTTATCGGATGATTCTTGTGACGATATCTTTTTTACCAGTTTCAAGTCAGCGCTGTTGCATTGTATTATAATTTCAGAACCTAACTTTGCAACGCTATCTTGTACCATTCTGGTTAATAGTTTTTCATAATCTTTTTCATTATTACTTTTTGCAAGTTTTTCCTTCGCTTTATTAAAAATTTCGTCAATAGCTGATTCGATAATAACTAGTTCTTTATTCCTAGCATTTAATGTGCTAGATCCTATTATTTGCCGCTTTAGATTCTCAGCCTGTTTTTTTGATGATTCTATAATGTTAGCATATTCAACTTGTAGACTGCCTTTAGAAGATTCTAAATTTTTCAAGGAATTTTGAAGTGCAGAGTCAATCTCTGAGATTAATGCGGATTCTTTTTGCGAAAGAACTTTGTCAATTGTTCTTTCTAAAGAATTTAGACTCATTCATTGATTTTTCAGAACTACGTGATTTTAATCTTTTGATAACAAGATTTCTTCAAAAATAAAATTAGGATAACTCATCCCAATTTTTTATATCGAATATTTATGAGTATTAGTCCATACTGATCTGACTACGAGCCTCTACATACTTCGCAGGTAAAAGTACCTTCAGAATACATTAACAGATCTGACCATTCGCCGCATTCATCACAGAAACCTGAGATAGCAGATGCGGGTCTACCAATTTCTCCTCTAATCATACCAGCCTTCTCTGACACTACATCCACTAATTCTGGAGTAACAGCAATAACGTCAGAGCTAGAAATAATTCCAGCCAATCTGTCTTTATAAACAACACCTAATCTCTTGATGTTATTTTTTCGTAGTATGCGTGCGGCCTCAGTTATACCTTCTCCTGCTTCTACAGTGTGTATTGTTTGCATTACTTTTGCACCATCAACCGATGATGGATCTAAATTGCTTGCCACTACCTTTGATACAATATCCCAATCAGTAACAATTCCAACGGGTTTTTCATTTTCGGTAATAATTACACTGCCAATATTATGATCTTTCATTTTACTTGCAATGTCGACAACGGTATCGCTTGGTCCAGCTGTAATGACAGGGCTGTTCATAATGTCTCTTACTAGTACTCGTGTAGTCATGTTTGCATCGGTATTTTCTACTAGCCTTTTTGCCACAAGATCATTTAGTTAGTTTGGTTTAATTATCTTTCGAATCTTCGTTGTATAGAGGAATGAATCACAAGAATAAGGATCACCTGCGTATCAAAAGTTAACCAATCTTAACATCATTCACTGATTGGCCCCTTTCAATATGTTCTATCTTGGATTGTCCTGTTGGCAACATTCTAATAAAATCATCCAAAAGTACTTTTTTTAAATAATCCGCTAAATCAGAATCAAATTCAGAAATTACTCTTACGAATTCACTTTTTATTTTCTTGGCCAAATTCATCGGATCGGAACCACCCGGCAACAACGAAGCAAATACCAAACTTCTCTTTTTGATGGCGTTTAACGGTCCGGAAACTATTGTGTATCTTTTTTCAATTTTAACCAAACCTATTGATAATTTTAGTTCAATACCCTTGCAAAAATTTCTTTTGCCTTCAATGACAAAAGAGCCTTTTGGAAGAAATTGACCCGTAGGAGCACCTTTCTTTACCTGATTAGGGAATACCCAATATGCATCTCCACTTGACAACCCATCCTTCCACGCTCTACTGAATGATACTGTGGCTTGAGCCGTCTCCTCTATTAAGTTGGTATTCTCATTAACTTGATTTCTCGCATTCTTTATGAGAAAAAAAGGAGACCCATGAATTTCTGCGTGAAACACGATATCGTCCTCAGTCATGTGTTTTCGAATCACTGCTGAATTCGAAGATGCATCTCTCCCACCAATAACTAGGTGGCCGTCAGTAGTAACGAACCAGCGATATCGCTCATACCATTGTTTTGATTCTAATGCATTGAATTGAATTTTTTCATGAATTTTTTGTGTTTGACCCTGCAGTTTTTCAATTCTTGATCTAAGTTCTTCACTTGCTTTGTCGATATTGCCGGCACCACGTTCTAATTCTTTTGCTCTAGAAAATAATTGTGACGAAAATTTTGGAATACTTGATTCTAACTTTACTCTTTCATTTAGTAAAACCAGATAGGTCAAACCATTTTCCAAGACTATGTTAGAATCATTTTTTTCTAAAAGAGTCTTGACTGAATTATCGTTCATATCTTGGATACCCAAAGATGAGAGCTTCATTAATTCATGGGCAACGCTTCTAAGACTTTTTGATTTTGAAATTACACTCATTTTTGCTTTGTCTTGTTCTTCCAAGTCATGTTCCAATTCCAATATTTTCCTGTCTGCTTCTTCTGTTTTCAGACTCCTACCGATAGATAAAATCTCATTACTCAGTACTTTATCTATCGCCTCCATGTATGTCTCAACTTTCTTTGCATTAGCTTCTTTTGACATCGAAATAGGAGATGCGTCTATTGCAACACCCATCTTATCCATAATAACTGAGGGTTCGTGATTTTTTTCATCTAGTACTTTATCAGTTATTTCTTTGGTCTTTTCATAAATAATTTCTATGTCCTTATTACTAAGCTGGTGAGCAAACTTTGTATTATTTCCCGATTGAAATAGTATTTCTTCAACATATTTCCTTGGTAAGGATGTAGATTTTCCCAACCATTTTACCACTTCTATATCTTCGGGTTGTGGACTGGCGCTATCCATCATAGTTTCTACAGTGATATGTAAAACGTCCTCACCTCTACTAGGTGGGAGAACATAATCTGATCCAGTATTGAGAGTTCTGTGCCTTACTTCTACTGGATTCAGGATCCAAAGTATTTTCATCGATTCGTCGCATAAAATGACATTCCCCTTTCCGAAGATTTCAACTATCAATATCCTTACTTTATCGTCTCTATTTACAAAATGGAGTAAAAAAATTCTCTCGCTACCAGGCTGCGATATAGAACTTATCCTTGCCCTTTCTATTTCCTTACTTAGTATCTTTACAAATTGATTTTCTTCTACTTGTTTGTATTTCTTATTTGTTAACCAAATTCCCTTGGTAGAAACCATAAGCATAATATCAGGTTCTATTGGATGATGAAGTTTCAAAAGAATAGAATTTTTAGTGATAGATGAAATATTACTCACGTAAAATCCCGATGATACCTTTGAATTTATCTTGTTTACAAGATAATGTAGCTCTATCCCTGATAATTCCATATGAATGACTGTAGACGAGGATGAATATTAATTAAAAATTCAAATAGCAATCGAAAGGAATTAAACCTGCAATTAATGTGAAAAAAGCAATTGGACCTACTAGATAAGATATACTATATGAGAGCCTTTTTAGGAGTTTTGTGTGGTATTATCCTAGGTTTTATCTTAAATCCTTCCAACTATTCAGCGTCTGTACCCATAATTATCGCACTTGCACTATTTTTCTATATAATTTCGTATGTTATTGCAAAAAGAATTGGTTTGAGATTAAGAACTGAAGATAGAAAAAAAATTTCTACTAATGGTGTTTTTCCATTTATCTTTTTGCTGATAATGTTCATAATTGTTACATATACGGGCCTACACGCATCAGAAATATGATCTAAAAGAATTTAATTTCAAGGCATTTTATGTAGACATGATGTTATGGAAATATTTAACGCCAGGCATACCCGACGAGCTGTTCGAGCGCTCAGAGAATGTTCCAATAACTAAAGAGGATATCCGTTCAATTGTCCTGAGTAAACTACGTCTAAGAAAAAATTATTCGGTGATTGATGTAGGATGCGGCAGTGGAAGCATTACTATAGAGATATGTCTACACGTAAATTCTAAAAATGTATACGCTATTGATTTGGATAAGAATGCCATAGACTTGACAAAAAAAAATCTAGATAAATTTGGTGTTTCTGCAAATTTAATCCACTCCAAAGCTGAAGAGGTCTTACCATCACTACCAACAGTTGATGCAATTATTGTCGGTGGAACGAAGGGTAAAACTGAAAAAATCATAGAGCTTTGCATTTCTAAATTAAAAAAGGATGGAAGACTAGTTATCGATACCATACTCATAGAGACAATGTATAAAGCCCTGAAGACGGTTAAGAAGCAAAAAATGCGCGATATTGAGGTTACTCAAGTCACAATAGCCAAAGGAAAAAGGATGTCAAGTGGAACTATGCTTATTTCCAGAAATCCCATATTAATTTTGTCTGCTACAAGATAGAGAATTCAAGGTTGATGTTAATTCACGTGGATAGACTC
>Ga0209814_10000657_pt1 | contig 11666 bp, 11 predicted proteins | sample SoiMetdeltSBSDD1_FD_187597 | JGI IMG/M metagenome (GOLD analysis project Ga0209814, IMG submission 187597) | Bulk soil microbial communities from a Populus tree surrounding site in Tennessee, USA - Soil MetaG P. deltoides SBSDD1 (SPAdes) (version 2) | ecosystem: Environmental > Terrestrial >... | reverse complement strand
GTTCAATCCATTTGAATTTTCTCTGAAGAGTACTTGTATAAATTTTTGTCCAATCCAAATCTACGTACTCGCACCATGATTTGAAAACGCGTGGATCTATATAGTTTCTTAATGAAGTACCGAGATTGTAATCTTTAGTTTCTTGTTGGAGTCGTAATTGGAATTCAAGCTTTTCAATTCTTTGTTCCTTCTTTAATTTCTGTAGCTCAGTTTTCCATTTTTTCTCTTTCAACTCAAGTTTTAGTTGTTTGATTTTATCTTTTTTATTAGCTAATGACTGTTCAAATTTTTCCCATGCCTTTTTGCTTGCCGGATTCTTCGGGTCTATTCCTTTTTTGTGATTACAAGTTACAGCGGCTTGAAGATTTGCAATTTTTGCTAAGTATACTTTCTTAAATTCACTTTCACTCTTACTAAGTTTCAAATTTGGCGCAGATAGATGTTTCTTCACTACTGCAGTAGCTATGTAAGTTCTAAATACCTTTGCAGTCAAATTAGGGAGATTTTCATTATCAATTGATCTGAGGAATTTATTTACTTTAGACGATGTGATGTCTTCAAATATTTCCTCAGTTCGATCCTTTCCCTTCATGAAGAACAGCAAATTCTCATAAAGCGCTTTTGTATCAGAACTGGATATTTCCAACGTCTTTTGCCAAGGAACACTATCTTTGCCGAGAAAATTGAATTCTATTAGAACCTTGTCATTAATTTTTGGAAAGTTGAGATGTTCAACTCTGAGAGTAGACGCACCAATTGTGTCTGCTTCGTCAGGATCTTTTTCATCACCAACTCTCATTGCCAATTTATTTATGAGATAGCAAACCGTAGCGACCTTTCTTTTTGTTGTATCCTTAGCGTTTAACATCTGATTAATAATCTCCTTTTCAATAGCAAAAATGTAATGTTCTAGTTTCTTTGCTATGTCATATTTTGCCTTATCGTTGTCTTGTCGTAGGTAGGATGAATCATGCAACCAGACGTACTTTCTCTTCCCAGTTAGATTTTCTATCCATGAGGCTAACCAAGTTGAATTATGGTCATGAACAATAGCCTTCCACGGTCCTTCGGGTACAGATGCATTCTCCCCCAGATTGAGTGTTACATCATTGGGAGTAATTCTGGGCTTCCATCTTCCTCTTAATGGATGAAGTCCCCTTCCCATAAATATTCCAGGAGGTTCAACAAGCCAATTGGCAACGTCAACTTCGATTCCATCTATCTTCGCTTTTCCATAAATCGATTTCATCTTTTCCTTTTCTATTTTTTTTTCTTGGCTAATTCTTCTTTTTTCTTCTCTTGGAAGTGATTTTATTCTTATTTTTTCATCTTCCTTAATCTTTAATTCCTTATCAACCAAATTAAATGCCTCGGTCATGTCAATTTCATCAATTTTTTGAACCGATCTAAATCGTTCGGGGAGTAATTTCTTGAAATCAGCAATAAAATTTGATTGAAAAACAGGATCCTTTACATAATGGGTATCCTTCTTTTTTGCCCATGCATAAATGGGTTCTTCTTGTTCACGATTTAAGAAAAGGATCTCTCCTAGAATTTTGATATTTATTCCACGCTGAGCATATTCTGGTGGGAAGGCGACACCATTATGCTCCAGTTCTGTCCATTTGTTAGAGGTGGCAACTTTAGAGGATATTGTCAACTACATCCAAAATGTCTAATTAACTATTCTTAAACCTTATCCGCTTGAAATATCTATCACAAGTTTTGAACTGGACAATTGATTTATTTATTTATTCTGCTGGAATAGATATGATATGAATTCAACTCAACTGGTAAATTTTCCTGCAAAGCTCACCTACAAAATAAGTGATGTCTCTGAAATTAGGCCGATGATTGATGAATTCATTGATCAATATAGAAGGTCCGAATCAGGAGAATTCAGTTGTAGAATTTTACTACCACGTCATTTGAAATCCGAGAGAGATGTGAAAAGATTAGGTGCTGCCATATATTCTGAGATAATGCTTTCGCTGAAAAAAAACAAGTTAATTGCCAATTTAAGAGATATAAGATATATCCACGATGCCCATAATTATGGCTGGTTACTGTTGAATCCAAAAATGGCAGAAAAATTGTAGATAAGGCAAGGATTTTGGATTTTGGTTACCGACTAGTATTTTTGAATTTTTTCACCACAAACGGGACTTCGAGTTTTAAGACGTTGCTCATAGTTATTGAAATAATTAAGCCTAGTAGTAAACCTCCAATTAAATCAGTCAAATAATTTAATCCTAGAAATAAATTTGACACCATTAGCATTGGTGGCAGTATCCAGAGAAGATAAGCATATTTTTTTCTTTTTAGTCGCAAGACAGTTGCGACAATAAAGGCAAATGCGGTTATGATAGCTGTGTGATTTGAGGGGTAGGAGAAATTGCGGGCCTCCGTCAATAAACTATCACTTTCAAGCTGAAAACCCTCGGGAAGGTTGGGTATCCTCTGTGATTCCGGTGGTTTTGGCTGGGCAATTAGTGGTTTCATATAAGAAACCAGTATTGCAATAGTCACGATTGTTATCATCAATATCATTCCCATTTTTCTCGTTCTTCTAATAATGGTAAAAACTATGGCCAGAAAAATCAGGTTTATCACCTCTCCAAAAGATGAAATGATTACGAAAAAATAGGATAAAAATTGGTCAGGACTAACACTGCCAAATGCATTAAAGACTAAAACATCTATTGACGAAAAATACCGGAAATGGACTAAAACCGTAAGTATCATGAATGCGGCTAAGATTGCTATAAATTGAAATGATCGAATATGTATCAATCATGATTACCGAATAATTTTAGCCATCTAATTGGACATAGTTATTATTGAAAATAAATCAAAAAAGCGCTGCTCATTAGTTACAACATTGGTCAATAGAGTGAAGATTCATTTTCAATTTGTTCTGCTGATTTTGGATCATTTTCTGAATAGTATTTCACCATTCCTACTTTTAGTACCTTGAGCGAAAGGAGTGCGCATTTGATTCTTGCAGGCCCCAAGTTCGTTAATCCAATATTTTCAAGAATGTCTTCCTTTTTCAAATCCTTGACTACAGTCAAATCCTTACCAATGACTAATTCTGTTAACATAGAAGCACTAGCCTGGCTAATTGCACATCCTTTACCTTCAAATTTTACGTCTTTGATCACCCCGCCATCTACCTTCAAATGAATATCTATTTCATCACCACAAAGAGGGTTACTATCATGAACTGTAACATCTGCATTCTCCAATTTCCCTTTATTTCTTGGATTCCTGTAGTGATCTAATATGATCTCTCTGTATATATCATCGCTCATATTTTGAAGATTCTCCCTGCCTCTTTAATAGCATTAATGAACTTATCTATTTCTTCTTTAGTATTATAAATGTAAAAGCTTGCTCTAGATGTTGCTGGAACGTCAAGTCTTTGCATTAATACTTGTGCACAGTGATGACCGGATCTTATCGCAATTCCATGATCATTCATTATTGTTGCGAGATCGTGAGGGTGGATATCTGCAATATTAAATGACATAACTCCTCCTCTGTATTTGGTATCTCTTGGGCCATATACTGTAACATACTTTAGTGACAGAATTGATTCTAGTGCATAATCTGTCAGACTTATCTCATGTTTCCTGATGTTTTCCATTCCAATTTTTTCTAGATAATCAATAGCTGCACCAAATCCTACAACGTCAGCAATATTTGGAGTACCTGCTTCAAATTTGTAAGGGACGTCGTTGTAATTTGTGTGAAATTTAAAGACCTCCTTAATCATATCGCCACCACCCATAAATGGTCTCATTTTCTCAAGAAATTCTTTTTTTGCGTATAAGACTCCCACTCCAGTAGGACCTAACATCTTGTGTGCAGAGAATACCAAGAAATCACAATCCATATTTTTAACATTTACAGGCATATGTGGTACTGATTGTGCACCATCCACTATGACTGGTATGCCATGTTCATGGGCTACCTTAATAATCCCTTCAATTGGTACAATGGTGCCCAGTACGTTTGACATATGGCTAAGGGAAACCAGTTTTACTTTTTTTGAAGAAATCAATTTTTTCATATGTTCAAGATCTAAAAATCCGTTTTCATCAATTCCAACATATTCTAATCGTGTTCCAATCTCTTGACATAGTATCTGCCAGGGTACTATATTGCTATGGTGTTCTAATTCGGTGATCACAATGCCATCATCTTTTTTGAGATTTGATCTGGCCCAAGAATGTGCAATAAGATTTATTGATTCTGTCGTGTTCCTCGTAAAGACGATTTCTTCAGGACGTACGTTAATAAAATTTGCAATTTTCTCGCGACTTTGCTCATATAATTCAGTTGCCTCTTCGGCTAGCTGATAGACTGCTCTGTGGATATTGGAATTATAATTTGTATAAAAATCCGTAATTGAATCAATCACAGAATATGGTTTTTGTGTAGTAGAAGCATTATCCAGATAAACAAGTTCCTTGCCATTGATTTTTTTCTTAAAAATTGGAAAATCATTTCTTAATGCATAGCTGTCTACAATGCTTCTTTGCATCAATTTTTAAAATAAGTAATAAGAGATATAAACTTAGATTACGGCCCTTGACTCGAACGCAAATTTGGAATAGTTTTCTGCAACCGGTAAACAATAGCTAGATAGGTTCTCGACACACATAATCTTACCATGAGTCATCTTCACGAACCACTTTTTATAATACAAACTGTCATGAGGACACAACAGGTTTAGTTTTTTAAAGATTTTTGAGGTTAAGGTTCTCCCCTTTTTATCTCTATCAAGCAAAAGAATGACCTTTCTACCATTCCTTGATACATAGTCTACAAAATTAGTAATTCCCTTAAAATTATTATATACCAAGATTTCACCCTGAAATCCTAAATCTCTCAAGGCAATTTCATCCTTCTTACCCTCCACTGCGACAACTGCTCCTGCTTTACATTCGTGATTTAATGATTCGATAAACTCTCGAATATTTAGGGCAATTTCATCCCTTTTGTGTATCATCTACTGAATTGAATTACCAATCCAACGTTAATGAATTTTGTCTTGATATCGCAAGGTTTTTTCAGATACTCTTAATAGGCAAACAATTTGAATTCATGATTCTCTAAAAGGATCGCCACGTCAAATTGTATCAAAACACTAATGTCACCAAATGAGTCTTAGCAAAGACTTATTTTTCATTTCATTTGAATTAAAATATTCACATGTTTGAAAATTACCTGATGAACATCGGTGGTTCAGAATGGATAATTATAGGACTACTTGTAGTTATTCTCCTATTTGGTTCAAAGAAATTACCTGAATTCTCTAGAACCATAGGAAAAGCTATCGGGGAATTTGAAAAGGTTCGCACTATGTCGCTTAAGCAAAAAATCGATGATGATTCCAATTACATTGGGCCACGGATGGCTAGTGCTGTGGAAAGTGAACGTCATAAACTCGAAATGATAGCAGAGTCGTTAGGGATAGATCATGTCAATAAAAATGATGAAGAATTAAGGCTCCTCATTTTCGAAAAAATTAACAGATGACTTTAACATTGCTGTAAAATTGTTTTTTTAGATGTTACCTTTCAAAATTTAAATATGTGATTTTTTCAACTCACGTAATGTCAAATTCTGCAAATAGTGGAATCAATCCATTTAAAGTGGCGCTTACTCAACTTGATGAAGTTTCATCTATGATTGGTCTTGACAAAGGTCTGCATCAATTTTTGGCTCAGCCAAAAAGGGTGTTGACGATATCTATCCCTGTTAAAATGGATGATGGAACCATTAAAGTTTTCACTGGTTTTCGTTCTCAACATAATGATGCTTTAGGACCATTCAAAGGCGGAATACGTTATCATCCTCAGGTAACAATAGATGAAGTTAAAGCTCTTTCTATGTGGATGACATGGAAGTGCGCCATTGCAAATATCCCATATGGTGGGGGGAAAGGTGGTATAATATGCGATCCAAAAAGTATGTCAGAAGGAGAATTAGAAAGAATGACTAGAAGGTATGCATATGGAATTTCAGATATTATTGGACCGTACAAGGATATTCCTGCACCTGATGTATACACAGGTGGAAAAGAGATGTCTTGGATTATGGACACGTTCTCGGTAATCAAGGGAAATTACATACAGCCTGAAGTGATTACGGGCAAACCTATACAAATTGGAGGATCCCTTGGACGTAACGAAGCAACGGGTAGAGGTCTTGCCATTACGGTAAGAGAAGCTGCCAAAAAACTAAATATCGACATGAAAAATGCAAGCGTTGTTGTTCAGGGATTCGGAAATGCTGGACAGTTTTCTGCTCAGCTCGTTGAAGAACAAGGAGCAAAAATAATAGCCGCAAGTGATTCAAAGGGATGTATAATTAATAAAAATGGCATCGATACGGCTTCACTCAGGAAACACAAAGAAAAGACCGGATCTGTATCAAATTTTCAAGGCAGCCAAACTATTTCCAACAAAGAACTTCTTGAAACGGAATGTACAATTTTGATTCCTGCTGCTTTGGAAAATCAAATAACTAATGATAACGCTGGAAATATAAGGGCCAAAATCGTAGCGGAAGCTGCAAATGGACCAACTACTCCAGAAGCTGACAAGATTTTATTTAATAATAAAATCATGGTGATCCCCGATATATTGGCCAACGGAGGTGGGGTTACGGTCTCATATTTTGAATGGTTACAAAATTTGCGTAGAGACTATTGGACAGAAGCGGAAGTCAATGATCGGTTGGATACAAACATCACAAAGGCATTTTTGGGGGTTTATGATACGCATTCAAAACATAATACAGACATGAGAAAGGCAAGTATGATAGTTGCACTAAATAGAGTTGTGGATGCCATAAAGATAAGGGGATTATGGCCCTAACTCCGACAAATAACACAAAGATAAAGAAAATTTTTAAAAAGACGTAATTAAAAAAATTTTTTTATTCAGTCGAAAAGGAATGTCCACATGAACATGATTTGGTTACATTAGGATTATTTATCTTGAAACCAGATCCCATGAGACTCTCAATGTAATCAATATTCGTTCCTTTAAGGTATTTTTGACTGTAACTATCGACAATCATTTTGATGCCGTTTTGATCAATAACATTGTCATCTTCATCTGGCTTCTCTTCAAAACCCATACCATATGAGAGACCTGAACAACCTCCACCGGAAACATAGACTCTCAGGTACAAACTCTCCTTATTCTCTTGTTTCATAAATTCCATTACTTTCTCTGCAGCCTTTGGACTAATTGTAATCAGTTGCGTTTGGTGTGTACTTTCCATTATCAATACAATGCCCTAATAAACTATAATAACCTTTTGAAAAATGAGGAAGCTGGGCAAAAACAAAAATGGGTATTTGAAACAAAAATTATTTTAGGCTTTCCTTCACCCTATGCCACTTTGCCAGACTTGCAGCCGCTGTTATCCATGTGATTACAGATTGGTAGACAGGTATATTGAACTCCTCAATTTTTTTAGAGATCTTTTCGGTAAATGGACCTCCCATAGCGCCTATCAGTATCGGTTTTTTCTTTTGTTTCTGAAAATCTGCTAGAATATCGACTATTTTTTCTTCCAGTGGATCATCCTGGAACACAAACCACGGCATGATGATATCTACATTAGGATCGTCTAAGAACGACTGAATAGCAAATCGATAATCATCAGCACTTGCAGAACCTGTAACATCACATGGATTGCCAATTACATAAGTCGCTGGATAATGTTCTTTGAATGATTGCATAGTTTGATCACTTAATTGCGCTAGTTCCAAATTTAGCCTTTCAAAATTATCTATTGCAGCAATGATTGGTCCTGCTCCATTTGTTACCATGGCAATTTTGTTTCCTTTTGGGACTGGTTGCCATGTTAATGCCTTAAGAGCAGAAGTTAATTCTTCGTAAGAATCCACAGAAATAATTCCAGTTTGTTCAAAGGCTCCACTTATTACAGCAAAGGATCCACCCAGCGAACCTGTATGAGAGGCTGCTTGCTTTGCTCCTTTGGTAGATCGACCATTTTTGAAAACCACAATTGGTTTTTGATGCTCTTTTATAACGTTCTTTGCGGAATTCATAAACTTGCGACCGTCTCCAAGCCCTTCTACATACAAGCCAATTACGTTTGTATTCGGATCCTGTGCCAAATAGTGTATCATATCAGCTTCATCAACATCCGACCTGTTACCATAAGAAATCATCTTGCTCAGACCAAATGCGTCAGAAGTCTCCATGAACGCAATTCCAACCGTCCCACTCTGGGATAGGAAGGCTACATTGCCCTGCTTTGGTCTTAACATTCTCAAGTGACCTTGAAATGCACAATCAAGTCTGTTTTCTCCATTAAATATACCAATGCAGTTTGGACCAATTATTCTAACATTCAATTCACGGGATAGATCTTGGATACGTTTCTCAATATCTGCACGTTCTCCTCCAAGTTCTTTACCACCGCCGGATATTATTACCATGTTATGGATATTCTTTTTTCCACATTCAGTAAGAAGATCTGGTACGAACTTAAGATCGACAGTTACAATAACAACATCTACGGGATCTTTTACATCCAAGAGGTTTTTGTAAGCTTTTACACCCATTATTTCGGAATAACCTTTTGCGTTTACGGGATAAACTTTGCCCTTGTAATCATGTTTTACAAGGCTTTCCATGACAGAATTTCCTATCTTGCCAGGTTCTGGCGATGCACCAATTAATGCTACAGATTTTGCATTAAAGAATAGATCCATGTAACTTGAATCGGGGTTGGCTATTGAAATTGCATTATCTGAAGATTTTTCCTTAAGAATGATCTTTGCATCTACAACGTAATAACTATCAGGATAAACCACCACCGGATTAAAATCAATGCTCTCATATTTTCCAGCCATGTCCACTCCTAGAGTCCCAATATTTACAATTGCTTCACTTAACATGTCCAAATCAATCGCCTTTGAACCTCTAAATCCTTTCAGAATATCCTTTCCTCTTAGAGATTCCAACATTTTTAATGCATCCCCTTTTGTGACTGGAAGAACTCTGAATGAAACATCCTTGAATAATTCTGTGTAAATGCCACCTAGACCTACCATTATAGAAGGCCCGAACTGAAAATCGTTTTGGAGCCCAATAATTAATTCAACCCCTTCTGGAACCATCTTTTCCAATAGTACTCCCTTCACATCAAATTTTTCCTTAAGTCTATAAAACATGTCATCAAATGCTTTCTTAACTTCATTCTCAGAACCTAATCCTATTTTAACACCACCGACGTCTGTCTTGTGCAAAATATCTGGAGAAACTATTTTTGCAACCAATGGAAAACCAATTTCTTTTGATTTTTGTGCTGCTTCATCACTATTTGTCACAAGTGCATATTTTGGAACCTTGATTCCATATTCACCAAGAATTTCCTTTGAGGATTCTTCTGTTATGACTTTTGGATTGCCCTTCGAAGATTCAACAATATTTTGGATCTTTTGTCTGTCAACCATATTTATGAAAAAAGGTTTTCTTTGTTTTTAATTAACTTTACTCAAAACCAACTATCAAGAGGGTTTGGAAGATGTGAGATATTTTTCAAAATGCTATTTTTCTTTTTGAAAAAAAATGCGTCAACTTGGAAAAGGAGTTACAACAATTAAAAACGAGTGAATTCCTCTTAATTTCTGGTAGTACCTGACTGGTCAATTCTTCATGAATTTGTAAATATTGCCTTCCTTCTGGAGTAATGACATAGCTAGTTTCATTCCCCTTGGATTTCAAAAGATTGTATTTCTTTAATTCTAAAATGAATTTGATCATCTGTGAAGTTGTAAGATGGGCTTGCAATCTTGAATATATCTCCTCGTAGTCACACTTTTTGTGCGCAGTCTTTAGGATAATAGCTATTACATCGAGCTTACTGAATGATTCCACAAAAGATAATAAAATATATAAAATAAAAACCTCGTCAATAACTCTTATAGTAAATGGATTTTTACATATTCCAGTAATTTTATCAGAATAATCATAAGAAAAAAGTAGATGTTGAATTAATCATTAATACTTATATATTTTCTATAACATACGTAAAATACAGTTACTAATTTACATCTTCTTAATAACTTCAGCAAGAAGTTGTTACTGTAAATGATAATAACAGAAATCTTTCAAAAAGTATTGAATTAATCCAATTCTCTATCAAAATTGATTGGGTACACTTAATTTCAAACGGGGAAAGAAGCATGATTAGTTTGTTTTCCAAATACATACGTATTTGATGTCAAATTATATGCCTTTGATTCCTCATACATTTCCAGATAGTTTTTTCCCTTGTCCGTTGTATGGTAAGTGGTAGAGCCTTCAGATAAATTACTCCTCTCGACGACTAGTCCATTAAGTACTAAAATTTTAATGTATTTCATGATTTGCCTATAATTCAAGTGTGCCCGGGACATTATAGATGATTTCCTTTCACCATTGACGGCCGTGAACAATATCATTGCAATAATATCAGCAGTACTCCTATAATTCAATATTAATTTAAAAATGAAATCTCTCTATAAATAGCAGGGTAGAGAATTATCTGGTTTTTGAATAGCTAACATTTACTTTTTCTCAATTAATCTAATACTGAATTTTGCACGACTAATGTGGATTACTTGTATGCCACGACAATTATTGCCCCGCCAAACATTTTTTTTGTAAATTTGACTTTGGAAAATTTATTGAGTAAGAGATCATTTAAAAGAGCGTTCTTTGGCCATCGGATAAAAGTTCCATACAAAGTCTTAAACCTTAAACCTCTTTTACCAGAAACGGAGTAAGCTATTATCCCCAAAATATATTTTAGGTAAAATGTGACGAAGCTTCTAAGCATTACGTTATCAGGTTTACCTATATCTACAATTATGAATCTGCCTTCATTTTTGAGAACCCTGTGTACTTCAGAGATAGCTTCAACTAATGAAAAGGAATCACGTAGAGAATACCCACACAAAACAGCATCTACTGACGACTCCTTAAAAGGCATATATTCAAACACTCCACATGAGAGATTAAGTCTTCGACTATTTTGATTTTGAGCGTAATCTAACATTTCACGAATCGGATCATGTAGTATTACCCTGGCATTATCATTTAAAATCTCCAATGCTTTTGACGACATATTACCAAAACCCGAACCTGCATCTAGAATTAAATCACCAGGATTAATTTGACCTCTGAGTCCAAATTCACGATATTTATCATCTTGACCTAGGGAGATACTCTTGTTAACTTTATCGTAAACTGGTATTATGCTCCTTAATACTCCAATGACTTCTTTCCAGTAGCCAAGTCCCAATCCTGACAATTAATAAGTCTGAAAATGAATGGATATTTTTTATTTTGGAATAAAAAATCTCAATTCTTATCATGAAACTGTCATTTCCCTCATTTACTGATCATTTCAATCCACCAGAATTAAATGGGTTCACAAAATTGATAAGGGACTCATTTTTATGGAATACTGTCTACTAAAATGGAATACATATGTGAATCTTGTGGCACCCTGTTGATACATAGTAATCAGGTAACACTTGATAGTATGAAAGACGTTCACAATCAACTTTGTTCCGTTAAAAGGCAAAATATAGTGATACCAGTTCCGCAAGTACCACAGAGATC
>Ga0209814_10000656_pt1 | contig 11676 bp, 8 predicted proteins | sample SoiMetdeltSBSDD1_FD_187597 | JGI IMG/M metagenome (GOLD analysis project Ga0209814, IMG submission 187597) | Bulk soil microbial communities from a Populus tree surrounding site in Tennessee, USA - Soil MetaG P. deltoides SBSDD1 (SPAdes) (version 2) | ecosystem: Environmental > Terrestrial >... | reverse complement strand
GCCCTGGTGTCGTGGTCGACACCTCGAAATATCTGCGGTCGATTCTCGAGGTCAACGCCGCCGAGCGATGGGCGCGCGTCGAGCCGGGAGTCGTGCTCGATGAGCTGAACGCCCACCTCCGGCCCGCCGGACTCCGCTTCGCGCCCGACGTCTCGACCGCCAGCCGCGCCACCATCGGCGGGATGATGGCGAACAACTCGAGCGGGGCGCGCTCGGTCTACTACGGCAAGACGATCGATCACGTCCTGGCGCAGGAAGTGGTGCTCTCGGACGGCTCGGTGGTGCAGTTCGGGCCGCTCACCGCCGACGAGATTCGCGAGCGCAGCCGCGGCAACACGCTCGAGGCACGCTGCTATCGCATCGTGCAGGACGTCGTCACACGCAACCGCTCCGAGATCGAGCGCCGCTTTCCAAAAGTGCTGCGCCGCGTCGGGGGATACAACCTCGACGAGTTCGTCCGCGCCGACTGGCCGTTCAACCTCGCCAAGTTGATGGTCGGCTCGGAGGGGACGCTCGGGATCGTGTTGTCGGCCACCGTCAACCTGGTGCCGCTGCCCGCCGCAAAAGCGGTGCTCGCCATTCAGTTCGGGTCGCTGTTGGAGTCGCTAGCCGCGGCGCCGCTGATCCTCCGACATCGTCCATCCGCGGTCGAGGTGATGGACAAGTCGTTGCTCGACCACACGCGCCAGAGCGCGCTGCTCGAAAGCCTCCGGCAAAGCTTTATCGAGGGCGATCCCGCGTCGCTGCTGTGCGTCGAGTTCTACGACGATCGCTCCGAACACCTGCCGCCGAGGCTGGAGGCGCTCGAACGGGACCTCCGCGCCAACGGCTTCGGCTACCGCTACTTCCATGCGCTCGATCTCGCCGCGCAGGCGCGCATCTGGAGCCTCCGTGAGGCCGGCCTCGGTCTGTCGATGGCGATGCGTGACGATGCGAAGTCGCTGTCGTTCGTCGAGGACACGGCGGTCGCACCCGAGCGGCTGCGCGACTACATCGAGCAGTTCCTGGCGATCGTCCGACGTCACGGCACGACCGCCGGCGTCTACGCCCATGCCTCGGTCGGGTGTCTGCACGTTCGTCCGGTCGTCAACATGAAGACCGATGCCGGAGTCCGCCAGTTCGAGGCGATCGCCAACGACATCTCCGATCTGGTGCTCGAGTACGGCGGCGCGCTGTCGGGCGAACACGGCGACGGGCTGGTACGCAGTCCGTTCATGGAGAAGATGTTCGGGCCGGCGCTCTACGAGGCGTTCCGCACGATCAAGCGGACGTTCGACCCGGACGGCCTCTTCAACCCCGGCAAGATCGTCGACGCGCCGCCGCTCACCGCCAACCTGCGATACGGCCCGCACTACTCGGCGCGCAATCCGGTCACGTTCTTCGACTTCGACGCCGGTGGCGTGGCCGGCGCCGTCGAGATGTGCAGCGGCCTCGGCGTCTGCCGCAAGACGCTCGAAGGCACCATGTGCCCGTCGTACATGGCGACGCGCGAGGAGCAGCATTCGACGCGTGGCCGCGCCAACATGCTGCGGTTGACGATCGCCGGCCGGCTGGGCGAGTCGGGCCTCGGCGATCGCGGTGTGTACGAGACGCTGGATCTCTGCCTCGAGTGCCGGGCTTGCAAGGCGGAATGCCCCGTCGGCGTCGACGTCGCGCGGTTCAAGAGCGAGTTCCTCGCCGACTATTGGCAGCGCCACGGCACATCGATGGAAGCGCGCGTGCTCGGGAACGCGCATCAGGCCGCGGTCTGGGGCAGCCGCTTCGCGCCACTCTCGAACTGGATCGCACGCAGCCTGCCGGCCCGCGTCATCACCGAGCGCGTCGTCGGCATCGATCGACGACGACGGTTGCCGCGCTTCGAGCGACACACCCTTCGACTCGCCCTGAGCGCAGTCGAAGGGCTCGCTCAGAGCAAGCGCACGCGACGATCTTCTTCGCCCGAGGCCGCCCCGCCCTCGGCCGTGCTGTTCGTCGACACCTTCACCAACCATTACGATCCGGCGATCGGTCTGGCCGCACTCGACGTCCTGGCTGCGGCAGGGTCGCGCACGATACTTGCGGCCAACGGCTGCTGCGGACGGCCGCAGATCTCGAAGGGGTTGCTTTCCGACGCCCGCGCGCTGGCCGAGCGCAACGCCGACAGGCTGTACGCCGACGCGGAGGCGGGCCGGTCGATCATCTTCTGCGAACCAAGCTGCCTGTCGGCGGTGCGCGAAGACGCACCGGCGCTGCTCCGGGGCGAGTCGCGCCGCAAGGCCGAGACGGTGGCGCGGGCAAGCGTCCTGTTCGAGGAGTTCGTCGCGCCGCGCGTTTCAACGCTCCCGGTCATGCCGGGACCGCGCACGATCCTACTCCATGGCCACTGTCACCAGAAGGCGATGGGCCTGGTTGCGCCCGCACGCACACTGCTGGCGCGTATTCCCAACGCGACGGTCGTCGACCTCGACGCCGGCTGCTGTGGCATGGCCGGATCGTTCGGATACGCGCGCGATCACTACGAGGTGTCGCGCGCGATCGGTGAGCGCAAGCTCTTTCCCGCGATCCGAACCAAACCGGACGGCGCCGTCGTCGTCGCCGCCGGTACGTCGTGCCGTCATCAGATCGCCGATTTCACGGGCGAACAGGCGGTCCATCCGGCCATACTGTTGCGCACCCTGCTGAGTTCCCCTTCGAAATGAATCTCGCCTGGCTCTCGCTCGGCGCGCTCGTCATCGCGATGATTGTCAGCTGCTTCAGCGAGCTCAATGTTGGTGTCCTCGGGCTCGCGCTGGCATGGATTGTCGGCGTGTATCTGGGCGGCATGAGCCTCAACGACGTGCTCGGCGGCTTTCCGGTGCAGCTATTCCTCACCCTGGCCGGCGTCACGCTGCTGTTCACGCAGGCGCAGCTCAATGGCACGCTCGATCGCGTGGCTCACGCCGCCGTGCGCGTCTGCCGCGGCAACACCGGGCTGGTGCCGGTCATGTTCTTCGTTCTGGCCGGATTGATCGCCTCGCTCGGCCCCGGCAACGTCGCCACGGCAGCGATGCTCGCGCCGATGGCGATGGCCGTCGGCACACGCGCGGCGATTCCCCCGTTTCTCATGGCGATCATGGTCGGCAACGGCGCGCAGTCCGGGTCGCTGTCTCCCTTCGCGCCCACCGGCATCATCGTCACCGGCCTGATGAACAAGATCGGCCTCGGTGGCTACGAGTGGCGAACATACATCCTGAACCTGGTCGCGCACGCGATGGTCGCCTTCGCCGGCTACTTCCTGTTCGGCGGCTGGCGTCTGTTCAAGAGCCGGTTCCAGGGTGAGGCGCGAGCCGAGACGGACGCATTCACGGCGCCGCATTGGATCACGTTGCTCGTCATCGGCTGCGTGCTCGTCGCGGTGCTGTTCTTCAACGCGAACATCGGCATGGCGGCGTTCACGGGCGCGGTCGTCCTCGCGACGTTCCGCGTCGCCGACCACGATCAGTCGATCCGGCGGATGCCGTGGACGCCGATTCTCATGGTCAGCGGGGTGAGCGTGCTGGTCGCGCTGCTCGAGAAGACGCGCGGCCTCGATCTGTTCACGGACCTGCTCTCACGCATCGCGACTCCCGGCACGTTGACCGGCGTCATCGCATTCGTCACCGGCCTGATCTCGGTCTACAGCAGCACGTCCGGCGTCGTCCTGCCGGCGTTTCTCCCAACCGTACCAGGTCTCATCGCGCGGCTCGGCGGCGATGCCTACAGTGTGGCCTCGTCGATGAACGTCGGCGCCCACCTGGTCGACATGTCCCCGCTCTCGACGACCGGAGCGATGTGTCTCGCCGGAATCGCGGACGCCACGCAGGTGCGTCCCACCTACAACAAGCTGCTCGCATGGGGTCTGTCGATGACCATCATCGGGGCAGTGGGGTGTTGGGTATTTCTGTAATCTGTCGATCAATCACTCAACCATTGATTACCGCGCTGCCAGCGGATTCTCCCACCGCAGCCGAGCGAAGCGCGCGAAGTCGCCGTCGGTCGAGCACAGCGTCACGCCGTGCTCGATCGCGAGGGCGGCGAGGTGCGCGTCGGGAGCGAGACGGCTGATCATCGCGGGGTCGCGCAACAGATCGCGCAGCACTTCCGCGTGGCGCACGCCTGGCAGCGGAATCCACGCGACCTCGGCACCGAGCCAGTCGTCAACCTGACGCCAGGCGTCACCAGGCGTCACCGGTCGCCGCAGGATTGCCGGATTACTGACGATACGAACGAAGGCCAGCAACGATGGCCACGGGAACCCGACGCGAGCGGTGCCGCTCAAGCGGGCGTCGAGCCATCGTCGGGCGCCCTCATGCTCGGGCGCGGACCGGTTGGCCGCGTAGACGAGCAGGTTTGCGTCGACGAGAATCACCGATGGTCCTCGCCTTCGGCACGCGACAGCACCTCCTCGACGTTGTCGAGGCTGCCCACCAGGCTCGGACCGAGATCGAATCCTTTGGTGCGGAACCGCGGCGCCCGCCGCGGCGACTGGCCCAGGGCGTCGAGTCCGGCACGGAGCACGTCATTCACGATTGCTTTGAACGACTGCCCCCGCTGCTTGCGCTGGCGCTCGAGCCGCACGGCGACGTCGTCATCGAGCGTCAACGTGGTTCTCATGATCTGATGCTAGCGTATTGATGCGCTGATGTCTAACGTGAGATGGCTTGATGCTCACTTCGTAAGGTCGAGCGACTTCAGCATCCGCCCCAGTGCGACGACCCGGTAGCTGCGTTCGACCAGTGAAGCGACCGCCTGCCAATCGATCGCACCATCGGCCCACAGACTGACCCACAACCCGCGGCCGTACGGCGTCGCGAAGAAGCCCTTCCGGCGCAACCGACGTTCGACCTCCGCGGGTGGGAGCCGGAATGCGATCGACGGCCGGTCCTGGACGCGCTCGAACGCCACGAACGTACGGCGACCGGCACGGAAATTCGGGTGGCCCCACGAACTGGTCTCGCTGGTTTCGGGCAGCGCCAGGCACAACGCCCGCAGCCGGTGCAGCGTCCGCTCGGCGGCGTTCGTCTGGCTCCGCCAAAGGCTTCGGCGAGACAGGTTCACCGGCACGTCAAGCGTTCCGGTCGAGGACCTCGCGCAACTTGCGGGCGAGCACGAGCGGGGTGAACGGCTTCTGCAGGAACGCGTGCGTGACGTGATCGAGGCCGTGATGCACGACGGCATCCTCGTGGTAGCCACTCATGAACACCACCCGGCAATCGGGGTACAGCACGCAGACGGCATCCGCCAGTTGACGTCCGCTCATCCCCGGCATCACCACGTCGGTGAGCAGCACGTCGATCGCTCCCGTGCGGTGCTGCACGAGTCGAATCGCATCGGCACCGTTGCTCGCCTCGACCACGGCGTATCCATACATCTCCAACGTGACCTTGGCGATGTGCCGGACGGCGTCCTCGTCTTCGACGAGCAACACCGTCTCTCGCCCTGCCAGGCGGCTGCGCTCCGCGCGACCACCGGCCGGGAGCGGCACATCCTCGGCGAGCGCCGGCAGGAGCACGTTGAACGTCGTGCCGGCGTCGACCTCGCTCGACATCGTGATGAAGCCGTCGATCTCCTGAACGATGCCATACACGGTGGCGAGCCCGAGGCCAGTGCCTTTGCCAGGGCCCTTGGTCGTGAAGAACGGCTCGAACAGACGCGCGCGTACGTGCGGCGGGATGCCGCAGCCGGTATCGCTCACCACCAACTGGACGAAATGGCCCACCTTGCACTCGGGATGCACCTGGCAATGCGCCGCGTCGAAGGCCGCGTTCCGGATCTCGATCGTGAGACGGCCGCCGCCACGCGACATCGCGTCGCGCGCGTTGAGCGCGAGGTTCATGATGACCTGCTCGATCTGGCCGCCGTCGGCGCGGATCCGGTAGACCGAAGGCGCCAACGCGGTCGTGACCGTGACGTGCTCGCCAATCAGCCTGCCGATCATCTCGAGGGCCTTCTTGACGACGGCGTTCGGGTCGAGGACGCGAGGCGTGGAGACGGCCTTCCGGCTGAACAGCAACAACTGCCGCGTCAGCAGCGATGCGCGCTCGCCGGCATCGCGAATCGCCTCCAGACCCGCACGGGTCGGGCCGTCAGGATCGTTGTGGTCCATCAACAGCATTTCGCAATAGCCGCTGATGACCGTCAGCAGGTTGTTGAAGTCGTGCGCCACGCCTCCAGCCAGCTGCCCGATCGCCTGCATCTTCTGCGACTGCCGCAGCTGCGCGTCCATGCGTACGCGATCGGTCACGTCCTGAGCTGTCCCGATCAGCCTGACCGGCTCTCCGCTGACCTCGTCGACGACGACCTCGGCTTGCCCGTGAATGGTGCGCTCCGACCCGTCATCGAGGACGATGCGATAGTCGTGCGAGTACGACCGCCGCTCGGCGATCGCCTTGCGAATGGTCGCCTCGACCCGCGGCCGATCGTCGGGATGCACCCGTGTCCAGAACGGATCGGGTGTGGGCAACGTCTCGTTCGGTCGATAGCCGTACACCCGGTAGCGTTCCTCTGACCACACCGGCGTGCTCTTTGTCAGGTCGACGCCGGCCCCGAGCTCGATCTCCCAGCTCCCCATTCCCGCGACACGCTGCGAGGCGACCAGGTGACGCTGGCTTCGCCGCAGCTTGTCTTCGGTCTCGAACGCGGACGAAGCATCCTTCGGTCCGGTCATGGCGGTCAGCGCGCCTGTGGCGCGCTCGCCTCGGTTGAGCGCGCCAGGATCGTGTGATGTTCGGGATAGCCTCTCGCGATCGGCCAGGTATCGACGACGCGATCACCGTCGATCACATAGAACAGGTCGTGCAGGTTGATCGTCGGATCGGTGTGAGATGGGACCAGTCGGACGAGATCGCCCACGGCGATGTGTGCCTCGGCCGGCACGCTGATCGTCGCATGTTCGTCGTTGAGCGAGACGACCGTCGCTCCCTCGAGACCGGCAACCGTCGGCAGGCCGTGATCCTTCGTCGTGGCTTTATGGCCGCAATCGGCGACGCAGCGATCCGGCGCGGGACGACTGACGACGGTGCCGAGCACCCAGAACGCCTGTTCGAACGGCACCTGGACCGCCGAATAGTCGCTGTCCATCAACGCGTACGAGCCCGCCTGAATCTCGGTCACGCCGTCGACGCGCCCGCTGATGTCATACGTTCCGGTGCCGCCCGCGGAGACGATCTCACAGGCGTGCCCGGCGGCGCGCAGCCGCGCCGCCGTGTCGACCAGCGCCGCCATCGCCTCGCGGGCGCGCGACTCGCGCTCGGCGCGATCGCGAATCGGCTGCACGTGGCCCTCATACCCCATCACCCCGCGCAGGACGACGCCATTCGTCTGCGAGATCCGTCGCGCCAGCTCCACGGCGTCGTCGCCGGGCACAACACCGCACCGGCCCTGTCCCACGTTCACGTCGACGAGGACGCCGACACGCACGCCGGCTTCGCGGGCGACGGCGGCAAGGGCGTCGACGCCAGTGACCGAATCGACCGCGACCGTGATGCGCGAGCGACCCTGCAGCGCCGTGATTCGTGCGCACTTGGATGCGCTGACAATCTCGTTTGCGATCAAGACGTCGTCGCAGAATGGGGCGACCGTCTCGGCCTCGCCGACCGTCGCGCACGTGAGTCCGCGGCACGATCCGGCCGCGAGCTGTCGTCGCGCGATCTCGGCGGTCTTGTGCGCCTTGAAATGCGGGCGCAGACCGCACGGCCCGGTGGCGAAGAACCGCGCCATCCGTGCAAGGTTCCGTTCCAGCGCGGCCCGATCGACGATCAGGGCCGGCGTTGGTATCTCGGCAATCGCACGCGGGACGGCGTCGACGCTCGAGCGGTCACGCACCTTCTTCTTCCTCGACACGCCGCGTCGGCATGATGCCGAACGCCCGCATCTTTCGATACAGGTTGCTCCGCTCGACGCCGAGGACCTCCGCCGTGCGCGACATGTTGCCTTGCTGTGCCGCGAGCGCCCGGAGAATGTACTGCTTCTCGAACTCGTCTCTCGCGTCGTGCAGCGGCGCCATCAAGGCCGGCTTGACCGGTGCCATCGAGGTGGCGCTGCCGACCGCCGGTCCTCCTTGTTCGAGGAACAGCAGGTCTCGCGACGAGACGCGCTCGCCCGGTACCATGATCATCAGGCGCTCCACGACGTTTCGGAGTTCGCGCACGTTGCCGGGCCACCCGTAGCGCTGCAGCGCGCGAACGGCGTCGGGCTCGAACGTCTTGGGCCGCCGCCCGTACTCGCGCGCGAGCATCGCCATGAAGTGATCGGCGAGCAGCGGCACGTCCTCGACGCGGTCGCGGAGCGGTGGCACGAAGATCGGCACGACGTTGAGTCGGAAGTACAAGTCCTCCCGAAACCGCCCGCCGCGGATCTCGGAGGGCAAGTCCTTGTTCGTGGCGGCCAAGACTCGGGCGTCCACACGAATTCTCGTCGACCCGCCCACGGGCTCCATCACTTGCTCTTGCAGCACGCGCAGGACTTTCGCCTGCGTCTTGAGGCTCATGTCGCCGATCTCGTCGAGAAAAATTGTGCCGCCGTGTGCCGTTTCGAACTTGCCGCGCCGATCAGCGACCGCTCCCGTGAACGCACCGCGCACGTGGCCGAACAGCTCGCTTTCGATCAGCTCCTCCGGGATCGCCGCGCAATTGACCTCGACGAACGGCGCCGAGCGCCGGCGGCTCATCCCGTGGATGTTTCGCGCGACCAGCTCCTTTCCGGTGCCGTTTTCGCCGAAGATCAGCACACGCCCGTTGGTCGGCGCGGCCATCGCCACTTGCTCGCGCAGCCGGACCATGGCGTAGCTCTCGCCGATCATCAGGTGCTGGGCGTCCACCTTCGCGCGCAGCGCCAGGTTCTCGGCCTCGAGACGCCGTTGGCGCAGGGCGTTGCGGACCACGAGCACCGTCTTCTCCAGGGACAACGGCTTCTCGACGAAGTCGAACGCGCCCATCTTGATCGCGCGCACCGCCGACTCGACGTTGCCGTGCCCCGAGATGATCACGACCTGCACGTCGATCTGGCGCTCGCGCATCCGCGCCAACGTGGCGAGCCCGTCCATACCCGGCAGCCAGATGTCGAGCACGACGACGTCGTGCGGCTCGACGGCCAGACGCTCGAGACAGGCTTCCCCACTGTCGACCGAGTCGACGTCATAGCCTTCATCGCGCAGCACGCCTGTCAGCGCACTGCGCACGCCGGGCTCGTCGTCGACGATCAGAATGGACGGCATGAGTCGGCGATCAACACGGCAGTTCGATCACGAAGCGCGCGCCGTGCGGCGGGTTGTCGGTGACCTCGATCACCCCGCCGTGCTCGGACACGATGCGACGGACGATGGCAAGGCCAAGGCCGCTGCCGCGCTGCTTGGTCGAATAGTGTGGCAGAAACAGCTTCTCGCGCTCGCCGGGGGCGATGCCAGGGCCGTCGTCGGCCACACTGATGCGCACGGTCCGACGGGCGAGGTCACGGGTGGTCTCGAGATCGAGCGTACCGCGGCGGTCCATGGCTTCGATGGCATTGTCGATCAAGTTGATCACCACACGACGGAACTGCTCGGGGTCGAGTGCGACCGTTGGCAGCTCGCTCGCGAAGTGGCGCCGGAATACCACCTGCGGGCAGACGCCCTGATACAACGCGAGCACATCGTCGAGCAGCGCATGGAGGTCGGTCGGCACGGCGCGCGGCGCCGGCATGCGCGCGAATTGTGAGAACTCGTCGACCAACCCTTTCAGCGACTCGACTTCGCCGACGATCGTCGTCGTGCATTCCTCGACCAGCGCTTGCGTCGGCGGCGGTGCGTGTGAGAAGTGGCGGCGCAGCCGCTCGGCACACAACTGGATCGGCGTGAGCGGGTTCTTGATCTCGTGTGCCAGGCGGCGTGCGACCTCGCGCCACGCCGCGACGCGCTGGGCGCGTACCAGCGGCGAGACATCGTCGAGCACGATGACCATGCCGTCGCTCGCGCCCTCGTCCCGGCGGAGATGTGTCGCCATGATCGCGAGGTGCACCTCGCGCCCCTCGCGGGTGATTGAGACTTCCTGCGGCCGCGGGTCCTCCCGATTCCGCAGCGCATCGTCGATGGCAACGGCCAACGGCTTGAGGTCCTGGGAGCCGAACACCGACGACGCCGGCTGGCCGAGCACCTGCGCGTCGACGCCCAGCAGACGTGACGAGGCGGCGTTCCAGGTGCGGACGCGGCCGGCCGCGTCGATCGACACGACGCCGGTGCCAAGGCGATCGAGGATCGTCTCGACGTAGCGCCGCCGGGCCTCCACGTCCTGATGTTTCTGTTCCAGCTCGATGGCGGACCGCTCGAGTCGTCGCCGGCTTGCCGCCACTTCACCAGCCATCCGGTTGAAGGCGTCGATCAGCGAGCCGAACTCGTCGCTCGACTCTGCTTTCACCCGATGATCGAGCCGGCCCGCGCCGATCTCGTCGGCGGCGGCGGCCAGCATCTGCACCGGCCGCGTGATCCGCTTCGCGAGATAGAGGCCCATCCACGTCGCCCCCACCAGAATCATCAGGGTCAGCATCAGGAAGAAGCCCTGATACACCGCGAGAATCGGCTGCTTCAGCACACGCAGCTGCTGATACGACTCGTACGCGGCGGTCATGCCGCGCGCGCGCGCGGCGAACTGGTCGGTGAGATAGCGGCTCGCCACCACCACGGCTGACACACGCGCACCCGACCCCGCGCGAACGGGCACCGCGGTCCGGACGAGATCGCCGCCGGTCGACAGTTGTTCGACGACACGGGCTTCGGTGCCGCCCGTGGCGACACGCTCCGCGAGCCGATCAGCCGACGCTCGCGAGTACTGCCGTGGGATCGACGGCGCTGCGACATCGACGACCGGCGTGACATGGAGACCGCCGGCCTCGTTCCGCACGCGATAGATCTCGACCAGGTCGATGCGCTCCTGCAGCACGTCGGGAGCGACCAGATCGCGCACGTCGGAGGCGCTGGCGCTTGCCAGATCGACCGGCGCGAGCGCCCGCGCGAATCGCTGCGCCTGCGCCGCCACCAGCCGTTGCTGCTGCGCGTAGTAATCGCCGGCGATGCGGTTGGCGGAGGAGAGCACTTCGTTGAGATCGGCGTTGAACCAGCGATCGACGTTGTTGCGAATGAGCTCGCTGCCAATCAACAGGACCAGCACTGTGGGAATGAGCGTCATTCCGAGCAGCACGGTCACCAGCTTCGAGCGAAACCGCGCGAACGGAAGCGCCCGCCGCCGTTCGACAATCAGCTTGATGACGTTGCGCGCCAGCACGAATGCCAGCGCGACGAGAATCGTGAGGTTGGTGGCCGACAGTGCGTAGAGCACCACGTCGGCGAGGAAGTCGGGCGTCAGCGTCGACGAGCGGCTGCCGAGCGCGAGTAATCCCCCCAGCGCGAGCAGCAGCGCGACGATGCCGGTGAGGAGCAGCGGCGTGTTGTCGAGGAACGGCTTGCGCCCCTGCGGGGCGGAGCTTCGCCGCGGCGGCGGCGTTGCCGGTTTCCGGGACGGCGACTCTCGAAGCGTCAGCGCCACGGTTCTTATTCCTTCGAGTTCAGCAGCTCCTTCAGCTCGCTCATGAACTCGCCAATGTCCCGAAAATGCCGATAGACAGAGGCGAACCGGACGTAGGCGACTTTATCGAGCCGCTTCAACTCGTCCATCACCAGCGCGCCGACCTCGTTGGTGGTCATCTCCTTTT
>Ga0209814_10000655_pt1 | contig 11679 bp, 12 predicted proteins | sample SoiMetdeltSBSDD1_FD_187597 | JGI IMG/M metagenome (GOLD analysis project Ga0209814, IMG submission 187597) | Bulk soil microbial communities from a Populus tree surrounding site in Tennessee, USA - Soil MetaG P. deltoides SBSDD1 (SPAdes) (version 2) | ecosystem: Environmental > Terrestrial >... | reverse complement strand
GTTTCCCGCCGCATAAATATCCTATCCTCCTTTGATGAAAATAATCTCCCTCGATTGAGGGCGGCGTTCCTGTAACTATGTATCGCTGTTTATCTAACGCGTCACAATTGAAAATATCAGGGCAACGGCCAAGGGCATCGTCAAGCCATAGAGGAAACTGGTACGAAGGATCCCCAACGGGATGAGTGAAGCCAATAGCCCGCAGCCTGCCGAGAAAACCAGATCCCGCAGCAGAAACCTGGCCATCGCCAAAACCGTCGCCTCTTGATGGTGGTCGATGACGAAAAGCAGAGCAGCAACCAGAAAGAAGCAAAAACCTCCCATCAGGCTATATTCAAGGCGGCTAAGGTAAGGGATCTTCTCTTTTGACTTTTCCACCGCAGTTGCGGATTCTTTCAACTCGGCCAGAAGACGCGCCTCACCCGGAAACTCAAACCCGGAAAGATTCTTCTCTTTCTGAAAAACTTCAAGCTCAAAAAGCAGCTTCTTCATTTGTAGAAATTGCATCAGTCTTGCGATCGTCTCTTTCTCCTTCTCACCTCTTCCCAGTTTCTTGACGATATCGGGAAAGAAAAGGTAAGCCGCGATAATCGCTGCTAACGTCGCCCAGCGCGGCCAGCCGGCGGGAATCTTTTGGATCAGATCGATGGCGAATTGCATTCTTTCAGTCTAGCACATGCCGCATCCGTGGCATTCTTCGTGCTCGTAAGGAAATTGCACGTTAAGGCCGCCGACCTCCGGGCAGTTTGCGTCCGCGGTGCCGGGAAGGCTCAACGTAAACAAAGCGAGAAAAATTGGTTTTTTCCACTTTGTCTCTTTTCCGGTTTCGTATTTCACAGGCAACAACAACAGTCAACGGAGCACAAGGTCATTATGCACTGCATAGCCAACAAACCTGACATCTCTCCGGACTAAAAATTTACTTGAGCTCTTTCGAAAAGATCAGGATCTGGTCTTAGCCTCCAGCAGGTTATCCTGTATCATGCGCAACCAGAGTTTCTGTGCGATCTCGTCGAGGGGAACGGTGCGCTCGGGTCTAAAGAGCTCGGTCGCTACCGTGATTTCCCCGGCCGACTCCCATAGAATCCGGCCGCTCTGCGTGTCCCAGAGCTGCAGCCACAGCCGCAGGGTGATGACCCGGCTCTGTATAAGCTTCCACCCGGAGAGTGCCAGGCGATCGATTATAACTTGATTGTATTCCGCGAGCCCGGGCAAGAGCATATAGCGGGAGCCCAGCGCTGATCCGATCCGCTGCAACCCCTCACGCTCTAAGATGCCGCTGCGTGCAAATCCCGAGATGAGTTCCGTGTACTCCGCGGCGAGCCCTTTTTCGTTCAGCGCGTTCAGCATCTCACGGGTGGAAATTCCTCGGATGGGCGGAGATGCTTCCGCGAGCGCGGCAAAGAGAGCGTGGGATAGAGACGGGTTAAAGCACTGGAGACCAGCCGGGGCGAGAAGACCAAATGCGGCCACAGGCTCGCGCTCCAGCTCACCGACATCGAAAGACTGTGCCCTCGGCGTCGACGTGGTGTGCGTATCCCACAAATATAATGGCGTGCAGCCGCCGAAAAGAGCCAACGAGAATGCGAGCATCGCACCCCTAATGAGTGTCATTCGAAGCGACCTCGATCACGAAAGACTTCTGTCCGTAATTCGGAGGGCCAAAGTTTTACGCCTACGAGGCGCAAGCGTCCTCGCGTTGAGACGCTGCGGTTGTACTTCAGCCCTTCCTTTGCAAGCCGCTCGGCTGTGGGGGTCTGACACGGGCCACCAAACGCGCTCGATGCGCCAAAGCCAACATCGTCGAGCAGGATCACGAGCACGTTCGGCGCACCGGTGGGCGGCCGCAGCGGTGTGATCGGCGGAAATTTCGTGTCCGGATCCTTGGCGTCATAGGTCGTAAGGGTGACTGGCCTTCGATCCGGAATCGGCAGAACTGAGCGTTGAAGTGAGTCGTTTGAAGCCATGTTTTTTCCTCCTTTTCTCAAAATTACTTAACCCAACACCAGTTCATCTTAACGATGTCAGCCGGCTTCCATCTCTGGTTTGGATGGACGATGCTCACAGCTGCCGCTCCCTAACCGAACCTCTCGACGTTTCCGTCGCTCTATACTTGCTCGAAGTCCGGCAACGGCCAGGACCGATCGAAGTAGGTCTCGGTCGGCTGGTAGAACCGGAAATACGCGAACCAGTTCCTGCCGGGCACGGTCGGGATCCAGTTCTTCTCGAAGCCGGCCGGCGCCTTGGGCCCGCAATAGATGTCCACCGAGCCATCTTCGTTCTTGCGCAGGTCCATGCGCGACGAGCGATCTGCGATCTTCTGCTCGTTCAGGATCAGCGCGCGCGTGTCGACGTCGTAGACCGTAACCGACCAGAAGAGTTTGATGGGCGGATTGGGCGGCACGCGCAGACGATACGGCGTACCGCCGTCGAGCCACTTGCCGGCCTTGTCCTTGTACGCTCCGAGGTACGCCGATGAAGGACCGGGACGTTTGGGCGCCATCGCCGGTCCGGCGCCGACGGCCTCGTAGAACCAGGAGGCGCGTTCGTCGAGCAGATTCCAGAACGCATCGGGATCGTCGGCGTCCAGCTGCAGCGCAAAGTCCCAGTGAGCATCGGATCGATACTTCCCACCCGCGAAGCGGCGGTCCGCGGAGTTGGCTTTTGCCATTGCCTCACCCACCAGTGCAGCATCGGTCAAGATCTTCGTCTGCCTCGCGTCCGGCTTGAATGGCTTGCTCTTTTCAATTCCGAGGGGCCGCAACATCGCATGGAAGAAGATGTCGTGGGGCTCAAGTGGCTCCCGCTGGATCACGTCATTGAGCCGCTCCCAATATTCCATCCCGCGCGGCGGCAGGCCACTCCATGCCTTTGTGCCGACGTCAAGGATCTCCGCCTTCGGTGGATTGTCGCGTTGCGCGTAGGGATACATCTGCAACTGCGCGAGTGCCTCCTTCGCTCTCTCCGGATCTGCATCGGTCAGTCGCGCACCGAGAAAGATGTTGAAGGTCGGGGACTGACGTACAGTGTAGCCGGTCACGTTGTCTGGCACCTTCTGCCCCGGCGCGAGCACGAGGTACGTGCCGGGGGATTCAGTGCCCGGAATAGTACGTTGCCACGCGTCGCTGATCCCACCTTGCACGCCACGCGGCGGGATCGCCATGATCAGTGGCCCGGCGGAGAGATCGGCGAACCCGAGGTAGTACGGTGTCGTCGCATTGGCGGTCAGGATGCCTCGCCTGGCCTCGAGGGACAGGATCGCGACGATCTGTCCGTTCTTCGCGCCGAGCCCCTTCGTGATACCTCGCTGCCACGCCGCGAACGAGACCGCCGGAAGGGACCAGAGATAGGCCTGGCAGGCGCGTTGAAAATCACGCTCGTCGTAGAGCTTCTCGACCGTCTTGTCGGTCGGATAGCCGTTGGCGAAGTCGTGCGTGAACTCGAGCGCGCCGATGCGCGTCTCGATTGCTTGCAATTCGTTCTGCACTGTAGTCATGACCTTTCCCTCCAATAACCGGCGCATGTGTTTCGTCAACACCGGGTAACGGTTTTAGACCTTCTCGATATCCGGCAACCGCCACGTCTTCTCAAACAGCGATTTCTCGGGACCGTAAAAGCGAAAAAGAACTTCGAACTCGCCTTCTGAGCTGGTCGGAACCCAGTTCGATTCTTTTGTCGGCGTAGCGGTGGGACTGAAATAGATGTCGACCGACCCATTGGCGTTCACCTGGAGGTCCGGGCTTTGCGACGATCGGCTAGCGCGCGCCATATCTCGAACGAGGCCATGGGTGGCGCGGTCGTAAACTGTTGCCGACCAATATTGCCTGACCGGCACGTTCGGCGGCACGGTGAGGCGATAGGTGCTGCCGCCATCGAGCGGGCGGCCCTCTTTGTCCTTGGTCGCCATTAAATAATACGAGCCCAATCCCGAATGCTTGGGGCAGAAGAACGCCATCGAATAGGTCGTTCCCCGCCCGTCGGTGGGATAGCGGTTCGGGTCACCGAATGACGACTGCATGCCGTCCATCAGCCCCGGGACAGCCGGCAAGGCCCAGCGCCCGCCTTCATAAAATGGCGAGAGAGACTCGCTTCATACTGGAGGTCGAGCCATTGGCGGGCCTCCTGCGCCGCATCGTTCATGATCTCGCGCGTCCTCGCGTCGGGATCGAACGCCTTGCCCTTCTCGATGCCGAGCGTCCTGAGCGGGTCGATCATCGCCCTATCGCGTTCGAGCCAGGGCTGGCTCTCGACCATGCGGGCGAGGGACTCGAAGAAGCGCATGTCATAGGGAATGGTGGCGTCGAAGACGACGTCGGCGGCGTCGAGATAGGTCGTCGGCGGCGGGTTCGCGGCAGCTGACAGCGGATAAAGGCTGATCCGCTTCCCATAGTCGACCGCCTTGACGAAATCGGCGTCGCTGCCGCTTCTCAGGATCGAGCGCAACAACGCGTAGCCCTGATAGGTCTGCGACGGGAGCGCGATATAGCCGTCGGGCGCCGTTCCCGAGTAGCCGGGAGACAGGATGAGATATTTTCCTCCGCTTCCCTTGTCGACGCCGGCCGGCCCGACGTCCTCCAGCGGCGTTTGCCAGCAATCCATGATGCTTCCGGTGATCGAGCCTTCGTCGGCCGGGGGGATCTCGAGCACCACCGGTCCGGCCTCCGCCGTGTTGAAGAATGGCATGAAGTAGATCGCGTCGGGATTGGGCGTCAATGTCTGGTTCTTCCAATCCAACAGACGCGACCAATAGACGAGCTGGTTCCAGTGGCCTTTCACCTCGCGCGCCATCGCCTGGTACATGAGATCGGTATTCACCGCCGGCATTCCCCAGATGACGGCCTCGACGGCGCGACGGTAGAGGGCGCGCTCAGCCAGATCCGCCGAGTTAAAGCCCGATTCTGCAGTCGAAGCTGTTTGTGCTTTCATTTTGTAACTCCTTTTTCTCGGCTTGCCGCGCTGACCGAGAAACATGTATGGTTCTCCGGCCATTTTTATCTTTTCCGATCCTCACTACGCGAAGTTAGAAGTCGATCTTGACGCGAAGGGCCGGCACGACGCCGGTTTGAATACTTTTCCCAGGATTGAGTAAGGTGCCAAAGTTTTTCTCGATGGACTTATGAACTGAAGATCCGGAGTCACGTGGAGCCAGGGAAAGACCTCCACGTTGTAAAAAAGTTCCACTCCTTGCTCGTGATCCAGGCTCAGTCTCCGGCGGAGGTCTTCAGGAATGTCGCCGCTAAGTTTGAGATAATAATAGCCGATGCCAAATTGATCCTTCTCTCGCGTCGAAATGATTCCCTTTCCGCCAAAACCGAAGCTATAGAACTGCTGAAACGCGCTTGTCCTCGGATTCGATACTCCAGCGCGAAAAAAAATCCCAAAGCCCTGAGTAGCATCCAGCTTGTCCTGAAACAAATACTGATCGAAATTGTAATAAAGCGCCCAGTTGTTTGAAGTTGTTTTGAGCGGCGTACCGAAGAGAATGTTCCTGAGGATCGTCCGGCGGTCTTGCGGCAGAAGCGTGAATGGCTTGTTCGCCCAGGCGACACCGAGTAACTGATGGCCCGTTAAACCAAAAGGCCGAACCGTCACTCGCGCTTCATTGGTCAGAGTGGTGGGGTCCTCGACCAATGTCTTGAACCCAGCGGTGTTGGGTTGCCCCTGCGTATCGACGACGCTAAAGCTATAGATCACGTCCTTGTGGGGCAGGAACAAAAGACCCATTCCCAACGGCGCATACGGTGCAAGCGTAATTACTACCGGATTGAACGAGAACGCCAAATTCATGAACTTGTCATCCCCGCGTCCATGGGCGAACTCGTTGTCGTCGCCCCCAGTTGTGTCGAGTTTTCCGATGATCACTGCGAACCAATCAGCCAAAAACTGTGTAAAGTAGAGGTGTGGAAGAATGATCTCGTCTATCGCCGGCGCGGTCATCGAGAGTAAGGTATTGACCGGAAGAATGCCTCCGGAGTACGGGTTAACCGTGTTTCCAAAGGGCACCTGAGCTTCGGCAAGTAGAAATCCCCCGGGCCAAAGCCCCAGTTTGTGAAAGTCCAGCTTCAACACCATGTCGGTTGAGCCGCTGTATCTCCCCGTTCGGTTCGTGCCTCCGCTGGCGACGCCTTGATAGATCTGCGTCACGTTAAAATCGAATTGCACGCCGCGATCTGCCAGCTTCGACCTGAGCCCGCCCCAATCCCCCGTGAGATAAGAGCGCGAGCGAAAATCCCCGCCGTAGTTCGGCACCGGATATATCGTAAAGCTCGAAATTGTAGTCGGCTGCTTTTCCTCTACGGCTTCCCTTGGCGTCTGTGTCTCGTCTTGTGCGGCGCCGATTCGCGTCAGAGCAAAAACCACAATTACAAACAAAGCAGCGGCGAACCAACAACGCACCAAGTCACCTCGCTTCATTTATCACCTTCGCAGTATAAGATTTTTGCGTTTGCGATTTTCAAGCGGGAAGCATGTTTGGGCGACATCCCAAGGATGTCCAAAAGAAATATTGGTCCGTCTTTTTCAAACTCGGCGCACTTTGCGCGCTTGCGCAAGTCGTATCCTGTGGTGTGAGCCAAATATTCGACGGCGGCTTGACTATGCCGTTTTCGATCTGAAGATCATCTGAGATGACGCATATGCCAGCGATTTGCACCAGCTCAGAGAAGCTTTTCGGTACGAGATGGCCATGGCCAGATGATCGAAAGACCTAATACGTCCGGAAAAAATTGACGGAACTCAAAGCCGTTGGGTTACTGCTTCGGTTCAAGGCGAAAACGTTGTGATTGTCTGCGGCGCCGACATTATCGCTTTACGCAAGATTGAGGTGGAATCCACTCAAACAGCCGGCGATGGGGTCTACTATCGGGCATGATATATGATTCCGCTGAACAACCCTCCGTTCATGTGAGCCGAGTCGAAGGATTCATAGGGGTTTCCAGCAGAACCGTATATGATTTCCTGGCTACTCCGTGGAATTGCGCGTTGCTAGCCATACAGCCAACGCGCCCAAACCGAACCCGATCGTCAAGCCCACGGCCAATGCGCGTAGCGGATCGCGCTTGACGCGATGGGCCGCGTCGTCGATTAAGTCTTCAGCGGCATAACGGCTGCGCTTGGCCAACCGCCGGGCAGCAACCACTCCGTCTTCGACGGCCTGAGAAGCTTCGGTCTTGAGCCGCGAGACTTCACCTCCCACTTCCATCAGCCGGTCTCTAGCTTTCTCAAGCAAGCTACTCTTGTCATTCTCTTCCATGATCGATTCCTCCCTTATTTACCGTTTTTGTCGGGTCACTGAAACGGAGATCAGCCCCTCGCCGATGGCGATCACTAGCAATCTTATAGCGAATCCTATTTCGACTGAGCGGCGGTTTGGTATCCGGTATTCTCTGATTTTAAGCTTCCAAATCCCTTAGAGAGGCAGAAAAGCAGAATCAAGCCCGCATGGCCCCCGTTCTTCAATCTGTGCGGCCGACCCTTGGAAGCGCTATCGATAGGGATAATAGCCTAACGTCGGAAGGCAACACGGAGTCCGAGCTCAGAAATTTTCTCTTGGTTGCGGACCAACGGTGAACTCGTGCTATCCTGATTACGCTCTACCGAAAGCAGTGCGATCAATGAGTAGAGGACAAAAACAATCGCCAGAAGTGCTGCCGTAAAATCCTTCATAAACACTCCTATGTATAGACTGGAGTATTGGAGTGGTGGAATGATGGAGTGGTGCAGTTAACTCCCAGTGCTCCAATACTCACTCACTCTAAGGAACAACAAAGTTGTTGATCAAGAGAACCAACAGAATTGCAGCCGCTGGAATCCAGATGAACCAAAGAATTGTGTCCTTCATGCGAGTCTCCTCCCCGGGGTTTTCTGGTTAAGCAAACCTCAGGAGTGAAATCCGACGCCCCAATACGGCTTTAACCATCCGTCAATTCGAGGCGAGTTTCTGTCTAATATTGAACAATTTTGAAAAAGAAATATCGTGCGCCCCGTAAGCCCTGCGCAACCGCTCTAGGCTAGTCTAGTTCGTCTTCCGCATTTAGCTTCCAGGTGTCAGGCATCAGCAGCCTCGCCAAACTAAACCTGAAACCCGAAAACTGATCACTGTTGACTGCTCACCGCCCACTATCTTCCTAAAGTATCCTTAAACCCGCTCCGCTCATAGATCTCCACCTCGGATGTGGCCTTGGCACTTTTCTCGTCGACCGTTTTCCACTTGCCCATCGGTGACTGGGCCGCAAAAACCAAACGTCCACCAAATAAGCTAATCAGAACTAAGAAAAAAGAAATCCACTTCATTCTCTTACTCCCTTCCATCAGTTACCCTTTCGCGCGCCAAGACGCCAAGCACGCGAAGTGACCGCTTTGTCATTTCGACCCCTTCGGCCAAGCTCAGGGTAAACTCTGGGAGAAATCTTTCCTAGATCCCTCGTATTCACTCGAGATGACGGCCTCGCCCGTCGCTTCGCACCCCTTGAGCCGTTCGGCCATCTTTTTTACTCCGTTTTGCGCGGTTCGTGGTCCCCTCGAGAGAGAAGTTCTTTTATTTGTTTGTCCACTGATTTCAAATTGAGATCCCGCTGCGGGAACGGGATCTCTATCCCCGCCTCGCTGAGCGCTTGGGCCAGGGCGAGCGAAAGCCGGCTCTTGGTGTCGAGATTAGCCTGCACAAGCGTCCAAACCCGCAATTCAAAATTGATCGCGCTTTCGCCGAAGCCCTGAAACGCCACTGCCGGAGCAGGGTCTTTGAGAACGTTGGAATCCGCTGCAGCGACGGAGAGCAAAATTTGCATTACCTTCTGCAGATCGGAACCGTAGGCAACTCCTACTTTAATATCGATTCTGCGCCATGGGTTTGTCAGGGTCCAGTTCAGAAGTTTCTCTGAAATCAAGGTGGCGTTGGGAATGATCGCATCCGCGCCATCGCCTGTGGAGATTGTGCTCGAACGAATACCGATGGACTTGACGATGCCGGACACACCGCCCACCTCGATAGTATCTCCCGGATGGATCGGACGCTCAAACAAAAGAATCAGACCTGAGATAAAATTGTTCACGATATTTTGCAGGCCGAAGCCGACGCCCACACCGAAAGCCCCAGCGAGCAAAGTGAAGCGGTTGAGGTCCACTCCCGCCATGCCCATAGCGAAGAAAAAACCGAATAGCAGGATCGAATAATAAACCGTGGTCGTGATCATCACGGGAATGCCCCTGCTAAGCCGCATTCTCGGAAAGATATCTTCCTCCAGGAGAAGCCGCACTCCCCGCGAGACCAGGATCGCCGCAGTCAGAACAAGACCGAAGGCGATGATGTCCCAGAGCGAGAAATCTACTCGTCCTTCCCGGATCGGCGCCGTCAGAAAATCCGTGACCGCTCCGACGACGTTATCCTTCACCGCAAAAAATCGGAGCATCGCTTCAACGGACAGGACAAACGCGGCTAGATTAAGAACACGAAACCCCCAGTGCGAAATAACGTCGCCGTACCGTCGGACAACGGCAAGAGACCGAGCCAGATCCGTGTCGAGAAAAACGGCGAATATTGTAGACAGCGCTTTGGCAGCGCCGAAAATGGCAAATACCGCGTACGCAGTGTAAAGGGTCCCGGTACTCAACAATTTGGCGAGGTCGAAGTAGCCCAAGATATTTGCCACAAGTGCGGTACAGATAAGCAACAAAGCCACCCGAAAGAGGAAGATCAGATAGGCCGGTGTGGGGTTCTCAGCAGATAATTGTCTCACCCGAGCGAGCCTCAACAGCCAAATCAGAACGACGATGGCGACGATATCCAAAGTGAGAAAAGAAAGCCGATCCACAAGCGGAACCGCAACGACCAAATTCCGCGCGCTGTCGAAGATATAGAAAACTGCAACGCTGACGAGAACCGGCCGCGCCGCCGGGTGTATCAGGCGCGGCAGCAACCGAAGCACCGGAATCAACAGCAGCAGGGCCTCCAACCCCCTGAGCAGCCGCGGGGCACTGGCGGCGAAAAAGACCAGGGATAAGACGAGCGTAATAAGCAGGGCCAGGGATACCGGGCGCTGCAGGAAGTGGGTCGCTTCTTCAAAGTGTGGATGATCTTGTGTCCACTGCGTTACCTTCCGGCTCAACAGCGAAGCGACGATGAGAATCAGGAAGAAGAAACAGACAATTAGGCCCAAGCCCAGGAGATGAGTCCGCAAGAAATCGAGGGCCTCGGAAAGCTGCCGCGAGAGCAAGGCGGTAATTTCACCCGCGGCGAGCCCCATGCGCTGCGACTCCGTCATGACTTGCCAAAGCGGAACACGCTCCGCGACTATAAGACTCTTTTGGAAACGCTCCCTACTCAGGGTAATGCCGCTCAGAATCTCTGAGATCGCTGTTTCTCGTTGGTAGAGCTGGTTCTCCAGGACGAGAGCTGCATCGAGCCGTTTGCGCGCCTCCGCTTTGACTCTTTTGATCTCACCGAGTAGATCGCGGACCGCGCGCTCAACTTCCCGCGGCAAAGAACCCGAAGGGGAAGCCTTGAGTGTCAGTTCCCACGTTTGTTCCTCCTGATCAACGAGCGTGAAATCCCTATAGAGCTGGCTGGTCCACCGAGAAATGACCTGTTGCCATTTGGCCAGACTGGCCGCCTGATTCTTCCAGGAGATTTCGAGGTCTGAGAGTTCCTCCGGCCGTGGCGACTTGGCGATCGCGGAGTCCGCGCTCTTCGTCTCTTCAGCAAAAGTGCTCCCTGTGACTTCAATTTCTTTAGCTATCTCGCCGACCTCTGGAGCTTGAATCCTTTCACCGACATCGCGGATCTGCCTCCTCGAGCTTTCCAGCCGCTTGGCCACTTCGCTCAAAGGGATGGGCTCAGCGACAGGCACAGTACTTGGCGCGGGAGGTTTAGTGGCTTGAGGTACCTCGCTTTGCTGTGTAGCTGTATCCACTGGTTTAGGCAGGAGCTGACCTGGAGTAGCTGCAAGGGCGCGAAGCGGTAGGAGCGGCAGAAGCCCAGCAAGCGCGAGCAGGCCCATCAGAGAAGGGCATCGATTCCTCGCAGCGTTTCGATGAAAAAGCATGAAGCGATTTTACCAATCGTGTGTGCGTTCAATGAGGCCTGAGTAGGACTGGCGATCGTGCTCGTGATACGTAATCGTGGTTGTTTTCACGAACACGAGCCACGAACACGAATAACGAAAAAAGCACGCCGCGCCTCCGAAATCTTTTCGAGCAGCCTGCAGAACATGTTTTTCAGTACTATTGCATCGGCACGATCTGCACGTAAATATCACGAGGGCCAATAATTCGCCGTAGCGACCGTCATCCAACCATACGCAGCGCAACAAACGGAACCACGTTGAACAGGATTATGCCGAGCTTAAAGATTCCCATCCCGGCGTAGTGGATGATGTCAAACTGCTGTCTCGACAGTTGAAACCAACGGCCATGAAGTCGGTGCATGAAATCGCGGGCCAGGATAAAGAACAGGAACCAAACGAGCAGGACTCCATAGTTGATGACCGCGTACCACAGGAACGCATCGCGCAACATGTCAATGCTCATTTCCAATCCCCTTATCGCCAATTGATCGATCTCGTATCTCGCCTCCCGTAACCCGTCTCCCGCATCTCGTATCGCGCATCTATGCATATCCCCAATCTTCGACGTGCGAAGATCACTTCACCTTCTCGATATCGCTTGGCTTCCAGGTCTGATCGA
>Ga0209814_10000648_pt1 | contig 11724 bp, 11 predicted proteins | sample SoiMetdeltSBSDD1_FD_187597 | JGI IMG/M metagenome (GOLD analysis project Ga0209814, IMG submission 187597) | Bulk soil microbial communities from a Populus tree surrounding site in Tennessee, USA - Soil MetaG P. deltoides SBSDD1 (SPAdes) (version 2) | ecosystem: Environmental > Terrestrial >... | reverse complement strand
CGTTCGCGTCGCTGATGCTGACCGGCGGGAAGCTCGCGGACATGCTCGGCCGCAGGTTGATCTTCGTCGCCGGCCTCGTGGTGTTCACCGGCGCCTCCCTGGCCTGTGGCCTTGCCGAGACCGAGCAGTTCCTCATCGGTGCCCGGGTGGTGCAGGGCGTGGGCGCGGCGCTCATGAACCCGGCCACGCTCTCGATCATCGCAGCAACCTTCCCGCCCCGCCAACGCGGGATGGCGATCGGGATCTGGGCCGGCGTCTCCGCGCTCGCGCTCGCCATCGGTCCGCTCGTCGGCGGCCTGCTTACGCAGCATCTCGACTGGAGCTGGATCTTCTTCGTCAACGTTCCCGTCGGCATCGTCGCGATCGTGGCCAGCTTCCTGCTCATCCGTGAGTCGAAGGACGAATCGGCCGAGCAGCGTCTCGACCTACCGGGGCTCCTGACCTCCGGGATCGGCCTGTTCGCGCTCACCTATGGCCTGATCGAGGCGAACACCTACGGGTGGACGTCCGGCCGGATCGTCGGTTCCTTCGTCATCGCCGCCGCCATGCTCGGCGCCTTCGTGCTGCTCGAGACCCGCCAGCGGCTGCCGATGCTCGATCTCTCGCTCTTCCGGAACAGGACCTTCACCGGCGCCAACATCGCCATCCTCCTCGTCGCGCTCGCGATGTTCGGCGTCTTCTTCTTCGTCTCGCTGTACATGCAGGGGATCCTCGGCTACTCGGCCGTCCAGACCGGAGCAGCGTTCCTGCCGCTGACCGTGTTGATCATCCTTGTCGCGCCGATCGCGGGGAAGACGTCCGATCGAGTCGGTTCGCGCTGGCTGATGACAGCGGGGATGCTCCTCGTCTCGGCCCAGCTGTTCTACTTCTCGCGACTCGACGAGAACGCCGCCTACGTCGACCTCCTCCCGGCGTTTTTCGCCGGTGGGATCGGGATGGGGCTGGTGATGACGCCGAGCGCCGCGGCCGCTGTGCGCGCGCTCCCGGTCGACAAGTCCGGAGTGGGGTCGGCCGTTCTCAATGCGTTCCGCCAGGTCGGCGGCTCCATGGGCATCGCGTTGATGGGCGCGATCATGGCTCACGAGATTGGTGGTCTGAAGGGGCCGGAGGTCTTCCGGGATCCTTCGCGTTTCGTCGACGGATTCTCGACGTCGCTGCTCGTCGCTGCCGTGATCGCGCTTGCCGGTGCGGTCATCTCGTTCGCGCTGGTCCGGCCGCACGAGCTCGACGAGCCAGAGCGCCGCGCCGAGCCCATCCCTGAGGTCGGATGAGCGCCACGAAGCCACGGCTGACCGCCGAGGAGCGGCGCGCCGCCGTCCTCGAGTGCGCGTGCGGGATCTTCTCGAAAGGCAGCTACCGCGGCACGACGACAGCCGAGATCGCAAGACAGGCTGGTGTCACCGAGCCGATCCTGTACCGCCACTTCCAGTCCAAGCGCGCTCTTTACCTCGCATGTCTCGACTCGGCATGGGACGACACCAGGCAGATGTGGGAGCGAGCGGTCGAGGCCGAGCCGAACCCGGCTCTCTGGATCACCGCGATGGGCTCCGCGTATCTGAAGGCCGCGAAGGAACGCCATGGCCTGGTCGCCAACCTCTGGATCCAGGCGCTGACGGAAGCAAGCGACGACGCCGAGATCCGGAAGCACCTGAAGCGGCACATGCGCGAGGTCCAGGAGTTCGTGGTCGGGGTGATCCAGCGCTCGCAGGCCGCCGGCGGGATCCCGAGGAACCGCGATCCGGGAGCCGAGGCGTGGATCTTCGTCTCCCTCGGCCTGCTGGCAACGGTCAGCAAGCGCCTGGGCGGCATGCTCGACGCCGACATCCCGAGGATCACCGCCAGCCGCCGCAGCTGGCTCACCGGCTCCGACGTCTGAGCGGATGAGCCGGGCGAGGGCCGCGGTGGGCACCGTGGTCTTTCTCTTCCTGGCCCCGGGTGTCGTGGCCGGTGTGATCCCGTGGCTCCTTACAGGCTGGGAAGTCGACAGGGCGCTCTGGCTTCCCCTCCGGCTCGCCGGAGGAGTGATCCTCGCCACCTCGGTCGGCGCCCTTCTGCATGCGTTCGCGCGATTCGTGGTCGAAGGGATCGGAACACCAGCCCCCGTCGCGCCGACGGAGCGGCTCGTGATCGGGGGCCTCTACCGGTACGTCCGCAATCCGATGTACCTCGCCGTGGTCGGCGCGATCGTCGGTCAAGCCCTTCTCCTCGGCCAGCTGACGCTCTTGGTGTATGCGGGCGCGCTCTGGGTCGTCTTCTTCGCCTTCGTGCACTGGTACGAGGAGCCGCACCTTGCTCTCCGCTTCGGAGCCGACTACGAGAGGTACCGCGAGGCAGTACCGGGGTGGCTCCCCAGGCCGAAGGGCTTGACGGAGCACCCTCCTGGGAAGAGATGACCCATGGGCTGGGTCTACTTCAAGAGCGAGGACGAAGGCGACGGAACCTACGACGGCCAGATCGGGCACGCGTACCTGGAACTTGATGACGGCTCGACCGGCGACGAGGGCCTCGACCTCGGCTGGATGAGCCTGGCCGACGCGGCGCAGGTCGCACGAACGCACGGCGTGGAGCTTGATGTCGACGGCCCGACACGAAAAGAGTGGGACAAGCTCGGTACGCCCAAGCGCTCGTTCGTCAGCCGCCTCCTCGGCCGGTAAGCGTCCGCGGTCCCGCCGATGAACCGGCTTTGCCGGTTCATCCACCAACACAGCTAGGTCAAGGAAGCGCCGCAGCGCTCCTGCGCCGCGCGGCGGCGAAGCCGTCGCCCGGCTCCATAGGGTGGCTCGAAGTCGTGAGACTTCGAGCCAGAAGGCCGAAAGGCCGCAAAAAAAGATGAACCCCCGGGCTGCGGCCCCCGGGGGTTCGTATCTCTAGCGGCGAGCCCACCTCTCTGGCGACGGCCCGGAGGCCCTGACTCTGCGGCCCAGCCAAATCCTCCGAACCACCGTCGCCATATTTGGCGCGCCTCCCGAACAGCTCGGCTTGGGGCTTCACTGCTCGGTGGACGGACTATAGGGGCGGTTCCGGCCTGAGTCAAGTACCTCGGTCAAGTGATTTTGCGATATCGTCGGTTGACCCAAAATCCCCCGTAGCCATGACCCTTTCGGGGGATCGAGAAGGCAGAGGAGTTGCCGTAATGTCAAGTAGTCGCATCCAGCCGCCCAGGAGTTAGCCCGCCAGTGAACCGCACGATCCAGAACAAGCCGCAGGGTTTCGGTCGCCTCCCCAACGGAGGGCTCGGCCAGCGCCTGCGTACGCTGCGGGTCAACGCCGGCCTGACACAGACCGACCTCGCCGGCGACCGCTTCTCCAAGGAGTACGTCTCCCAGATCGAGCGCGGCAAGACCCGCCCGACCCAGGAGACGATCGAATGGCTCGCCGAGCGGCTGAACGTCGATCCCGGCTTCCTCGCCAGCGGCGTCGCGGCGGACGAGCGCGGCCGGATCGAGGCGTCTCTGGCACGGGCCGAGGCCCTCAGCGAGAACCACGAGTATGCGGATGCGCTCGAAGAGTTCACGCGCGTCTCGCCGACGATCGCGGGCATCGCCGCGCTCGAGCTCCAGGTTCGCTCCCTCTCAGGTGAAGCGTGGGTCCGCCTCCGCTTGGGCGAGGTGAAGGAGGCGGTTCAGCTTCTCACCCGTGCGCGCGCGATGGCGGAGGACACGATGTTCTCGGACATCGACCGAGCGGAAATCCTGTACCGGCTCGGCGCCTGCCGGGTGGAGCTCGCGAGCATCCAGACCGCGATCAGCCTTTTCAACGAGGCCCTCGCGCTTGCCGAGAACTCCGGACTTCCCTGCGACCGGCTCCGCGCCGAGATCTTCGGCGCGCGCTCGCGCTGCTACCGGCGTCAGCGGGACTACGAAGCGGCCCGGGAGGATCTCGAGCGGGCGCTCGAGCTCGCCGAGGCGCTCGACGATCCCCGCTCCGTCGCACGCGTGTACTTCCACGCATCGCTCGTCGCCGAGCGTCAGGGCCAGTGGGTGCTCGCGCGGCGGTACGCCGAGCAGGCGAAGGCTCAGTTCGAGGAGATTGCTGATCGCAACGCGGTCGGCAAGCTGCTGAACAACCTCGGCGGGCTCAGCTTCCTGCTCGGCAAGCCCGAAGAGGCAGTCGAGCAGCTCAACGAGTCTTTCCGTGTCCTGCTCGAGTACGGCACCGAGAAGGATGCGGCCTCGGCGGTCTCCTCGCTCGCGCAGGTGAGCCTCCGGACCGGCCAGATCCAGCCGGCGGAGGAGCAGGCGCGGCAGGCACTCAAGCTCCTCGGCGACCGCGTCGACGCAGTCGACGAGATCGGAAACGCGCAGCTCGTCCTCGGGCGCTCGCTCATGGAGCAGGGCCGCCTCGACGAAGCAGCGCAGGCCTTCGAGAAGGCCGAGCACAGCTTCGACCAGCTTTCCTCAGTAAGCCATCGTGCGGCCGCGTGGATCGCCAAGGGCGACCTTGCGGTGCGGCGTGGTCAGGACCAGTTGGCCGCGCAGCTCTACAGGCGCGCTGCAGAAGCGCTCCAGGACTTCAGGTTCTAGGAAGGAGGTGATCCCACTGAAGCATCGGGTCAAGATCTCACTCCTCGTCGCCCTGACGACCCTCGCCGCCATCAGCGGTGGAGGCTTCATCGACAACTGGTTCACGTGCTGAGCCGTCGACTCGAGCTGCCGCTATGGCAGCCCGGGGGTGGCACCGCCGACCAGGGGTCGATTCACGGGCGGGTCGCCTAGCACCACTTCAGACGCGCGAACGAGGAAACCGGATCCGTTTGGGGGGAGCCGGACCTCGTGGCGGCGCTTGCGCGCCGCCACTTTCTCGTGGAAAAACTGAAGAGCCTGATCAGGAAGGCAAGCTACGCGGCGTCGGTCTGCGGAGCCATCGTCCTGCGCTCCAAAAGGATCGGAGCATCCTTCCGGAATCCCCAGACCGTCGCGTAGATCCCGAGGAACAGCTCCCAGAGGAACTCGGGGATGACCAGGAACGCCACGCTGGTTTGCTCCCACCAGTCGAAGAGAGCGCCGAAGTTCCCGATCAGAAGGAGCGGCCCGCCGATCAGTCCGAGCCAGGCCATGCGCCGCGGGACGAGGCCTGAGGTGTACATCAGGTAGCCGAGGATCAGCCCGTTCCCGAAGGGGACGATCAGCCCGGGGCCGAACAGGAACGTCCAGTCTTTGAGCGCGGCCAGCGAGACGGCGAGATCGGCTGCGTCCTGGGAGTCCTGGCGCAGGCTGACGACGCCGAGCACGAAGATGATCCCGCCCGCGATGAAGACGCACTCGATGATTCGGGCAGCGACGTAGCTGATCGCGAGGAGTTCGTTCTGCCGCCTCACGATCGGGTAGAGCACAACCGCGGTTCCGACGTTGGCGATGATGAGCAGCAGCTCCAAGAAGGCGCCCAGGTAGATCTGGCTGTCCTTCCCGCCGCCGGCGATATATCCGGCCGGGTCGTCGAGAACGGGCTGGAAGAGAGCCAGTGCGCCGATCGACGTGACGAACGTGATCAGGAAGAGCACCCCGAAGATCCGCGCATTCCTTTGGTCCGCGGCCATCCCACCCCTCCTCGTCTACTAGCCCGCGTTAACCGGGGCGACGCTATCCAAAAACACGAAGACTCAGGGCGACTGCCACGCCTCGCGGCGGATAGCGTCGTTTTTCCGGGAGGGCCGGAATACGGATGGTTCGGTCTCCGTTTGACGGGAACAAGCACCCTGGGCAGCATTCCGCGTTCCCTCGGAGCCACCCCACTGGAGACCGCTCACGTCAAACTGACCGATCTCGCCTCGTGCGGCGGCTGCGCGGCGAAGTACTCGGCTGCCCGCCTCGAGGAGCTCGTCCGGGGATTCGTCCCGGTCGACTCGGAGGATCTGCTGGTCGGGCTCGCGCCGGCGGACGATGCGGCCGTCTACCGGCTCGACGACGACCGGGCGATCATCTTCACGCTCGACTTCTTCCCTCCGGTTGTCGACGACCCGGCCGACTACGGCGCGATCGCGGCCACGAACGCGCTCAACGACGTCTTTGCGATGGGCGGCACGCCGCTTCTCGCGCTCTCGATCGCCGCCTTTCCCGAGTCCCTTCCGACCGAGATGCTCGGCGCGATCTTCTCCGCGGCGGACGAGCAGGTTCGCGCCGCCGGCGCGCTGCTCGCCGGGGGCCACACGATCAGGGACGAGGAGCCGAAGTACGGGCTCGCCGTCGTCGGAACGGTCCGGCCGGACGCGCTTTGGCCGAAAAACGGCGCGAAGCCCGGCGACTCGATCTTCCTGACGAAGCCGCTCGGAACCGGGTTGATCATGAGCGGGTTCAAGCAGGGCGACGCCGGCACGCAGCCGCTCGAGCGGGCCGTCCGCTGGATGCGGACACTGAACATGAACGCGGCGTCCGCTCTGCGCCAGTTCGAGCCCAACGCAGTGACCGACGTGACCGGCTTCGGGCTGTTCGGGCACGCGCACGAGGTGGCCGAGCGCAGCGGCGTCCGGATCCGGCTGGAGTCGGAGCGCTTCCCGGCGATCGACGGGGCGCTCGACCTGGCGCGGAACGGAGTCCGGACGAGCGGGGATCCACGCAACCGGGAGTTCGCGGGCCCGCATCTCGACCTGAACGGCGCGCCGGAGACGCTCGTTGCGCTCGGGTTCGACCCGCAGACGGCGGGTGGGCTGCTCATCTCCGTTCCGTCGGAGCGAGGCGCGGTGCTCGAGGCGGAGTTCCAGGCGAAGAAGCTCTTCCTCCGGCGCGTGGGCCGGGTCGAGGAGGGCGCCGGGGTCGTCGTGGAATGACCCGTGGGATGATCCACGGGCGGTTCCAGCCGTTCCATAACGGTCACTCCGAATATCTCGCCGGCGCTGCAGAGCGCTCGGACGAGGTCTTCGTCGGGATCACAAATCCCGACCCGGCGCGGATCCGGCCCGAGGAGAGCGACCCGCTTCGCCACCTGCCCGAGTCGAACCCCTGGAGCTATGCCGAGCGCCTGTTGATGGTGAAGGCGGCCGCGGGAGACCTCGGCCTCGACCTGGCGCGGCTCCACGTGATCCCGTTCCCGGTCAACGAGCCGGACCTCTGGCCGGCGTACGTCCCTGACGGGGTGACGCAGTACATCCGGCTGTTCTCGGACTGGGGCGGCACGAAGCTCGAGCGGATGCGGGAGGTGGGCTACGAGGTCGTGGTGCTCGACGAAGGCGCCCAGAAGGAGATCTCCGGCGCCGATGTCCGGGAAGCCCTGCGGTCGGACGGCGACTGGGAGTCGCTCGTTCCGCCCGGGGTCGCACGGGTCATCCGCTCTTTCGATCGCGTCCCGGTCTAGCCTCCGGCGAATGCATCCGATCGTCGTCGTCCTGCTGGACGGGCTTGGAGACCGCGCGCACGAGAGCCTCGGCGGGCGGACCGCCAACGAGGCGGCCGCGACGCCCAACCTCGACGCACTCGTCACGCGAGGCTCGACGGGTGTCCTCTACGCGGTCGGGCCCGGACGGGCTCCTTCGAGCGAGGTCGCGCACTGGTCGATGCTCGGCTTCCGCCCCGACGAGTTCCCCGGTCGGGCGGTGCTCGAGGCGCTCGGCGCGCGGCAGGAGACCGACCCAGCGGATGTCTTCTCCTTCGCGGCGCTTCGACCCGCGGACGAGCGGGACGGCGAGCTCTGGCTCACCGGCCGGCCGCGGCGCGGTGAGGATGACGAGGAGGCAGGCACGCTCCTGGAGCGCTGTGACGGCATCGAGGTCGACGGTCTCCGCTTCTCGCTCTCGGATCTGGGGCGCGGCGAGGCGATTCTGCGGATCTCCGGCGGCGCGGACGACCGCGTGACCGATTCGGACGCCTTCTTTCGCGACCGGTACCCCGTGCTCCGCCCGCAGCCCGTCGTGGCCGAGGCGGAGCGAACGGCCAGGGCCGCCGACGAGTGGATGCACGAAGTCCTTCGCCGTCTCGAGGGCGAGCGCTTCAACGTGATCACCCTGAAGTGGTGGGGTCGTCCTCGCGAGGCGCCGACGTTCGCCGAGCGGCACGGCATCTCGGGGTCGTTCATCGCCGCCTCGCGGTTCATGCATGGGCTCGCGCGCGCCGTCGGGCTCGAGCCGCTCGAGGAAGCAGAGTCCAAGGACGCGACAGCGGATCTCGCGCGGCGGGTCGATCTGATCCGCGAGCGCCTCGATGCAGGCGATACCTTCGTCTTCTCCCACCAGAAGGCAACGGACGAGGCCGGCCACACGAAGGACCCCGCGATCAAGCAGCGGACGATCGAGGCGCTCGACGAAGCCCTGGGCGATCTCCCCACCGATCGAGCCGTCATCTGTCTGACCGGAGACCATGCGACGCCTGCCTATCCAGACGTCATCCACTCGGGCGATCCGGTGCCGCTGGTCCTGGCAGGCCCAGGTGTCCGCGCCGACGGAGTCACCTCCTTCGGCGAGCTGCCCTGCGCTGCAGGCATCCTCGGACACCTCCGTGGCCCTGACCTGATGCCAATCCTGCTGAACGCCGCCGACCGCCCGCTCTTCCTCGGCTCCCGGCCGACGCCGTTCCCAGGCGCCGACGGGTACCCCGCGGTCCTGGAGCCGCTGCGCCCATGAGAGCCGTCGAGGGTCGCGTCCCGTTCCACGGGTTCGAGACGTGGTACCGCGACGTCGGTCCGGAGGGCGGCATCCCGCTCCTCTGCCTCCACGGCGGACCGGGCTCGACGCACCACTACTTCAAGCCACTGGAGGAGCTGGCGGCGGACGGACGCCGCATCGTGGTCTACGACCAGCTCGGGTGCGGCAGCTCCGACCGGCCCGACGACCCCGACCTTTGGACGGTCGAGCTGTTCGTGGACGAGGTGCGGACCGTGCGGGAGGCGCTTGGCCTCGACCGCATCCATCTGCTCGGCACCTCGTGGGGCTCGATGCTCGCGATCGAGTACGCGCTGACTCAGCCGCCGGGGCTCGTGAGCCTGACGCTGAACTCGCCGCCCACGTCGGCCGAGAGCTGGATGGCCGAGGCTGCCCGTCTTCGCGACGAGCTGCCGGAGCATCACCGACGGGCGATTGCCGAGCACGAGGCAGCCGGCACGCTCGATCATCCCGACTACAAGGCGGCGGAGGACGAGTTCTGGCGCCGTCATGTCCTGCTGGTCGATCCGCCGCCGGACTTCGTCGAGCGCGGCAAGGCGGAGAAGGGCACGCCGGTCTACCGCGCGCTCTGGGGGAAGAGCGAGTGGAACGCCGACGGCAAGCTCCACGACTGGGACGTGCGCGACCGGCTCCACGAGATCCGGGTGCCGACGCTCATCACCTCCGGTCGGCACGACGAGTGCACTCCCGAGCTGGCCGAGGCCGCGCAGAGCGGGATCCCGGGCGCAGAGCGCGTGCTGTTCGAAGAGAGCTCCCACATGGCCTTCGTGGAGGAGCCCGACCGGTTCCGGGAAGTCCTCACGGACTTTCTGAGCCGCGCGGAGTCGCATTGACGCCGAGGCGGGTCCGGTGGCTTGCCACCGGCACCGTGCTGACGCTCTACGTCATCGTCATCACGGGCTCGCTTGTGCGTCTCACCGGATCGGGCCTGGGCTGCGAGGCATGGCCCGGCTGCGAGGAGGGCGCATTCTTCCCCGAGGACGACGTCAACGCCTACATCGAGTTCGGGAACCGCGTCTTCGGGATCTTCCCGATTACGCTCTCGATCCTGACCGCCTGGGCGGCGAGGCACCTGCCTCGCTGGACCTTCTGGACGGCGATCGCGGTCGCCGTGCTGACAGTGGTCGAGGCCCCGCTCGGGCTCGCGACGATTCGATACGACCTGCCGCCCGAGATGGTGATGGTGCACTTCCTCGTCGCACTGCTCGCGCTCGGCGGCGCGATCGTCGTCCTGGTCGAGTCGATACGCATGGAGCGCGGCGCTGCATCGCTCGTGTTTCCGCGAGAGCTGCGGATCGGTGCCGTCGTCCTCGCCGTCGCCTGCCTCGGGCTCGTCGTCACCGGGACATTGGTCACGAGCGCAGGGCCGCACTCGGGCGACCCGGACGTGATCCACCGCCTCTGGAACCTCCCCGACGCGCTGTACCTCCACGTCCGGATCACGGCGATCTTCGGTTGTGTCTTCCTGTTCGTCCTCGGCTACATCGTCGCCCGCCGTTCCCTTGCCCCGCGCGTCTTCGGCTTCGCGCTCCTGCTGCTCGGCGTGCTGCTCGCGCAGATGGCGGTCGGCGAGCTCCAGTGGCGGCTGGAGCTTCCGTGGGGAATCGTCGCCCTGCACGTCGCGCTCGCTGCAGCCGTCTGGGCGCTGACGGTCTCACTCGCCGCGCTGCTCTGGCAGCCGCCCCGTTGGCTCGAGCCGCAACGGGGGTAAGGTGAACTCGATGGCCGACGAGCTCCGGATCTCCGACAAACCAGCCCTCGACAGGCCGGTGCTGATCGCTGCATTTCGCGGCTGGAACGACGGCGGCCAGGGCGCGTCTCTCGCCGCCGGCTACCTCGCGAGACTCTGGGATGCGGAGCAGATCGCGGACGTCGATCCCGAGGGGTTCTTCGACTTCCAGGCCACGAGGCCGCACGTCAAGCTCGTCGACGGGCTGACACGTCAGATCGACTGGCCCGAGACGGTTTTCTACCGAGCCCGCGTCGACGGCCTCGATCGCGACGTTGTGCTGCTCCTCGGGATGGAGCCCAATCTCCGCTGGCGCGCGTTCACCGAGATGGTCACCGGCTTCGCGGAGGACCTCGGTGTCGAGCTCGTGATCACCTTGGGGTCTTTACTGGCCGATATCCCGCACACCCGCCCGAGCCCGGTGACCGGAAGCGCGAGCGACGAGGAGCTCGTCGAGCGGCTGGGCCTGCAGGCCTCGCGATACGAAGGCCCGACGGGGATCGTGGGCATCCTTCATGACGCGTGCAAGCAGCGCGAGCTGCCGTCGGCGAGCCTCTGGGCCGCGGTGCCGCATTACGTCTCGCTGACGCCGAGCCCGCGCGCCGCGCTCGCTCTCTGCGAGCGCCTCGGCGACATCCTCGGGGTCGAGATCGACGTCGAGGAGCTGCGCGAGGCCGCTGAGGGCTACGCCGAGCAGGTGACCCGGGCTGTCGCCGCCGACTCGGACACGCAGGCCTACGTCGAGGATCTCGAGCGGCGGGCGGACGAGTTCGACGAGGAGGACATCCCGTCGGGCGAAGCGCTGGCCGCCGAGCTCACCCGGTTCCTGCGCGAACGGGACCGGAAGAACGGCGAGCCGCCCGCAGCGACCGACCAGTAGCTAGGACGCTTCGGCGGCCGGTGCCGGCTCGTCGGCCGGCTTCTCGTCCGGCTGGCCGCCGTTCTGGTTCTGGGTCTGCTGCTGGCCCTTCGCGCCCTTCTTCTTGCGACGACGGCGGCGGCGCGAGCGACCCTGGAGCTTCGGCTGCGGAAGGTTCTCGGCAAGTGCTGCGGCGACTTCCTCGACCGTGCCGAGGCTCTCGCGCGCAGTCTCGATCAGCCGGGTCGCGCGGGGCGTATAGCCCTCGGCGGAGGCGAGCAGAGCCGCACCGACCTCCACCGGAAGATCGCGCGCAGTGTTCACGAGCTTCGCGGCGTTCTCCTCGTGCCTGTGCCCCCTCGAGTTCGCCAGTGCTCCGAGCAGCCGCTTGGCCTCGGGGTACTCGGCGCTCGCTCGGCGGTCCTGGATCTTGCGAGTCGCGCGGGCGAGGCGCCACGTCCAGCGCCAGAGGATCTGCTCAGGCGCGTCGGCCTTCCCGTCGGCGAGCCCCCGCAGCAGGATCCGCACGCCCTGCGCACGGTCCTTCTC
>Ga0209814_10000642_pt1 | contig 11759 bp, 13 predicted proteins | sample SoiMetdeltSBSDD1_FD_187597 | JGI IMG/M metagenome (GOLD analysis project Ga0209814, IMG submission 187597) | Bulk soil microbial communities from a Populus tree surrounding site in Tennessee, USA - Soil MetaG P. deltoides SBSDD1 (SPAdes) (version 2) | ecosystem: Environmental > Terrestrial >... | reverse complement strand
TCGGTCGCCCACACGGGACGGACGGGGCGTTCGTCGTCGAGGGTGGAAGCCGCGACCCGCGCCGGTTCGCCGTCGGTGCGTCGGTGCTCGTCGACGGCGTGCCGGCCACGGTCGTTCTCTCCCGTCGCGTGGGCAAGGGCAGGCTCGCGATCCGGCTCGACCGGCCGGCCGAGCGGGGAGCCGAGCTCACGGTGCGGCGCGAGGAACTCGCCGAGCTCGAGGAGGGGGCGTTCTACGTCGCCGACCTCGTGGGCCTCGAGGTGGTCGAGCAGGGCGGGTCGCGGCTCGGGCTCGTTCGAGACGTCCTGCCCGGCCCTGCCAACGACGCGCTGGAGCTCGACAGCGGCCGTCTCCTTCCACTCGTGGACGAGTGCGTCCTCGAGATCGACCTGGAGGCGCGCCAGGTGCTCGTCGCCCTCGGCTTCACGGACGACGGGTAACCTCGGACGAGCCGTGCGCATCGACGTCTTCACGCTCGTGCCGGGAGCGTTCGAGTGGATCCGCGAGCGTCGCCCGGTGGCGGCGGTGCTGGGAAGCGAGCTCGAGCTACAGGTACTGAACTACCGGGACACGACGCCGCTCTCGGCCGGTCAGGTCGACGACGAGCCGTACGGCGGCGGGCCGGGGATGGTGCTCCGCGTCGACGTCGTCGCGGAGGCGTTCGAGGCCGTCTATGACGGCCCTCCGGCGCACCGCGTCGTCGCGCTTACCCCGGGCGGGCGACAGCTCGACCAGGAGCTCGTCGAGGAGCTCGCGGGCGAGCCTGCCCTGACGCTCCTTTCGGCCCGCTTCGAGGGGTTCGACCAGCGCATCCTCGATCATCTCTGCACGGACGAGGTCTCGATCGGCCCGTACGTCCTCTCGGGCGGGGAGATCCCGGCCCTCGCGCTCGTCGACGCGATCGCGCGGCGCCTCCCGGGCGCGCTCTCGGAGGGCTCGGGCGAGCACGAGAGCTTCTCGGCGGCCTTCGACGGCGGCCTCGAGTACCCCCACTACACGCGCCCTGCGGAGTTCCGCGGCTGGACGGTTCCCGAGATCCTTCTCTCCGGCGACCACGGCCGGATCGACGCCTGGCGCCGCGAGCGCGTCCGGAGCGTGACGTGAGCGAGCTCGACGAGCGCGAGCGCCCTCCGGTCGAGGCGGGCCCGACAGAAGACGAAGGGCATGCGCAGGACGGCTGGCCGGGCGAGCCGGAACGGCCGTACGAGCGGCCACCGCCCGCGCCGCCATTCTCGTGGCCGACGGAGCCTCCGCCGGCGGAGCACGAGTTCCATCACCCGCTCGACCGCGTCACCGGCCGTCTCCCGCGCAGGGCGCGGATCATCGTCGACTGGGTCCTCACGATCGTCGGCGCGATCGCGATCGTGCTCGCGATCAAGGCATGGGTCGTCAACCCGTACCGGATCCCGTCCTCGTCGATGGAGCCGACGCTCCACTGCGCGCGGCCGGCCCAGGCCTGCGAGGCGCGGTTCTCCGACCGCGTGCTCGCCAATCGGTTCGTCTACCACTTCACCGATCCCGCGCGCGGTGACGTCGTCGTGTTCGAGACGCCGCCGGAGGCGCGGGCGAAGTGCGGCGCGGGCGGGACGTTCGTGAAGCGCATCATCGGGCTCCCCGGCGAGGAGGTGCAGATCCGGCTCCGACAGGGTGCGGAGTTCGTCTACATCGACGGGCGCCGGCTGGACGAGCCCTACATCGAGCACGACCGCCGCGGCATCGGCCCCGAGGAGAGCTTCCAGGTGCCGCCGAACGCGTACTTCGTCATGGGCGACAACCGTTCGCAGTCGTGCGACTCGCGGGTGTGGGGCTCGGTCCCGGAGGACAATCTCATCGGGAAGGTGTTCATGACCTACTGGCCGCCCCAGCGAATCTCCTTCCGCTGAGCTTCTCCGCAGCGGCGAGACTCGCGAGCGCGAGTCTCGCCGCGCGAGGATCCCTGAAGCGCGGCAGCTCCGCTGCCGCGGTCGTAGCGTGCTTCACGACTCGCGAGCGGGAGTCTCGCCGCGCGAGGATCCCTGAAGCGCGGCAGCTCCGCTGCCGCGGTCGTAGCGTCCCTCACGACCTCGTCACGCGTTTCGCTACCATGCCTCCGGCCTTCGGGCCGTCCTCCTCGCATGAACCCGACGATCGAGAGCCTCGAGCAGCGCCAGCTGCGCACGGACCTGCCCCAGTTCAAGGCAGGCGACACGCTGCGCGTGCACTTCAAGGTGATCGAGGGCAACCGCCAGCGGATCCAGGTCTTCGAGGGGATCTGCATCAAGCGCCAGGGCGCCGGCTTCCGCGAGACCTTCACGGTCCGCAAGCAGTCCTTCGGGGTGGGGGTCGAGCGGACGTTCCCGCTGCACTCGCCCAAGATCGAGAAGCTCGAGGTCGCGGCGATCGGCGACGTCCGGCGCGCAAAGCTCTACTACTTGCGCAAGAGAGTCGGAAAGAAAGCTCGCGTCCGCGAGCTCCGGCAGAGCTAGCGACTATCCTCGGCCGCGTGGCTCGGTCCTCCGGCCAGCGGCTTCTCGCGTACGACCGTCGCCTCGGCGTTCGCCGGGTCGCGGGCGCGGACGAGGCGGGACGGGGGTCGCTCGCGGGGCCGCTCGTCGTCGCCGGGGTGCTCCTCGACTACGAGCTCCTGCGCGGCACGCGCGTGCGCCGGCTGGCGACGCTGAACGACTCGAAGCAGGTCGCGCCGCCCGACCGCGAGGAGCTCTTCGACGCCGTCGTCGCCTGCGCGTCGGGGATCAGCGTGCGCATCGTCGCGGTCGGCGCGATCGACCGCAACGGGCTGCACCGCTCGAACCTCGCCGCGTTGCGGGCCGTGCTCCACGACCTGCACCCTCCGGCGGACGCCTGCCTCGTCGACGGGTTCCGTCTCGGGCCGTCCGCGCCTCCACATCGCGCGATCGTCGACGGGGACGCGCGGAGCGCCGCGATCGCCGCGGCGTCCATCGTCGCGAAGGTCACCCGTGACCGCGTCATGCGCCGCCTCGACGCGCTCTACCCGCGGTACGGCTTCATGTCGCACGTCGGCTACATCACGCCCGGGCACTCGCACGCCGTCCGCACCTTCGGCCCGTGCGTGCTCCATCGCCGCTCGTTCCAGGCGCGCTGCTACGAGTACGACGCCGATGAGAAGGCGGTCGTCCCCGTCGACCGGGCGGCGTGAACCGCGGCGAGCGCCGCGCACTCCGCCACTATCGACTGCGCGGCTACCGCCTGGTCGAGGCGAACGCGCGCGCGGGCTCGTACGAGCTCGATCTCGTCCTGCGCCGCGGGCGCAGTCTCCTCGTCGTCGAGGTGAAGGAGAAGCGTGGGCGGCGGTTCGGCGACCCGCTCGAGATGGTCGACGAGGAGAAGGCGCGGCGCGTCCACACCGCCGCCGGCGCGTGGCGCGCGCGGCACCCGGAGCTCGCCGACCTCGAGCTCTCGGTCGAGGCAGCGGGCGTCTGCGGCCGCCGGGTCGAGCGGGTGCCTCTCGGGTAGGACCTCGAGGCGGGCCGTCGAAGTGCGACGGCATGGCGTCGACGCAGGCCGCGCTCTACCGCGACCTCTCGCAGGGCCTGCAGCTCTCGTGGTCGGAAACGGAGCTCCCCGAGCGCGAGCGGACGAAGCACGTCCACCGCCTGCACCCGTATCTCGGCAAGTTCGTCCCCCAGCTCGTCGAGGCGCTCCTCGACCGCTACGTGCGCGCGGGCGGGCGCGTCCTCGACCCGTTCGCCGGCTCGGGCACGACGCTCGTGCAGGCGCTCGAGTCGGGCCGCGACGCGGTCGGGGTCGACGTCGCCGCCTTCAACTGCCTGCTCATGCGCGTGAAGACGAGGCGCTACGACGCGTTCCTGCTCGAGAAGGAGCTGCGGGACGTGCTCGCGCGTCGCGGGCGGTCGAACCAGCGGGCGCGCGGCTTCGTCCGCGAGTGGTACGCGCCACGGGCCGCGTCGGAGCTCCTCCACCTGCGATCTCTGCTCGAGGAGTACGAGCACGCCGACGTGCTCAGGGTCGTCCTCGCGCGCGCCGCGCGCTCGGCGCGGCTGACGACGCACTTCGACCTCGACTTCCCGCGCACGCCGCAGCGCGGGCCGTACTGGTGCCACAAGCACCGGCGGACGTGCCGCCCCGTCGAGGAGGCGGACAAGTTCGTCGCGCGGTACCTCGTCGACACGCTCGAGCGGCTCAAGGAGTTCCAGCGCGTCCGGGCGCGTGGGCGTGCGGCGGAGGTCCACCACGGCGACGCCCGCGAGCTCGAGCTGGACGGGACCTTCGACGGCGTGATCACCTCGCCGCCATACCCGGGCCTCATCGACTACCACGAGCAGCACCGCTACGCCTACGAGCTCCTGGGCCTCGACGACCGCCGCGACCTCGAGCTCGGCGCCGCGCGGCGGGGCACGAGCCGGGCGGCACTGGCGGAGTACGTCGTCGGGATCTCCGCCGTCCTCCGCCGCTGCGCCGCCGCCCTCGCTCCCGGCGCCCCCGTGGTCGTGGTGGTCAACGACCGACGCGACCTCTACCCGGGGATCCTCGAGGCGAGCGGCCTGACGCTCGTCGACCGGCTCGAGCGCCACGTGAACCGCCGCACCGGCAGGCGCGCGGGCGAGTACTTCGAGTCCGTGTTCGTCGCCGTAAGGGATGCGTAAGAAAGGCGTATGTCCGGGCAGGAGCCGCGCGCGATCGCCAGTAGCCTGGCTGCAGGACAACCGGAAAGGGGAATGACCATGCCAAAGCTCGTGCGCCGGCCTTCGCCGGCGATGATCGTCGCGTGCATCGCGCTCCTCGTGGCCCTCGGGGGCACGAGCGTCGCCGCTGTGAATCAGCTCGCGAGGAACAGCGTCGGGCCGAGACAGCTCCAGTTCGGCGCCGTGACGAATCCGAAGATCCGGAACAACGCCGTGACCTCCGCCAAGGTGCGCAACCGCTCCCTCCTGCGCGCGGACTTCGCTCCCGGACAGCTCCCTGCCGGCCCGACTGGCCCGCAGGGCCCCGCGGGGCCTGCAGGTCCGGCCGGCGCCGCGGGTCCGGCGGGCGTGATCGGCGCGATCACCGTTCGTTCGCAGTCGGTCGTCATCGGCGGAGGTATTGCGGAGAACGCCGCCGTCACCACCGCCCGCGTGACCTCGCTCTGCAGCGGGAACGAGCGCGCGATCTCAGGCGGCACGTCGTGGAGCGACGACGACGCGAATCTCGAGCTCTACACGAGCGAGCTCGAGCCGCAGCTGAACCCGCAGAACCAGGTCGTCGGGTTCCTGGGCGTCGGCGCGAACGACAGCGGACAGTCGAGCACGTTCACCGTGCACGCGCTCTGCTACACGCCGTAGGTCAGAAGTAACGGAATCGGCGCGAAGGCGGTCACCATCCGTGATCGCCCTCGCGCCATCGTCGCTGGGTGCTCGCTCGCGCGCTCACGCAGGCGCTCGTCGGTCTCGAGCCGCGCCGGGTCGAGGTCGAGGCTCACCTGCAGCCCGGCATACCTGGCTTCGCGATCGTCGGGCTCGCGGACCGCGCCTGCCAGGAAGCGAAGCATCGCGTGCGGAGCGGGGTGGTCTCCGCCGCTCTCGAGTGGCCGCTGAACCGCAGGATCACCGTCAATCTCGCGCCGGCGGCACTGCGCAAGGAGGGATCCGGGTTCGATCTTCCGATCTCGCTGGCCGTCCTCGCGGCGACGCGGCAGGTCCCACCGGAGCGGCTCGCGGAGCACGCGGCGGTGGGCGAGCTCGCGCTCGACGGGCGCATCAGGCCGGTCGCCGGTGCGCTGGCGGTCGCGGAGGGAGCGCGGCGGGCAGGCGTCGAGCAGATCGTGTGCGCTGCGGAGTCGGCGGCGGAGATCGCGCTCGCCGGCGTCCGGCCCGTCCCGGTGCGCGACCTGGCGGAAGCCGTCGCCTACCTGCGCGGAGAGATCGAGGCGCCGGGATTCGAGCCGCTGACCGAGGACGACCTCGGCCACGAGGGCGGGCCGGACCTCGCCGACATGCGTGGCCAGGAGCGCGCACGGCGCGCTCTCGAGATCGCGGCCACCGGCGGGCACAACATCCTTCTCTCGGGACCGCCCGGCACGGGGAAGACGATGCTCGCGCGCCGCCTTCCGGGGATCCTGCCCGGGCTGACGCGGCAGGAGGCGCTCGAGGTGACACGGATCCATTCGGTCGCTGGACTCCTGCCGCCGGGCAGGCCGTTGATCACGATTGCGCCCTTCCGCTCGCCGCACCACGGCACGTCCGCCCCGGCGGTCGTGGGAGGAGGGCCTGGCCCACGCCCGGGCGAGGTCTCGCTCGCGCACCGCGGTGTCCTGCTCCTGGACGAGCTCGCCGAGTTCCCGCGTTCGGTGCTCGAGGCGCTCCGCCAGCCGCTCGAGGACGGCGTCGTCAGCGTCTCGCGGGTCGGGGGCCACGCCCTCTTCCCGGCGCGCTTCCAGCTCGTCGGGACGATGAACATGTGCCCGTGCGGTGCGCGCGGGGACCCCGCGCTCGAGTGCACCTGCTCGCCGCAGCGGCTCGCCGCCTATCGCGAGAAGCTCTCGCGGGCGCTGCTCGACCGGTTCGATCTCGCGGTCGCGATGCCCCGCCCGCGCGCGGCCGAGCTCGCGGCACCGCCCGGCGAGCCTTCCGCCGCGGTGCGGGAGCGTGTCTCCCGTGCGCGCGAGCATCTGCCCGCGGTGCTCCCTCGTCGATCCGAGGCCGCGTCCGAGCTTCTCTCGAGCGCGGTCGACCGACTGGCGCTGTCGGGCCGCGGTCGCGTTCGCGTGGCGCGGGTCTCGAGGACGATCGCCTGTCTCGCCGGCGCCGCCGCCGTCGAGCCGGCGCACGTCGCCGAGGCGCTCTCGTACCGGATGCCAGCGGAGCTGCCGTCATGACCGACGTCCGCGTGCTGCGCCGGCGCGAGCTCCCCCGCCTGCTCGCGGCGATCCACGACCCGCCGCGTGTCCTCTTCCTCCGAGGCGAGGGAGAGACGGCACTGCTGGACCTGCCGACGGTCGCGGTCGTCGGGGCGCGCGCGTGCTCCTCGTACGGGAGGTCGGTTGCGCGCCTGCTCGCGCGCGAGCTGGCTGCGGCCGGGGCCGTCGTCGTCAGTGGCATGGCACGCGGCATCGATGGCGAGGCGCACCGCGGCGCCCTCGACGCCCGGGGCATCACGGTGGCCGTGCTGGGCTGCGGCGTCGACCGCGACTACCCGGCGGCGCATGCCGAGCTCGCGCGGAGGATCTGCGAGCGAGGCCTCGTCGTCTCGGAGTACGAGCCGGGGATCGAGCCGGCTCCCTGGCGGTTCCCGGCGCGCAATCGGATCATCGCCGGCCTTTCACGCGCGACGGTCGTCGTCGAGGCCCGCGAGCGAAGTGGCGCGCTCATCACCGCCGACTTCGCGCTCGAGGAGGGCAGGGAGGTGCTCGCCGTGCCGGGCGAGATCACGAGCGCGCTCTCCGCGGGCACGAACGCGCTCCTGCGGCTCGGAGCGACCCCGGTGACCTGTGCGGGCGACGTGCTCGAGTCGCTCGGCGTCGAGGTCGTCGCCGGCGACCCATCGCCCTCGCTCGGCACGGACGCGGCGGCGCTTCTCGAACATCTCCGGGACGGGGCGCTGACCGCAGACGAGCTCGTCCGGAGTTCGTCCATCGAACCGGCCGCAGCGTCCGCCGCGCTGATGGAGCTCGAGCTCGCCGGTGCCGTCGCGCTCGAGGACGGGGTGTACCGCGCGTCGGTCTAGGATCGCGCCGGATGGCAGTCGACTCGTACTGGCTCGCGGAGCCGCACGAACCGCTGCCGCGAGCTCGGCTCGACGGTGCTCCGCACGTCGCCGTCGTCGGTGGTGGGATCACCGGCTGTTCGTGCGCGCTCGCGCTCGCGGAGGCCGGGCTGCGCGTGCGCCTGTACGAGGCGAGAGAGATCGCGGGCGGCGCGAGCGGGCGCAACGGCGGCTTCGGGCTCCGCGGCGGCGCCGCTCCGTATCCGGTGACGGCCGCCTCGATCGGGCGCGAGCGGGCCGCGGAGGTCTGGCGCTGGACGGAGCGTGAGCTGGGCGCGCTGGCCGAGGCGGCCGGGGATGCGTTTCGCCCCACCGGAAGCCTCCGGCTCGCTGCCGACGAGGACGAGCGAAGCGAACTGGAAGAGGAGTACGACGCTCTCCGCGCGGACGGGTTCGAGGTCGAGTGGCAGGACGAGCTCGAGCCGCCGCTCCCGGACCGCTACACCGCGGCGCTCTTCCATCCCGGCGACGGCGCGCTGCAGCCCGCCCGCCTGGTTCGGCGACTGGCCGAGCGGGCCGCAGGGGCCGGTGTCGAGATCTGTGAGGGCGAGCGGGTGGAGGCGATCGGGGAGACCGGCGCCGAGACCGTCGTCGTCGCGACGGACGGATACCCGAGCGGCCTCCTCGGCGAGCTCGAAGGCCTCGTCGTCCCGACGCGGGGCCAGGTGATCGCGACGGAGCCGCTTGCGGAGCGCCGGTTCGAGGCCCCCCACTACGGCCGGCACGGCTTCGACTACTGGCACCAGGCCGAAGACGGGCGCCTCGTGGCGGGAGGGTTCCGCGACGTCTCGTTGCAGGAGGAGTTCACCGCCGAGGAGGTGACGACGCCGGCAGTGCAGGACGCGCTCGAGGAGTTCGTGGCGTCGCTTGCCGGCCGCGCGCTCCGCGTCGACTACCGCTGGGCGGGCATCTTCGGCCTCGTCTTCGACTTCCTTCCGGTCGTCGGCCCGGTTCCCGGAGTGGAGGGGGCATGGGTGGCGGGCGGCTACTCGGGTCACGGCAACGTGCTCGGCTTCGCCTGCGGCCGGCTCGTGGCGAGGGCGATCCTCGGCGAGCGCGACCCGCTGCTCGAGCTCTTCGAGCCGGCGCGGCTCCTCGACTCGTAGCGCCGCCACGAACGTGCCCCGGTGAGCACCGCGACGGGACCTTGCGGGCCGCGGGCTCAATGACAACCGGATCGCGGTAGGTGGAGGTTGTCGCGTCCTGGGCCTCGATGGCGTCCCTGGGAGAGGGGAGAGGTTGGCCCGGCCTTCGGTCGGGGCCACCTCCTTCGTAGCGCTCGCCCCGGTGCACCGGCTCGTCCGGGGCACGCTCGGTCACGTGGCAGCGCTAGCTGGGTCGCGTCGTCGTCTCCACGGTCGGCTTCGGCCTGCTCGACCTCCAGGCGGCGAGCTCGACGGTGCTCATCGTCCTGCTCGCGGTCGCGAACGCCGTCCTGGGGATGGCGCTCGGGCTGTTCTCGAGCGCCTACGCGCGAACGGAGTTCCAGGCGGTGCAGTTCATGCCCGCGCTCATCCTCCCGCAGATCCTCCTCTGCGGCCTGCTCGTGCCACGCGACCAGATGGCGGAGTGGTTGCAGTGGATCGCGGCGCTGATGCCGTTCACGTACGCCTACGACGCGCTCTCCCGTGCAGCGACCGAGTCGGCGCTGGACGCCCGGTTCTGGCTCGACGTCGCGGTCGTCGTCGGCGTGACGGTGCTCGCACTCGCGCTCGGCGCTGCGACGCTCCGGGCGCCGTACGCCTTGAGCCGCCGTCGTACAGTGCCTGTGCCCTGTAGAGACGCCGAGAGCGTGGCAATCGCTCCACAGGGCGAAGCTACGTCGCCTTGACGGCGGCGACCAGCTTGAGAACGGAGTCCTTGGCGTCGCCGAACAGCATCGTCGTCTTCGGGTCGAGGTAGAGCTCGTTGTCGATGCCCGCGAAACCGGGGTTCATCGACCGCTTCATGACGACGATGCTGGCCGCCTTGTCCACGTCGAGGATGGGCATGCCGTAGATCGGGCTCGCAGTGTCGTGCCGCGCGGCCGGGTTCGTCACGTCGTTCGCGCCGATGACGAGGACGACGTCGGTCTGCGGGAACTCCGGGTTGATCTCGTCCATCTCGAAGAGCTGCGTGTAGGGCACGTTCGCTTCCGCGAGCAAGACGTTCATGTGCCCCGGCATCCGCCCGGCGACCGGGTGAATGGCGTACTTGACGTCGACGCCGCGCTCCTCGAGCAGGTCGGCGAGCTGCCGCACGTCGTGCTGTGCCTGCGCGACCGCCATCCCGTACCCGGGTGCCACGATCACCTTCCGGGCAAAGGAGAGCTGCACGGCGACGTCCTCGGGCGACGTCGCGCGCACCGTCCTTCCGTCGTCGGCCCGGGGGCCGCCCGCGGCGGCCTGCACCTGCCCGAAGGCGCCGAAGAGCACGTTCGCGATCGAGCGGTTCATGGCCTTCGCCATGAGCAGCGTGAGCAGCGTCCCCGCCGCCCCGACGAGCATCCCGGAGACGATGAGGACGGTCGAGTCGAGGACGAAGCCCGTCGCCGACGCGGCCAGCCCCGTGAACGCATTCAGGAGCGAGATCACGACCGGCATGTCCGCCCCGCCGATCGGCAGCACGAACATGACGCCGAAGGCGAGCGCGAGCCCGATGAGCCCGTACAGGAGCCACTGGTCGTCCACTCCCGCGACCGCTGCCACCCCGAGCGCGGCAGCGCCGAGGAGGACGAGGACGTTCACGACGTTCTGTCCCGGGAACACGATCGGGCGCCCACGGACGAGCTCCTGCAGCTTCGCGAAGGCGACGACCGAGCCCGCGAAGGAGATCGAGCCGATCAGCGCCGAGAGGACGATCGAGACCGTCTCGTCGGAGCCGAGCTCGACGGCGTTGTGCCACTCGGCGAGCGCGACGAGCGCTGCGGCGCCACCACCGACGCCGTTGAAGATCGCGACCATCTGCGGCATCGCGGTCATGCGGACCGTGCGCGCGCCGACGAGGCCGACAACGGTTCCGATCGCGAGCCCGACGACCATCAGCGCCCAGTTCTCGAGCCCCTCGAGCAGGAGCGTCGTCGCGATCGCGACGAGCATCCCCGCCCCGCCGACCCAGTTTCCCTTGCGCGCGTGCCTCGGGGAGGAGAGGAACTTGAGGGCGACGATGAAGCACGCGATCGTGACGAGATAGAGGAGGCCGACGACGTCCGGGTCGGAGATCATCCATTCCTCCGCAGCGACCGGCATCCGCTCGCGCGGAGGCCGGTCGCGCCGACACCCCTGAAGCACAGCCGCTCCGCGGCTGCGGTGTGGGCGACGATCACGAAGTCTTGTCCTTCGGTGGCTCGGGACGTCGCTTGAACATGCCGAGCATGCGGTCGGTGACGAACCAGCCGCCGACGACGTTGGCGGTCGCGAGGACGAGCGCCGCGAAGCCGACCGCCTTCGTGAACGTGTCCTCGGCGCCCCCGAGCACGAGGATCGCGCCGACGATGACGATGCCGTGGATGAAGTTCGCGCCCGACATCAAGGGCGTGTGGAGCATCGTCGGCACCTTCGAGATGACCTCGAAGCCGAGGAAGGCCGCGAGCACGAGGATCGTCAGCTCGATGACGAGCGGGACGTCCATCAGCCTCCCTCGTCCGGCTCGGGCCGGGTCACGCACGCCCCGGAGGTGATCTCGTCCTCCCAGTCGAGGTGGAGCTCCCCCTCGGGCGCGAGGTGCTGGAGGAGCGCCGCGACGTTGCGCGAGTACAGCTGGCTCGCGTGGTAGGCCATCAGCGAGGGCAGGTTCGTCGTGCCGACGACCGCGACGCCCCCGTGCTCGACGACCTCGCCCGGGACCGTGACCTCGCAGTTTCCGCCGCTCTCGGCGGCGAGGTCGACGATGACCGAGCCGGGCCGCATCCGCTCGACCGCGCTCGCGGGGATGAGCTTGGGCGCGGGCCGGCCGGGCACCGCCGCCGTCGTTATCACGACGTCGAACTCGGGGATGCGCTCCTCGAGGGCCGTCTGCTGCAGCGCTTGCTGCTCGGGCGTGAGCTCGGTCGCGTATCC
>Ga0209814_10000639_pt1 | contig 11768 bp, 8 predicted proteins | sample SoiMetdeltSBSDD1_FD_187597 | JGI IMG/M metagenome (GOLD analysis project Ga0209814, IMG submission 187597) | Bulk soil microbial communities from a Populus tree surrounding site in Tennessee, USA - Soil MetaG P. deltoides SBSDD1 (SPAdes) (version 2) | ecosystem: Environmental > Terrestrial >... | reverse complement strand
GACAGGTGGGTTACTTAGTGGGCGTCGTGATTGCTGTATCATGATCATACCTCCGTTAGCATATGTAACAATCAGTGACCGCATCGATCGTGCCAGACCGCATCGATCTTGATGGTGATATATAAGTGGCGAAAATCTGGAGACTTACGACTGTCACATCTCAGGACAATGGGACTCGTGACGAAGAGGATGTGCCGACCTATCGGCATTCGTCGAAATGATGGCGTTCAGGAATTGGTGCGATGAATCAAGGTAAGGCAACTACGCGATGTCGCTCGGTGGTACGACTTTCCGGCTTGCCGCTGTTCCATTCCTAACAGAGACAAAATTCGCGGGGAATTTTATCAGGGCGTCAAATTGTAGATTCCTGATCGCTAGACCTATGGACTCAAAATAAGGCAATAAAAGGGGCTACCCTCCCGTTGCGATCGCACGCGGCCGTGTGATAGACCCTGCACATGCCGAGAATACCGAGTGAACGGCAGGCTGGTTTTGTCCATGTGTGTTCAACTTTAATAAGGAGGAAACCAATGTCACGAATATCGGCAAGACTGCCAGTTATTGTGTTTGCTTTTCTCGTCGCTGGCGCGACGGGAGTTCATGCCCAAGGGCTGCTTACTATGCAGAAATTGTCGGCGCCGCTTGCGAATGAGCTTGTCGGTCAAGCGGTCGCAAGCTGCGCGCAGAAGGGTTATATGGTGACCGCGGTCGTCGTCGACCTCGACGGCGTTCGCCAAGCCATGCTGCGGGGCAACGGGGCGCCGATCCACACGCTCGACAATGCCTTCTATAAGGCCTACTCGGCAGCATCGCTGACGCTTTCACGTAAGGAAGACAGCACCAAGGCCGTCGCCGACCGGATAAGCAAGAATCCTCCGAGTACGGTACCGCAGACGCCACTGCCCAATATCACCTATGCGACCGGTGGGGTGACCATCATGGTCGGCGGAGTCGCAATTGGCGCGATCGGGGTGAGTGGCGCACCCGGCGGCCAATTCGACGAGCAGTGTGCCCGCGAAGCAATCTCCAAAATACAGGATCGGATGAAATAAGGCGGGTTCGTTCAGCTGCGCTTGTCATCCGCCGTGCTCTCAATTTCGGCACGGAGAAACTACGGTACGTTAACGACTGGCTGTAATTACTCGAGCCACAGGCCGCGGTCCGAATCGTACCGGAGAAGCACGTGGGAGTCACGGGGGATAATCGTGCCTTATTGAGTGACGGGGGCTGACCAAAGCCCCTAGCGATATGTTCTTGGCTATCCCTTGTTATCCACGCCACAGCTCGCGGGTCGCCAATCGGGCGCCCTCCGCTAGCGCGTAGAGTTTTGCCAAGGCGAGACTGGCATCGGGGAGATGGCGCAAACCGCAATCGGTGCAGGCGATGACGTTTTCTTTGCCGACTAGTTTGGCGAAGCGCACGATGCGCTCGGCGACCAACTCGGGATGTTCGATGAAATAGGTGGTGTCGTCGATCACCCCGGGGAAGAGAATTTTTCCGTCCGGCAACTTTATCTCTTGCCAAATCTTCCATTCATGGCCATGACGCGGGTTGGCCGATTCGATGGTGATTCCCGTGACATTGGCTTTAAGCACGACATCGATCACATCGATCAGCGCGATGTCGCGGTGGTGTGGGCCTTCGTAGTTGCCCCAGCAAACATGGATGCGCGCCTGTTCGAATGGAATCGTCTTGAGCGCGTAATTGAGATATTCGACATGGAGTTCGATGACTTTACGAAACTGCTTGACGCTCAGGCCGGCGTAGTCCGTATTGGCGCCGGACGCCAGGTCTGGACAGTCGAGTTGCAAGACGAAACCGGCGTCAACGATGGCTTGGTACTCTCGGCGCATCGTGTCGGCGACTGCCTGCATATAGGTTTCGTTGTTAGGGTAATATTCGTTTCTGAAAAAGCGCACAAAACAACCGGGCGAAAGCGCGGACATAAAGACATCGTGGGGCTGGGTCACGCCCACGGCGGCGGACAATCGAGCAATATCGGTTTCGACTGCAGCGAAATCCCGCCACCCCAGGGGACCCGTGCAGACATAGGCCATGCCGTCGTTGTCGTGACCGTCGCTCTGGCTGCGCGCCAGATCATGAAACTCGGCGATGTCGGTTCGGTAGTGGCGCGGAGCGCCTTCGATATCGACTCTCGCCATGCCGGTTTCGCGCGGCCGAACGATGCCTCGGGCAACGCTCCAAGGCTCGGCGCTTCGCGCCCGGGAGCGCGGCTTTCTTTCGAGGCCGCTGACGCGGTGCACGACATAATCGTTCCAAGATGTTTTGCTTAACTCGCCGTCGTCGACGATATCGACGCCGACTTCGATTTGGCGCCGGACCACCTCGCCGATGGCCGTGGTCAGCGCGGCATCGATGACTGCCTGATCGTAGGCCTCGCCCCTGCGCTTGGCTGCGAGGGCTTGGCGAACCAGCGCCGGCAGCGGCAGGCTGCCGGTATGGGTGGTGAGAATGCGATCAGTGCTGCGCTTCATTATTTACTCATCCTGAACGTCTCGTTCGAGGCGATGGTCTTCTTGAACTCACTTCCACAGCTCGCGGGTCGCCAAACGGGCGCCCTCCGCCAGCGCGGCAAACTTGAGCCAGGCCACGCTGGGATGGGTATCGTTGAACCTGAGGGCTGAGGCGGCAAACCCGCAGTCGGCGCCCGCGATGACGTTCTCGCGCCCGACAATCTTGGCGAAGCGCACGATCCGCTCGGCGACCAATTCCGGGTGCTCCACCAGGTTGGTGGTGTGGCTGATCACACCAGGTATGAGGATCTTCCCGTCGGGTAACTTGACTCTCTCGAAGACATGGTATTCGTGTTCATGCCGCGGGTTGGCTGCTTCGAACGAATAGGCGCCGGCGTTAATCTTCAGCATGATGTCGACAATGTCCTTTAGGGCCATTTCGTGGATGCGCGGACCGACATCGATGCTGTAGCACGTATGGAAGCGAATCTTCTCGGGCGGGATGCCGCGGATCGAGTCATTGATGGCTTCGACGCGCTTTTCCGCCCATTTCCGACAGTCTTCGACGCTCAAGTCCGGGTTCATCATGTAGTAGCTGATCAGGCGCGGATCATCGATCTGGAGGATGAATCCGGCGTCGACGATGGCTTTGTACTCTTGACGGATTGCGTCGGATACCGCCTGCTCATACTCCTCGTGGGTGCGGTAATATTCGTTGGCAAAGGTAGATGCCACGTAGGAAGAAGCAATCGCAGGCAAGAAGACGTCCTCGTGGGCCTGGCCTTTCACTGCCGCCTTGAGGTTGTCGATGTCCTTCTGGACAGCCTCGTGGCCCCGATAGCTGACCGGCCCGGTGCAGGTGTCGACGCCGCCTTGCCCGCGCCCTCCGCTTCGTCCGCCAAACGGTTCGGCGATACGCTCGGACCAGGCGTAGTAGTCGGGGAAAGCGAGGTACTCCCGACCCGCCGCCCGCGGCCTCGCCTCCTTACCCGGAGCGGCCGGCTTGCGCTCGAAGCCGCTGAATCGCTCGACGATGTAGCCGAAGAAGCTCGCTTTGCCCTGCTCGCCGTCGGTGACGATATCGATACCCGCTTCGACCTGCTTCCGCACCACGTCCGTTACCGCCTCGCGCACCAATCTTGCGAACTCTTCGCGGTCGTAGGACTGACCGTATTCTTTCAGTCGAAGAAGCGAGATAAGGGAGTCGGCTCGGGTCAAGCTGCCCACATGGGTCGTGAGAATTCTTTCCATGGTGCGCTTCATCGTTTACTCCTTTTGAGCACGGCGGCCGGCGGGAAATCCAAGCCGCTTACGCCAGCCCCGCGTTCGAGAACCTCTGGCAGCCGCCGGAGTGGCGAACTGTCTTCGCACCCCGTTTGTGGCAGAAAATATCCGCATGGGTGGCGTTGTGTCAACTCGCGAAAGACGTTTTGAACGACTTGAACGATTTCAACGAGCTGCTCCATTCCACAGCTTCTTACTCGCCAGGGCCGCGCCTTCGCACAGGACGCGCAGCTTTGCCCATGCGATCTGCGGATGCACCCACCCGCCCAGACCGCAGCCCGTGCCCGCGATGACGTTTGCGCCGTCAAACCCGTGTGCTGATTGATAGTCTTCTTACGCAGGCATCTCCGTTCAAGTTGACAGCAAGAGCATCAACGAATACTTGCGCCGCAGAAGAATGGTATTCGAAATCGTCGCACCTAGTCTCTGCATTTTAACCGAATGGGCTCGTGCACTCATCTTTCCTAGCTGTCAAGCCTGACACTGAGTCCAAGTTAAATATCACTCGGCAATCAACCCCGTTTAAAGTATAAGAGACCTGTGAATTTTCACAGGCGGGAGGATCATCATGCGGATTGTCTTAATGGTCAGTCTCATAGTGGCTTCAATCGCTGTCCGATCTGCGCAAGCCGCCGAATCGGAAACCGGCTCTGCTGTGCCGCAAACACAGCGTGTCACCCTGAAGTGGCTCGGCACCGCCGGGTGGGAAATTCAGTTTGCTCAGACCAAGATCCTGATCGATCCCTTCCTTACGCGCAAGCAGCCGGTTGCGGGGGAAGAATGGAAAACTGACGAAGAGGCCGTCCTGAACGTTATCGGTGGTGCCGACTACATCTTCGCGGGCCACAGTCACGCCGACCATATCGCCGACATCCCATTCATCGCCAAGCGCTTCGGGGCCAAGGTCATCGGCTCCAGAACCACGACCAATCTCTCCTTGAGCGCGGGCGTCGACAAAGCGCAATTGACGACGATCAGCGGTCGCGAGAAATTGGATTTCAAAGACTTCTCAGTGCAGGTTATCGAAAGCCAGCACGGCGTACTGAACCGGGGCGGTCAAAAACGGCAACCTAAGTCCGCGGAAATCATCAGCCCGCTGTCAGGCCCGATTCTCGGAAAACATTTCGTCGAGGGTGGAAGTTACCTCTATTACTTTACGTTCGGCAAACTTCGCCTGCTGGACCAAAGCACCGGCAACTTCATCGAAGAGAATCTCCGCGGATTAGAGCCCGACGTCGCGATCCTCGCCGAGAACAGCAACTACGATTGGACCGAGGCCATCAAGATTCTCCGCCCCAAAACGGTCATCGTCCATCACTACGACGATTGGCACGTGCCGCTTTCCAGTGGCATGACAGCAGCAGTCAGAAGAAGAGCGCAGCGTTTGGAGCGTGAGGTCAAGTCCATAGATCGCAACATTAAGGTAATCATTCCGGAGTTTTTGAAGACGATCACGTTGGAGTGAGAAAAATCGCATTAGCAGTCTGATTGATTCTACGCTCCGTCCAACCCGTGTGCTGATTGATAGTTTTCTTAAGCAGGCATCTCCGTTCAAGTTGACAGCAGGCACGTCAACGAATACGTTCGGCGCAGACGAGCGGTGTTCACACCGGCAAAACATGTTGTCGCCAATCCTCTGGGATGCTGATCGCGATGAGGTCATGCGGACAAATGGCCGCGGTTTAGCGATTGCGGTACTTCTCATAGTTTTACTTGGTGCTCATGCTCCAAGCGCATTGGCGGCGCAGGCAAAACCGCTGATCAAAGTCGTCGTCGGCTATGGTTCTACCGACGGCGGGGTCGCGGTATTGGGGTTTGCTAAGGAAACCAAATTATTTGAGAAGCGCGGCCTCGATGTGGTGCTCGTCGGCATGGGCACTGGATCGGTGTCATTGCGAGCGCTGATCGCCAAAGATCTGGAAATTTCCTCGCTCTCCGGTTCCGGCTTGGTGCAAGCCGCTTTGCAGGGGGCCGACACAGTCATAATTTCCGCCCTCATCAACGGATTTATTTTCAAAGTTTTCAGCGCGCCGGAGATTACCAGCCCGGCGCAACTCAAAGGTAAAAAATTAGGCGTCAGCCGCTACGGCGCCACTTCGGATTTCGCCGTCCGACTGGCGCTCAAAAAATGGGGTCTGAATCCCGACCGCGACGTCAATATTCTGCAAATCGGCACGACGCAGGACACGGTCCGCGCCATGCAGACCAAAATGCTCGACGCCGGAGTGCTGAGCGGCACCTCGTCGTTGATCGCGCGCAAAGCGGGCTTTCGCGAGCTGGGTGACCTCGCCAACCTCGGGCTGCATTACCCGACGTCGGCCATCGGCACGACGAAATCTTATCTCCAAAAAAACGAAGGGCTCGTGAAAGAATTCATGCTCGCCTACATCGAAGCGATCCATGATTTCAAGCGCAATAAAGAAGCCGCCCTGACGGTGTTGAAAAAATATACGCGCAACGACGACCGCGAGGTATTGGATGATAGCTACAGTAATGTCGCAAGCAAATATCTGGCTTTGCCGATTCCGACAATCGAAGGGATACGTACGATTCTGACGGAACTTTCAAGCACAGTGCCCGCAGCGAAAAACGCCGATCCAGAGCAATTCGTCTCATACAAGCTTGCGCGGGAGATCGAAGCGAGCGGGTTCGTCAAGCGACTCTACGAGAACGAGGGGCGAGAACGCAAGTAACCAACAGCCGCGAAAATTATGACTGCGATTCGCATTGGACTGCATCTCCATCCGTCGGACCGGTACGGATTTGCAAAAGTGCAAGACGATGCCTTAGCATGGCAATAGAAATAATTAGCGGGGAGACAGCGATATGACGAAATTCATTATTCAGCCGCATGGCAGGCTCAACGATTGGGTCGCCGACGAAAAGGGCTATTTCACTGAGGAAGGGCTCGACTACGAACTCAACGTAGAAGGAAGCCGCAAGAACACGCCGCGACTCGCCGCTGTCGATTCGCCGATTCCGCTCGATGACAACCGTTTTGGAGCGTTCGAACGTTATAGCGAAGGACATGGGCGCAAAGGCGAGGGCGCCGGCGATGTCAGCTGTGCTTGCCATTGGACGGTAAACCAGGCGGCGAAGGTTGAAGAAGGCGTGATGTGGGGAAAGGCTTACAGCGTTTGTGAAGCAGCGATTGTGGTTCCGGGGGATTCCAGCGTTTCCGAGCCCCACCATCTGGCACGCACAGACGTCGCGGTCGGCTACCATTCAGGGAGCCATTATTCCGCTCTGCAGGCTCTCGAGGTATTTCTAACTCCCGCAGACATCGCGCTCAAATTCGTCGGATCGTCTTGGTCTCGCGTCGATGCCGCCCTGGCGCGCAAGATACCTGCGGTGAATGTCTGGGGACCGCAATTGTACCTGCTGGAACAACATGGCTTTCGGAGAATCGTCTCCACGACATTCATGATGGCCTTTATGTTTCCCCGCCACGTGGATTCAGGAAACGTCGAGCGGTATATGCGTTCTCTGGTCAGAGCACAAGCCGATATCGATGTGCAACCAGAGCAGTTCAAGCACTACTTCATCAACGAGATTCCCGAGCGCTTTCGCGATAAAGTCGACGTTCGGCGTTTCGGGGTCGGTGAACGTGTCGTCCCCCAGCCCTATACACGAGCGATGTTTGAAAAGACCCAAGCCTGGATGCACGCACGCAACCTCTTCGACGCCGCGCCGGATACCGGGGTTTCCTACGAACAGGCGGTTGATATCTGAATTGCGCGCTTTGTTCATCTATACAAGGCCAACCCTATTGACGGGCCTCAACAATAGGAGTCTCTCGAACCAGAAAACAGGAACTCCCTCTAAAATACGATTGAAGGAACCGTGACACTTCGTAGAGTCGACTCATCAGCGCTGTGCCGGAGTGACATCGATAATCTCGCGAAATTTATCGAGCACCTTCGGCTCCACGTTGTAAAGCTCCGCCACTGTCTTGGCGACGGTCGGACCGTCCAGGGGATTGACCACGAGATTGGCCTTTCTTGCCTCTGCCAAGAACTCGGAGTCCTTCATCGTCGCCATAAATCCTTTTTGAAGCGTAAGTAAGCGTTCCTTCGGCAACCCTGGCGGCACCGAGTATGCGATGGAGGAGGGACCGTAAGCCTGAGCCGCCAGCCTCAGCAAATCTTGTCCCTCTTTTGTCTTAGCTTGCTGGACCGCAACCGGAACCTTTGGTAGATCGGCCTGCGGTTCGAGGGTTGCTTGCACAACCGGGCGCACGAATCCCGATTCAACGCCCTTCGCCCAGGTGACTTTGATGGAATCCCATCCCCAGCATGCCCCGTCAATCTCTCCGGCCTCAGCGGCCAGACGAACATCGGATGTGCCTTTGAATCCTTCGATAACACTTGTTGGAAGGCCGAGCACTGCTTTGAACAGACGGGGCCAGGCTGATGTGGAATTACCTGGTCCGAGACTCCCAAATTTCATGGGTCGTTTTGAACTGAACCAATCGTCGATAGTTTCTATTCCGCTCTTCTCGGTAAGAACGCAAGTGTGCCGCTCAGGAGCCGGCGTTCCCAGCCAATCGAACTTCCTGCCGTCAAACGTCACGCCTTGATCTCCCAAGACGTGCCTGAAGATCACGGATCCCGAGAAATGGCCGACGGTCAAGCCGTCGGGCTGTGCCCTACTATACAGGTGGTTGGCCGCTATGAGCTGCCCGGCACCGGGCATGTTCTGAACCATGATATTGGGATTTCCCGGCAGGTATTTCCCAAAGTGGCGCGCAAGCATGCGGCTATAGGTATCGAATCCTCCCCCAGCGGAGGTGCCGACGATCAAAACGATCGTCTTCCCCTTGTAGAAGTCTTGTGCCGCCGTAGGGACCGTGGCGATCAATGCGAATCCCAATCCGATTACAAACTTGAACAGGAGCGAGAATACCAACGACATAGCGACCTCCGAGAACGAACCAACATGCTCTACGACACCGCCCTGCACGAGCCGGTCACGGAATTACATTGTTCTCTCACCGGGATTTTATCCGTAGTCAGCGAAATTTATTTATTCACCGATAGCCCGCCGGCTGATCAGATCTTTTAGATCTAGCCCCGCGTATGTTGAGGCTGCTGCCGGGCGTAAAGTTCCGGATCGGTATACCCCATCGGTTCTGGCTTGGTCTGGCCCACCATCACCTGCAGAAAAACAGGCTGGACACCGTCATTTTGATAGCCGTGAATGACGCCGGCCGGGCAAGAGACACAATCCCAGGGAGCGAGATTGAGCTCGAGGCGCCGGCCGTCTTCTTCCTCGAAAAACACCATCAGATTTCCCTGCAGAATGAAAAAAACTTCCTCCACCGGGTGCGTGTGAGGCGCATTGCCTTCACCGGGCGGCACATACATGATGGACATTCTCGTTCCCCCGGCGGGGATATATTTTATTTCCGGTTTGCCGAGGGTTTGCCCGATGTATCGGTACTGAGCCCGGCGATAGCCGGCAATCTTCGCGTCATCGAATACGTTCCAGTCGGGCTTTATGTCGGCGAAGCGCACCATGTAGCGCTGGGCGATCTCGTCGAGGCTCAAATTAACCACATCTGGATGCCGTGGATGCCGAGCGACTTTACTCATGTGTTCCTCCTTAAGTTTGGATAGTTGTGACTTCTATTCACAGCCGTCCGACCTTGCTGGCGTAGAAAAAAATCGGACTAAGTCTTAGCGACTATTTTTTCGCGCATCGCGCTAAAAACCTTCTCCGCAGTGATCGGCAAATCTCTAATTTGAATGCCGATAGCGTCATAGACCGCGTTGGCGATAGCAGCAGCGGTAGGAATCGCACCATGCTCACCAATGGGCTTCGTTTGAAATGGGCCTGGGCCATCGTGATCTCTGACATAGAGAATCTCGTGCTTTGGAATATCTCGGATATTGGGAAGTTTGTATTCGCCGAGATTGGCGACGAGTATCTTCCCGTCCTCATCCTCCAGATTCTCGGTTAGAGCGAAGCCAAAGCCCTGGACCATGCCTCCCTCCACCTGTCCTTCATGAGTGACCGGGTTGATGATGGTTCCAACATCGTGGGCAGAGATAACCTTCCTCACTCTCAGCTGCCCCGTCTCTGCGTCTATCTCGACTTCTGCGGCTTGGGCAAAAAAACACACCGCGCCGACCCTTTCTTTAACATTGACACTTCCTCTTGTCGTCAGCGGCCTGTTACTCGATTTCGCGAGGGCGGCTAGTTCGTAAAAACGCACATTGCGCTTCTGCGGCCCGAACGCAGCACCGCCCGCCAGCTGGATTGCTTTCGGGGAACATTGAAAGTGGGCCGCAGCGATTTCTATGATTTCATTGCGTAAGGCAAAGGCTGCTTGATGGACCGCCTGTCCTCCCAGGTAGGTCACCAGGCTCGCAATCACCCTGACGTCGGCCGGAAACGTATCCGTTGTACCCAGGTCTACCTCAACATCTTCGGCTGAAATTTTTAGTGCCTCTCCGACAATCTGCCGGAAGATCGTGTGTGCCCCCGTTCCCGTATCGGGAACTGTTGTCAGTATGCAAGCCTTGCCATCCTCCTTCAGGCGAACCTCTATATTCGCTTGACCAAAATTAACATCTCGCGATGCCAGGGCGAAACCTCTTCCAACGTAGGGTTTCTTGTTTTTGCGAGCGGTCGAGCGCAGCTTCTGACCCACCTCCTCCAATAGCCGGACTCCCATATTAGTTTTTAGTTGCGGGCCATGAAGCAGCTGGTCGCCGGATCTGAGGACGTTGATGCGGCGAAACTCGTACGGTTCTATCCGGAGTTTACGCGCCAAATAATCCATATGGGATTCGACAGCGAAATTTACTTGAAGATCGCCGGGCCCGCGCATGATGCCTCCCGGCATGCAATTCGTGTAGACTGCAAGCGATTGAATTAACGAATGAGGAATTGAATAGGATCCGTTTCCATGACGAGAGCCGGGAAGGTTGCCGTTACTGCTTTCCTTGATCCCCGCGTAGGCCCCGCCATTGAAGACGGCCCTCAATTCCCTGGCCCATAACCGGCCGTCTTTCTTTACTCCTGTCTTGATCGTGATCACCGATGCGTGACGCGGATTGGCCGCGCTCAGCTCCTCAGCATAGCTCATGACCATCTTCACCGGCCTTCCGGTGACCTTGGCCAGATAGTAACAGAGGGGCATATCCATGAGCGTCCCTTTGCCGCCGAAATCACCCCCGATCGAGCCTATTTGGAAGACCACTTTCTGTTGATCAAGCCCAAGCCACGCTGCGAGATGCTGCTTGTTGAGATAGACTTGTTTTGCGGAGGACCAGATCAATATTCGGTCGGAAGAGTCGATCTGGACGACCACGGCATGGGGTTCGAGGTAACCCTGGTGCACCCTCTGCGTGGTAAAACGCTGCTCAAATACAAAATCAGATTCGATAAATCCTTGCTGGTGATTTCCCTTTTTCCATTCGACGTAGTTGTGCAGATTGGGAATTTCCGGAAGCGGAAGCTGAAGTCCGTCGTAACTTCTTAGCGAGTCATGGATGATGGGAGCGCCGGGGGATATGGCTTGCAACGGATCATGAACGGCCGGAAGTTCTGCGTAGTCTACCTCGATGCGACTTAGTGCCTCCTCCGCAACCTCCGGCGATTCCGCGCCGACGACCGCAACTCTTTCGCCGACAAAGCGAACTCTATCCTGTGCCAGGACCGGCATGTCCTTGAGGATGATTCCGGTCAACTGTGTAGGCAGATCCGCAGCGGTCAGGACTGCGAAGACTCCTTTTGTTTCCTTTGCTCTTTGTGTGTCGATGCAACGGATTCGCGCGTGCGGGAGGGGACTGCGCAAACATTTTCCCCAGATCATGCCGGGTAAAACATGATCCGACGTATACCGGGTCGCGCCACTGACTTTGGGTCGCCCATCCAAACGAATCGTTGGAGTTCCCACTGAAGAAAAGTGCTCGTGCGACCTCATCTGGAACGAATTTCCTAAACTTCTCGTTCGAGGTACACAACATAAAGTTAAACAGCAGCCGGTGTCAAACAAAGTTC
>Ga0209814_10000634_pt1 | contig 11793 bp, 6 predicted proteins | sample SoiMetdeltSBSDD1_FD_187597 | JGI IMG/M metagenome (GOLD analysis project Ga0209814, IMG submission 187597) | Bulk soil microbial communities from a Populus tree surrounding site in Tennessee, USA - Soil MetaG P. deltoides SBSDD1 (SPAdes) (version 2) | ecosystem: Environmental > Terrestrial >... | reverse complement strand
GCTCGAGGACGCCCACCTGGTCCGCGCCGAGCAGCGGCGGGGGACCACCTGGTACGAGCTCACCCACGACCGCCTCATCCAGCCGATCCGCAACGACAACGCCGCCTGGCGGGAGCACAACCTGACCGCCCTGCAGCGGCAGGCGGTGCTCTGGGACGACGAGCACCGCAGCGAAGGCATGTTGCTGCGGGGGGACGCCCTGGCCGACGCGGAGCAGCGGCTGCGGGACGAGCCGGTCGAGCTGTCCGAGACTGAGATCCAGTTCCTGGAGGCCTGCCGCGCCCTGGCCGCCGAGGAGCGGGAGGACGCCCGGCGGCAGCGACGGCTCCGCTGGCTCACCGTCGGCCTCGCCGCCCTCCTGGTGCTCACCCTGGTCGCCGCCGGCATCGCGCTGCAGCAGCGGAACCTGGCCCGGTCGGCCACCAGGCAGGCCTCGGCCGCGGCGCGGCTGGTCACCTCCCGCCAGCTCACCGCCGACGCCGCCGCCACCCTGGGCGAGGACCCGCGCGCCGCACTCCTGATGAACATCGCCGCCCAGCGCCTCGACGACGGCCCCGACACACGCTCCAGCCTGCTGCACAGCCTGGTCAGCACCCGCTACGTGGGAACCCTCAGCGGCCACCACAGCGTCGTGGACCGGCTGGCCTTCAGCCCGGACGGCCGCACCCTGGCGACCGTCAGCGACGACAAGACTGCGATCCTGTGGGACGTGGCCCACCGCACCCCCCTGGGCCCACCGCTGGTCGGGCACCGCGACAAGGTGGCCTCGGTCGCGTTCAGCTCCGACGGCCGGACCCTGGCCACGGGAAGCAGCGACCGGACGGTGCTCCTGTGGGACGTGGCCCACCGCACCCCCCTGGGCCCACCGCTGGTCGGGCACACGGACACGGTGTGGTCGGTGGCGTTCGCTCCGGGCGACCGCATCCTGGCCAGCGGCGGCCGCGACGGCAAGCTCCTGCTCTGGGATGTCAGCCGGCGGAGCAGGCCCACGCTCCTCGCCCGCGGACCGCAGGGACACGCCGACGTGTACTCGGTGGCGTTCAGCCCCGACGGCCGCCTCCTGGCGACCGCCAGCGGCGACCGCACCGCGAGCCTGTGGGATGTGCGTGACCCGGCCCACCTCAGGCGCATCGGCAACCCGCTCCAGGGCCACACCGACAAGGTCGCCTCGGTGGCGTTCAGCCCCGACGGCCGCCTCCTGGCCACCGGCGGCAGCGACGCCAGGGCGATGCTCTGGGACGTGCGCCATCCAGCCCACCCGAGGCGCGTCGGACCGGCGCTCGAGGCTGGTGACCTGGTCCACTCGGTGGCGTTCAGCCCCGACGGCCGCAGCCTGGCGGTCGGCAGCGGCGACGCCACGGCGACGCTGTGGGACGTCCACCACCCGGGCGACCCCAGGCGCATGGAGCCAGCCCTGCGCGGCCACCACGGCGCGGTCTTCTCGGTGGCCTTCAGTCCGGACGGCCGCCTCCTCGCCACCGGCAGCGGCGACGCCACGGCGATGCTCTGGGCCGTGAGCCGCAGCGACCTGACGGTCAGGCCGGCGGCGGTGCTTGACAGCCAGGACGCGGTGGCGGCAGTGGCGTTCAGTCCCGACGGGCGCCTGCTGGCCAGCGCCACCGCCGCCGGCTCGGTGCTCCTGTGGCGCCGGACCGGCCTGGCCCGGTTCGTCCAGACAGGACCACCCGTCACCGTCGGGCCGCACGAGCTGACGGCACTGGCGTTCGACCCGGACGGGCGCACCCTGGCCACGGGTGACGAGGCGGGGAACATCGTCCTGGTCGATGCGGGTCGCCAGCTCCCAAACCAGCAGTTCCGCCGGGGCCAGAGGAAGGCGGTGAACGCGCTGGCCTTCAGCCCGGACCGACGCACCCTGGCCAGCGCCGACGACCAGGGAAAGCTCATCCTTTGGGACGTGCGGCGGCGAATCGCGACCGGTCCGCGGGACGGGAGCGCGGCTGGGACGGTGAGCGCGCTGGCGTTCAGCCCCGACGGGCGCACCCTGGCCAGCGGCAGCGACGACCGGAAGCTCGTCCTCTGGGACGTGGCCCGGGGAGAGCCGATCGGCTCGCCGCTCGGTGGCCACGGCGCCGGGGTGAACGCGGTGGCGTTCAGCCCCGACGGGCGGACCCTGGCCAGCGGCGGCGACGACCGCAAGCTGATCCTGTGGGAGGTGGCGCGGCGAACCCCCATCGGCCCGCCCCTCGGTGGCCACACCGGCCCGGTGACCACGTTGGCCTTCAGTCCGGACGGGCGCACCCTGGCCAGCGGCGGCGAGGACAGCAAGCTCATCCTCTGGGATGTCGAGGACCTGACCCGTCCCACCCGCCTGGAGCCCGTGCTCGGCGGTCAAGCCGAGGTAACCACGACGGCCTTCGCTCCCGACGGGCGCATCCTGGCCGTCGGGGGGGCGGACCACAGGATCGTCCTGTGGGACCTGGCCCAGCTCGACGGCCTTCGCGGGCGCGCCGTCGCCCTCGCCTGCTCGCTCACCGGAGGCCTCGACCGAGGGGACTGGTCCCGTTATGTCTCCGAGCTGCCCTACGAGCCCACATGCTCGCGCCGACCCTGACCCGATGTGCACACAGAGGTCGCGTATGCGCCTGACCAGGCTGCTCGTGGTGGTGGGGTTGGCGCTGGCTGGATGCGGAGGTCCCGGCAAGCCGGTGATCGACCCGGGCGATGGCGGGCGGTACTCCGTCACCCTGGATCCGGCCGATTTCGTCGCGGACATCGACAACCCGTGGATGCCGTTCGCCCCCGGTCGCCGGTGGCTGTACCGGGTCGACGGGCGACACCGGATCGAGGTGGTGGTGACCGACCAGACCCGAACGATCCTGGGGATCACCGCGACCGTCGTCCGGGACACCGAGACGCAGGGGGATCAGCCGGTCGAGGACACCTTCGACTGGTACGCCCAGGACCGGGACGGCAACGTGTGGTACCTGGGTGAGGACACCAGGGAGTACGAGAACGGCCAGGTGGTGTCCACGGCCGGGAGCTGGGAGGCAGGCGTCGACGGGGCCCTGCCGGGAGTGATCATGCGGGCCCACCCGCGGGTCGGGGACGCCTACCGGCAGGAGTACTACCGCGGTCAGGCAGAGGACATGGCCAAGGTCCTCCGCACCGGAGCCTCCGAGCGGGTGCCGTTGCGGAGCTTCGAGGGGTTGTTGGTGACCCAGGAATGGTCCCCCTTGGAGCCCAAGGTGGTGGAGGAGAAGTACTACGCCAAGGGGCTCGGCCTGGTGCTGGAGCGGACGGTCCGGGGCGGCTCGGACCGGACCGAGCTGCTCAGCTACCAGGCCGCCCCCTCGCCCTGACGGCGTCAGCGTGAGCGCCTGGCCGGGGCCGAGCCGCCGAACACCTCGCTGGCGGTGGCCCTAGCGTGCCGGTCGAGCTTCAACGCCTCCGCGCTGGCCTCGGTCAGTCCCTTGGGCGTGAGCTGGACGGCGTTGAGCAACGCCTCCTTCTCCTGCTCGCCGCCGGAGTAGTTGGGCTCTGTGGCGATCCCGCCCACACCCTGGGCGTAGTACTTGAACTCGGTGCCGTCCTCCAGGATGGCCAGCGTGTTGGAGAAGCACTTGAAGGGGACGCACTTGCGCTCCCCCAACTTGGCCACCTCGGCGTGGATGGTCTCGCGGCCGGGGATGCTGGCCTGGATGTAACCGGGCATCCCCCGCTTCGGGTCGGCCATCATGGCGACGCCGGGGATGGCGCCGCGGACGCCGGCCAGCCAGGCGTCGGTGGCGTTCACGAACTGGCCGCCCTCGTAGCTCTCGGTGTAGGAGCCGAGGTACCAGATGTTGCCGTGCTTGTCCTGGGCGAAGTAGTCCAGCGCCTGCTCGGCGATCTGGCCGGCGTCGATGTCCTGGTCGAGGACCGCAACCGTCAGCACCCCGTCCACCCGCTTGACGACGTCGGTGACGGTGACGCGGCGGCGGTGGTGCAGCTCCCGGCGGCCGCGGAACAGGGTGCCGTCCTGCACCGACTGGTAGCCGGGCACCAGCGGCAGCCAAGGATTGGCGTCCCCGATCGGGTCGCCGAAGTCCTTGCGGTTGAACCTGCCCGGGTCGGCGTTGACCCGCCGCAGCGCCGTGGTGGGCGGGGCCGAGGTGGTCTGGGTGGCGGGCACCGAGGAGGTGGCCGCCTGGCCGGCGGCAGCCGAGGACGTCGAGGTGGACGAGGAGGTTCCACGGTCGCAGCCGGCGGCGGTGACCGCCAGGCAGATCGCGACCGCCGCGACGGTGACCGCCCGGCGCGGCCGTGGTTGCTCGAGCATCCACCCGACGATAACACCGGCCGGGCTACTCGTCGCGCAGCAATTCGGTGGGAGGCAGGCGGTTGAGCAGCGTGGTGGCCGCCGCCGAGGCGAGCAGCGACACGCCCAGGACGAGGGCGGCCAGGACCGCGATCTCGGCCGCCGGGACCAGGACCGGCGGGTGGAGCACGAACAGTGGGCGGAGCACGTTGACCAGGAAGTACGCCATGGCCAAGCCGACCAGCAGGCCGGTCACGCAGCCGAGCACGACCACCCCGCCCGCCTCCATCAGCAGCAGCGACCGGATCTCGCCGGCCCGCATTCCCTGGGCGCGCAGCGTGACGTACTCCCGCCGTCGCTGGAGGAGCAGCCCGAACACGAAGACCGTGATGGCGGTCGCGGCCATGGCGAGTGCATAAGCCGAGTCGAGGGTCAGCAGGCCGTGGATGTTGAGCGCGGCCAGGCTCGACTGGTCCTTGTCGAGCGCGGTCGCCCGCGTGTCGATCTGGAGGGCGTCGACCGATCCCGGGCCGTCGCGGAGGGCCGACACCGCCCGGGCCAGCGTGGCGGCGTCGGGATCAGTGGTCCGGGCCAGGAAGAAGCTCGCGTTGGTCGAGGGGATCAGGCGCACCTGTCGCTGGAGGTTGGCCAGCACGTCGGCGCCTTCTGGGAACCCGGGGAGGCGCTCGAACAGCCCGATGACCCGCATCTCGGACAGCTTCTGCTTCTCGGTCCCGCGGGCGAACAGAACCTTCACCTCGTCGTCGGGCTCGACCGCCAGGTAGTCAGCAAGCTCGGTGCTGAGGAAGACTCCGCCTGGTTCCTTGGACAGGGCGTCCATCGCGGCCGCCGCCGTCTGGTCGACGAAGTTGGCGTCGGCGAGCGCCGCGACACGACCGAAAGTGGCCGGATCGACCGCGGCCAGGTTGGCCGCGTCCTCGTTGAACTCGCTCTGCACCACGGCGTTCAGCGGACCGAACACCACCGGGGTCGCCGTCTGAACGCCAGGGACGTCGAGGGCTCGGACGTAGCCGGGCGGGTGCGCGACGGCGCTCTGGGGGCTCGGTGTCACCCGCACGTCGGACCCGACGACGAATCTCGCGTCGGCCGCCTTGGCCCGGTTGTAGGACGTGGTGAACGAGGCCACGCTGGTCCCGAGGGCGAAGATCAGCCCGACGACGATCACGCCCCCGGCGGCGGCCCAGGGGCGCCGGCGGAGGCCGCGGGTCAGGAGCCCGCGGAGCGGCCGGCCGAACCGGGGCGGGCCGGGCAGCGGCAGGTGCGAGAAGAGCCAGCCGACCGCCCGGGCCAGGAGCAGGACGCCCCCGATCCAGACGCCGATCGGGACGATCACCAGATGCAGCCGAAGCGACACCGCCCGTCCGTAGTAGACCGAGCCGGCCACGCCCTCGAAGACGCCGGCCCGCACCGCGATCCCTTCGACGATGACGACGACCAAGAGCACCGCGAGGTCGAGCCGCAGGCGCCGCCAGGCGGGCGGCCGCGACGACAGCTGGGCGCGTTCCTCGCTGATGTCCCGGTTGATGGCGCGGCGGCCGGCCGCATACAGCGCCCCGCCGGTTGCCAGGAACCCCCCGCCGGCGCCCAGCAGGGCCGAGACCAGCAGCCCGCTGGTGGGGGCACGAGCCAGGTCGTCGGCGGACAGAACGGCGACGGCGGACGCAATCCCCAGGCCGAGGCCAATCACCGAGCCGGCGGCGGCCAGGGCCAGGGTGCGCAGGGCGTGCATGCGGAGCAGGTGGCTGCGGTTGGCGCCGCGGATGCGCAGGACCGCCTGCTCGCGTCGGAGGGCGCTGGCCAGGACGCCGCCCGAGTAGGCCGCCAGGAGGGCGGCCATGAGGGCCCCGGGGAGGCCGAGGAACACGAACATGCGCTTGGCGACACGGGCGTCGTCTCTCGCAACCTGCAGGGTGTTGGAGATGTTGTCGACCAATACGTCCTGACCGGGCGCGACCTGGGTGACGGCGTCGGCGACCGCCTTGGTCTGGGCCAGCGCGGTCCCCGGGTCGACGTCGAGCCGCTCGCGCTCGACGTCGACGTCCACCTCCAGGATCGGCCTGCTCTTGACCAGCTCACCCCTGGTCGCCTCCGCATTCTGGAAGGCGGGCACGACCTTCTTGGCGAACAGCTCGGGTTCGATCACCAGCGTGTTCCGGACGTAGACGAACTGCTCGAGCTGCTGGCCCTGGCGGCTATAGAACAGGGACCTGGCCCGCAGCAGGTCGGTGATCCCGCTGATGCGGACCGCCAAGGGCGTGGTCCGGCCCGAGAGGTGGACGCGGACCACGTCGCCGGGTTTGGCCGACAGCGCCCTGGCCGCCTCCGCGCTGAGCAGTCCCTGGCCCGGCCGGTAGGACCCGCTGACGATCCGGATGGCGGCGTCGCGCTGGCGGTAGCGGTCGTCGAAGCCGAACAGACGTACCGGACCGGCCGCCTGCCTGGAGCCGGCGTGGAGGGCGCCGGGCGCGAGGTCGACGAAGGAGAGCTGGTCGGCGGTGGCGACGCCGGGGACCTCGGCGATCCTGCGGGCCAGCTCGCCCAGGCTCGCCGGGCCGGCCCCGTTGGCCTGGACCGGCGTGACGATCTCACGGCTGGAGAAGGACCCGCGGAGGCCGAGCGACGCGGCCGAGTCCACCCCCGACCCCGCCGCGGCGCGGTAGGCGACCGTCACCTTCGCCCTCGGGGGGACCGTGCCGAGGTTGAGGCCGAGCTTGGCCGCGCCCTGGGCCAGGGGGCTGTCGCCCCCCGGGTCGGGAAGGCGAGCCCCGTCGATCGTGGTGGAGCCGGGGACGTAGGTGAGGGGCGCCGCAGGCTCGTCCCGGATGACCACCTCGTTGGCCGGCTGGGCGCCGTCGTTGGCGAGGATGAGCTCGACCCGTGCGGTCTCGCCGGGCCGGAGCCGCCCGGCGGGAGTGATCCGTTCGGTCAGCCGGACCTCCTCGCCCAGCGGGTCGGTCAGGATCCGCTGCATGTCGAGGGGGAGCGGCGCGATGGCCCGCTGGGTCATCGAGGCCGAGGAGCCGTCGATGAAGAAGAGAACGGCCGAGAACAGGCCGACGCCGAGGATGATGCCGGCGAGGGTCGCCAGGCTCCGCCGCGGGTTGCGGACGAGGTCGCGCCAGACATACCTGCCGATCATGCGATCCGTCCGTCGCGCAGCCCGATGCGCCGGTCCATCCGGCCGGCCGCGTCCCGGTCGTGGGTGACCATGACCAGCGTCGCCTCGATCTCGCGTTGGGCCTCCAGCAGCAGGTCGAGGACGCCGGCGGCGTTGGTGGCGTCGAGCGCGCCGGTCGGCTCGTCGGCCAGGATGACCTGGGGCCGGTGCACGACCGCCCGGGCCACCGCCGCGCGCTGGCGCTGGCCGCCGGAGAGGTGGTCGGGAAGCCGGTCCGCCACGTCGGCCAAGCCCAGCCTGTCGAGTAGGGCAAGGGGCCGCTCCGCCGCGGCGGACGCTCCCGTCAGGGCGAGCTGGAGCGCGACGTTCTCGACGACGGTGAGGAACGGGAGCAGGTTGTCGGTCTGGTAGACGAAGCCGACGTGGGTGCGGCGGAAGCCGGAGCGGCGCCGCTCCGGCAGGGACGAGAGCTCCTCGCCGCCGATCCGCACCACGCCCGAGCTCGGCACGGCCAAGCCTCCGAGGACGCCGAGCAGCGTCGACTTCCCGCACCCACTGGGCCCGGTGACGGCCACGCCGGACCCCGCCTCGACCGTCAGGGACACGTTGTCGAGCGCGCGCACCGGGCCACCCGCCGCCCGGTACTCGACGACCAGCGAGTCGACCTGGATGGATGCATCCACGGTCACGCCGGCAGGATGTGGCGGTCGCCGAGGCGCAGCGCATGCTGGGCCTGGCGAGCGAGTTGCTCGTCGTGGGTCACGTACAGGACGGCCAGACCGCGGTCGCGGGAGGCGGCGAAGACGAGTTCGGTGACCTGTGCCGCGGTGGCGGAGTCCAGCTGCCCGACGACCTCGTCGGCCAGGAGCAGGTCCGGTTCGTTGGCGAGCGCCACCGCCACCGCTACCCGTTGCGCCTCTCCGCCGGACAGCTGCCGGGGGAGATGGTCCATGCGGTCGGCAAGCCCCAGCTCGGTCAGCAGCTCCCGGGCCCGGCCCGGCCGCCCGCGACGCGACCCAAAGCCTATGGCCAGCTCCACGTTCTCGACCGCGGTCAGGAACGGGATCAGGTTATCGGACTGGAGGACGACGCCGATCCGCTCGGCCCTGAGGTCGGCCCGCCCGGCCTCGTCGAGCGTGTCCGTCCGCAGCCCACCGATACGGATGTGTCCTGCGTCGGGATGCATCAGCCCCGCAATCAGCGCGATCAGGGTGGATTTCCCGCTGCCTGACCGGCCGATCAGGCTGGTGGTCTCGCCGGATCGGAGTTCAAGGTCGACCCCGTCGAGCACGTGGACCTGCTTCCGCCCGGCGCCGTAGGACTTCGACACCCCCTGGAGGCGGACGAATGGTTGGTCCGGGCTAACAGTCACGCGCACCTCCTCCAGCTACAACCGTCCTGCCGATTGGCCTGCCAACCACCGGACCGCCTACGTGCATGATGGTAGACGCCGAGGCGATCGGGGCGAGGGCACGTTCTCTACGGCGGTTCTGGCCGTCAACCACGAGGCGGTCGCCTCTCGGATTCGCTGGAAAGGGAGGACGGGCGGGTTCGCAACCACAAGGGAGGCCCACCTCGCTCCTCCTCGCCCGCTACTCCCTCTAACCATTGTCCTGCCCGGCGGCCCCGAGGTCGATCCCGCGCGATCAGTGTGACCATCCTCGGCCATGCCCAGGAGATTGGGACGCCGACGCCTTCGACTGGTGCTGGGCGCCCAGCCGGGCATCGCGCTACGGGACGCACCACCACGTCACGCCGGTGCAGGACGGGGCAGGTGGCTGGCATGACCACTTGGGCACCCGACGCATCCGCTAGACACCCACGCTGGGCGGGCGTGAGGACCAGGTACCCACCAGTAGCTCGGCGAGCAGCGCAGCCGATATCACCAGCCGAGGGGAGCCCTGTCGGCGTCGGGTGAAAGCTTTCGGCCGTCGTTGACAAGCCCGGGTCGAGCACCACCTGCTCCCCTCGGCTCGATGGTTCATGCCTAGCTCTCCGGGAGGACATGCAGGAGGGCAGGATTCAGCAAGGACTGCTGACCGTGTCAGCAATCTGTCAGCAGGGCCGCCTCGCGACACCCTGCGTGGCCCCGCGTCCCCTCAAGCCGTCGCTGCCGATGAGCTGCAACGATGTGGTGCAGAGCATGGTCCTGGAGAGCAGTGTTTGTAGGCCGCACTCGCTTCACACGGCAGAAGTCACAGGTTCGATCCCTGTCACGCCCACCAGCAGAAACGGGTTCCCGAGTCCCCTTCCGGAGCCCAGTTGCCAGCAGATTGCCAGCAAATCACCTTGAGTAGGCGCTATAACGCTCTGAGTGCTGCCTAGTTTGAGGGTTAAGACAGACCCTCTGACTACCTGCTTGCAAAGGCAGATCGGCCGCTGCTGTCACCTGCGAAGGCGAGGAACGGCGCAGGTCGAGGCTGCTTCGTAGTTGTCCGTGGCTGTCCGCTCGGGACCGTTCAGGACCGCTGTGAATCGCACGCTGGTGGCACGGCACGCAAGGATGACCCTCGCAGACTGTGGCGCCGTTGGCTCCGCCTCGAGCGGCGGGTGAGGCCCGTCCAGCTCGAGCCGAGCCTCGTTGGCAACCCTCCGAAGGAGGGGCGGCAGCCCTTGCGTTGACGGCCGGCTCGTGGGCTGAATCCCGTTGGCGCGGCTGTGTCCTAGGCCTTCGGGGCCTCTGGGTCGTTCTTGTCGCCGACGTAATGAATGGCGAACGCCTTGTTCGTGATGAACAGGAAGGTGCAGTCCTCATCCCGGGTAGCTCCATGCTCCATGATCCCGCCCTCCGGGAACCACACAAAGCTTCCGGCCGGATACTGACCCTGGTGGGTGTTGAGGATGCCTTCGAGTACATAGATACCGTGGGCGCACGGGTGGCTGTGCCAGGGGTTCGTGAAGCCGGCCCGATAGACCATCTTTAGGACCATCATCCCGGTCGCCGAGTCGTTCACGAGCGGTACATGCTCCAGGTTGGTGTTGATGTATTCGATGGGGAAGAGCTGCACCTCTGCGGTGTTCGTATCGACGACGGTTAGCTCGACCGGCTTCATCGGTGTGGTCACCGTCTCTCCGATCTCTCGCTGTGGCTCGCAGGCCCGCGCCGTGGGATGGTGGCAGCCTCATACTCGGGCTGCCGGGTGTCGAAGTATGGATAGTCGGACGTCCAAACTCAAGACTGTCCAGGGCGGACAATCTATCTATCTGGGGGCCCGGTTGCCCGGTGACCGTGGCATCGCTGCCGGGCCGGAGGGCGGCCGCAGGCCGCCCGCAGGGCCGGCCTTGAAACGTGGTACAGAAAGTTCTCACGGGGGGCTGTCTAAACACCCTCCTCGTTGCCTGCCCGTCGGCTGATGTGTTCTCGGCCACTCGTAGGGCCATGATCAGCCGTTCCTGGATCGCCTCGATCACTCGGAGGGCCATGGCGTCGGTGGTGTGCCGGTAGCGGGCGCCGATCCGGCTGCCACCATCCAGGTCGCTGTGCCCGCTGCGCTGGTGGCCCATGAGTTCGTCAATGACCTGGGCTGGGATGCTCGCATCCTCCAGCCAGGTCGAGAAGGTATGCCGGAAGTCATGGGGGCCGCGGAGCTGGAAGTGGTCGAGGTCGGCGCGCTTGACGGCGGTCTGGTACATGCGACGGATGCCGTGGCGGGACAGCACTGTTCGGCTGCCAGCGGGTACATGGTTGCCGCCGCCAGGACCGGTGAACACCAGCACGTTGGGGTCGGTGCCGGGCGGGAGCTGTCCGCGGATCGCCTCGACCACCAGCGGGGCGAGTGGGATCTCGCGGATGCCGGCGTCGCTCTTGGGGCGTGATTTGAAGCCGCTACCAAAGCGGCCGGCCTGGAAGCGCACGTCGATCACCTGGAGCACGGGCAGAGTGCGGTCCAGGTCGACTCGTCGACGGCGGAGGCCGGCGAACTCGCCGAACCGTAGCCCGGTGCCGAGCAGCACGAGCACGTGATCCCACCAGAACAGCGGGCAGCAGGCGAGCAGCAGGCCGGCTTCCTCAGGCGTGTAGGCCCGCCGCTTGGCCTGCCCCAGGACCTTGTCGGGGTCGGCCCGGCGCTTGGGTGGTGGCACCCGGCGCAGCGGGTTGGTGGTGATGGCGCCTTCGTCCTCGGCGAGCTGGAGGATGCGGAACAGGATGGAGCGGCAGGCCATTAGGCTCTCGTAGCTGAGCTTGTTGGGGAGCTGGTTTTGCCATTGTCGGATCAGCATGGGCTGGATCGCCTCGATGGGGCGGTCGCCGAAGAGGGGTCGTACGTGGCGCCGGAGCCGGATCTCGGTGGCGGCCAGCGTGGTCGGGCTGCGGCTGGGGTCGGTCGACCAGACCGCCCACCACTCGTCCGCCCACCGGCTGAACGGGAGCCGGCCGCGGCGGCGCCCTTGCCAG
>Ga0209814_10000630_pt1 | contig 11833 bp, 10 predicted proteins | sample SoiMetdeltSBSDD1_FD_187597 | JGI IMG/M metagenome (GOLD analysis project Ga0209814, IMG submission 187597) | Bulk soil microbial communities from a Populus tree surrounding site in Tennessee, USA - Soil MetaG P. deltoides SBSDD1 (SPAdes) (version 2) | ecosystem: Environmental > Terrestrial >... | reverse complement strand
CCCTGGCACAAACCCAGGGAAATCGTGCCGCCGCCGCTCGGCTCCTGGGTCTGCAGCGAAGCTATCTTCTGAGGCTGATGAAGGCCTTCGATATCGCCTGAATCCTTTTTTTATCCACTGCTCGTCCATTTGTGTGATTTTCAAACGAGCTTCCCCTCTTAACTTTTTCCGTTTTATTCATATCACGAGAATTCATATCAATGGATGAAAGTTAGTTTTTTCACAAGGGGCGAAGACCATAATTCCTGATCAATTCCTTTATTGCCGTATTTGCCACGAGGTTCATCACGTGTTCCCTTCGACAGTGCCCTATCTACGATCTGCAAGGGATGACTGTGCGGGAATTTTCACCGATGATCGGCGTCAATTTATCGATAGGCGTTTTGACCATAAACTGATTCTTTAAAAAGCCAACGCTGCGGGGTCCGATCAAAGTTTATTTTCATCATCCTGCCTGTATACGAGAGGAGTGAATCTTTTTAGTCACCCCTGTATCCGAGAGTATCCATCAAATGGGCGTTCAGCGACTGAATCGAAGCTCGTGCAAAGGATCTGCAGCAAAAACGGCGCGTAAACTCCTTAAATCGTGGCCTGAAAAGTTGGCATGGCAAGTGCAAAAAATCGATCCAGAGAGTCGGAGTCAGAATCAAGTCTGGGAATTGCCACGAGGCCGCAATGGAAAAACTATTGGTAATTATGACGGAGCACGATTGCGTACAGAAGCTCATGCCTTGTCTTGAGACATTGGCTAGACCAGGAGGGGCCGTGATTTTTCTTTTCCAATATCCGGTCGACTCCCGGTCTTATTTTCGAGATCACCGAATTACTGTGGAATCGGCAAGGCACGCGACAGTGGTGGGCAGAAACATAGTGCATCGGTACGATTGGGAGGCGCAGAAAGAGTTGGCTCAGCAGATCATTGCTCCAACCGTCGCTGCTTTACATAACAACGGGGTCCAGGTCGAAATCCATCTGTATTCGGGCAGATTGGCAAAGACCATCAAGAACTACACTGTTGATCGGGACATCCATTGGATCTTGACCCAATTCCCGCGTCCCGGTTTGATCGGCTATTTGTCAACCAAAAACCTGGTGCCTTTAGGCTGGTCCGGCTATTTGCTGTCCGTGCGAGCCGACCCAAGCCCTTTCCGAGGAGCAAGAGCAGCAAGGACGTACTATCGAAAGGACTGGCACGCCGGACTGAATGGTGTCTCGTAGAGTTCCAGTGGTGCCAGCTAAAGAAGGGAAAACAATGATAGCTGAAAAGCTTCTCCCGGGTTCGCCCGTTCCCGTTCGAGCGACAGAAGGCCCCCGTCACCTTTCCGAGATCGCGCATGACCTCAAAAACTGCATGAGCATACTGCTTTATTGGGTTGAAACGTTTGAGACTGATGGGGGTTCTGCGGTTCCGAATGAGGACCGCATAGATGACCTAAAGAAACTCGCCGATAAAATGAATTGTCTCATTGAGCGCTTGGACTCTTTGTAAGAATCCGACTTATGGTTTTGCCGAAGCTGCAAGTTCGGCGTAGTTTTGTTGTGAGAGCTTTCGCTTTCCTGTTTCGAGCTCGTGAATCATATCTAAGAGCTTGCGGCAGAGCGGCGTCGGAATCTTGTGTTTCTCTCCCTCTCGAAACACGTGGGCGAGTGTGTAGTCCACTTCGGTCTTGATGCCCTTCTGAAGCTGACGCAACGGCCCTTTGCGGTCATCAAGATTCCATGTTTGGGCCATTGCATTAACAGCTGCCAGGCGTTTCTCGAAAGGATTGCTGGGGTGAAAGTCGAGGGGATTGTATTCGGCCAGGGGGATGAAACGAGCCCCGGCTGTTTTGCCGACGGCGACGACTTCGGCAAAAAAGTCGACGAGCACGCGACGGTTCGCATCGCCGGAACAGCTGGTGGCCAATGCCGCATCGGCGAGAGAGCCAAAATATCCCAGGCAGGTGTAGGTGAGCTTGCTCCAAAGTACGCCGAAAATGTTGTCCGAAATCTCGCTGGGAATCACAGAATCGAGCAGTGCGTTGAGTCTTTCCAGCTGGGGTGTTTTCTTGCCGTGAAGATGGCCGACATACAAATGGCCGCGCGTGGTTGTCCTTACCTGCCCGGGAGCCGGCCTAGTGGAACCCATACGAATGGCAACGCCGACGGTCCGGTCAGGTCCAACCCTTTCTTCGAGCAGGGGAGGGTTGATGCCATTCTGCAAAGATACAAGCAGACCGTCGTCTGAAAGATGGGGTATGACAGTTGCGAGTGCATCCGGGGTGTAGTTCGAGCGCACAGCGACAAAGCCGATATCGAACTTACCCTCAATCTCGTTAGGAAAAACGATGGGAATCCTTACGTTGAAGGGTCCGTCCGGCACGTCTACCTGGAGTCCTTTCTCGCGGATGGCGGCCACATGCTCCCTATCGATGTCAACGAATGTCATATCGTTGCCGGCTCGCGCGAGTCGGCCGCCGATGATTCCGCCGATGGGTCCCGTGCCGATGACGATCATGCGCATGCCCACGTGAACCTCCCGGGTGATCTTATCAAGACGGGCCAAAGATATTGGAGGCCTGCCGGCCCGTCAACCGAAGTATGTTGGGCTTGAGAAAAGTATCTCGGAGCTGAACGAGGATTAGAAGGATGTATTCCCGGGAGGCAATCAAACTCGTTTGCTTTTCTTCCCGTTGCCCAGTTTTTTGACCATACGCTTTCGCTGCTTCAAGCACGGAGACTGCTCGGAAGACTCGGCGGTCTGGCATGCCAAGCAGGCTGGGCAAATCCATCCGCCACATTGGCAACGCCCGGCTGCCTTGTCCAAAACGCCCGGCTTGGTGCGGAAAGCATAGTGACATCGGAAGCAAACTACCTCCGTCATCGCATCTAGGATTTCCAAGTCTTCGGCGGGAGCAATGTGTCGCATGGATTCGCCGCTGACCGCTACGCGGTATTGGAAGGTTTCTTTAGCTGGCGGGATTGCCAGCGAAGTTCCTCCCCTCGTGAAGCAAGTTTTGATCTCGGTTTTGCCTTCGATTGTCCCCTGGTAGCCGATTATTTTATGCCGCACCAAAGTTCCGTCTTGCAGGCTGGTTTTACTGACTATTTCTGCCATATGGACCTCCTCATAAATGAAAAAGCCTCTGGCTCGTTTAAAGCTCAGAGGCTTGGGTCAGAGATGGAAAAAAGCTCTAAAAGAGAATTGATTCTAACATTCCTGGGCGCGATTAGCCAGGCGCCCCCATTACACCATCAAAGACCGGAAGCGAAACGATTGCGAAAGAGCAGTTGCAGCGAAAAAGGAAGTTTCTGTTCCATAACCGGCATGGCGAACTCAAGGAGCGTAGATATGGACGGAATTCTCCTCGATGCGATGGCCGCGAGTGATCAGTTTTACGATACTACAGACATTGCGGCTGACGTCGTCGATCCCGGCGGCGGGAAATCCGTCCTTGACGTACCTTCCAATGAGCTTTTCCTCCCCTAGGCTGATGATTTGAAGATAATCCACATTATCTGTTTTGAAGTAATGCTCGGTCCCTGGGGCCGGGCTGTCCAGTTCATTTTGCAGCGCCTTTGAAATTTTTATACCCACGAACAATCGCTTGCCTATCTCTACCATTCGTCACTTCTCCTTTTTTCTTCACTATCCTACTGGCGATCAAACAACCAAACGCGGCAAAAGTTAATGCGTTCCTGTGCGCTCCGTGCGCTACTTCGTCGCCGGAGTAAAGTCTCGCAAGGAAACGCTGCGGTGGCGAAGTTTTCTTATGGCGATGTCTTCGATTTGGCGAATTCTTTCACGGGTCACTCCGAAAACCTTTCCCGTTTCTTCCAGAGTATGATCCGACTTTTCTCCGATGCCAAATCGCATGCAGATTATCTTTTCCTCCCGCGGACTGAGAGTCGCCAAGATTCTTTGCAGTTCCTCCCGGAAATTGGAATCAACGACAACTAACTCGGGATCACAAGAATGCTCATCCCTGATGACTTCCCCGAGGCTGCTTTCTGCATCGTCGCGTAAGGGCGTTTCGAGAGAAATAGGCTCTTTGACCAAGTTTAGGATGATCTGCACCTTTGTTGCCGTCATTGCCATTTCAGCGGCGATCTCCTTCAGCGTGGGGCCGCGGCCAAGTTGATGGTTGAGGTGGTTCATCGCCTGAGTCAATTTGTTGGTCAGCTCAACCATATGGACCGGGATCCGGATGGTGCGCGAGTAATCGGCGAGCGCACGCGTAATAGCTTGGCGGATCCACCAGATTGCGTAAGTTGAAAACCTGAAGCCCAGCCGGTAGTCGAATTTCTCAACAGCTCTCATAAGGCCGATATTGCCTTCCTGAACTAGATCGAGATACGAAAGGCCGTGACCGCTGTATTTTTTGGCAACGGCAGCGACCAGGCGGAGATTGGCCTGGACGAAATCATTTTTTGCCAGGGCGACTTGCGCTTTCTTGCCAAGGATAGTTATGACCCTGCGCTTAATCTCCTGAATAGGCATGCCGGTTTCTTTTTCTACAGCGCGAATGGCTTTCTGCTGTTTGCCCTGGCCCTGGACCGTCCTTTCGAATCCTTTGATTCTTCCGTAGATCGCTTGATGCTCTTCAATGACTTTTTCTAGATGCTGGCGGTTGAGGTGCAACGACTTTATGATTTCAGCGATGTTTTCTCTCTGTAGGCTCAGTTTTCTGTCGAGTTGCTTCCGGCGGTGATCAGTTATTGGCTTTTTCAGCCCCTTTTCGGTCCGCTCATGACTCTTGGCCATGTGCTGTAGTTTTCTCATTCGGGCCCGAAAGCGAGTTTTGAGGATTCTTTCATTGCCTAAGAGTTCTGCCGATGTCTCATCAGGATCGTTAACAACATCGCGTACATTCACCAGCCCGGCGGCAACCCTTTGACCCAGGGCTAGCGTCCAACGGAGTGCAAGCATAGAAGATAAAGCCTCGTCGGCGATCTGGGTTTCCCCTTCTTCGATCCGTTGGGCGAGCATTGTCTCTTCTTCACGGCTCAGGAGAGGGATCGATTTTAGCTCGCGGAGATAGGAAACGACAGGATCTCTCGTCGTGCCCGAGGTGTCGTCGTCGAAGCCGCCGCCCCGCTCCGTGTCATCCGACAACTCATCGGCGCTTTCGGTCTCTAAATTACTCAGCGAATCGGAGTCCCAAACTGGATGAACGTACCCGTGTACGTCCATGACTGGCGAATTTTCTCCTGCTACAGTTGGCAGAAGGCTGGACTCCACTGGAGGCATAGATTTGTTGTTGGTCATCTTCTTTATCTACGTGTAAGCAATGTTTCTAACGCGATTTAAGACAGGAGAATCCTGGGAAAAGCCACCTATTTAAACTTTTTCCGCAGCCCCAGTTAGAGAGTTGGGTCTCGTAGGTTGGCTGAAGAATTTCAGCTGATCTTCGACTGAAATCCCATAGCTTGAGTGTAGTCGGCATACTAGGGTGATTAACTTCTTTTGTCAAATTCAAGAAAAAAAGGAGTGCAAGGGATTCCCGATGGTGTTACCTCTCGAGTCAGCGTCTGGAGGTGGACACATCAAGAGCGCCGGCACTAGAAGCGATTGACAGTCCGCTCTTCTGTCGAATAGTCTTTTGGAAGTGAAGTAAAGGCACTAGCATTACCAAGGTGGATTGGATTTCTCAGGAGGATGCTGAGCATGGAGTATGATCTTTCCTTTATGACAATCTGCAACAGGGTTAATATAAGGTCAGCATAGGGATGAGGGGTTGTCGAAGAGGAGAGAATTACAGATCGGCACGAGCGACATAGCGTTGACGATAAGTGGAGGATTAGAATGATTGGCAACAACGACACCTATGATATGCTGCTCAAACTTGTGAAGACCCGCATGAGCGTGCGCAAGTTTCGATCCGATCCGATCCCGGAGGACACCATCAACAAGATCCTCGAAGTCGCCCGGTGGGCCATGTCCGGGGCCAACTCGCAACCATGGGAATTCATCGTGGTGACCGATCCCGCAACCAAGAAACAGTTGCGCGATGCTTACTCTGAGCACAACACGGACTTTATTTTTTGGATGGAACAACAGCGCGACTACAGCCTGCGGCATCCTTCATACCAGGTGAAAAACGATCCGCACGAATCCTTGAAATTCAACAAAGCGAAAGCCAATTGGCACCAGGCGCCGGCAGTAATTGTGGTGCTGGGCGACGGCCGCCGCCAGTGGGGCACGGTACAAGGGGCGCATACTTTCGGCCGCGACCAATCGCACCTCACCGATGGGCTGGCCAATGCTTCCTTTTTGATTCATCTTGCCATCGCTTCTTTGGGTCTCACTTCCGAGTGGGTATCCATCCACATTCAGGAACCGTACAAGCGCATCCTCGGTATTCCCGATCTGCTGATGGTCTATCTGATCATTCCCATCGGCCATCCCGACGTTCCCGCCCGCGAAGGTGTGCGCCGGCCATTGGAGGATATGGTTCATCGCGAGCGTTACGACATGAGCAAGTACATGAGCAACGAAGACGTCATCCGCTATCTTTACTCTTTGCGCGAGGCAACGGTGCCCGTGCATTCCGCCTCCCGCGGCGTCACGGCCGAAGAGAAAAAATAGATGTCTCGAGCCGTGAATCCGATCACCGTCGAAGTGGTGCGCAACGGCCTGGCCCATATCGCCAACGAAATGGCCACCGTGCTGCGCAAGACTTCCTACAACATGATGATTTATGAGGTTCGCGACTACTGCGTCGGCATCGTTGACCCGGAAGGCAGCATTCTTTCTCAGAATTTCGGCGCGCTACCGATTTTTTTAGCGGACTTGGGGCCGGCGATTGTCGATGGCGTGCGCATGCACGGCAAAAACGGTTTCCATCCAGGCGACGTCCTGATCATGAATCATCCCTATGTTTGCGGGCAGCATCTCAATAATGTCGTCGTCTATACTCCGTTTTTTCATCAGGGCGAGCTGGTGGCTTTCCTCTCGGTGCGGGCGCATTGGATCGATATCGGAGGCACCCGCGTGGGTTTCGGCTACAGCGGGACGCGGGAGATTTACGAGGAGGGGCTGCAGTTTCGCTCCCTCAAGCTCTACCGCGGCGAGCAACCGAATCAGGATCTCTTTCAGTTGATCTCCGACAACGTCCGTTTTGCCGACTCCTGTTTGGGTGACTTGCGCGCGCAGATCGCGGCCTGTCGCGTCGGCGATCGCGGGCTTGCTCAGCTGGTCAGTCGTTACGGTCTCGACGTTTTCTCGCGGTGCGTAAGAGCGATCTGGGATCAATCCGAGACTTTGGCTCGGGAACAGATTGCGCGCATCAAGGCCGGCAAATACGTTGCCGAGGCGCTTTTCGACAGCGACGGCGTTGATCTCAGCCGGCCGGTGCCGCTGAAGGTGAAAATCGACGTCGCCGGCGGCGAGATGACGATTGATTTTTCCGAGATCAGCGATCAGGTGCCCGGGTCGATCAATTCCGGTGAATCCGGCGCCGTGGCTGCAGCGCGTGTTGCCTTCAAATCATTGATCAGTCCGTTTTCGCCCATCGACGAGGGTTGCTTTCGACCGTTAAAGATTGTCATTCCGGCGGGGAAGATTCTCAGCGCGACACCCCCGGCACCCGTGGGAAATTGGAGCCGCACCTTGCCGACGGTCATCGACTTGATCTTGAGAGCGTTGGCTCCAGCCATGCCGCATAAGATCGCCGCCGGCCACAAAGGCGATATGGGGGGCTATGCTTTCTTCGGCACCGACCCGCGCACGAGAAAACGATTTCTATGCCAGACCATCATGGGTGGGGGCTGGGGCGGGCGAGCGCACGAGGACGGTGAAAACGCGACGGTGTCGATCTGTCAAGGCGATGTGCAGAACGCGCCCATCGAGCTTCAAGAACTCTATTATCCGGTGATGATCGAGCAGCACCGGCTGCGCGAGGGTAGCGGCGGGGCAGGAAAGTTTCGTGGCGGGCTGGGTATCGAAATCACCGTGCGAACCCTTTGCGACGCCTTCGTGAATATCAATGTCGAGCGCACCTTGACCCCTCCCTGGGGGCTGTTCGGCGGCCACTGCGGCGAGCCGGCAAAGGCCTTGGTCAAGCAAGACTCGAATGACGCCGGTTCATGGGTTACCAAACGGCCCAACTATCCGCTGAAGAAAAACGGCAGCGTCACCTACTTCACGGCGGGCGGCGGTGGCTACGGCCCGCTGGAGGAACGCCCGCTCGAACTTACCGAGCGCGACCGCCGGCTTGGCTATGTGCCGGTGAGGGATGTATAAGATGGTTTGATTCAAAACGGTTTCGTTCACCCTTCGACAAGTCTCAGGGCGAATGGGAAGGAGTTGAGAATCTAGTGAAGTTCCGTTCGTGCTGAGCCTCTCGAAGCATGAACGGGCGAACAGCAGCGTGTACGAGGAAAATATGAACGCCCAACAAGAATTCGAAAATCGCATAGTGAAAGTCCGGCAAGCCATGCCCGAAAAGGGTTTGCAAACTCTGCTTGTGTTTGACTCTGGACGCCACAATTTCTTGCGCATGAACTATGTTGCTTATCTTACGGACTTCATAAGCGTGGGACCGGAAACGATGTTGATGCTGTCCTTGGAAGACGAGCCAACGCTTTTTCTCTCGCCGGCTTGGGATATAGCGCGGGCGAAGGACGAATCGTGGGTTAAGAATGTTCAGCCCGTGGACAGCTTGTGGAATCGGCTGGGTAATAACATTGGCAAAGCTGGATTGATTGGTCGAGAAGCGATGAACGTCGATCTCCACGACGAACTGGTAAGGGCGCTGAATCAAACGCCCGTCAACGCTAAGGATATAGTGGAAGACATGGCGCGGCGGAAAAGCGAATTCGAACTTGAACGGCTCCGTAGGGCGGCGACAATCGCCGACGCCGGCGTGCAAGCGCTGCATGAAGATGCCCGCATCGGTTTGAAAGAGTTCGAGCTCGCCGCGATCGTTGAGTACAAGATGCGCTCGCTAGGGGCCGAGGATAATTTCGGCATGGTGGTCGCAAACAATCATAATCAGGCACTGCATCCGCCAACGGATAGAGTTGTTCAACCCGGAGATATCATCATCGGCGAGATCACCCCCTGCATCGGCGGGTTATTCGTACAGATTTGCCGTACGATGGTTCTGGGAAAGCCCGCGCCGGTGGTTAACGAGAAATACGCCATACTCAAAAAGGCGATGCGGCTCGGGTTGGACGCGGCGAAGACCGGCGCGCTGGCCAGCGATGTTGCAGCGGCGATCAACGGGACTTTCGTGGAAGCGGGCTATGAGAAATATTGCCGGCCGCCGTTCATGCGGGTGCGCGGCCATGGCCTCGGCTGTGGTTCATCTGCGCCGGGCAACCTGGAAGATGAGAATAAGACCAAACTAGAACAGGGCATGACCTTCATTGTTCACCCGAACCAGTATCTCCCCGAAACGGGTTATATGACCTTGGGCGATACCGTCGAAATGACACAATCAAAAGCCGAGCCGATGACGCACTCGTCGTGGGAGCTCTTGGTCAAGGAATGAATCCTGCTGGATTGAAACGTTTGGAACGGCTTGAACGAATGGAACGATTGGAACAAAAAGGTTCCAGTTGTTCCAACCGTTCCAATGGTTCCTAGGTTCAAGAGAGGTGCGGTCGCCAATCGGTTTGAGAGGAAGTTATGATCTTTGGCCGCCACTCCGTACTAAAAAGAGGATGCTCCACCTGGGACAGACAGCAAATGCCCCAGGAAGAGTACCAGGGTCGTCTCGAAAGTTTGCGCCAACAGATGGCCCAGCAAGGATTGGATGCACTGGTGATCTACGGTGACAACTATGCCTACGCCGATCTCTGTTACCTCACGAATTATTTTCCCAAGGTTCGCGGCGGCATCGGCGTTATCCCGCGCAGCGGCCCGATCTCGCTGCTGTTGAATATCGGCAGTCGCGATGTTCCCTTCGCCAAGAGTCTCACCTGGGTTGACGATGTGCGCGCTTCGGGCCAACTGGGCCGCGACGGCGCCGAAGTCTTAAAAGAAAAAGGGCTCGCCCAAGCTAGAGTCGGTCTGGTGGACTCCGGCAAGGGATTTCCACTGCCTCAACTGGAGGAGCTGAAAGAGAGCCTGCCGCAGGTCCAGTGGCAACCCAGCCACTCGATGCTCCAGCAGATGCGGCTGCAGAAAAGCGCGAAGGAGCTGGCGGCTTTGCGTGAAGCCGGCCGGGTGCTTAACGAAATCTGGGACGGAGCGAGAGAGTTTATCAACCCGGGGAGAAAAGAGTACGAGATCATCGCCGACATCGATCGACTCGCCCGCAACAAGGGAGTGGAAGACATCCGCATCCTCGCCGGCGAGAAGCGATTGCAGCCGCCGAGCTTCAAGATGACGGCGAACGTGGGCAATCATTGGGCGCTTTACTTGGCGATGCAGCATGAGCGCTATTGGGTGGAGGTCGGCCGCGCGTATACTTTGTCCAGCGAATCGAAACTTCAAAGCGCTTATCAAAAGGCCCAGGAGATTGTCGCTCAAATGGCCATGCAACTGAAGAGAGGCAATTCGGTCAAGGTCATCGACGAAACGGCGCGGAAGCAGCTCGGAGAATTCTATGCAACCGCTGCTAACTACGGGCTCGGCAACGGCATCGGTCTCAACCAGTGGGAAGCGCCTTACTTGAGTGACGACGAAGAGCGGCAAGTCGGATCGGTTTCGGTGGGCGCGACTGTGTTGAACGAAAACATGACTCTGGCGCTTCGGGTCGCGTTTGAGACCGAAGGAAAGCTCATTCTCTTCGGCGACAGCTATGAACTGACACCGGACGGGCCGAAGTCTCTCACCATAAAATAACTAGAAAGTAGAAGTTTCAGCACCGGGTCCTTTTCAGTTGGATGTGGAGATTTGAAAGAAAAATTCTTCGCTATAGCTCAGAATGACACTGTGATGGACCGTCATCCTGAACGAAGTGAAGGATCTAAAATGCAATTGAACGCCCATGAGAATCGCTGTTGATATAGGCGGCACATTCACCGACCTGGTCGCCATCGACGATCAAGGGCAAATTTATCGAAGTAAATCTCTGACGACGCCTGACGATCTTGCCCGCGCCATTCAAGATTGTTTAAACGCTGCGAAGATCCAAGTCTCGAAGGCGAGCTTCTTCGTCCATGGCTCCACGGTCACCATCAATGCCGTACTCGAGCGCAAAGGCGCGCGTACCGGACTCATCACGACGAAAGGATTCCGCGATGTCTATGAGATCGGCCGGGGCAACCGGCCGGAGGGCTACAATCTATTCTTCAAGCGCCCCGTACCCTTAGTTTCTAGGGACTTACGGTTAGAAGTTGAGGAACGGCTTTATGCTTCCGGCGAGGTGCAGAAACCCCTCGATGAATCTTCGGCGTCCGAAACTATCGGAGCGCTCAAAGCGGCGGGGGTTGAAAGCGTCGCCGTCTGTTTGCTCCATTCCTACTCCAACCCGGCGCATGAAGAGCGGCTGGGGCAGCTGCTGCGCGGGCAGTTTCCCGAGGCCTACGTGTCGCTGTCTCATGAAATTCTCCGCGAGTTCAGAGAATACGAACGGACTTCGACAACGGTTCTCAATTCCTATGTGGGTCCCATCGTCAATCGCTACCTGGTCTCCTTGGAGAAGAGGCTCGGCGATGCCGGTTTTCGGGGGACGTTCCGCGTTATGCAGTCCAACGGCGGTGTGATGTCGGCGGAGATGGCGAAGAAGATGCCGGTGACGATGATGGAGTCAGGGCCGGTGGCAGGGGTTATCGCCGCAGCCCATATCGGTGAGTTGCTCGACTGCCATCATATTATTTCATTCGACATGGGTGGAACCACGGCCAAGGCGAGTCTCATCAAAGACTTTCACCCTGAAGTGACAAGTAGCTATTATGTCGG
>Ga0209814_10000626_pt1 | contig 11860 bp, 13 predicted proteins | sample SoiMetdeltSBSDD1_FD_187597 | JGI IMG/M metagenome (GOLD analysis project Ga0209814, IMG submission 187597) | Bulk soil microbial communities from a Populus tree surrounding site in Tennessee, USA - Soil MetaG P. deltoides SBSDD1 (SPAdes) (version 2) | ecosystem: Environmental > Terrestrial >... | reverse complement strand
AGACTCGACTTCCCGGCTCCCACGGGGCCGATGACGGCGATCCGCTTCACGGCCCAAGACTAGGTCGTGGCTCACCGGCGCTCTGGCGGGGGAACTTCTAGACGTGGCCTCCAGCGTGCCCGACGGGTTCCCTGCGAGCGCCGCCGAATGGACGGCGGCCGCTCCCGCACGCGTCAGCACCCGATGGGTGACCGAGGCGGGTCGGGCTGCCCTCGTGTGGGCTCCGTGCTACGCGATCATGGGCCCCCGATTCTCCACGGGTATCGGCTTCGCGGCCGCAACGCTCCTCGCATCCGTCTGGCTCATCTCCCTCCGGAGCGCCGTTTCCGCCGTGCACCTCACGCTCGGCGTCCCGATCCGCTGCGCCGTCGGAACCGCGACCGGCTTCGTCGGAGCCTCGGCTCTCGCTCTCTGGGTTCCGGGCCTCGGGATGGCCGGCTGGACGATCCTCGCCCTCGCCGTGGCGGTCTTCACGCTGACCACGACCTGGGAATTGATCGCCCAGCGCCTGGTCTCGAAGAGGCGTGTCCTCGTCATCGGACCAACCTCGACCGCCGCCGAGATCGCCGAGGTGATCCAGCTCGAGGGCGGCCTGCCGTTCGCCGTCGTGGGGGCCGTCGACGACGAGCCGGACGACACGGCGCGCCTCGGATCGATCGCGGAGCTGTCGCGGATCATCGACGAGCTGCGTCCCGACCTGATCGTCCTGACCGACGGCGAGAGCTCCGCACGGGCTCTGGACCGCCTGCTCGCCGCGCCGACGGACGGCATCAAGGTCATCGGGCTCGCCCACTTCTTCGACCACGCCTTCGGCCGGGTTCCGCTGGACGGGCTGACTCCGACGTGGTTCATGAGCATCCTCCACGTCTGGCGCCGCCCGTACACGCGGCTCGCGAAGCGGACGTTCGACATCGCCAGCGCCTCGTTCGGCTTGCTCCTGAGCGCGCCGCTCTGGCCGGTGATCGCCCTCTTCGTCCGGATGAGCCCCGGGCCTGTGATCTACCGCCAGACGCGGGTCGGCGCGGGCGGGAAGCACTTCACCATGCTGAAGTTCCGCACGATGCGGGCCGACGCCGAGTCGGGCTGCGCGGCCTACACCGAAATCGGCGACGAACGCGTCACACGCGTAGGCCGTGTGCTCCGGATGACCCACCTCGACGAGCTACCGCAGCTCTGGAACGTGCTCAAGGGCGAGATGTCCGTCGTCGGACCGAGGCCCGAGCGGCCGGAGTTCATCCCCATGCTCGAGGAGGCAATCCCGTTCTTCTCGCGGCGCCTGCTGATCAAGCCGGGCGTCACCGGCTGGGCCCAGCTCAGATCCGACTATTCGTCGGACGCGGAAGGCGCTGCCAGCAAGCTCTCCTACGACCTCTGGTACTTGCGCCACCGCAACCTCCTCGTCGATCTCGCGATCTGCGCCAAGACGATCTCCTCGGTGGTCCTCAGGCCGGGGCGGTGAGTCGGATGGAGGCTGCCACGCGGATTCGAGAGGAGGCGGTGCCCCTGCGCATCGAGACCGTCTCTGACGAGGCCGGCTTCGCAGAGCTGGCCGGCTCGTGGGACGAGCTCGTCCGCGCGATGCCGCGCCCGAGCCCGTTCCTCCTCCACCCATGGCTGCTCGAGTGGTGGCGGCACTACAGCCGCGGCGCGGAGCTCGCCGTCCACGTCGCGTTCCGGGGAGACCGCCTGGTCGGAGCGCTTCCGCTCTGCACGCGGCGCCGTCTTGGCCTGCGCGTCAGCGAGTTCGTCGGCGGAACATGGGCGATCCTCGCCGATGCGCTCGTCGCTCCCGGCGAGGACGCTGCCTCAGTCGTCGCCGCGCTCGCAGGGCGCATCGCCGACGGCGACCACGACTTCGCGGATCTCTTCGGCCTACCCGGGTCGAGCAGGCTCGTCGGGGCCCTGCCGCAGGGCTCCCTTCGGCTCGTCCAGAGGCTCGAAGCACCGGTGTGCGATCTCGGCCCGAGCTGGGAGGCGGCCTACAACTCGAGGCTGTCGTCCAAGGCGCGGAGCGAGCGGCGCCGACGCCTGCGCCAGCTCGGGCGGCACGGCACGGTCGAGTCGGAGGTGGCACGCACTCGCGAGGAGATCGCGAGAGCAGTCGAGGATGCCTTCGTCGTCCACGACCAGCGCTGGAGCGGCCGACGCGATGCGTCGGGGTTCATCACGGAGACCGGGAAGCGCTTCCATCGCGCGGCCCTGCTCGCGCTCGCCGACCAGGACGTCGCTCGAGGCCTCACGATCCGGCTGGACGGCCGCCCCATCGCCTTCTCGCTCTACCTCCAGCTCGCCGGGCGCTCCTACGGGATGAACATGGCCTTCGACCCTGACTACGCGGCGTACGGCCCGGGCTCGGAGGCCAAGCTCCAGGCGATCGAGGCGTCCTGGTCGGAAGGGGTCAGGCGCATCGAGCTGTTGGGGACCGCCGCCGAGCACAAGCGGCGGTTCACGGACCGCTTCGAGCCGGTCTACGAAGGAATCGGCCTTGCCCGGACCCGGCGGGGCCGCGCGGCAACGGAAGCGCTCCTAGCCGGGATCCGCGTCAGGCGCGCCCTCAAACGGTCGAAGACGGCGCGCAGGCTCTACGGCCACATGCGGCTCCAACGCGCGTAGGCACGAGAAGGGCGGGCCCCCAGCGACCCGCCCTTCCTTCGGCTCCCGCCTTATGCCGGAGACAGCGTTGTCTTCCGACTGTGCCGAATCGCGATGCCCATGCCGCCCGCCAGCAGCAAGAGTGCGAGACCGAACCCGCTGACGACGTACGGATCGACGTCGAAGCGGCTTCCGTCGTCGGTCGCAACGATCGTCGTCGTCTCAGGCCCTACCCGCGAGAAACCGCGGTCGTCGGGGGTGACGCCCACGCCGTGGCTCACGTACGGGGTTTCGGAGTCGACTCGCGAGAACGCGCGGTCGTCGGGGCTCAGCGTCCCGATCACGTAGACCGGCATTCCCTGCTTGTTATTCAGGCCCAACTGGTACTGCGCCAGGCTCTGATCCGTCGGCAACGGCTTGGCCGCTGCGGTCACCGGCACCACGGCCACGACCGCCAGACCAAGCGCGACCCAACCGATCGTCAAACGCTTCTTGCGCTTCATGGCTCCTCCTCGTCCGCTCGTCGTTCCGTCCATGAGGCCAGGCTACGAGCGCGTCGACGGCGTGTCGTTCAAGCGCGCGACGCCCCGAGTGTCAAACTCGTGACACAACGATGGAGTGGGAGCTATTCGCCGGGGTCCCGGAGGAAGACGTGCGGCGCCTGCTCGCGATCGCGCGCCGGAGGACCTTCGATCGGGGCGAAGTCGTCTTCCATCGCGGGGATCCCGCCGACTGCCTCCATCTGATCGTCAGCGGCCGGTTCGCAGTCGGGATCACGACGCCCCTCGGCGCAACCGCGCTGCTCGACGTGCGGGGACCGGGCGACGCGTTCGGAGAGCTCGCGCTGCTCGTCCGGGAAGGCGCCCAGCGGTCCGCGACGGTCGCGGCGCTCGAGCGGGCCGAGACCCGCTCCGTCCTCGTCGGGGACTTCGAACGTCTCAGGCGGGAGCATCCGGGCATCGACGGCCTGCTTGCCCGGCTGCTCGGCGAGCGGGTGCGGAGGCTGTCCGACCAGTTGACGGAGGCCTACTACCTGCCGGCCGACAAGCGCGTCCTGCGCCGGGTCGCCGAGCTCAGTGAGCTCTACGGGGGCGAGATCCCGCTCGCTCAGGAGCAGCTGGCCGAACTGGCCGGAACTTCGAGGGCGACGACGAATCGCGTCCTCCGCGACCTGGAGCGCAGGGGGGTCGTCGAGCTTCGCCGAGGGATGGTCGTCGTTCGCGACCCGGACTTGCTGCAGCGCCGCGGCCCGGCGGAGGTGAACTGAGCCCGCTCCCCGGAGGTTTCTCCCGGCTCCACATGGGCAAAAATCCCACCAGCTGGGGGTCCGGAGGGAGAAGACGTGGAGGAAGTGCAGGAGGAACGGATCGCAACGAACAACGCGACCTTTCGCGAGGCGAACGAGCGCATCAGCGCCGCAGCGGGCTCGTACGGCATCGAGACGCCCATCCCGTTCATCTGCGAATGCTCCGATCCACGCTGCTCGGAGGTCATTCGGATCAGCCTCGATGAGTACGAGGAGGTGCGAGCGAACTCCCGCCACTTCCTGAACATCCCGGGCCACGAAGCTGCTTCGAAGGGGCTCGCGGTCGTCGTGGAGCGACGAGACGGCTATTCGATCGTGGAGAAGACCGGTCGTGCCGGCGAGATCGTGGAAGGCCTGGACGAACGACACGCGGTCGGCAATCCTCCGGGAGGGCCCTCCGCTGAGTAGTGTCGAAGCGATGGACGAACGTCAACGACGAATCGGCTTGAACGAGGCGGTTTTCCGCGAGGCGAATGAGCGCATCGAGGAGGTCAACCGAACTTTCGAGCCGCTGACCGGTGAGCTCGTGCTGGTCTGCGAGTGCGGCAGCGCCGACTGCGTGGAGAAGATCTCGATGACCGGACCGGCATACGAAGAGCTCCGCTCCGACCCCACGCACTTTGCCATCGTTCCGGGACACGAGATCACGGATGTCGAGGACGTCGTGGAGCACCACGAGGGCTACGACGTCGTCAAGAAGGACGCGGGTGTCCCCCAGCGCATCGCCGAGGCGACCGATCCCCGCTAGCTGAAGCCGACGCCCGCGACTCGAACCTTCTTATCCGCGTCTTAGCCGCCGGCGCCACAATCGAAGCGTGTTGCGAGGCAAGGCGCTCGTCATCTCGGCGGCCGCCATCGCGCTCGTGGGTGCGGGCGCAGGCGTTCTCCTCGCGACGCGCGGCGGCAGTGCCCCAGCGGTGTCACCCACAGGCGACACGCCGGGAAAGGCATCGCAGACGTCCGGCAAGAAGACCTACGCACAGCTCGTCGCCGCGAACTACAAGGTCCTGAAACCGCAGCAGTCGGCGCGCCTGCTGCGGTATGCCGATGCCGCATTCGCCTGCATGTCGCAGGACCTCGAGCTCGGCAATCCGCAGACGTCTCCCACGAAGATCGTGATGACCCTGCCGTCCGGAACGAAGCCTTCCGCGGTCATTCGCAGCATGGGCAGGTGCGCGAAAAGGATCGGGGATCCACCGGCGGGCTCGTCCTTCCAGTTGCGCGGACAGACCGTGATCGTCTACCTGCCGAAGTACTGCATCCTCGACAAGAAGACGATCGCCCGCACGGCCCCGGGACAGCATTCATAGTCCGTTAGGGCGACTCAGTCGCTCGTCTCGCCGGCGAGGCCCTTGAGAGCGAGAAGCGCTCCAGCAACAAAGATCGCGGCAACGAGGTAGACCGGACCCAGGTGTCCGATCGTGTCGAACCCCCACGGGTAATGCGCCGGAAGAGCGACTGCGAGGGCGAGCACTGGCGCTGCCACCGCCGCGACCCAGGCCCACATGTACCGCCGGCGGACACCGAACCATGAGAGCGCTGCGACCGCGAGACCCGTAGCGGCGATGAAGCCGGAGAGAGCGATATGGAGGTGGCTGATGTAGTGGTAGAGGTCGTTGTCGAACGCCTTGATCTCGTCCTTGTCGCTCGCTACTTGGTCGCTGCCAATGCCGAGCTCGAGAAAGCTGTCGGTGAAGTTCAAGACGAAGAAAATGACGCCGTAGCCGATGAACGCGATCGCGCCGAGCGTCATCAGGTAGACGCCCCACCTGAGCGCCGCCGACTGCTCGCGGTCTGCCCGAGTGGTGATCGTTGCCATCGAACTCATGCCTCCGTCTCCGGAAGGTTCTGGCTCGAAGAGCCTTCCGCCTGAAGGTACACGGCCCCACGGGCTCGAGCTCGAGGACGGCTCACCCGCCGAACCGCCTACCTCTCGGGAGCTCGACGCTGGGGCGGTCAGCACCGCAGCACCAACCACCCCACACGCAAGGTGTGCGGTTGCCGAGGCGAATTCGCCACCCAATAGAGCGGTCGAAGCAGACCGGACGGCTGGGACCGCAGCCGTCCTGTACAGGGTGAGGATCGCGAGGCGATGTTTCCTCCGGTCAGGCGCGGGTACTTAGGACTGTTCAGCTTTTGGACGCCTCGAGCCATGGCGTTCCCCTCCCAGAGAGGAGACCTGAGATGGCCGATCAGCCCGTTTGTCAGCGGCACGGACGTCCGGCAGTCGCTTCGAGAGTTCACACACGCCCCGACGGAACCCAGGAGGTCGAGTACCTCTGTGAGATCGACGTCGCCGAGGAGCGAATGCGGCGTCTTGGAGGCCGCCGGAGCCTCTTCGACGACTTCTTCTCCGACTTCTTCAGCGATACCAGTACCGGCACCGGGGAGCGCATGCCCGTTCAGCAGCGCCAGGTGGAGCGCGTCGACGTCACGCAGTTCTTCAGCGACGCGACCCGCGAGCTCCTGCAACGAGCGGCTCAGACGGCGCTCGAGTGGGGGAGCCTGGACCTCGACACCGACCACCTCCTGTACGCCGCGCTCCAGGACGACGTCGTGCGGCACGTGCTCGAGCAGATCGATGCCGACCCGCAGGCGATCGCGGCGCAGTTGGAGGAAGAGGCCGAGATGGGCGAGCGCACCGATGTCGCTCCATCGCTCGCGCCTGATGCGAAGGCCGCCCTGCTGGCTGCGTACGAGGAGTCGCGCGAGCTCGGTTCGTCCTATGTCGGGCCCGAGCACGTGCTGCTGGCATTGGCGCGGGACACCGATACCGAGGCAGGGGAGCTGCTCGAGCGTTTCGGCGTCCCCCACACGAAGCTCCGGGGGGCCGTCATCCGCGGCGTCGAGGGCGGCGCTCCGAAGGAAACGTCGCAGACACCCAAGCTGGACGAGTTCGGCCGTGACCTGACGTCCGAGGCGCGCGAGGGGAAGCTCGACCCGGTGATCGGCCGCGCGGACGAGATCGACCAGACGATCGAGATCCTCTCCCGGCGGACGAAGAACAACCCGGCGCTCTTGGGCGAGCCGGGAGTCGGGAAGACGGCGATCGTCGAAGGCATCGCTCAGCGGATCGTCAACGATGAGGTGCCCGAGACGCTTGCCGACAATCGCGTGATCGCGCTCGACCTCGCCGGGATGATCGCCGGCACGAAGTACCGGGGCGAGTTCGAGGAGCGGTTGAAGACCGTGATCGACGAGGTGCGGGCCGCCGAGGACCTGATCCTCTTCATCGACGAGATGCATACGGTGATCGGGGCCGGGGCCGCCGAGGGCGCCATGGACGCGTCGAACATGCTCAAGCCGTCCCTGGCCCGTGGTGAGCTTCACGTCATCGGCGCGACGACGCTCGACGAGTATCGGGCGAACGTCGAGCGCGACCCGGCGCTCGAGCGCCGCTTCCAGCCGGTCTTCGTGCGCGAGCCGACCGTCGACGAGACGATCGAGATCCTCCACGGATTGAAGGACCGGTACGAGGCCTTCCACCGGGTCCGGATCTCCGACGAGGCGATCGTCGCCGCAGCCGAGCTCTCGGACCGTTACATCCGCGACCGCTTCCTGCCCGACAAGGCGATCGACCTCGTCGACCAGGCAGGTGCGCGGGTTCGGCTGAGGATGAAGACGAAGGACGACGACACCCGGTCGCTCGAGGAGGAGCTGCGCAGGTTGGCGCGTGAGCGCGACCAGGCGACGGCGGCCGAGGACTACGATCGCGCGGGCGAGACTAGGGACCAGCTGGAGGCGCGCCGCGGCGAGCTGGAGGAGCGGCGCAAGAGTCGCTCACGGGCCCCTGAGGTCACCCCGGAGGACATCGCCGAGATCGTCTCCCGTGCGACGGGGATCCCCGTTTCGCAGCTGACGACCGAGGAGCGCGAGCGGCTCATGCAACTCGAGCAGGAGCTTCACGGTCGGATCGTCGGCCAGGAGGAGGCAGTCTCCGCCGTCGCGGAGGCTGTGCGGCGCGCCCGTGCCGGGCTCGCCGACCCGAACCGGCCCGACGGGAGCTTCCTCTTCCTGGGCCCGACCGGCGTCGGGAAGACGGAGCTCGCCAGGGCTCTCGCGGAGTCGCTCTTCGGCGACGAGAACCTGATGGTGCGGTTCGACATGAGCGAGTTCCAGGAGCGCCATACGGTCTCGCGGCTCGTCGGTGCCCCGCCCGGGTACGTCGGTTACGAGGAGGCGGGACAGCTGAGCGAGGCGGTACGGCGGCGTCCGTACGCGGTTCTGCTCTTCGACGAGATCGAGAAGGCGCACGGGGACGTCTTCAACATCCTCCTCCAGATCCTCGACGACGGTCGCCTCACGGACGCCCAGGGGCGGACCGTCGACTTCAAGAACACGATCGTGATCATGACCTCCAACCTGGGCGCCGACCGCATCCAGGAGTACGCGCGAACCGGCGGGGACTTCGAGCAGCTGAAGGACGAGCTGATGGACGTGCTGCGCATGAGCTTCCGTCCGGAGTTCATCAACCGGATCGACGAGATCATCGTTTTCCGCGCGCTCAGCAGCGAGCAGCTGGCAGACATCACGAGGCTGCTCCTCGACCGGCTCGTCCGCCGGATGCGGGCGCAGCGGATCGACGTCGAGTTCACCGAGGAGGCGGTGAAGCTCCTCGCCGAGGAGGGATTCGATCCCGAGTTCGGCGCACGGCCGCTTCGCCGGACGATTCAGCGGCGGGTGGAGAACGAGCTCTCACGGCTGGTGCTGAGCGGGGGCGTGCAGCCCGGCGACAAGATCGTCGTGAGCGTCGCGGGCGACGACCTGCACCTCGACGTCGAGACGGGCGGCGCGGCCGAGCTGCTCGACGCGGAAGAGGAGAGGCAAGAGGAGCCGGCGGGAGCACCCGCATAAGGTCACCGGGCGCGCCGGCGAAGCCGGCGCGCCCGGTGACGGCCGGCGTCGAGCATCCGCGGCCATCCTTCGAGAGAGCCGACGCCCGGACTCGTTCAGGAGATGACGAGCGCGGCTGGACAGCTCACGTAACTGACGACGTGCCCGAGGAGGTCATGGTCGCCTAGACACGACTCTGGCTGCGTCCTAGGCTCACCTCGTTAGGCCCTCGAATTCTGCGGTGTCGCAGGGCACCAGGCACGAACAGAGGGAGGGCGAGCCATGCGCAGACGTTTCCGTCGCGTAGCTATGGCACTCATCGCTGTCGCGGTCGTGGCGATCGCGGGCGGTGTCACCTATGCCGTCGCCGACATCGGCGGCGGCGGGGTGATCAACGGCTGTTACAAGACACAGAACGGCCAGCTGCGTCTGATCGATCCGGCGACCGACAGCTGTCACCCGAGCGAGACGGCGATTTCGTGGAGCCAGACCGGGCCGCAGGGGCCCGCAGGTCCGCCGGGACCGACTGGACCCGCAGGCCCTCCAGGGCCTGTGGGCCCGACTGGACCTGTGGGCCCGCCAGGGCCTGTGGGGCCGCCAGGGCCTGTGGGCCCGACTGGACCTGCGGGGCCGCAGGGCGCAACCGGGCCGACAGGACCGCAGGGGCCTCAGGGATTGAGCGGCCTACCTCCGGTCAACCGCTTCACACCGACGCAGATCGTCAGGGGTGCGATCCTCACCTGCGAGAGCTCGAGCGGCACTGCGACCTCCACTACGTGTCAAGGGCTGAAGCTGAACGGATCGGACGTTACGACCGGACCCGGGTTCCCGGAAGCGACAGCAATCTGTGGGGCGATCGCAACTGGAACCCCAGGCGGCGTAGTCACCATATCGGGCAACGCGGCAGTCCCGTACTTCATCTGGAACGGGTCGAACTGGGCTTTGGCCTCAGACACCGCCCCCCGCATGAGTAACCTCCTTTGCGACGTGTCTGCGAGCGCGGCGGCGGCGCGAACCTCGACTCGAATGACCGGCGGGCAGTTGAGGTTCTCGGTCCGTTCTAGCTCGCGTAGCCCAAGGGGCCGCTAGCGCCTTGCTTGGACGTCATAGCGCGAAGAGGGGGCCAGGCTTGGCGGCTGGCCCCCTCGCTCGACGCGGTAGTCTCAGCTCGCTGTCCGGTTCCCAGCCTCCGGTCCCGGAAACGGAGGACGGATGTACCAGTTCAGGCTCCAGCGGACGGACGGCTCACCCGCCGACCCGCCTCTCGCAGGCGTCGAGCGTGTCGACGCCGCAGAGGCGATCCGCGAGGCCCGCGCCGAAGCAGCGGTACCCCGCTCGTACCCTCAACTCGAATCCGCAGGCAGAGGCGTAGGAGATCCCTGCTAATCGAGAGAGCCGACGCCCGGACTCGAACCGGGGACCCCTTCATTACGAGTGAAGTGCTCTACCAGCTGAGCTACGTCGGCTTGGGGCAGTCAGCTTAGCGCTCGTAACGAGTCGCCGACCGTGACGATTCCGCCCCGCTCGACACTCGCGTTGATGCCCAGGCAGACGTCGTTGAATTCGGTGACGGCGCGCAGCACCGCTGGGTCCTTCGGGAGCTGTGACTGCGCGTTTGTCGTCATCACACAGCGCTCGGTGCGCTCGAGCACCCGGATAACTACGCCACCGAGTGCGAGCCGCCGGCCGACCCACGCATCCTCGACGAGCGCGTCGCCTGACGTCTCGAGCAGGACGTTCGGACGGAAACGGCGGGCGGCGATCTGGGATGCCGGAATCTTCGTCCCGAGCCAACGTAGCGAAGAGGTGGTGAGGAGATGGAGCGGCGCCGCATCATGGTGCGGCACGCCGTCTTCGTGCAGGACGCGCAACTGGTCGCCGTAGCGCTCGCTGAGGAATGCGTCGAGCTCGGCATCGCCGACCGAGAGCTCACGACCGTCCGGAAGCGACACGATCGGTTTCTCCGCACCGTCTCGGGCGCGAAGGTCGAAGAGGCCGTCGAGTCGACGGAAGCGTCGCGACGTCTTCCCGCTTCCGAGCTTGCCGTGGCGGTCGGTGACGGCATAGAGCCGATCGCCGACGACACCGCGCTCTTCGACCTGCACCTCCCGAAGCTGTTCGCCCAGGAGCGATTTCACCGGGTAGCGCCAAAGCTCGGCGACGGTCGCGAACATGAACAGAGCCTAGGCCGCTAGCGTGACCGCATGCCTCCTCCGGCCGGTTTCGAGTATGTCGTTCACGGGACCGACGTCCTCATCAAGCACCGGGGGAGGACTGCGGCGACGCTTCGCGGCGCGGCGGCGCAGCGCTTCCTCGCGAAGCTCGAGCGCGACGATCCGCAGCACGTCATGGCCAGAGCGACGGGCAACTACAAGCGCAGTAACGAGCGCCGTTAGGACACCGGCCTGACTCGCCCCGGCTGGCTTGCCGCCTCGGAGCTCCGCATCGGTCTCGGCTGCATGCGGATGTCGACGGACGAGGACCAGGACGAGGAGCAGGCTCTCGAGACGATCGCGGCCGCCGCCGAGGCGGGAATCACCGTGTTCGACACCGCTCGGGCCTACGGGGACAACGAACGGCTGCTCGCCCATGGTCTCCGGCGCGCGAAGGCGGACGCCACCGCGCGGATCGTGACCAAGGGAGGCATGTCGCGGGCCGGCGGGGGCTGGATCCCCGACGGCCGCGCCAAGGCGATCCGCGCCGACTGCGAAGCGAGCCTCGCTGCTCTCGGGGGCCTCGCGATCGATCTGTACCTCATCCACGCGCCCGACCCGCGCACTCCGTGGCGCACCTCGGTGCGTGCATTGGCCCGGCTCGCGGACGAAGGCCTCGCTCGGCACATCGGGCTCTCGAACGTGAACCGTGTCCAGCTCGACGAGGCGCTCGAACTGGCGCCGGTCACGGCGGTCCAAGTCGCGCTCAGCCCGTACGACGACCAGGCGCTCAGGGGCGGCGTGGTCGACCGCTGCGCCGACAAGGGGATCGCCGTGATCGCGCACTCGCCGCTTGGAGGACCACGCCGCGCCGGCCGCCTCGCGCGTCGGCAGGAGCTCGTCGAGATCGGGGAGGCGCGGGACGCGACGCCGTGGGAGGTCGCACTCGCCTGGCTGCTCCAGCTCTCTCCCGCAG